>Ga0068856_100006770_pt1 | contig 11217 bp, 7 predicted proteins | sample KBSCornC62_FD_66595 | JGI IMG/M metagenome (GOLD analysis project Ga0068856, IMG submission 66595) | Corn rhizosphere microbial communities from Kellogg Biological Station, Michigan, USA - KBS Corn C6-2 | ecosystem: Host-associated > Plants > Roots > Rhizosphere > Soil ... | reverse complement strand
CGCGAATGAAGGCGATGCCGTCGGCGAATGGTAGAGCGGGGCGACATCTGGCTGGTCGCGCTCGACCCCACGCCAGTCAGCAAGATCAGGGAGGCCCGGCCATGTCTCGTCGTTTCGCCCGCCGAATTGCACGATCATTTGCGGACCGTGATCGTGGCTCCCATGACGACCGGCAGCCATGCCGCTCCGTTCCGGGTCCCCGTTCGCCATCGCAACAAGCGCGGCCTCGTTCTGCTCGACCAGGTACGGACAGTGGACAAGGTTCGTCTCGTGCGGCGTCTCGGCGCGGTGTCTTCGACGACGCTTCGCGAAACGCTGTCGGTCCTCCGCGAGGTCTTCGCGGACTGACGCCAGGCGACAAGCGCGAGCCGACGTACCTATAAGGGATGCAAGCGCCATGCTCACGATGCTCTTCGCACCGAAGTTCATCGTGCTCTACCTCTTCGTCGCCTCGGCGGTGTACGTCCACTATCGCGGCCGCGTGCGGCACGGCTTCCTTCGCCAGCTCACCGACCACTCGTCGCTGATGGCGCCGTACAACGCGCTCATGTACCTGTTCTCGGCGGTGCCGAACCGCCCGTACGTCGACGTCGGCCGCTTTCCCGAGCTCACGCCGCTTTCGGCGAACTGGCGAACGATCCGCGAAGAAGCGCTCGCGCTCTTCGAGGGCGGGCGCATCCGCGCGGCCGCGACGTACAACGACCTCGGCTTCAACTCGTTCTTCAAGACGGGCTGGAAGCGCTTCTACGTCAAATGGTACGACGAGCCGCTGCCGTCGGCGATGGCGCTCTGCCCGAAGACCGTCGAGCTCGTGCAGTCGATTCCCGGCGTGAACGCGGCGATGTTCGCGTTGCTGCCGCCGGGCAGCAAGCTCGGCGCGCACCGCGACCCGTTCGCAGGGTCGCTTCGCTATCACCTCGGGCTCGTCACGCCGAACGCGGACACGTGCCGGATCGTCGTCGACGGCGAGCCGTACGCGTGGCGCGACGGCGAGCCGGTGATGTTCGACGAGACGTTCATCCACACGGCCGAGAACCGCAGCGAGGTCACGCGGATCATCCTCTTCTGCGACGTCGAACGGCCGCTCACCAATCCGCTCGTGCGCGCGCTCAACCATTTCGTCAAGGTGACGCTGATCCGCGCGAGTCGGACCGAAAACGCACCGGGCGACCGCGTCGGCGTCCTCAATCACCTTTTCAACGGCGCGTACCGCGTGCGGCGCATCGGCAAGGCGATCAAGAAGAAAAGCCGGGTTGCGCACTACACGCTCAAGTGGCTGATCCTCGGCGGCGTGCTGTACCTGATCTTTCGCTGACCGAACTTTCCAACGAAGGAGTTTGCGTAATGTCGACGCCGCTTTATGCAGTGACCGTACCCGTATTCGTCAGGACCCTCACGAACCTGAAAGCGGTGCTCCGGAAGGCGCAGGCGCACGCGCTCGAGCACAAGATCGAGGAGTCCGCGTTCATCGACGCGCGGCTCTACCCCGACATGTTCCCGCTGCCGCAACAGGTGCAGATCGCGACCGATATCGCGCGCGGTTGCGCAGCGCGCCTGGCCGGCGAGGAGCCGCCGTCCTACGAGGACAAGGAGCGCACGTTCGACGACCTCGTGGCGCGGATCGACCGGACGATCGACTACCTGCGAAGCCTTTCCGAGCAGAAGTTCGACGATGCCGAGACGCGCGCGATCACGCGTCCGCTCGGCGGACAGCCGCACACGTTCACCGGCGCGAGCTACGCGCTGCAGTTCGGCGTGCCCAATGTGTACTTCCACGCCGCGACAGCGTATAACATCCTTCGGCATAACGGCGTGCCGCTGGGGAAGGCGGACTTCCTGGGAAAGTTGGACTGATGGTGTCGAAGCGCTTTACAGTCCTACGCGAATATTAAGCGACGTCCTCGCGTACTATTCGCCAAAACAAGATCTTGCCGCGCCGCACTAAACAGGTGTAAATTTTGCTCGCCTACATCGTCCTCATTGTCCGGGCGATCGCAATTTGTACGCTACACGTGGGCTAACCTACGCAAAGGCAGCAACCGGCGACGGTACTTGACGAAGTCGGTGTCGGGTCGCCATTAATAACGCGCGGCCCTAAACGGGCGACGACGGTCGCAAAGAATTCGACTCGGTCGAATGCGATCGCCTCCACACATACGAGAGTATCAAGGAGAGTTTCATGAACGGCATCCGCAAGTGGATATGTTGTCTCGCGGCAGCCACGGTCGCCGCAATCGTGTTACCGACTTATGCGGCGCAGTCGCAGAACAAGACCTTCTCGATCGACATGTCGGTGCTCACGCAGGGTTTAGACACCGGTTCTTCGACAGTTCAGGCGGTCATCAAGAATACGAGTCCGGCGCAGTCCAGCTCGACATTAAGTTCAGTCGATCTTTTCGTCGACCTCGGTTGGACCCTTGATCCCAACGTACAGGTCACGGTATTCGAGACCGCCGACCCATCAACGAAGTACATAGCGGATACGACGTCGCAACCAGGGCACATCATTGTTCAGAATCTTGCGCCGCTAAAACCGGTCGTGAAGACCGGCAACAGCCTGGTAATAGCGTTTTCGGTGACGAGCGGTTCCTGCGGTGACGGCACGTTCAACGCCAATGTCTGGTCGGGATCACAGATCGGCACCGGCAACATCTTCACGCAAAACGGAGGTCAGAACCTCGCGTCGGTCGCATGCCAAAAGCTCGCATGCGATCAAGGAGCTTTGACCGACGGCGCGCCGGGTCAAGTAACGGTCATCCGTGATTCCTTTAACAAGGATGGCACGTCGAGCGGCACTACGTGCGATGCCGTGAGCTATTACGCTTCGGATACGCTAAACAATAACGTGGGCCTTCCTGAGTACATCGTCCACTTCCGTTGGGACAACGTCACGACGACGGCGGCGACAGCAGCGTTCCAGTACGACATCTTCTACGAAACGGCGCCGACCCACCCACAGGTAGGCTGGCTTTACCTGGACGGAACGACAGCGACCAATGCCGGCGCAAATCCCAACGCGAATCCTGCCAACCCGGTTGTCTTCATAGACCCTCCGGACTGCCTGAGTCCGAAGGTTTTGCCAGCGCCGTATGGCAGCTTGAATTCACCGCTATCGGCGACCAGCACGACGGTCAAGATCAGCACCTCCACCGGGTCATTCCCTTCGTTACCATTCCCGATTGTGATCGGGACCGAACGGATGCAGGTCATCGCGTTCTCGTCTAACGGATGGACGGTCGCGTCGCGGCCAAACGGAGTGTCGCATCCCAAGAACGCGTTGGTCATGAGCACGCCCCTGCCGCAGCTGACAGGTCCGATCACGACGACCCTCGCCGACGGCATAACCGTTATTCCGCCTCATGACGCATCGAATCCGGCGAGTTCGCCCTATCAAGTAGGCATGCAGGCACAGATTTGCAAAGTGATGTCGCGCACGACGGACACGAACGTACCCTTCGTTGAATACATCGACATCGGCGACGCTTGGGGCCTGGGCAAGTAGCAGCGGTTAGCGAACCGACGCAAGCGGCCCCTCGGGGCCGCTTTCGTTTCGAGATTCAAGAAAGACCCGCCGCCACCGTGCGCCGCGTCCGTCGTTGCTCCGTCATTGGGGAGGACGGGGAACGGGCGGTACAGCGCGTACCTTGAATCTGGCGAGTAGGGACCGACTCTCATCCAGCATATCCTGTGGCGGCTCGATCTCTTCGAAGCGATCGAGCTCCGTCAGCGAAAGCATCGTCAGCGCAGCCTCAAAGAGATCGCATTTCTGCCGTGCCGACTGGAGGCTCGCTTCCAAGGCATCACGCGCGCCCCACAAATCGCCTTGCTTGATAAGCGCGTGAGCCTTCACCCGCTGAATCATTGGAACCAGCTTGCCAACCGACTCGGAATCGTCTGCGTGTGTGAGCATCTCATCCACTATTGCGATGGCCTCGTCGAATTGGTTCAGCTCGACCTTGCATTCGGCAATACGAGCGTCGATCGGCGGCACCTCACCTCCCGCGTCAATTGCAGCAAAGTGGGATTTGGCCTCCTCGAGTCGGTTCATTGCATCGTCGAGACGACCAAGTCTTAGCGCCACTCGGCCGAGCATGGACAGACATGCAGCAAGGAAAAAACGAAACTGCGATGATTTCCACAGCGGTAGTATGTCGACGAGAAGTGTCTCCGCTTCCGCCCATTCCCCGCGGTTAACCAGGATCTCCGATAGGTTGAGTCGAGCAACCGCGTTAGCATCGGCGCTTCCCACCTTGGTAGACAACTGGCGCGCCCGCTCGTAGCAATCCAGCGCTTCGTCCCACCGGCCTTCGGCCTGAAGAACGACGCCCCGCGTGAGTACAGCGCCCACCTGGCGTGTAAGGTTTCCCACCTTCCCAAACGCGTCGATCGATCGCTCGAAGAGGGCCTCCGCGCCCTCGATCCGAAGCTCGCCGTAGGCGCAACCCATCACGAAATAAGCTTCACCAAGTGAATCGATGTCCTCGGCGGCTTCCGCTTCTTTCGCTGCGCGCTCGGCCCACACAAGCGCTTCCCTGTCACGTCCTTGGAAATGCAGCACGTTCGCGCACCACGCGCCTGCCTCGGCGAAACGCTTGGCCGCGTCCGGGCCAGGCAACTTGTGCAGAATTTCGCGCGCCTGCTTGCCAGCTTCGAGAGCCTTCTCCTGATTGCCAAGCTTCGCCTCGACGAACGAGAGCTTCAATTCGAGAGTTGCTTCGCGAAGCATCTCGTCGCGCGCCGCCGCCTTCCCCGCCCTGTATGCCTCGGCAGCCTTGCCGTATTCGCTCGCCCTGTACCAGACATCGCCGAGCGACTCGTGGACGCCGGCCATCTCGTCCGGCGTGAGCGCGGGCAATTGACGGGCGGCTTCGAGCGCGCGTGCATACATGCCGGCAGCCTCGACGTGCGCGTACGCGCCTTCCGCCCGTTTGGCAGCGATGCGGGCGTAGCGCCACGTCGGTTCGAATTCGCCCGCTGCCAGGTAATGCAGCGACAGAATGCCCGCCGCTTCCTCGGGATAGTCCATCTCCTCTTCGAGATGCGCGGCAACGATCGCATGCAGCCGCCGGCGGTCCTTGTACGGAAGGCCTTCGTACGCGGCATCCCGCAACAGTGACCGACGGAATTTCAGGTAACCGTCGGGCTCCTCCTCGAACAGTTCGCCGAGCCGTTCCCAGTTCGGAACAGGCAGCTTGTCGCCGTCATCGATGAACCAGACGAGCATCCGTGGATGAAACGTGATGCCGAAAACGGCGGCGCGACGCACGATCGCGCGATCCTCTGGGGCAAGGCCGTCGATCTGCGCGATCGCCGCCGCTTCCGCCGAATCCGGCAAGTCGGCCGTGCCTCCGGATTCGATCGCGATGCGCAGCAAATCGCGCAGGAACTGGGGATTGCCGCCCGACCGCTTCGCCACCGTTTCGAGCACGTGGGCCGGCAGCGGATTCTGCTGGCTTCCGAGCTGCGCCATCCGCAACGTGTCCTGCGGTGCAAGCGGTTTCAGCTCGACGCGAACCACGCTCGCAGTGTCCGGCGCGCGAAAACCACCACCGGACGTGCGCCGAGCAACTGCAAAGAGCCACGGCCGCGCCTCGAGATGATCCGCGGTGATCCACGAGAGCAGCTCGGCCGAAGCTTCGTCCATGTGGTGCGCGTTCTCGATCTCGATGAGGCATGACTTGGGCACGGTCGCTTCGAGGAACTTGCCCACTGTTTCATGCAACTTTGCGCGCCGGTTGGCCTCGGCGAGCACGGCGACCTCGGCCGTCGGATGCAGCTCGACGCCGAGCGCGGTTGCGATGAGGGGCAACCAAGGCAGCAGATCCGGCACCTTGCCGAGAATCTCCTCCTGCACGCGTTCAATGACGGCCGCGTCCGGGTCGTCGCGCTCGAATTCGAGCAGGCAGCGCAGAAGCTCGCGCCAAAAGGCGTACGGTGTCGTCGCGGTGTACGCCTCGCACGTCACCTGGAGCTTGCGAAAGCCGGCAGCGGCGTCGCGCAGCGCCTCGAGCAGGCGCGTTTTGCCCATCCCGGCTTCGCCGATCACTTCGATCAGCCGTCCTGCCCCGCCGCGCGCGCTGACGAACGCCTTGCGGATGACCCCGAGCTCGGTGTTGCGGCCGGTGAGCGGCAACTTCGCGAGCGACACGTGTCGTGTCTTCGATCCCTTGGCTGCGCCGACGGCCCACGCTTGCACCGGCGCAGCCTTGCCTTTCACCGAGAACGGCTCGAGCTGCGTCGTCTCGAAAGTCGTGTCCGAGCGCTCGAGAATGTCCGCGGTCGCGTAGATGGCGCCTTTTTCGGCCTTCGCCATCAAGCGCGCGGTGAGGTTCACCGCATCGCCCATGATCGTGTACGTGCGCCGGTAGGCGGGACCGATGTCGCCGGCGAACACGGCGCCGCGGTGCGTGCCGATGCGGATCGGCAGCGGCAATTGCGTGGATGCGATCTTGCGCAGTGCCAGCAGCATCCGCTCCTCGTCGTTGCCGGTGGCCTTCGGCGCGCCGGCACTCAGGATCAGCTTGCCGCCGTCCGCGTCGATATCGGACGCGAGGAACGCGACGTCCTGCTCTTCGGCGGCCGCCTGCACCGCGCTCACGATCGCATGAAGCGCGTGCGCCGCCTCCTTCGCGCCGCGCTCGGCGATCAGCGCGTCGCTGCCGGAGAACTTGATGAACGCGATGGTTACCGGCCGGTGTTCGGAAGCACCCGCGCCCGCGAGCACCTGCGAGCGGATCGCCGGCGACAGGCAGCGTGAGATCGTCTCCGTCGCGAGCTTCGGTGACGCGGCAGCCGCGACTTTCTCCGGGTGCGCGGGCTCGTGAACGAGCAGGTTACCGCTCGCGACGCTTTCGCCAACGCATTCCTGCGGCAGCAGTGACGCCGTTTGCGCACTGATCACGATCTGGTCGGCACCGGCGCAGCTTTCGGCCGCTGCGAGCTGCGTCCACTCGGGTCCGACCGTCAGCAACTCGTGATGCGACGTACCGACGACGAAAAAGTCGAACGTGCCCGTGTGCACGCCTTGCGAGATCCGAAGCGTGATCGTGACGCCGGGAAGCTCGATGACACCGACCCGCGAAAGAGCCTCGCGTATCCTGCCCGCCGCGCCGCATGCGCGAACGACGTGATCGTCGCCGTCGAACCAGAGCAGCAGCGCATCGCCGCCGAACTTGAGCAGCGTGCCGCCGCGATCGTAGGCGACGCCGAGCAGCTCCCCGAATACCTTCTCGATCGCGTCGGTGATCTGCTCGGCGCCTTCGCGACCTTTTTGCGCAAGCGCTTCCGACAGCTTCGTGAATCCGGAAACGTCGGCGAACACCGCCGTGCCTTCCAGCGACCAGGACTCCGCCAGCGGATCGTCCGCAAGATGCTGCTGCAGGACGCGCGGCACGTACAGGCCGGCGCGCTCGGGACGGCCGAAGTCCTGCAGCGTCTTCTCACGCTGAACGAAGTTGTCGGCTACGACCGGTGTCATCGTGCAATACTCTACCGGGCCCGCGAAAGGCGCCGCAATTCGAATTTTCGAAGCCCAGATTGCGGAATATGAACGAAAAACGGTGGCCGGAGCTTGAACGGGCGGCAAAGGCCGCGGCGGCGCACGCCTATTGTCCCTACAGCCGCTTCGCGGTCGGCTGCGCGGTGCTGACGGGCGACGGCGCGATAGCGGGCGGCTGCAACGTCGAGAACGCGTCGTACGGGCTCACCTCGTGCGCCGAGCGCAACGCGATCTTTCGCGCCGTCGCCGACGGCGCGACGTCGATCGCCGCGCTGGTCGTCTACACGCCGACGCCCTCGCCGGTCACGCCGTGCGGCGCGTGCCGGCAAGTCATTGCCGAGTTTGGCCCGAACGCGCGCGTGCGCGCGATCTGCGACGGTCCGGACACGATCGAGTACACGATCGGCGCATTGCTGCCGGCCGGGTTCGCGCTCGCAAAACCGATATAGGGTCAGACACCACTTTTCGCTCCGAAAAGTGGTGTCTGACCCTGCAAATCCTGACCCTACAAATTCGGCGCGAGCCTTCGCCGCGCCGCCGCGACGTCGATCCCAGCGCGCTTCGCGAAGTCCTCCACCTGGTCGTCGCCGATCTTCCCCACCGCGAAATAGCGCGCGTCGGGGTGCGCGAGATAGAACCCGGACACCGAGGCCGCCGGCAGCATCGCGAAGCTCTCGGTGATCGTCATCCCCGCTTCGTCCGCACGAAGCGCGGCGAAGAGTTCGCCTTTCACCGCGTGATCGGGACAGGCCGGGTAACCGGGTGCCGGGCGGATGCCGCGGTACTCCTCGCGTATCAGCGCCGCGTTGTCGAGCGCCTCGTCGGGCGCATAGCCCCACAGCGTCGTTCGCACTTCGCGATGCAGCCATTCGGCGAAGGCCTCGGCGAGGCGATCGGCGAGCGACTTCAGCATCAGCGCCGAGTAGTCGTCGTTCGCCGCCTTGTATCCGGCGACGCGCGCATCGACGTCCCCGCCCGTCGTGACCGCGAATCCGCCGACGTAATCGCGCAATCCGCTTTCGATCGGCGCGACGAAATCGGCGAGGCAGTAGTTGGGCTTGCCGGCCGGACGCTCGTTCTGCTGGCGGAGATTGCGCCAAATGAACAGTTCCTGCCTGCGCGTGTCGTCGGCGAACAGCACGATGTCGTCACCGCTCGATGCCGCCGGCCAGAACGCGACGACGCCGTCTGCCGTCAGCCAGCGCTCATCGACGATGCGCGCGAGCATCGCCTTGCCTTCGGTGAAGAGATTTCGCGCCGCCTCGCCGACGACCGGGTCGTCGAGGATGCCCGGATACGGACCGGACAGCTCCCACGCCTGGAAGAAGGGTCCCCAGTCGATGAAGGCTGCAATCGCGCCGAGATCGACGTTGCGCAACGTGCGCCGGCCGACGAACGTCGGCTGTGGCGGGACGTAATGGTCCCAGTCGCCCTGGAACCGGTTCGCGCGCGCGGCCGCAAGCGAAACGAGCTTCGGTCCGCGCTTGGCCGCATGCTGCGCGCGGATCTTCGCGTAGTCGTCGGCAACGTCCGCGACGTACGCATCCCGTTGCTCCGTCGAAAGCAGGCTCGTCACGACGCCGACGGCGCGCGACGCATCGGGCACGTACACGGTCGGCCCGTTCGCGTAGTTCGGAGCGATCTTCACCGCGGTGTGCACGCGCGACGTGGTCGCACCGCCGATCAGCAGCGGCACGTGAAAATCCTCGCGCTGCATTTCGGAGGCGACGTGCGCCATCTCCTCGAGCGAGGGCGTGATGAGGCCCGACAGGCCGATCGCATCGGCATTGCTCTCGCGCGCCGTCGCGAGGATCTTCTGCGCGGGCACCATCACGCCGAGGTCGATCACCTCGAAGTTGTTGCACTGGAGCACGACGCCGACGATGTTCTTGCCGATGTCGTGCACGTCGCCTTTCACCGTCGCCATCACGATGCGGCCCTTCGCGCGCGCTTCGATGCCCGACGCCGCTTTCTCCGCCTCGATGAACGGGATCAGGTGCGCGACCGCCTGCTTCATGACCCGCGCGCTCTTGACGACCTGCGGCAGGAACATCCTGCCCGCGCCGAAGAGGTCGCCAACGACGTTCATGCCGTCCATCAGCGGACCCTCGATCACCTCGATCGGCCGGCCGCCGCGCGCGGCGACCGCCAGCCGCGCCTCCTCGGTGTCGTCGACGACGAACGTCGTGATGCCCTTGACGAGCGCATGCGAAAGGCGCGCCTCGACGCTCGCGTCCCGCCACGACAAGTCCTCCTCGGGCCGTTTGCCTTGCGCCTTGTACGTCTCGGCGAACGCGACCAGCTTCTCCGTCGCGTTGCCGCCGTCGGCCGGCATGCGGTTCAGCACGACGTCCTCGGCGAGCGTGCGCAGTTTCGGATCGAGCTCGTCGTAGACGCCGAGCTGCCCCGCGTTGACGATGCCCATCGTCAGGCCGGCACGAATCGCGTGATAGAGGAAGACCGTGTGGATTGCTTCGCGAACCGCATCGTTGCCGCGGAAGCTGAAGCTCACGTTGGAGATGCCGCCCGACACCTTCGCATGCGGCAGATGCTCGCGGATCCACGCCGCTGCGCGGATGAAATCGACGCCGTAGTTCGCATGCTCGTCGATGCCGGTGGCGATCGCGAAGACATTCGGATCGAAGATGATGTCTTCCGGCGGAAAGCCGACGCGCTCGACGAGCAGGTCGTACGCGCGCTTCGCGATCGCGGTGCGGCGCTCGAACGTGTCGGCCTGGCCCTTCTCGTCGAAGCACATCACGATTGCCGCCGCGCCGTAGCGGCGCACGAGCCTCGCCTGGCGCAGGAACTCGTTTTCGCCTTCCTTGAGCGAGATCGAGTTGACGACGGGCTTCCCCTGCACGCATTTGAGGCCCGCCTCGATCACGTCCCATTTCGACGAATCGATCATGACCGGCACGCGCGCGACGTCGGGCTCGGCGGCGATCAGACTCAGAAAGCGGACCATCGCCGCCTTCGAATCGAGCATCGCCTCGTCCATGTTGACGTCGATCATCTGCGCGCCGTTTTGCACCTGCTGGCGCGCAACCTCGACAGCCGCGGCGTAATCGCCGGCGAGGATCAGCTTCGCGAACGCGCGCGAGCCGGTGACGTTCGTGCGCTCGCCGACGTTGACGAAGAGCGAGTCGTCGCCGATTTCGAGCGGCTCGAGGCCCGCGAGCCGCAACAGCTTGCGGTGCCGTTCAGGCAACCGCCAGCTCCGCCTCGGACGGAAGCTTGCGCGGCGGAATGTCGCGCACGGAATCGGCGATCGCGCGGATGTGCGCCGGCGTCGTGCCGCAGCAGCCGCCGACCAAGTTGACGAAGCCGCTGCGCGCAAACTCGGCGAGCATCCGCGACGTCTCCTCCGGCGACTCGTCGTACCCGGTATCGGACATCGGGTTCGGCAGACCGGCGTTCGGGTAGCACGAGACGAACGTATCGGCGATCCGCGCGAGCTCCGCGATGTACGGACGCATCAGTGCCGCGCCGAGCGCGCAGTTGAGGCCGACGGCGAGCGGGCTCACGTGGCGCACCGAACTCCAGAATGCCGCCGGCGTCTGGCCCGAAAGCGTGCGGCCCGACGCGTCGGTGATCGTGCCGGACACGATGATCGGCAGCCGCGCGCCGCGGCGCTCGAACGCGCCCTCGACTGCGAACAGCGCCGCCTTCGCGTTCAGCGTGTCGAACACCGTTTCGACGAGCAGGATGTCGGCGCC
>Ga0068856_100006769_pt1 | contig 11221 bp, 6 predicted proteins | sample KBSCornC62_FD_66595 | JGI IMG/M metagenome (GOLD analysis project Ga0068856, IMG submission 66595) | Corn rhizosphere microbial communities from Kellogg Biological Station, Michigan, USA - KBS Corn C6-2 | ecosystem: Host-associated > Plants > Roots > Rhizosphere > Soil ... | reverse complement strand
GTTTTCGGGGGCACCGTCGCGCAGTTTCACGAGACGAACAAACGACGGCTCGCGCAGACACCCCAGGGCATGCTGACGACGTCGACGCACGACACAAAATTGTCCGAAGACGTGCGTGCTCGTCTCTATACGTTATCGGAATTGCCGGCCGAGTGTGAGGATTGGTTTGGCGAATGGCGGCAGATCGCAGCTCCCTATCGCACGCCAATCGATCAGATGACGGCACCGAGTCCGGCCGATGAGTATCGCATCTATCAAGTGTTGCTCGGCGTGTGGCCTCTGGAGACGACCGAGCCGACAGAAGCGTTTCGCAAGCGCCTGCGCGAGCACGTGCGCAAATCGGTCAATGAGGCCAAAGAATTCACTTCTTGGATACATCCAAACGAGTCGTACCTGCAGGGCTGCGACAAATTTCTCGATTCGCTTTTAACCCGTCCGACCGGGGATGCGTTTTTGGCGAGCTTCATTCCCCGGGCCCAGCGCATCGCTCACCTGGGAATGGTGAATTCGCTTTCGCAACTTGTCCTGAAGGTGACTTCCCCGGGTGTGCCGGATTTCTATCAAGGCTGCGACCTGTGGGATTTCAGTTTGGTCGACCCCGATAATCGGCGAGCGGTCGATTATGGGATTCGGCTGAAGTTACTCGAAGAAGTTCAGACGCGCACTCCCCTCGATCTGCTGCGCAAATGGACGGATGGCGGTATCAAGCTGTGGTTGACGCAAAAGTTGCTCCAGCTTCGCGGCCGCTATCCCGACGTTTTCCAATTCGGCGATTACGTCGGACTGACGGGGTCCGGTCGGTTCCAGGAACACATCGTTTCGTTCCGCCGAACGCACGGATCGGTCTCGATCGCGGTGATTGTGCCACGGACCAGTGCGCTGCTCGGCTGCCCGCCGACCGGACTGGTTTGGGATGATACCAAGATCGATCTCGGTTCCGCCCCGACACCGTGGAAGGATGCCTTCACCGGGCGTAGTTATGCCTCCAATACACCGCTGGCGTTGATTGACGTGCTGGAGGAGTTGCCGGCGGCCGTTTTGGTTAACGAATCGCAAAACGGTTGAACCGTGTTGGAGCTAGACTTCGAGGCGTCCGTGCTTAGCGATGGACGGCTTGCAGGCGCTTACGCCTCCTTGAACTCATGACTACATCCAACCACATCCTTCTCGCGGTGGGCCTTTGCTCTGGCGCCGCGACCATGGCTCTGGCGCAAACCGTCCCGTCGCCAAACGATCCTACGATTCAGAACGAATTGTTCGAAGTATCGGCGACGCGTTTGCCGCCGTCGGCCACAACGACCACTCAGGTCGACTTGCTTTCCCAGAAAAGCGGCATCGCTTCTGCGACCAATGTCGCCGAAGTGGCCAACTTCTATGTCGCGTCCAGCGGCGCGCGCTCCTTCACCGACACCTTTGCGCTCCGCGGCCTCGCCAACACGCCTATCTTTGGCGATCCCGACGTGACGGTGTACCTCGACGATATGCCGCTCGCGAGCGGGTTTACCTTTCCGAGCGGTCTTGTCGGCTTCAACTCCGCCAGCCTTTATCGCGGCCCGGAGCAGAATACCCGCTTCGGCCGAGCTGGGACGGTGGGTGTGCTGCAGTTCTCGACCGACTCCGCGAGTGGCGTTGTCAACCAACTCCGCGCTCACTACGGCAACTACAACGACCGAGGCTTCGACCTGCAGGGCGGAGCGAAGGCGGACAACGCCGACGTGTATGCAGCCGCTGGATACGAAGCGCGCGATGGCTACATCACGAACGCGACGCTGAATCGGAAGATCGACGGACGTGAATCGAGTTCGGCCTTGGCGAAGCTTCATTTTTTCAACCCCACGGACGGCGACTGGACCTTGCTCGCCACGGCCCAACGCGTGCGCGACGGCGTGCAGCCCCTCGTGCCTTTGGATGGACCAAAGTTTTCCGTCGAGCGCAGCGAAGAAGGCATCACGCATCTCGAGGACTATGGGCTTTCGCTTCGAGGCTCGTTCGACACCGAGTTCGGCAAACTGAGCACGACGACGAGCTACACGGATTGGCGCATGGGGCCGGCGACGAACGCGCTCAATTTCGGTTTCGCGGAATTGGAAGATAACTCGATCTTGCACGAACATGCTTGGACCGAAGAGATCACGTTGGTCTCGGCTGGTCACGATCGCTGGCACGGCTCCGCCGGCCTTTTTGCGCTCGATGGCAAAACGGAAGGCGAATTTATCCGCTCCTTCGGCGGATATCCTTACGAGGATTCCAACTACACGACCAATCATCGCTCACTCGCTGCCTTTGGCGAAACCGATTTCCAAATCAACTCGGCGCTCACTCTGACCGCCGGTCTTCGGTTGGAAGGAAACTGGAAGAAAATTGATCGCGTCGAGTTTGTCCCCGATGCGGGTAGCGTCTTCAATCGCGCTTCTTATTCGGGTGCGGCGTTGCCCAAACTTTTCGCCACCTACAAAATCGACAGCGAGACCGAGGCGAACCTGGGTTTGACCACGGGTTACAAGCCCGGCGGTTTCTCGTCGTTCACCGGCAACTCGTCGCTCGCGAAGTTCGGCGCTGAGCGCTTGCACGGTGTCGAGGGCGCGATTACGCAAACCGATCATAAGACGTGGAGCGCGACCTTGCGCGCGTTCGCGTACTGGATTGATGGATACCAAATCGAGCGCTCGTTCCAGACTGGCGCCGAGGCGGATGATTACATTGTGGTGAACGCGCCGCGCGCGCGCTCGTACGGAACCGAACTCGAGTTGAGCCGTCAACTGGGCGCGGGGTTTTCGGTCGGCGGCGATTTTGGATACACGAACGTCACGCTGCGCGACTTCGTCGATCCTTACACTCACCTCAGCTACGACGGCAAACGCGCTCCGTATGCGCCATTGTTCAATGGCAGCGTCCACGTGGAGTATCGCAATCGTTCGGGTTGGTTCGCGCGCGTCGAAGAAGTTGGGACTGGCCGCGTATTCTATACGGAAGGCGAAGACACGATGTTTAGTCAGAAATCCAATTTCTTGCTCAACGCCCGTCTCGGTTACGAGACCCAGAAATATCGGGTCATGCTCTACGGCGATAATCTCACGGATCGCGAGTATTTCGCCGCGATCACGCCCGGTACGAACCACGGCACTCCTGGCGATCCGCGCACGTACGGCGTGGAAGTCGAGTGGAAGTTTTAGCAGACAAACTCGAAAGCCGAGCCTGCGGGCTCGGCTTTTTTTTGGCCCCGGCCATTCGAGCGTTTTAGATAAATGGTCGTGCACTCCTGCCGGATGCGTTGCTTGAGGAGAGGCATCTGCCGAATTCCGCGCATAAAAAAGCCGCCTCGCTTTGAGGCGGCTTCGTTGGAGAATAAATAGCTTAGCGTCCCAATAGGTTACCGAGCGACATCTCGGGATAGCCTTCGGCGCTGAAGACATTGTCCGGCACGGAGCCCTTATCCAGTTTGATGACTTCCATCTTCATCGTCACTTTGTTCGATTTATCTTGGACGGTCATCCGCAGGGGAAAGAAACCAGCGGTCTCCGCGAAGTTTTGCCATTCCGCGGGAATGCCGCTGCTGCTGCCGCCACGGCGGCCAAACATTCCGCCAGAGCCCGGATTCATGAACGTGCCCAATCCCTTCGCCAGCCAGAGATCGATGACGTTGCCGTCTTTCTCGACCATCTTGTATTCTGCGACCGGATACCCGAGAATCACGTCGGTCCGGCCGGTGGCAACCGGAGGATGCACATCTTTAAGGCCCGAACCGCTGCTGCTGCCGCCTTTGTTTTGGTCCGCTTGAGCTTTCGGGTCCTGAAGTTGGTGGCGCATCGACATTTTGTGTCCGTCACCCGAATCGATCAGCATGATCATCTGGTTAGTGTCATGGTCTATGACGGTCGCCATCGAACCGGTCCCTTGGCTACGGCCTCGGCCCTGCATGGGCATATCGATGCGTAGCTTCTGTCCTTTAACCGAATAGTGCATCACCATTGCTTGGTCTTTCTTCTGAACATTGGTGATTTGCATATCGAGCTGGCCTTCGAAGGCGGAGGCGAGGTGCGCGGATCCAGCGAGGCCGAGAGCCATGGCCGCGATCAAGCGGAGGAATCGAATCGGATTCATGGAGTTTTATTTGTTGGAGAACGTGATGCTGACCTTTGTCCCGCCTTTTTGTGATTCCGCGGTGATGGCGCAGGTCCCGCTCGGGTCGGCGCGATTCGCGACCAAGGTGGCGGTTGGGCCGAAGTCGTTGGTGTCCGAATTCTTGGCGGCGATCGTGAAGTTTTGATCGGTTAACCTCTTCTCATAGAAGTCGGTGATCGTATCCGGCTTATCACTACTGAAGAATTCGTAATTGCCGAGCGAGATGCCGCCAAAAGAATTGAGCGAGGCCGCGGTGGTCTTGGCGCCCGGGTACGCCGTGATGTAGCTCGGTAATTTTTTGGCTGCGGCCTTCAGAGCGGCGGCCTTCGCCGGAGAAACAGCGGGCTCATCGCTATCGGACGATGACGACGATTCGCTCGAAGCGGATGACTGATTCGAGTTGTCGGCCGTGTTCTCCGGACTGGACGAGGATGAAGAGTCGGGCGTGATCGGGGCGGGACGCGGCGCGGAGCCGTTCATTCCATTGTTGCCGATGGCGCGTTGCAAAGCCTCGCCAATATTTTGGGTCGAATACGCCTTCGTATCGATATCGGTGACTTCGCCGGTGCGCTTGTTCTTCACCTTGATGTGGCCCGTGCTCTCGTCTTTGGAAACGACGGTCAGGTCAGGTTCGAATGCGATCGCTACGGAAATGGCGGCCATCTGCGGATTCCGTTCGCTGGCGGCGCTCAACTCCTTGGCTTTCTTATATCCAATGTAGGTACAAGCCGCGACGCAGCCGCCCACCAGCAGAAAGAGCCCGAGAAAAACGCAAAGAATGATGACCAGGATTTTCTTCCCATTTCCGCCCGACGACGGTGGCGGAGGAGGCGCGAGCGGCACCACCGGCGGCGGTGGTGGTGGCGGTGGCACAGACGCTGGCGGCGGCGGCGGGATCGGTGAAGATGGCGGCGGGGGAGGAGGAGTATCCACGACGTTAATACGAGGTTATTTGACGAGGGTAAAGAGCGAGCCGATGAGCGGAAGCGGCTTCATTTTGCCGTTCACCGCGTTGAGAATGCCGATGATCATGAGTGCGGCCAACCCGATGAAGAGCGCGAAGTGCAACAGCATCGAAAGCATGAAACCGAGGATCGGGATAAAGTGCAGGATCATGCTGAGCACGAACATCGCGATCCAGCTACAGACAGCGACGACGAAGAGGACCGCGCCCTGGTTGCAATGATACATGGCGAACTTGGATTGCTTGGCGGCAATCAAGGGCACCAAGAACAGCAGCCCGAGATACGAGATCACGCCGAAGACTTTGTTTTGTTCGATGTCGGCGGCCTCCCCGGTCAACGGAGCTGCGGACGGCGCGCTGTACGTCCCGGCCGAAGCAGCGGGAGCGACCACGGCCACGCTGGGTGCCGCAGCCACCGGAATAGATGCCAATGCGGCCCCGAGTTCGGGCACCTGATTGGCCGGCAACCAAGAAGCCATCCCTTGCCGCCAAACGAGGGTATCGCTGCGAAGGGTACCGGCGGTGAAAAGAACAGTGAGTTCGTCGGTGGTAACAGGGCCAGCTTGCGCCCCGTTCAACATATAATGCCAAGTGTTCATGGATGGGTGTTGGAAATGGTCACGACATTCCCAGGGCTTGGGCCGTCGTTTCCTGTTAATGCAAAATTCGCTCCGAAAGTTTCAGAGAGAGTGCGGGGTTTTTCCTTCTTAAACACAAGTCCCCGAGAATCAAGGCAATGTAGGCACAGATAAAATGGTATCCCGGTTCGTTCTTTTTGCATTCGGGCGAGTCATCTCATTTCGAATCCTGCTGCGCCGAAATCAGCGGCAACGGATTACTCTCCCGCGAATCCTTCTTTGGGTCGCGCTTTCCCCTCGAACCTCTCACTGCGCTGCTACACCGATATACGCGCACGAGGAAAATGGAGAGTCGATGCAGCACCGTCGAGAGAACTTGGGCTGAGTTTCTCCGGTGGCGCGACCTCGCAGCTCGTTCTCCGAGCCTTAGGAAGCGAGAATGATCGCCGTCTCTAACCGATGCTGCTGAAAGACCGCCTGCGGCCTTTGCGATCAGGCGATCATGCGTTCGCAAACACAACGGATGAAGCGGCTCGGATCGCCGTCCACTCCGATTTCGAAACGGCACGCCTCGATCGCGCTCGAAATGAGGCTCGAACTCGCGGACGGGTAGGCCTCTTGCAATCGTTGTTGCAGTTGAGTCAAATCGAAGTCGTTGGGTAGGGGGAGAGGGTGAGAAGCCTGGTTCATGGCCCCGAAGGACAGTTCGAGATTTGCCCCGTTCCCGCTCGGCGGCGCGGGAATGCCTATGGGAGAATTTCAGTATACGTCTGGTGGAAAATGAGAACAGCGGAACGCTGAAGGAAATTGATTTAACGCAAAATTAGGCATCGCTTTCTTGCAAAAAATTTGTCTCCAATCTGCCTGTGTCTTGCGCCGCCCCCGCGCGCGAGATCGCGAGCCGCCCCTCCGGTTCCCGCTTCATTGTCTGTCGTTTGAACCGCCCACCCGTCGAGCATGAACCTGCAAGTCCTCGCAGAGAAGCTGAGTCTTTCGCGCGCGACCATTTCGCGTGCGCTTCGCAACGACGAGCGGATCTCGTTCCAAACGCGTCAACGCGTCCGGACGGCGGCGGAAGAGGCCGGGTATCGACAAAATCCCTACGTCAGCGTGTTGATGTCGAAGTTGCGGCACGGCGTGTCGCCGCTGGCTTCGCCGGTGATCGCTTATATCAATCCGCAGCCCAGTCGTGACCTTTGGCGTTCGTCCGAACACTGGCTTTATACTTACCGCGGCGCCGTCGCGCGGGCTAAGGAGCTTGGTTTTGAATTGCAGGAATTCTGGTTGCGCGAGCCGGGCATGACCTCGGAACGGTTGAGCATGATTTTGCGCACCCGAAATATTCGCGCCGTGATTTTGGCTCCGCCCATGCCCGGTCAAGCGGTCGATTTTCGGCCAGAGGGTTGCGCGGCAGTCGCGTGCGATATCGAGCCGGAGGGTGAAAATCTGCACCGCGTTTCGACGGACTATGTCGGGAACGCGTTAAAGATTCTAACCGCGCTGCGGGGATTGGGCTATAAACGCATTGGGCTAGCAATGGAAGAATCCCGAGCTCGCTATATGCACATGCTGCCGCGCATGGCGTTGCTCGATTTCGAGGAGAATTTGCCGAAGGAAGAGCGCGCCGGGTACTGGATTGGCGGTGCCGACCAGATGAGCGACTTCGCGAATTGGATGTTGCGAGCTCGACCGGATGCGATCGTGACCTCGAACTGGCTGCCGCAAATGTGGCTGCAACCTCTGGGCTTTCGCATCCCCGAGGACATGGCAATCGCGCAGCTCGAGCCCGTTTTCTACCCGTTTCAATATAGCGGGATCGATGGACGCTTCGAACAAGTGGGCCGCTCCGCGGTGGATCTGCTGGTCACCCAAATTCATGCCAACGAATTCTCCCTCGCTCATCACCCCAATCATGTCCTTAACTCCGGTGTCTGGCGGCCCGGTGTGACTGCGCCCGGGCGGAACGCGACGAGCCCGTCGCCCTACGATGAAACACGGCTGGGATTATTGCGCGCAGCGGCTGCAGGTGAGTCATCCCAGCTGCGAAACCTTCGATCGGGAATTGCGGAGAAAATCTGGAAATCACGCTTTGCGCTTGCGAGCAAAGCCAAGCGCGACGCCTGGCGACCGCTTTCGCTCGCCGGTGCGGTTAACGCCGTCTGGGAATGCCCGGCCTGCGCTGCGCTTCGCCTCGGCCCATTGGCCCTACCGAACTTGAACGGCGAGCACATCTTTCGAGGCGTCCCTTTCGAACTCGGACACGGAGGGCAACGCGGCGGCACGTCAGCGATTCTTCTCCATGGTTCAAAGCAGCAAGCCGACTCACGCGGGCTACGCATCGCGGTCAACGCTCAGGTGAAGGCGTTGTACTTCCTGCATTTGGCTTTCTTCGCTTGGGCGCAACGGCCCGCCGGAGAATACCGACTGATTTTCGAGAGCGGGCACGTTGAAAAGATCGAGCTGCGTCCCTTCTTTCCGCCGACCGAGAAGGAGTCCACGGCCACATTCCAGGATTCCTGGTCGCCGTATCCACAATTTGAGTCCAGCGCCGCAAAACCTGTCTTCATCGAGTCACCCGGTGACGTCGATCAAGGTCGTTTTGCGTACGTACTGGAAGTGAAGAACCGCCGCCCAGGCGAGCGGGTCATGACCGTCGAATTTGTCGCGTATCCTGAATCGGATACAGCCATCCTGGTGGCGGGCATCACGGCGCTCGCCGGCTGAGTGTGGGACGCGGTAGGTCCCCCCCCCGGGCAGGCGATCGCGCGTTTGGGGACAGTGCGGAAGTGATTTATATACAGCGTGGCGAATCGCCGTGTCCGGCGGGCGAATGGGAAAACGGTCGCGGCCAAGCGTCGCTGGCCTGGGAAGAGGGGGCTTGGAACTCACGAAATTACGGCCGTCCGACGTGACAGGGTTTTCTATGCAACCCGTTGAAATCGACCCGTAATTGCTTCCGGTGACGGGGGTAAGTTTGAAGGGTAGCGCCGCTCCTCTGCGTTGAATCCTATCACTCAACTTGAGTAGCCGCGATGCGATTGGGCCCTATCTCCCGAGCCGTCGTGTTCCCCCGTAACGTCAGTAACAAGCTAACCCCGTAGTATGTACCAAGCAAAACTACGTTCGGTTTTCGCTGCGAGCGCATTGCTCGCGAGCCAAGCGCTGGTCGCCCAGACCGCGTCGAAAACTGTGACGTCCAATGATAGTGCGACTAAACAGTCGCAGGATGATACAATTGAATTGTCTCCGTTTCTCGTCGAAGCGACGCATGACGAAGGTTATCAAGCCGTCAACACGCTGGCCGGCACGCGTGTCCGCACGGACCTTCGCGACGTCGCGTCTTCGATTAGCGTCGTCACTTCAAAATTCCTCCAGGACACCGGCGCGCGCAACGCGCAGGATCTCCTGGTTTACACGACCAACACCGAGATCGGTGGCGTTCGCGGAAATTTCGGCGGCCTTGGCAGTGCCAACGGCCTGAGCGAAAATTCTGCGCTGCTCCACCCAAGCCAAAACACCCGTGTCCGTGGCCTCGACGCCGCCGACAACACCCGCGACTACTTCCTTTCGGATATTCCGTGGGATTCTTATAACATCGATCGTATCGACCTCCAACGCGGACCGAATTCCATTCTGTTCGGCGTCGGCAGTCCGGCCGGTATTGTCAATAGCCAGACGGTCATCGCCGATCTCCGTAAAACGAGCGGAAAGGTGGAAAACCGCGTCGATCAATTCGGCAGTGTTCGCGATTCGATCGACGAAAACGTGATGCTGGTGAAGGATGTTCTCGCTCTGCGGATCAACGCCTTGGACGACGACACCAAGTTCCGGCAAAAACCGGCCTTTGATCGCGACCGGCGTGTTTTCGCCGCGTTGCGTTTTGATCCGAAGATTTTCGGAGAAAGTTCGCACACGTCAATCCGCGCGAACTTCGAAGTGGGTACGATTAATGCGAACCGTCCGCGCGATCTCGCGCCGATGGACGACATTACACCGTTCTTCGCCGCGTCTTCGCTCAATCCGAAGGACCCGACCGAACCCACGCCGTATAAAATCAGCGTCGAACCGTGGGCTTATCAGAGCACGATCATTACTGGAACGACTGCAAACAATACGACGCTGGGCCTCTACGGTCACCCTGAGAATTGGAATCCGTGGCTCGTTGCAGCCATGGCCCGTCTTGGCTCCGCCGATCCGGTGTTCTGGTATAATGCGAACTCAAGCACGCCGTTCCGCATCCTCCAATCGAATGTCGATACCAACTGGGCGTTGTCCAGTGAGGGTAAGATCGACAAAACGATCGCCGATCTGCCGTTCGCTCACCCAGTCGCGATCCAAGGCTACAACACCTACGCAAAAAATGCGGAACAACGTGCCGCTGCATTGGGATTAGCCGATCCGTATCCGGGCGCACAGAAGAATTATTATAAAGACAAGTCCCTGACCGATCCTTCGATCTTTGACTTTTATAATAAGTTGATCGACGGCCCGAACAAAATGGAGAAAGAAGGCTGGCACGCGTGGGATTTGAATGTCTCGCAAACATTCTTCGACAACCGCCTTGGTTTCGAAGTCGTTTGGGATAAACAAACCTATTACGCACGACAGGAGACGAATCTCTCTGACACGCCGTTTATCTCGGTTGATGTTAATAAGAACCTCACGGTTCTTCCCGCTATTGCTGCATATAGCGGATTGCCCAATAGTTTTGGCGGCACCGGTGCGGTCGTGAATCCCGATTACGGTCGGGCTTTTGTCGGCAGCAGCGGGCACTACGGAAATCACTCGACGCAGAATACGCGGAACGATTATCGCGTGACGACCTTCGGCGAATTGCGCGCGAGCGACTTCCTTGGTAAAGGCTGGCTCTCCGATTTGCTCGGACGTCACGATCTCAACGTTCTGGTTTCGCGCGATGAGCGCAAAGAGGACGATCGTGATTATCTCCGCTATGCAACAGACCTGAACTGGGCGACGAGTAACAACGAAACCACCAGTATCACTCAGGGTTTCCGCAACGTCGATTGGATCACCTACCTCAGCGGTAATCTAAGTGGCCAGTCTTCGGCGGCGAACTCGCATATCGGCAACATCACCGCGAATCAGTCGCCGACGGGCACACAGACCGTGCAGTACTTCAACTCGCACTGGAAGCCGTCGACTAATCCGACGGATCCGACTTATGTGGATCCGGCCGGCGTCTGGACGAGCCCTTACTACGGTGGCCCAAGCACGCAGTCGGAAAATCCGGGCAACTATGTTGGTTGGACCACGACACAGGTTTCGTTCCTCAATGCCGACGCGGGCGATCGCGATCAGCTCTACTATGATGGCTCGAAAGTGAAAAACGTAATTAATACGCAGGGTTTCACTTGGCAGGGCTATCTGTGGGACGACACGATCGTGCCGACCTTTGGCTATCGCAAAGACAAGGTTCGGACGTACAGCTCGGTTGCGGCTGCTGATCCGCTGACGGGCGTGGCCGACCAGGATTACAGCTATTCGAACGTGGTTTCGAGCCAGAGCAGTGGCATCAGCCATAGCTATGGACTCGTTT
>Ga0068856_100006768_pt1 | contig 11221 bp, 9 predicted proteins | sample KBSCornC62_FD_66595 | JGI IMG/M metagenome (GOLD analysis project Ga0068856, IMG submission 66595) | Corn rhizosphere microbial communities from Kellogg Biological Station, Michigan, USA - KBS Corn C6-2 | ecosystem: Host-associated > Plants > Roots > Rhizosphere > Soil ... | reverse complement strand
AGCTGTAATTGACACTGCCAGCAAACAAATCGTCTCTCGAATTCCGACGAGCGAAAAGCTCGTCGAGGTGGATTTTGCCGGCTCCGAACCGATCGCGGTGGGGCAGCGGTAGTTAACAATCTTCCAAGCTGTCAGGAGTTGTACCATGCGATATCTCACCGTGAAGCTCTTTCTCCTTCCGATATTCGCCGGCCTCTGTTGGGCGCAATTTGATTTAGGGTCGGTAGTTGGCACCGTGAAGGATCCTTCCGGTCTGGCGGTTGGAGGCGCTGCGGTAGAACTTCGCAGCCAGACGACCAATGTTTCGCGGCAGGTGAAGACCTCCGACTTGGGCCGCTTCGATTTTCTATCTCTGCGGCCGGATACTTACACCCTTACGGCGAAGCACGAAGGTTTTCGGGAGAAAACGCAGACCTTCACGCTAGCCGTGGGGCAGCGGACCGAGTTGGATATGGCAATGGATATTGGTTCGGTGAACGAACAGGTGACGGTGGCAGCGGAGGCAGCGCGCGTTGAAACCGCTTCGTCAGAACTGAGTAATGTGCGTACCACGAAGCAAGTGGTGGACCTGCCGTTGAACAGCCGAAACTTCACGCAGCTCGTGTCACTCTCACCCGGCGTCAACAATCCGGGGCACGTCTTCCAATTCGGTGCTGCAAGGCTACACCAGCGGACGGGGGACGAATGGCGCAGTGATCAACGGCGCTCCGCCGGAAAACACCGTTTATTTATTCGACGGTATTCAGAGTGTGGATACTGACGCCGGCGTGCTCATTTTTTTCCCGCCTGTCGATGCCATTCAAGAATTCAAAGTGCAGACCAGTTCCGCGCCGGCGGCGTATGGCGGAGGGCAGGGAATTATCAACGTTTCCTTCCGCTCGGGCAGCAATGGTTATCACGGTTCGGTATATGAATTCGTGCGGAACTCCGCGTTCGATGCAAAAAATTTCTTCGATTCGCCGGCGAAACCAATTCCGCCTTTCCGGTTGAATCAGTTTGGCGGGAACATTGGCGGACCGATTACGATTCCTCATTTGTTCAATGGCAAAGACAAGCTATTCTTCTTCGCAGACTATGAAGGCAAACGCGTAAGCCAGGCACAAACATTTACGAGCACCGTGCCGACGGACGCGTTCAAGGCCGGTGATTTCTCCGCGCTGAGTACACAGCTTTTCGACCCGCGAACCAACCCGCGTACTCCCTTTACGAGAAATCAGGTGCCGGTGAGCGCGTTCGATCCCACATCGGTGAAGCTGTACCAGCTCTTTCCTGCTCCCAATCTGCCGGGAATCGTCAATAACTTTCTGTACAATCCGCCGCAGATTACCAACGTAGACCAAGGCGACATTCGGATCGACTACCGTACCGACAGATCGTCGCTATTTGGCCGCATGAGCAAGGAGAATCCGAACACCATAACGCCGGGTTATTTGCCGGCGCCTGCAATCGGCGGTGGGCCATCGCGTCCGGGACAAACGCCGGTGCCGGCCTGGCAAGGTGTTATCGGCTATGGGATCTCGCTCGGGCCCTCCAAATATTACGAAGCGCGAGTAGGCTACTCGCGCTTGCACGAATTGATCATCGATACAGGGTACACGCTGGGAAATCTTGGCGAGCAATACGGGATTCCGAATGCAAATGCCGGTGACGTTCCTGGATTTACGAATATCACCATCACCGGCAATGTCGGTTTAGGAGACGGCTCAGGGAGCCTCGAGAAGATCAACAACAATTGGGAGGTCGATCAGGCCTTCACCTGGGTGAAAGGCAACCACGAATTGAAATTCGGCTTTGACTGGATGAGCCGAAGATTTGCATTCTTCTCGCCGACTTATCCTAACGGTACGTACAGCTTCAATGGAGCCTACACGGGCTATGGCTTAACGGATTTCCTGTTCGGCCATCCAATCAGTTCGACCATTGATATCACCAAGTTTTTCAGCTTGCAGCGTTTTCAGCCGAGTTTTTATATCCAGGACAATTTCCGTGTCAATTCAAAACTGACGCTCAATCTCGGAATTCGCAATGATCTGGTGACGCCATGGAAAGAGCGCAACAACCGCATAGCCGGTTTTGTGCCAGAAAATGGCGGGAACCTGGTTCCGGTGGGGACAGCGCCCTATACCGGCGATACGCCTATCGACGGACGTTATACAAACTGGGGACCAAGGGCCGGGTTCGCCTATTCGGTCACGCCGAAAACCGTGATTCGAGGCGGCGCAGGAATTTTCTATGCTTTCCAGAGCGTGACTTCGAATATTTCAATTTCAAAGAATGCGCCGTTTAGCGGATCGCTGCAGACCACTAATAGCGCCACGAATTACGCCGGCTCGCTGCCGATTTCCGCGGGGTTTCCCGCTGGCCGCCCGGACTTGTTTCCGGTAGCCGGTACGGCTTTTGTGTACTACCCGCGCGATTTCAAGACTCCGGCCGCATATGAATGGAATTTCAATATCCAGCAGCAGCTCTGGGCGAATGACGTGTTTTCGATCGCGTATGTGGGGCAGGCGGGCGTGCACATTTTCGCTCTGCCGAATATCAATCAGGCGACGCCGGGTCCAGGCGCCGTTGCCGGCCGGCGACCCTATCCGAATCTAGGCGATGGAACCGCTGTCGGCCCCTGGGGCAACTCTTCCTACAATTCGTTCCAGGCGGCCTACGAGCACAAACTGTCGGCAGGCCTGACGTTTTTGGGCGCCTGGACCTGGTCGCACAGTATCGACGACACGAGCGGAACGGGATCGGAAGGCTTTCAAAATCCCTACGACCGGCATGCCTATCGCGGCAATTCGACGTTTGATGTGCGGCACAACGTAGTGCTGAGCTGGACATACGAACTGCCGTTCGGGCGAGGTAAGCGGTTTTTGGGATCGCCTGGAACATTCATGCAGGAAGTCGTAGGTGGATGGCAGCTCAACGGAATTGATACGTTCCAGACGGGTACGCCATTCACGGTGACCATGCTAAGCAGCCTGTTGAACTCAGGTTCAGGCGCGCAATGGCCCAATCGGGTCGGTTCGGGAGCTGTGGCGAATGAAACCATCGACCACTGGTTTGACACGACATCCGCTTCCTTTATATCGCCAGGCGCCTACATCTATGGCAATTCCGGGCGAAACATCATGACGGGTCCGGGCACAACTGAATTCGATCTTTCGGTATTTAAGAACTTCAGTCTCGGTTCGGTCGAAGCGCGCAGACTGCAATTCCGCGCGGAAGCGTTCAACGTATTCAACACCCCGCAATTCAACAATCCAAATGCGCAGATCGGATCGCCGGGAGCGGGGCGAATTACGAGCGCGGGAAGTCCGCCGCTGTTCCAGCGCACTTCCCGCGAAATCCAACTGGCTTTGAAGCTCTACTTCTAATTAGGGTTTCGGGTTAGGAACTCGGGACAACGCCGGTTAGCGTGTAGCGCTCAGTATCCAATCCTTGGCAGCCGCGATATCGTCGCGACCAAGCTCATGCCCGCCCTCGTGCCAGTGCAGGGATACGGTCGCTCCGGCCGTCTTGAGAATTTCGCCGAGCGCCAAGGTCTGTTCCGGAACGACGATCGGGTCTCTCCGTCCCGCCGCGAGTAGCACTGACACATTTTGTAGGTCGGGGGAAACCTGCGGCAGGAAGGGGACCATTGGACGAAACAAGACCGCGCCGGCGAGGATATCGGGATTTGTCAGCATGATGCTCGCGGCAATGTTGGCGCCATTCGAATAACCAACTGCGAGGATTTTACCGTTTTGCAATTCGTACCTGCGCGCGGCGGCATCCACAAATCCCGCCAGAGCGGCCGTTTGCAGCTTCAGATCTTCAAGATCGAACACGCCTTCAGCGAGCCGGCGGAAAAAGCGGGGCATGCCATTTTCGAGAACCCTTCCGCGCGGGCTCAGCAGCGCGGCACCGGGCAGTAGTTCCTGGCCAAGGGTGAGAAGGTCCTGCTCGTTGCCTCCGGTACCGTGCAGGAGAAGTAGCGTTACTCCGGAATTCGGAGTGGAGGCGGGGACGAAGCGATGGATGAATTCCAGCCGGTCTACATTTGTCACGATGTTCTCCGCGTAATGGGCGGCAGCGCGGCTTCAATACGCACGCGTTGCGCTTCGAGCCAGGGCGGCAATTGGAGTGCCGCACCAAGCTGTTCCGGCGATTCGTCAATCGCGAATCCCGGCGAATCGGTCGCGATCTCGAAGAGAATGCCACCCGGTTCCCGAAAATAGATGGAATGAAAATAGACGCGATCCATGACGGGCGAGACGTTGTAGCCGAGCCGCCCGACCTCGGCAAGCCATTCGCGCTGCTGTGCGTCATCGGGAGTTCGCCACGCGATGTGGTGAACCGTGCCGGCGGCTACACGTCCCTCACGGTTGTCCGGCGCGCACAGCACGTCGACGGTTTTGCCAGCACCGCCTTTATCGACCTCATAGCGAAAGCGATTTTGCTCCTGTCCGCTCAGGTGAAACCCCATCTGGTCGGTGAGTAGCGAGGCGGTGCGCTGGTATCCGGTTTCAGACAACGTCGCGCTATGAAAACCGCGAATCGCAAACTCGGCGGGAATGCCGCTTTTCGTCCAGGCGCGCGAGGGATCGGTGGTTGCGGTTTCAATCAACTCGAGCCACAGACCATCTCCGTCAGTGAGGGAAAGAAACTTCTGTCCGAAGCGCTCTTGCGAATCGTCCACGGCGACGTCTTTGGCAGCGAAGCGTTCACGCCAGAACGCGAGCGAACCTTGCGGTATCGCGAACGACGTGACGGTCACTTGGCCGTTGCCGTGACGCCCTTGCCACGCTCCTGGCCAGGCGAAGAACGTCAAAATCGTGCCGGGCGTTCCGAGGCCGTCTCCATAATAAAAGTGATAGCTGCCGGGATCGTCAAAGTTTACCGTGACCTTCACCAGGCGCAGCCCGAGCACGCCGGTATAGAAATCGATGTTCGTCTGCGGATCGGCGGCGATAGCGGTGATGTGATGAATGCCCAGGATGGTTTTCGTCATTTCTTTTTGTCGATGAGCCGAGTGAATCGCAGTGGCTTTTCGAATCCCTTTGCATGCAGCAGCAGGTAAGGATCTTTCCACTCGAAACCGTCGGCCTTCTGCAGGGCAACCAGATATTTTGTTTCCTGATCCATGATCGCCTCTGGACATGCCATACGGGTGGCGCCCAGCGGCCCGAATTGAATCTTGCCGCCTGTAATTTTGGCGGTACCGAAGAAGCGGTTGCAGGAGCCTTTGCCCGCAACCTTACCTTCTTCGGAGAAAGCGAGCGTGGCTTGGGCTTTATCTATTACTCCTGCACCAGCCAGGTCTTCGAGCAGCCATTCGCTGCCTATGAGACTGAATGCACCCGAGTACTTCGTTTCCTGAATCGAGGAGACCTCGAGGATTATCCGGTCGCCAGTTTCGACGCCCTGCCGGTGGAGGATTTTGCCACTAGCCAGGACATGCTTGTTGTCGAATTGTTTCAGTTTGTCGATGTCTCGAGAAGAGACCTCAATCGAATGGATCTGCTTTCCACCGACATTTGTTTCGGCGTCGAGTTCGATAGCCCAGCCGGTCGATTCTCCACCGATTGCCATGACTCGAGTAAGCTTTCCAGTGACCGTAATTGTTTGCTCTTGCGCATTTGCTACCAAGCTAATTAAGAACAAGCTGAGAGACAGACCCGCCGCGATCCGCATCAGACGCATTTCGTTTCTCCAGTCTTCGCGAAAGTCTGAGTGATTCTACCGCAGCGAGCGACCGAAAAAGTATCGTGAATACCGGGACGCGGAAGGTATCGGGGATGACTTGTTTGTCACCTTTGTGGATCAAACAAGAACCGGCGATTACTGGCTTGCACGAGCCAAGTTAAAGTAAGCGCGACTACTTCGTCACGCCGAAGCCGCTAACAGTCGCGTCGGTATTATGTGCGAAGCGAATTCCGTAGATGCCATCGGTCGATTTGAGTTTGCCTGCAGTCACCACAGCGTCTTTGTCGTAGCCCGCGACCACGGTGCCATTGATGGAGCACTCCACACGGCCGCCTTTGACCGAGATGGCGATCTCCTGGCTCACCGGTTCGCCCGGGCCGGCCGCTTTGTGAACTGCGGCGTTCGCCTCGCCACGCCTGCCGTTCATCTGAAACGGTTCGGGGCCGAAGCCGCGTACGATGAAGTTGCCGCTGCCGTATGCGGCGCAGTAGAGATAGCTTTGCTGGGCCGTGCCCATATCGTTGCCGGCGATGACGAGGCCATACGGGTGGGGATGGCTGTTCAGGTTCATGTATTTCGGCTCGTTGAATGTTGCCTTCACGGTGTAATCGCCGGTCGCTTTATTGGCCGGATTCCAGTAAGTCACTGCCGGACCGGTGGTTACATGCAGCACGCCTCCTTCTTCAGAAAGCTTGGCGTTGTTCAGGGTTTGTCCCTTGGCTTCTTCGCTGGCGTCGATTTTTCCCGTCCAGCCGGGGGCGGAAATCCCGCCACCCTCAACGGTTCGGGAGGTTTCAGAGGGAGCCTGGGCGTGGACTGCCGAAGGCATGAACGTGACGATCGCAGCCGCAAGGGCGAGAGTGTGAGACAGACGCATGGGTGTGGCCTTTCATGACAGATTATATGGGATACTCGCTGCTGAACGGAGTCGCAGGCGATGAATGCAGCGGATTTTCGCCGAATTGCGCTGAGCCTTGAAGGCGCCGAAGAGGGCTCGCACATGGGCGCGGCCGATTTTCGCGTGGGGGGCAGGATCTTCGCCACACTTGCCGCGGAAAAGCACGGGTACGGAAATCTGATGCTGACGGTCGAGCAGCAGGCTGACTTTGTCGCGGAGCTGCCGGACGTTTTTCTGCCCATTGCCGGGGGGTGGGGCAGGATGGGCATGACGCACATTCGCCTGGCTGCTGCAAATGAAGAAGTAATGGCTGGTGCACTGCGGGTGGCGTGGAAGCTGCGCATCGAAAAAAATGCAAAAACGAAGCGCGGCGTAACAAAGAAGAAGACAAACAAGAGACAGAAGCCCAACGGCCGGCGGGCGCGAAGCGTCTAACTTCCACCTATGCTGCAAGACTTGCGCTTTGGCCTGCGAATGTTGTTGAAGCAGCCCGGGTTTACCTGGATCGCCGTGCTTACTCTGGCACTTGGCGTGGGCGCGACGGCGGCGGTTTTCAGCCTCATTCAAGGTGTGCTTCTCACGCCACCGCCGTATCGCGAGCCGAAGCAACTCGTGCTGATTCAGCGCGCTCGTCTCGATGGCCAGCAGATGGCACATGCCGATGGATGGCCGGCCGCCCAGTGGACGGAATGGCAGTCGCAAGCCAAAACTTTTGAAGGCATTGGCGCCTACGCGTGGTCCTTCAACTTTTTGATTCTGTCCGAAGGCAGCGAATCGCTCGAAGGCATGGCGGTGACTCGCGAGTATTTTCAGGCGGTGGGCCTGCAACCGTTGCTGGGCCGCACATTCCTTGAATCGGAAGCTCAAGCCACACCGGCGCCGGTGATCGTTCTGGGATACGACTTGTGGCAGCGAAAATTCAACGGCGATCGAAATATTATCGGCAGAAAAATTCGCATGAGCCGCCGGGACACGCCTCCGACCGTGATCGGCGTGATGCCTCCGGGCGTCCGGTTTCTTCCCTCGCCGGCGACTGCACAGGAGCCGAACTATAACGTGAACGCGCCAGTCGACTTTTGGATTCCAGTGGCGCGCATACCGGCAAGGCGCAAACAGCCCGATTGGAATGTGGTCGCTCGTTTGAGGAGCGGTACTACGCTCGAGCAAGCGCAAACGGAGCTCGCGCTTATAGTATCCAGACAGGCAAAGGCCGACCACGATTTTGAGGGAATCGCGCCCAAGCTCGAATCGCTGACCTCGGAACTAAATCATGATGGCGACCGTATCCTGTGGCCGCTGTTGGGAGCGGCCGCACTGGTTCTTCTAATCGCGTGCGGGAACGCCGCCGCGCTGCTGCTGGTGCGCGGGCTGCAACGCCAGCAGGAGTATGCAGTGCGCAGCGCGCTCGGTGTGGGGCGGATGGCGTTGTTCCGGCAAGTAGTCGTCGAGAGTCTGCTGCTCGCTCTCGGAGGCGGCGCGCTGGGCGTGGGGCTAGCGTTCGGAATCGTGAAGTTGTTCAAGTTGATAGGCGGGCACGCGATTCCACGGCTTGATGCCGTTGCTACGGGTTGGCCAGTGCTGGCCGCTGGACTCGGCTCGGCTGTATTGGCTGCCGTTTTGGCCGGGCTCTTTCCCGCATTGCGCGCCTCTCGGCTCGATCCGATTTGCGTGCTGAAAAGCGCCGGTCCGAATAGCAGTGCCGGGCGCGGGGAGCGCCGGCTCTTGCGTGGAGTCACTATGGCGCAGACGGCGCTGACGCTTGCGCTGCTGGTCGGCGCCGGTCTGCTGATTCGAACCATGAGCAACATATCGAAAGTGCAATCCGGCTACAACGCCGCCAATGTACTGACGATGAGCGTCACCTCCGTCGAGGGCGACTGGATGGATTTTCATGCGCGCGCTTTGCAACAGGTGGCGGCGCTGCCGGGAGTCGAGCACGCGGCGTTCGCCTGGGGCGTGCCACTGACGGGAAACAATTGGCCTGATGCGGTCGAAATCGAAGGGCAGCCGGCCGCGAGTAAGGAAAGCGATCGGCTCTCGCTCCCGCTGCGGTCTATCACGCCGGATTATTTCACGCTCCTGGGGTTGAAGATTTCTGAAGGACGAGACCTCCGTTCGAGCGACACGCGAAAAGCGCCCAGCGTAGCGATCGTGAATCGAGCTTTCAGCGAGCGCTATTTTCCGCACGGCGACTCCATTGGACGAAAACTTTGGCTCAGCGGGCGCAATCGGCCATCGACGGAAATTGTCGGTGTTGTCATGAATGGCCGCACGGACGACCTGACACAGGCGGCGCAACCCGAGATCTATCTCTCGCTTTGGCAAGCGTCGCCATTTTCGAAGCACCTTGTGATCCGAACCGTGGCGGATCCACGTTTGCTGGTCGCTTCGGTACGGCGCGCATTGCATTCGGTTGAGCCGGCCGTTGCCATTGAAAACATTAAGACACTCGAGCAGATTCGCAGCGATTCCCTCGCTTCCCGCACGTTTGCTATGCAGCTTCTGGTTGGATTTTCGATCGTTGGCAGCGTGCTGACCCTTGTCGGTATTTATGGCGTGCTCTCGCTTTCAGTGGCCTCCCGGCGGCGGGAAATTGCCATTCGCGCGGCCGTTGGAGCGGAGCGGCGCGATCTGCGGAACCTGGTGTTCGCGGAGGGCTTTCGGCTGATTGCGGGCGGCGTGATTGCGGGCATCGCCTCGGCACTACTTTTCTCGCGCGTTCTGCGATCGTTTCTTTTTGAAGTGCAGCCGAACGATCCCATCACCCTGATCGGTGTGGGGCTACTCTTCACAGGTGTCTCGCTACTCGCTTGTTGGGTGCCTACACGCCGCGCCGCGAAGGTCGATCCATTGGAAGCTCTGCGCTATGAGTAGTGCACCATGATTTGGTAGAGACTCCGCTCTATGAACGCTAGGAGAGACTTACGAACAGCCCGATCTCTTCCTTACCGCCGACTACGAAAGGAACTCGTTGGTGAATATCGTGCGGTTCCACATCTAGTACACAGCCCTTGCCATTAACGGCCGCACCGCCGGCCTGTTCTGCGATAAAAGCGAGCGGATTCGCTTCGTACAGCAAGCGCAGTTTCCCGTGTGGATAGCCTGCGGTAGGCGGGTATAAGAATACTCCGCCTTTCAGGAGAGTACGGTGGAAATCGGCGACCAGAGAGCCGATGTAACGCGAACCGTAGCGCCGGCCGAGTTTCTTCTGGCGCAGCTGCCTAAGATAATTTTGATAGTTCTCCGGAAAATCATCCGCATTCGCTTCGTTCACGGAATAGATTGTTCCGCCCTCGGGCATCCGGATGTTTTCGTGACTGAGAACATAAGCGCCGATAGCGGGATCGAGCGTAAAACCGAAGACCCCATGGCCGGTGGTGTAGACCAGCATGGTCGAAGGTCCGTAGATGACGTATCCTGCCGCAACTTGTCTTCTACCGCGCTGCAGGACCGCGGAGCAATGCTCTCCTTCGGCCGCCGAAGGGCAACGGAAAATGGAGAAGATGGTTCCCACGTTGACGTTCACGTCGATATTGGAAGAGCCGTCGAGGGGATCGAAAATGATAGCGTATTCGCCGCCCTCCGACGCGCGATCGAACGTGACCGGCTCTTCGTTCTCCTCCGAGACCAGGACAGCCACACTATCGCGCAGCCCGAGGCAATGCATGAGCGCTTCGTTCGCGTAGACATCCAGTTTCTGCTGAGCCTCGCCCTGGACGTTGACCGCTCCAGCCGCCCCGAGCGCGTCCATAAGGCCGGCCCGGCGGATACGTGCTTCGGTCATTTTCGTCGCAAGAGTGATGCCGGACAGCAGCCACGAGAAGGTACCGCGCGCGCCACTGATGCGCTGCTGTTCTCTAAGGATGTGGTGTTGAATCGTGGTTATCATTCAGACCCGCAGAAACCATTTCTTCCGATACATAATGTACGCCGCGAGATACATCAAAAGCGTAAAGGCGATCGCCCAAAGCAGTGAAGCATTGCGCGGCGAGGCGAGCACCGCGAAGCAATGCTGGTAGATCCAATCGTGCAATTTCAGGGTACCGAGGGAAATTGCGAATAATTCCGAGAGCATATAGACCGCGATCGCATTCATTCCCATAATGACGAACGGCTGAAACGGGCGATGGTACCCGAGATGGTCTACCAGGTAGAGAAACATCGCGAGGAGCAGGAAGGCCAGGCCGGCCATGAACAACGCAAACGAACTCGTCCAGAGTTTTTTGTTGATCGGTAGCCACACATTGCAGATCAGCCCAAGGGCAAGCAGCGTGTTGCCGATGAAAAATAGCGCCGTGGTCCGCTCCATCAAGCTCTTTTTCAGCCGGAGCAATTGCCCGGCGAGCATTCCGAATAGCGTTGTTGCAATGGCGGGCAGAGTACTGACTATGCCTTCCGGGTCCCAGGTCTTCGTAGATGAATAATTGTGGCGTCCGAGAACAATGCGATCGATGTAATGGGCCAGATTGCCCTCCACATCCAGATGGCCTGCTCCATAACCCGGCACCGGAACCAGCTTCATCAATAACCAATACCCGGTCAGAAGCGAAACAATCCATAAGACGCGCGCACGCAGAGTCGTCGTCGATAAGTAGATCGCCGATGCGATCAGATAGCAGATGGCGATTCGCTGAAGCACCCCCA
>Ga0068856_100006767_pt1 | contig 11222 bp, 8 predicted proteins | sample KBSCornC62_FD_66595 | JGI IMG/M metagenome (GOLD analysis project Ga0068856, IMG submission 66595) | Corn rhizosphere microbial communities from Kellogg Biological Station, Michigan, USA - KBS Corn C6-2 | ecosystem: Host-associated > Plants > Roots > Rhizosphere > Soil ... | reverse complement strand
ATTTGGATCGATCCATAGAGTGTGTTCACGGCGATGGCTGCAGCGGGGTAGACGCCGACTGCCGCCGTGCGCTTATACCCGACTTCCACATCGGGGTCAGGCTTAGCATTCGCCTGCTGCAGCCGCAGGTCGGCCCGAGCCTGCTCGATTGCTTTACGAGCAATCTGCATCGCCGGCCGCCGTTGCAATATCTGCGCCAGCGGGATGATCGGCACCGGCTGGATCTGTTCCACGGAATCCGCAAATTCCACGGGCGGGAATTCGGTTTTTCCCATTTCGCGAAACAGCGCAATTGTGGTTCGCTCCGCGTCTTGCTGAGCAATCTTCACCGAACTCGTAAGCCGATCTCTTTCCAGTTCAATCCGAAGCAAATCGATTTCCGGGGCAGCTCCCTCCTTTACGCGATTTCGGTTGTATTCGACCACGCGCTCAAAATTTCCCAGTTCCTGTTGAAGCAACTCTCTTGCTTTCGCCGCTCCGGCGGCCGCCCAGTAAGCGCTGCTGACACGACTGACGATTTGTTGCCGAAGCAGTTCCTGCTCGAGTTGGCTGCGCTGTACATTCGCGGTTGCGGACTCCACCCGGCGTTTCCGCTTTCCTCCGGTTTCGAACGTTTGGGAGAGCAACGCAAGGCTATCGGCATCGGGTGAATAAGAAAATGGCGGACTGCCCCAAAAACGGCCATTCTCGGACTGCAGAGTGAGGCGAGGATTGGGAGCCAGCCCAGCCTGGCGGCGCAGTCCTTCTGCCACACCGACGCGAGCGTCCGCCGTTTTTATTTGAGGGTTGCCGGCGAGAGCCTGTGAAACGGCATCCGCCAGCGTCAACTTCCCTTGTGCAAAAAGGCCAGGCACAAAAAGCAGTGCGGATGTGAAGATCCGCCTAGATAAACGCATATTCACCTCAACCAAAACACAAATAGAAAGGAACACGCGGGTGCGTGAACAAGAGGGAGAAAGTTAGGCGGGAGGTGCTCGGGGAGTAGCTGCGTTTAGGAGCGGAGGACTATGAGCACTCGGTTCAATGGCGGGGGGGCGCCAATCGACGATTTGAGGAGCCGGTACGAAAAAAAGTGAAGGCAGGGTTGCCGGAGCTAATCTCGAATCGCTTGTGGTCAGAGAGAACCACGTTTGGAATTGAGCGTCATCGTCGGGGTCAAAATCACGGAACTCGAGTTGAGTGGAGTGAAATGTCTCGACGTGTTTGAAATGAGAATGAAAAAACGTACCTGAGTGCCTCTTGGTACTTTCATGCCGATGAACGTGTGCAAGCGGCGCCTTGACGAAAGCCAGCGCCAGCGACAAGTTCACCAGGATGCATACCAGAGACTGCACCGGCTTTTATCGTAGCGTAAAAGGCCGGTCGGTATGACCTTGCTGCCGGAAAGTATGGGTGCGGCGATCTCAGTTCCGTCATTTCACTCACCTTCTAGTCTGTGGGCGAGCTGCTCGCTACACTGAAGAAATGCCGGTCCCGTATCGCTTTGCAACTTGCAACGAGTTGTTCGAGAAGCGGCCCTTTGCGGAGGTCTGCCGCAGGCTGCGCGCCCTCGGCTATGAGGGGATCGAGCTAGCTCCTTTTACGTTGGGTGAAGACCCGGCAGGAATATCGGAAGCGCAGCGGACAGAAGTAGGAGCGCAGATTGCTGACGCGGGACTGCGTTTCGTAGGTTTGCATTGGCTGCTGACTGCACCCCCAGGTATACACATCACCGCACGGGATGAGGCGCAGCGCCGCTACAGCTGGGATTATGTAGGCAGACTGATTGATCTATGTGGCGACTTGGCGCGTATATCGAATTCGACTCAGCCGGTGGTGGTGTTCGGGTCTCCCAAACAGCGATCGTCGAACGGAGAACTGAGCCCGCAGGAGTGCGTTAAACTCTTTGCCGAGGGATTGGCAAGCGCCGCGCCGCGAGCGCAGGCGTGCGGGACGACGCTGCTGCTGGAAGCGCTCTCACCGAGCCAGACCGATGTGGTCACCAGCCTGGCGGAAGCCGTCGCCATCGTGGAACAAATCGGCAGTCCCGCCGTGCAGACGATGTTCGACGTACACAATGCAATTGACGAATCGGATCCGCATCCGGAACTGCTGCGGCGATTCATGCCACATATCCGGCATGTACACGTCAATGAAATGGATGGCCGCGAGCCGGGGATGGGGGATTATCCGTTCGACACGCTGCTTGCCACGCTTAACGAGTTGAACTATTCCGGCTGGGTATCACTGGAAGCATTTGATTTCACCCGGGACTCTTATGACGTAGCCTCCCGCGCGATAAGTCATTTACAGGCAGCTTTGCCGGCCGGCGTAGCTGCGCCAACACTATGAATCGTTACATCGTTACTGGCGGGGCTGGCTTTATCGGCTCCGCGCTAGTCCGGACCTTGCTCGCCGAGGGCCGCTCTGTTCACGTAATAGATAATCTCTCGACAGGTAATTCGCGGAATCTCGAGGAGATAGCCGATCGGATAACTCTTCATGATCTCGACATTTGCGATTATGACCGGCTGGCACCCGTAGTCGCCGGAGCGCATCGCGTGTTCCACCTGGCGGCAATCCCGTCGGTGCCGAAGTCAATCGATAATCCGGTACCAAGCCATGCGAGCAACATCGACGGCAGCTTCAACGTATTCCGTGCGGCAGCGGAAGGAAAAGCAGGCCGGGTTATCTATGCGGCCTCTTCTTCGGCCTATGGCGATACGGAAGTGCTGCCGAAGACCGAATCGATGGCGCCGCGGCCCAAGTCTCCTTATGCCGTGCAGAAACTCCTGGGGGAGTATTATGCGAGCGTATTTTCCGATTGCTTCCAGCTTGAAACAGTCGCACTGCGCTTCTTCAACGTATTCGGGCCGCGCCAGGATCCGACTAGTCCGTATTCAGGAGTGCTGTCGATTTTCATGACGTGTCTGTTGGAGGGCCGGAGTCCGACAATTTTCGGCGACGGCGAGCAGTCGCGCGATTTTACGTATGTCGAAGATGTGGTGGCACTGCTGCTGAAGGCATCCGAAGCGAAGGGAGTTTCGGGCAGAACGTTCAATGCAGGCAACGGCGGGCGGTACACGCTGAACGAGACATGGCGTCTGCTGCAGAAGATCGAAGGCGTGGATCTGCCCGCGCGTTACGGCGAGGCGCGCGCGGGCGACGTACGCGATTCGCAAGCCGACACCGCAGCGGCCATTCGGGAACTCGGCCATGCGCCGAAGTTCTCGTTCGAGCAGGGATTGCGGCTAACGCTCGACTGGTACCGAGGGCAAAGACAAAATAGCGGCGCGGGCCGCTGAGCGCAGACACGTGTGAAAGATTCGTTCCGGTTAGGCGAGGATGGCATCTATCGATGCGACGCCTTTCAGGAATTCGTATGGCAGAGCCATGGATTTGGCACACGGCTCGCGAATCCGCGCGCGGACGTGACACTGCGGCAGATTCATTCTTCCGACGTGCGCAACGCGCGCGGGCTTGCCGATAGGACGTGCCAGGGGGACGGACTCACAACGGGCGAATTATCGCAGGCGATCGGCGTGCGTACGGCGGATTGTGTTCCGATTCTGCTGCTCGATACCCGGCGGCGCGCGGTGGCGGCGGTGCATGCAGGATGGCGCGGAACAGCCGCCGGAATCAGCCAGCGCGCCCTGACGAGTATGCACGAATGGTTCGAGAGCGAGCCAGGAGATGTGTATGCGGCGATCGGCCCTTGCATTCGTGTGTGCTGCTACGAGGTGGGGATAGAGGTCGCCAGCGCATTCGCGCCAGTCTTTCCTGAATGGCCGGCTCTAGCCGGCAAGCCGGAGTGGCCGGGGCCGACCGGCAAACGCCATGTCGATTTGCCTGAAGCGAATCGCCGGCAACTTCAGGCGGCAGGTGTGACGGCGTCGCACATCTCGGACTCCGGCCTCTGTACGGCTTGTCTTAGTGAGCAGTTTTTCTCGTTTCGGAGAGAGCCATCCAATCCGGGCCGCATGGTGAGCGCGATTTGCCGGCTGGCGTAGACAGCCAAGTCCTACACTCAAGAGAGGAAACTATGGATCGCAAAGCAAAAGCGCAATGGAAAGGCGACTTGAAATCGGGCGCCGGTATTCTTTCTACGACGAGTGGAGTGCTCTCCAGCACACCTTATTCTTTTCGCGACCGCTTTGAGCAGGGGACGGGAACCAACCCCGAAGAACTGCTAGCGGCCGCTCACGCGGGCTGCTTTACGATGGCGCTGTCCCTGATGCTGCAGAATGAAGGGCTGAAAGCCGATAGCCTGGAAACGACCTGTACAATCACGCTCGACAAGGAAGGCGATGGCTTTGCGATTAAGCGGAGCCGTCTGGAATTGCGGGCGAAGATTCCGGGAGCGTCGCAGGAAGCATTCGCCCGGGCGACCAATGCAGCCAAGGAAGGGTGTCCCGTTTCGAAGCTTTTCGATACGGAGATTACTTTGGACGGGAAACTGGAAAGCTAGGCGGCTGACGAAACGGAGAGAAAAGGCATGGTGTGATTTTAACGGCTGGAATGCGCGGCTCGACCCCACTCCGGACCGGTCATCTGAATGCTCCAGATCGGCCCGCCGAGGTACAGCGCCTGATCGGCTCTGACGAATGCCGGCGCTCCTTCATGAACAACCCAAATCTTCGTATCGGCCGGCTGCTTGCCTAGCAGCGGCGCAATCATTCCAGCGATGCCGCCGATCTCCACTTTCACCACAAAAAGGGTTGCTTTGTGACGAGCCCCAGCGACTGAAAATGTTTCTTCTCCATCAGGCGTGATCGAGAGATGCACAAGCCGCGGCTTGGGAGCAGCTCCTACATAGGATACTTTGGTCTCTTTTGCATCGGGCAAGATGTTCTTTAAGAGGACAAGAAGAATGCCGTTTGCCAAATCGGCTGGAAGATCCAGGCGGTCGGTCTTCACTTTTTCGGCGCCTTTGTCTTGATAGCGAACCGTGATCCGGCCGGTAGCGGCATCAATTCGAACATTCGTCGGATGCGGGAAGCTCGGCCCCTTCTGAATGTGGTGGTCGCTGATGAGGCGGAAGACCCCACGTTGAGAAAAGACAGCCGTGTCGTCGTCGACTGAGCCGTCCTTGAAACGAAAAACCAGATGGGATACCACCTGGTTTCCATGAAGGACCTCGGTGAGTTCACCCGACGCAAGGAGCGTTCCGTCCAGAGTGCGCAACGCCAGAAACCCGTGGGTCGTTCCCTCCGGATAACGTATGGGTATAGGTTCGGCTGACAAAGAGCCGGGCCGGAGCAGAATGACAATTAACAGCCAGCGACAGACGCCTGTCATGAGAACGCAGTGAACAGCAGATCTCGCAGGGCGATAATGCCAGCTGCCGTGTTCCCGTTCCGCACAGATCCGTTCAGCACAGAGCAGGGAGCTTGGGAGAGAGTCGCTCACGTTCTGGAAGATGTTGTTGGCCGAGACCACATCGGATAGATGCTGGAAACGATTCCGCTCTAACGCACAGGCGGACCATTATTTTTACCAGCGCTACTGATGACTCAAAATGGCGGAACATCATGGTAAAGGGTCTGCTGCGGGCGAGATTATTGGCGCAATGAGCGGCTGCGCGGGTTGATTCCGGTTTGTTGAAACGGGGCGCTTGCTAACGCGCGGTTCTTTGAATACGACTTCCGAGAGAGAGCCGTCTAGTAGAAAGGTATTGAAAAGCCGTGACAGGCAACGCTGACCACGCGCATCGGGATGTAAACCGTTGACTTGGAACAGCAGCGTGCTTGGGTCAGCGAAGCCAGTCACGGGTTTTCAACGTCTAAAAATCGAAAGCGCTATCTTCAGATTGTCGAATCGAAGTGCCTGTTAACGTCAAACTGGAAGTGCCCATCCAGCGGAAATTGCTGCTGTATTGGGACCGCTCGCTTGCAGTGCTCCGTTCCTGGTGGAGCCGGCGGGCGTTCCGAATCGGGGTAGCGGCAATCTTTGCCTGTCTCGTCCTTTTCGCCGCAACGTTTACCTTTTTTTATCTGAAATATAGCCGGATTGTGGATCAGCGCATCCGGCGGCCTATTTTCAACGAGCCTGCGCAGATCTATGCGAGGGCGGATGAAGTGAACGTGGGCGACAAATGGAGCGCGCGCGCCATTCTTGCGCAGCTACGAAGCGCCGGCTATGTGGCGAGCGGTTCGGCAGTGCATTCGAACTTCGGGACATTTTCCCAGCACGGCGCGACGCTCGAAATCCATCCGGGCCAGGTAAGCTACAACCGCGGGCAGGATGCGACGATTCATTTCACCGACGGGCAGATCGATTCGATTACCGGTCCGGGCGGGAGATCGCTCTCTTCCTACGAACTCGAACCGCAGCTCGTCACGGGTCTTTTCGATGCGAAGCAGAGGGCGAAGCGGAGGCTGCTGACGTACCAGGAAATTCCACCGGTAGTTGTCAACGCGATCGTGTCGATTGAAGACCGGCGTTTCTTCCAGCACAGCGGGATCAACTATGGACGACTGGTGGAAGGAGTGCTGGCGCCCGTTTTGCATCATCGCCGCATGCAAGGTGGTTCCACGCTGACGATGCAAATGGCGCGGGCGTTTTTTTTGACGAGCAAGCGCAGCCCACTTCGTAAACTCGCCGAGATGATGATCGCGGTCGTTCTGGAGCATCGCTTCACGAAGGAAGAGATTCTGGCGATTTATGTCAATCAAGTCAGCTTCGGCCAGCATGGTTCCTTCAATATCGAGGGCTTCGGGGAAGCGTCGCAGGCATATTTCGATAAGGACATCAAGAACGTCACGCTGCCGGAAGCGGCGCTCTTGGCAGGAGTGGTGAACGGGCCATCGGTATTTTCGCCGTTCCGCCACCCGCACGCGGCAACACGGAGGCGGAACATTGTCCTGCAGGCGATGTTCGATAACCATGTCATCAGCGAAGCCCAGATGAAGGCGGCAAAAGCGACGCCGCTAAAACTCGCGCAGCCAAGCGTGGAGGGGAACGACGCTCCGTATTACGTCGATCTGGTACGCGACCGGCTGCTCGCGCGTTATGAAGAGAGCGATTTGACCTCGGGTGGGATGCGCGTCTATACAACACTCGATCGGAGCCTGCAGCAAGCGGCTTCAGAAGCCGTGCAGATTGGCATGAAGCAGGTGGATGCGATGGTTCTCCGGCGGCGCACCCGAAGAATCCGCGAGGGCAAGGGTAAGAACGCCAAGGTTCGAACGGAAATCCTGCCTGGGCCGATGCCGCAGGTTGCGCTCATCGCGCTCGATCCGCATACCGGCGAGATACTGGCGCTGGTGGGCGGCCGCGATTATGCAGCCAGCCAACTCAATCACATCTCGGCGAAGCGTCCAACCGGATCTATTTTCAAGCCGTTTGTTTATGCGGCTGCAATCAACACCGCGCTCACGGAAGAGCCAGCCAAGGCGTATACAGAGCTTACGATGCTCGACGCAACGGAAGGCACTTTCGATTTCAACGGCAAACCGTACAGGCCGCACAATTTCGATCCGAAAGACAGCGTAGGGTCGGTAACGGCGCGGCATGCGCTGGCGCATTCGATCAACACGGCGACGATTCGCCTGGCGGAGATGGTTGGCTACGACAAAGTGGTGGCGTTGGCCGACGCCGCCGGAATTCCGGATCTGAAACCGACGCCAGCCATGGCAATCGGAGCCTACGATGCCACCCCGCTTAATATGGCGGAGGCGTACACCGTGTTTGCGAACGAAGGAGTGCGCGTCACGCCGAGATTCATTCGTTCGATCGAAGCGCGCAGCGGCGATACGTTGGAGAGCGTGACGGCGCAGCGCGCCAACGTGCTCGATCCGCGGGTAGCGTATGTGATCACGGACATGCTGGAATCGGTTCTTCGCGAAGGAACGGCGGCGGCAGCGGGCGCTCGTCTCGATGCTCCGGCAGCGGGCAAAACAGGCACGTCGCATGACGCGTGGTTTGCCGGCTACACATCGAATCTCCTCGCGATTGTCTGGGTCGGCAACGACGATTACACAGACGTCAAATTGCAGGGCGCGCAGGCCGCGGCTCCGATTTGGACGGAATTCATGCTGCGCGCCGAAAAGTTGCGCCGGTATGGCGATATGAAACCGTTTGTGCCGCCGACGGGAGTGCTACCGGTTGCCGTGGATAAGCTCAGCAATCTTCCGGCGGATGAAAGTTGTCCGGACGATTACCAGGTGTACTTTATCGACGGAACGATACCGGCGGCGACTTGCGACCATCCGGAAGGGCCATCGCGGAATATTTTTCAAAAAATATTCGGCATCGGAGCGCACCGGCAATTGGTGATTCCTCCGGTAGCGCAGCCGAACCCACCCACTCCGGCGCAGCCAGCAGCGCCCAATGCAGGTCCGCAGCCTACCCCTTCCGCCGAGCAGAATCCGCCGCCGACTCAACAGGAGGAGAAGCCGAAGAAACGCGGGTTCTGGAAGCGTGTTTTTGGCATCGGTAAGGAATGACAATCGCGTCACACGTTGCCCGCTTACTTACGTGCGCGGTTCTTTAACGGCATTTACTCTTCGTCCTGCTGCGCGGATAATTTCGCGATGACGGAAAGGTCCTCAAGGGTAGTCACGTCGCCGGTGACGGCGTGCGTTGTGACGATTTCGCGCAGCAGGCGGCGCATGATTTTTCCGCTGCGGGTTTTGGGCAGGCCATCCGTAAAGCGAATCTCTTCCGGACGAGCGAACGCTCCGATTTCCCTCCCGACCCATTGGCGGAGCTCGTCGGCGAGCTTCTCGGGAGTCCAATCACCCTGTTTTAAGGTCACGAATGCGCAAACGGCCTGTCCGGTGATCTCGTGCGGCTTGCCTACGACGGCGGCTTCGGCGACGGCAGGGTGGCGGACGAGCGCCGATTCGATCTCCATAGTGCTCAGACGATGACCGCTGACGTTCATCACGTCGTCCACGCGGCCCAGGACCCAGAAGTAGCCGTCATCGTCGCGGCGCGCGGCATCGCCGGTGAAATAGCTGCCGGGCACGCGCGACCAGTACTGTTCGATGAAGCGTTTCGGATCGCCCCAAACGTTGCGAACCATGCTGGGCCAGGGATGGCGAACGATCAGATACCCTTCGCGATTGTTTCCGACCGGTTCGCCTTTGGAATCTACAATGTCCGCCATGATGCCGGGCAGCGGGAGCGTGGCCGAACCTGGTTTGAGCGGTACGGCGCCGGGCGCAGGAGCGATCAGCATGGCGCCGGTTTCGGTTTGCCACCAGGTGTCGACAATAGGGCAGCGCTGCTTACCGATCACGTTGTAATACCACTCCCAAGCGGCGGGATTGATCGGCTCGCCCACGGAGCCGAGCAGCCGCAGACTGGAGAGATCGTGCGCTTCGGGCCAGCGATCGCCTTGGCGAATGAGCGCGCGAATGGCTGTGGGCGAAGTGTAGAATATCGAGACTTTTCGCTTCTCGACGATTTGCCAGAAGCGGCCGAAATCGGGATAGTCGGGAGCGCCTTCATACATCACGACGGTCGCGCCCGCGGCAAGCGGACCGTAAACGATATAGCTATGGCCGGTGACCCAACCGATGTCGGCGGTACACCAGAAAATATCGTCATCGCGCAAATCGAAGACCCACTTCATGGTCATCAAGGTCTGCAAGAGATAACCGGCAGTGGTGTGCAAGATGCCTTTGGGCTTGCCGGTTGTGCCGGACGTATAGAGAACATACAGCGGATGCTCGGAATCGACATCCCGGGCCTCGCAGTGCTCAGCCCCCTGGGTGACGGAGGGATGGTCGTCCAACTGCCGTTCGAGATCGTGCCACCAAAAATCACGACTCTCCTGCATTTCCGTGGGGGAGCCGGTTCGGCGGTAGACGATGACGTGCTTCACGCCGACTAGATCCTGAATGGCGGCATCGACAGCGGGTTTGAGGCGGACCTCTTTGCCGCGCCGCCAGCCGCCATCGGCGGTAATGACGATACCTGCATCCAAATCTTCAATGCGGGCGCGCAGCGCCTCGGCGGAAAATCCCCCGAAGACTACGCTGTGAATGATTCCCAGGCGCGCGCAGGCGAGCATAGCGATCGGGAGCTCGGGAACCATGGGCATGTAGATCACGGCGCGGTCGCCGGTTTGGTAGCCGAGGGTTTTCAGCACGGTGGCGAAGCGGCTGACGAGGCGGTGCAATTCCCGATAGGTGATAACGCGCTCGTCTCCCGGCTCGCCTTCCCAAATCAGCGCGGGTTTATCTGCGCGACCGGTGAGCAGATGGCGGTCCACGCAGTTGTAGCAGGCGTTGATTTTGCCGCCCACGAACCATTTGGCGAAAGGGGGTTGCCAATCGAGAGGCTGGTGAAACGGCTCAAACCAGGTTAGCTCGCGGCTCGCCAATTCCGCCCAAAATTTCGCTGGATCGCTTGCGGCGCGCTCGCGAATCTCGCCATAGGCGGACAATCCTTGAATCTGCGCATTTTTTGCGAATTCACTACTGGGTGAATATACTTTCGAATCGCTCATGAGTCAGCCAGGAGAGTGTTGAAAACGTTGTGACAGGCAACAAGCACCTAGGCCAGTTTAACAATGCTATGCTGCTCAAGCGTGGCGCGGCTGTTGATTCTCGCCGGTCTGGTTCTTGTGGGCTTGGGACTGCTCGCATTTGTTGGCGAGCGTCTCCATCTTCCGCTGGGGCGGCTGCCGGGCGATATTGTTTGGCGCAGCAAGAATGGGACGTTTTATTTCCCCTGGGTTACTTGTTTGTTGTTAAGCGCGCTTGGCACGCTCTTGTTTTGGATATTCCGGCGGTAGCGAATTGCCCTGGTGATTTCTATCGCCGTCTGCTGACGCGCGCGGCTCAGTTCATTTTTGCTAGTGGACGGTTCCGGCGTGGTCTAGGGGCCAAAATACGAACACCGCTTTTCCGTAGATGTAGCTGCGCGGCACGAAGCCCCAGGCGCGGCTATCGTTCGATGAACTGCGATGATCGCCAAGCACGAAATATTCGTTTGGCGGCACGACGTGAACCGCATAGGACCGGTTGTCGCGATACTCGGCTGGAACGTAGTTCTCCTGAAGCTTGCGGCCATTGACCCAGACCCAACCATCATCGACGGCAACGGAATCGCCTGGCAGCCCGATGACACGCTTGATGTACGACTTCGTCGTATCTTCGGGAAACCAGAAGACGACAGTATCCCCCCGGTGGATGGAGCCCAACCCGAATTTGTAACTGAACTGGTTAATGAACAGGCGCTCCTGATCGTAGAGGCTGGGCATCATGCTGGTGCCTTCCACCTTTACCGGC
>Ga0068856_100006766_pt1 | contig 11224 bp, 3 predicted proteins | sample KBSCornC62_FD_66595 | JGI IMG/M metagenome (GOLD analysis project Ga0068856, IMG submission 66595) | Corn rhizosphere microbial communities from Kellogg Biological Station, Michigan, USA - KBS Corn C6-2 | ecosystem: Host-associated > Plants > Roots > Rhizosphere > Soil ... | reverse complement strand
CGCTGCGAGATGGAGTGAGCGTCAGCTATCGCGGCCGGGAAGCTTACGCGACGCCCGACGATCTGCTGAAAATCGAGGCCTATGAGAGCGCGCTTCAAGTCGGCCCCGTCGGTTTGGTGCTCGGCGCCGACACGGACAAACTGCTCGCGGCGTTGGCGACGGAGCTCGGGGCGACACCGGACGAGCTGCTCCGCGAAGGCAAATTTCGTCGCTTTGCCGTGCGCCGCCAGGCGGATTTTCCGCGCAAGCTCGCGGCCAAGGACGTGAGCGTGAGCGCGCTCCGCGAGGGCGTATTGAGCGCAGCGTATTACCTTTCGCGCAACCAGAAGCGCGACGGTTCGTTCCGTTATGAAGTCGACGCCATGACTGGCGAAGACGCGCCGGACTACAACTTCCCACGCCACGCGGGGGCGACGTATTTCTTGGCGCGGGCGGGCAACCAATTGCGCGTTGCTCGGCTGTTCCGCGCGGCGCGGCGGGCGGGCGAATATATGGCGCACACCACGGTGCGTTGCGGCGAGCATGCTTGCTTCGGCGAGGGCGATCAGGTCGATATCGGCGCCTCGGCGCTGGCGCTATTGGCTTACGTCGAGCTCGTGAACGGCGGGGCCAACGAGTTTCGAGAGCCAGCTCTCGATTTGGCCGGCTTCTTGCGCGCTCAGCAGCTCGAAAACGGCGATTTTCAGCACTTCTACTCGGTCAAAGAGCAGCACCCGATCAACATCCAAGTCGAGTACTACACGGGTGAAGCGGCGTTTGCGTTGTCGCGCGTGGCGCGCATCAGCGGTAGCGCGCAGGATCTGGCGGCCGCGAGCCGCGCGCTCGCGTTCTTGGTCCGCCGCTCGCCGTTGTTTTTGGGGGCGCACTATTTCTGGGGGGCCGAGCACTGGACCTGCCAGGTGCTCGAGGATCTTTGGGAGCGCGCGCCCGACCGCCGCGCTCTTCAGTTTTGTTTGGATTGGCAGGCGGCCAATCGCAACCTGCAGCTGAGCTCGCCGCCCGCGCTGCCCGAGTACGATGGGGGGCTCAGTCGCGGGCCGTTCGTGTCGCCGCGTTTGACGCCGCTGGCGAGCCGCTTGGAGGCCGCGGTGGCGACGTTGTCCGTGGCCCGCAGCGCGGGTGTCGACAAAGCCGAGCTCGAATTGCTCGAGCGCGAAATTGCGCGCGGCTTCGCGTTCTTGCTTCGCTACCAATATGCGCCAGGCCCGAGTTACTTGATGCCCGATCCGCGCGCGGTCGTCGGCGGTGTGCCCGGGAGCCCGGTCGACTTGCACGTGCGCATCGACTACCCGCAGCATGCGGGAGATGCCTGGCTCAGGTACCTCGAACTCGAGGGCGCGACTCGCTAGCGAGGCCCTTGAGCCGCGCGGAGCGCCCGCGCTATTGGCAGATGGCGTTCATGGTGCCGGAGCACGTCTTGGGGCTCACGCAGGTGAGGTTACTGCTTTGCGTGTAGGTCTTGTTCCAGCCCTGTGCGGTGACGAGCGCCGCCTTGAGTGCGTCTGGCTGGCATGAGGAAAGCTTCCCGTTGCTGCTCACGTTGAGCGCGCCGCCCAGGTTCCCGAGTTTGCCGGTCGGTTTGATCAGGTTGAGAATCGACGCAAGACTCGAGTTGCTGACGATCTGCAAGTAGCCGCCGACGGAGGTGAGATTGAGCAGGCCATCGACGTTGGTGAGCGCGTTGTCGCTCTGGATGTTGAAGTAGTTGCCGACGGTGCTGAGCGCGGTGAGCCCGCCAAGGTTCGTCAGGGCATTGTTGTTGTAAAACTGCAAGTAGCCCGCGACGCCGACCAAGGCCGTGAGCGCGTTGACGTTGGTCAGCCCCGGATTCGAGTTCACATACATGTCGCCGGTGACGTTCTGCAGGCCGGATAGGCCCGTGAGGCTCGCCAACTGGGCGTTGCTGTTGATGCTCAGATCGACGCCGATCGACTTCAAGTTGCCGAGCCCGGTCAGGCTCTGCAGCGCGGTGTTGTCTACGTGCAGCGAGCCGGTCAGGTTGACGACGTTCTTCATCCAGGCGAGGTCCGCGTTGTTCGCGATCAAGGCGTCGCCAGTGAAGGTGCCGCTCTGGCCGGCGGTGGTGCCAGGGCCGACCGAGCACGTCACCCCGGAGCAGGTGGTGCAACCCGAGTTGGCCGCGCTTTGATCGTTGAAGGCCTGCACCGCGAGCGTGGTTTTGAGCGCCGCGACTTCACAGCTCGACAGGGCCGGGTTGCCCTCCACCGTGTACAGGTTGCCCACGCCGCTCGCCTTCAAAGTGCCCGAGCGCAGTCCGGCCAGCGTATTGAGCACCGGGTTCGACACGACCGTCAGGTTCAAGCTGATGGCAACCAAGCCCGAGAGCCCATTGAAGTTGGTGAGCACGTCGCTGTCACGCACGATCAGCGAGCCGCCAATCTGCCCGAGCTTGGTGAAGCCGCCGACGCTCGTCAGCGCCACGTTGTTGGCGATGTTCAAATCGCTGTTCAAATCGGTCAGGCTGCCGAACCCGGTGATGGTTTGCACGCCGGTGTCGTGGATGCTGAGCGCGTTGGAGTTGGCGAGAACGGTGAAGCCCGCGATGCTGCTCAGCGCGCCGTCGTTGTAAATCAGGATCGAGCCCCCGGTGCTGGTCAGCCCCTCGAAGCCGTTCGTGGCGTCGAGCGTGGCGAGGCTCGGATTGTCGTGCACCTCGAGGGTGCCGCTGATCGTGGCGAGCTTGGAGAAACCGGCGATCGTGGTCAGGGCGTTGTTCGTATAAATCTTGAGGTTGCCCGGCGAAATCGAGGTCAGCGCTTCGAAGCCGGTGATCGAGGCCAGGGCCGGATCATTGTCGATGCGAACCTCGCCCTTCACGATGCCGAGGGCGGCAAAGCCGCTCGCGGTGGCAAGCTGCCCGTTGCTCTCGATCGCCAAGGTGGAGCCCACCGAGGTCAGCGCGCCGAGACCGTTGAGATCGCTCAGAGCAGGGTTGCTACTGACCGTGAAATAGCCGCCGACGGTCTTGAGCGAGGTAAGCCCGTCGATGTTCTTCAACACCGAATTCGACAATACCTGGAAGTAGCTGCCGATCGTGGTGAGCGCGCTCAGGCCGTTCAAATTGGCGAGCGCATTGTTGGACTGGATATTGACGTAACTGCCGACGCTCGCGAGCTTGACGAGGGCGTTGACGTTGCCCAGGTTGACGTTGTTGTAGAGCTGGAAGTAGCCGCCCACCGTGGTGAGGCTGCCGAGGCCAGTCAGACTGGTGAGCCCCGCGTTGCTCTGAATATCGACGTTGCCGTCGACGATTTGCAACTTTCCGAGGCCGGTGAGGCTCGTGAGCAGGCTGTTGCCGCTGATCAACAAATTGCCGGTGATGTGCGTCAGATTGTCGAGCCCGGTGAGTGCGCTGAGCGTGGTTGCGCTGACCGTCACGTTGCCGTCGATGACGCCCACGTTGACCAACGTCTGCAAATCGGACGGATTCGCGATCGCGACGTCACCGGTGAAGGTGACGCCCTGACCGTTCACTCCGCCGCCGCCCACGCTGCACGTGGTCCCGGCGCAGGTCGTGCAACCGGCGTTGCAGCAGCTATGGTCCACGTTGGCCCAGCCGCCCGGCAAAGACATCAAATTGTTCCGCAATTGATCGACCTGGCACGAGGACAGGGCGGGGTTTTCTTCGATCGCGAAATCGTTGCCCACGCTCTCCAGGCCCGAGCCGGCCGCGCCCGTGCCAATCAGCCCGCTGATCGAGCTGAGCGCCAAGTTGCTCTCGATGCGCAGATCGGTGCCGACGCTCTTCAACGAATCCATGCCGTCGAAGTTGGTGAGCTTCGGGTGGTGAACGATGGCCAGGTATCCGCCCACGCTCGACAGCGAACCGAAGCCGCCGATGCTCGACAAACCGGCGTTGCTGTTGATGTCCAGGTGACCGATGACGTTGTTCAGCTTGGTGAAGCCGGCCAGCGAGGCGAGGGTCGGGTTGTCGTGGATCTGAATGTGCCGGTTCACTTGGGTCAGCCCCGAGAAGCCGGGGATGGAGCTGAGCGCGTTGTCGTTGTAGATGAAAATGTCGAGGCCCACGAAGCCGAGCGCGTTGAAGCCGTCGACGGTGGTGAGCACCGGATCGTCGTGGATGAGCACGCTGCCGGTGACGTTTTTCAGCGTCGCGAACCCGGTGATGTTGGCGAGCGCCGGTTCGGTATTGACGTCGATGCCGCCCACGTCGGTCAGCGCCGGATATCCGCCCAAGCTCGATTGCTTGGTGTTGTTCGTGAAGCTGATCGTGCCGCCGACCGTTTGCAGCGCGTTGAACCCCGCCGGCGACAGCAAATTCCCGTTCGAGCTGATGGTGATGTACGTGCCGACCGCCTTCAGCGCCGAAAAGCCGGTGAGCGTCTGCAGCGCCGCGTTGCTCGAGACGTTGATGTAGCTGCCCACTTGGGCGAGCGCGGCGAACCCCTTCAAATCGACGAGCGTGCCGTTGCTGAGCACCTGCACGTAGCCGCCGGTTTCGGTCAGCGCGGGAAAGCCGTTCAGGTTGATGAGCGCGTTGTTGCTCTGGATATTGACGTAGTCGAAGACCTTGACGAGGTTCGTGAAGCCATCGACGTTCGTGAGCGCGTTGTTGTTGTAGAGCTGAAAGTAGCCTTGCACGGTGGACAGCGCGCCCAGTGCGGACAGATCGGTCAGCTTGGCGTTGCTCTGAATGTTGACGCTGCCGCCCACACCCTTGAGCCCGCTCAGACCCTTGAGGCTGCTCATGTTGGCGTTGCTCGAGATGGAGACGTTGCCGCCGACCCATTGCAGATTTTCGAGCCCCGTGAGATCGGCGAGCGCCGTCGAATTGACGTTCAGATCGCCGGCGATACAGGTGTGGCCCGAAGCCGAAAACGCGCTCAAGCTCGTGCTGTCGCTGATCGTCAGCCCGCCCGCGGTCACCGTGCCGGCGCACATCACGGGTTGAATCTGGGTGCCGCACACGCCGACCAGGCACGTCGGTGCCGAACCTGGGCACGACAGCTTGTTGGCGCAGCTCGTGCCGCACGAGCCGATCAGGTTCAGGTTCACTTCGCAGCCGTTGCTCGGCAAACCGTCGCAGTTGCGCGTACCGCCCGCGCAGGACGTGCAGGCGCCGCCGGTGCAGGTCTGGGCCTCGGCCGTGCAGGCCACGGTCGCGCCCCAGGTCGCGTCCGCGCCGCAGGTTTGCACGCCGTTGCCCACGCATTGCGTCTTGCCGGGCACGCATTCGCCGACCACGCCACCGCCACCGCTGCCGCTCGTGCCCGCGCTGCCGGCTTTGCCACCAGTGCCCGCGCTGGCTCCGCCGCTGCTGGCCCCGCCTCCGCCGTTGCTCGTGCCACCGCCGCCAGTATTGGTCGTGCCCGCCGTGCCGGTGCTGCCGCCGCTCGCGCTGCCGCCCGTGCCATTGCCGGTGCCGCCGGTGCCGACGCTCCCGCCTTGGCACGAATTGTCGAGGCATTGAAAGCCGCCCGCGCAATCGCCGTCAGTGAGGCACTGATAGACGCAGTGATTGGTGCGGCACACGAGCGGAGCCTTGCAATCGGAGCTGTACGTGCACGTGGCTCCGTATTCTGGTGGCGCATTCGGCGGCGGAGTGAGCAGACAGCTCTTTGCCATGCAGGATTCGCCCGCGGGGCAATCGACGTCCGCGCGGCACTCCTCGACGCACTGTCCGGCGCGGCACACGAGCGGCGTGGTGCAATCCGAGTTGTAGACACAGGGCGGCCCTGCTTCCGGCCCCGCGTCGGCGAGCGTGCAGCGGTGGTCCAGGCAATTGTTGCCCGGGCTGCAGTCGGCGGCGCCGAGGCACTCGTAGGCGCAAATGTTGGCGCGGCAGAGCAGCGGCGCTGGGCACTCGGAGTTGTACACGCACGGCTGGCCCGGCGTCGTGCCCGCGTCCGCGCCGCCGTCCGGCGTGACCATCGGGAATTGTCCCGCGTCGTTGAGCTCGGTCGGTTCCGCGCAATTGCCAATCTTACAGACCTGGCCGCTCACACAGTCGCGGTCGCTCGCGCACTGATCTCGGCATTGACCGAGTGAGCCGCAGACCTGACCGGCCGGGCATTGGCTGTTGTACGTGCACATCTCCTCTTGCGAGAGCTGGCAGACGTGAAACGGGCGATCGCTCGCCATGCAGCGCTGGCCCGGGTCGCAGTCGCGTGACGTTTCGCAGGCCGTATGGCAGCGCTGAAAGGCGCACACCAACGGTGAATCGCAGTCCGAGTTGATCGAACAGCCCTGGGCCAGCGATTTCGTCGTCTTACTCGTCGAATCCGAGCAAGCGAGGACCGCGAGCATGGCAACACACACCAACCAAAGCGCCCGGACAAGCTTCGCCATCGTGCCCGAGTCAGACGCTCCTCACTCCCGGCGTCAAGACAAAGTGGGATATCGCGCCGCGCAAAGTAAGCGTTTACGGGGAGATCACTCCGCTCAGGGCGTATATGTTACAGTCGCAGTCGATTCGCATGTCGCAAGGCGCGCTCGCACCAGGCACCCTCCTCGCCGGCAAATTCCGGGTCGTCTCGCTGCTCGGCGAAGGCGGCATGGGCGCGGTTTATCAAATCGAGCACGAGATCACGAAGCACCGCCGCGCGCTGAAACTGCTGCACAAATCCATGGCGCAGCTACCGAGCGTGGTGGAGCGCTTCCTGCGCGAGGCGTCCGCGGCCGGTCGCGTCGGCAACCCGCACATCGTCGAGACCTTCGACGCCGGAGTGTTGGACACGGGCGAGCCGTATTTGGTGATGGAGATCTTGCGCGGCGAGCCGCTCTCGGCGCGCATCGCGCGCGGCCCGATGCCCGTGCTCGAGGTCGTGGATCTGGTGGGTCAGGCGTGCGGTGGCGTGCAAGCGGCGCATGACGCGGGCATCGTGCATCGCGATCTGAAACCGGACAATTTGTTCGTGACGGAGGGCGTCGACGGCAAGCCGTTCGTGAAGATTTTGGATTTCGGAATATCCAAATTCGATTCCACGAAGACGGGGGGGCTGCAGCTCACGCAGGAGGGGGCGGCGCTCGGTACGCCGTACTACATGCCTCCAGAGCAGATCCGAGGCGAGGGCAGCCTCGACGCGCGCGCCGACGTTTATGCGCTGGGCGTCATCCTCTACGAATGCCTGGCCGGCGTGCGCCCGTTCGAGGCCGAGACCCTGCCGCATTTGGCGATCCTGATCCATACCGGCGACGCGCAACCGATTGCTCAGCGTCGCCCGGATCTTCCCGCTGGTTTCGCGGAGCTCGTGCATCGGGCGATGACGGCGGACCGCGCGCTGCGGACCCAAAGCGCGGCCGAGCTACGCGCGCAGCTCGAACAATATGGCGGAGTCGGTTTTCGCACGCGCGTGCCGAGCGGCGCGGGCACTCCGGTTTCGGTCGCGCCCGCGCGCTCGCTCTCGCCGCGGCCGCTCGCGACCAGCGGTGCGGGCGTTTCGATGGGCGCATCGTCCGCGGTTATTGGCAAAAAACCGCCGCCTTTGCTGCTTGCGCTCGGTGGGGTAGGGCTCTTCTTGGCGACCGCACTCGGCGCCGGACTCTGGTGGCAGCACAGTCGCTCGGCCCCGCTCGAGATTGCCAGCGCCGCACCGGTCGTGCCCGATCCGACGCAGACCTCGTCACTGACCCCGGTCCAGGTCAGCGGCGCGCCCGCGATCGGCTCGACCGAAGCCGCGCCTCCCGGAGCCAGCGAAAAGGGCCGGCTACCGAGCGTCGCTCCCGCGCTCGCCGATCCGCGCTTTGCGCTCGGCACGGCGGCGGGCAGCGCGAGCGCCGCTCCGCGGGCGCCGCAATCTGGGCTAGGCTCGGCCGCGCCTCGCGCCGCCGCGACGCGTCCGATTGGCCGCGCGGACGAGCGAGGTTTGGCCAAAGACAATCCCTTCAAATGAGATCCCGGACCTTTGTCACGGTGCTGTGCTCGGCGCTGTGCCTGTTTGTTTCAACCGCCGCTTTCGCAGACGAGCCCCAGCCGAACAAGGCCGAGGCCGCGCGGCGTTTCGATCGCGGGCTCCAGCTGTTCAACGAGGGCGACAACGCGGGGGCGCTCGCCGAGTTCAAGCAGACCTACGCGCTCATGCCGAATCCGATCGTGCTCTACAACATCGGGCTCGTGTACGCGGCGATGGGGCGGCCGGTGGACGCGGTGGACGCACTCGGCGCGGTCGTCGGCTCGTCCAGCTTGTCGCCCGAGCAACACGAGCGCGCCCAGAGCACATTGAGCGATCAGCAAGCCCGCATCGGGCGCGTTTCGGTGACGACGGTGCCGGACGGCGCCCGTATCGATATTGATGGCGTCGAGGTGGCAAAGACCCCGCTCGCCGCGCCGCTGCGCGTGGCCGAAGGCAGCCACGTGATCGGCGCGGTGGCCGAGGGCTATGCGCACGCGCACAAGGAGATCGTCGTCGCCGGCAACGCCGATGCGAGCGTCGCATTCGAGCTCGTGCTCGGTCAAAGTAAGGTGCCGGCGAACCTGACCGTGCGCTCGCGCACGCCCGACGCGGACGTGTTGGTCGACGGCAAAGCGGCGGGCAAGACCCCGCTCAGTACCTCGCTCTCGATTCCAAGCGGGCATCACACGATTTCGCTGTCCCGTCCCGGTTACAAAACCGAGCAGCAAGACGTGGATTTGGGCGAAGGCGCGACGGGTGAGATCGCTTTCACGCTCGGCGTGGACGACGCCGCGCTCGCTCGCGAAGGGGCGGACGTGACGCTCGCCGCGCGCGAGCCCAACGTGGACGTGACCGTGGACGACGAGCACCTCGGCCCGTACCGCGCTCCCTTGCGCCTGCCGCGCGGCCCGCACCACGTGCGGCTGAGCGCCGCGGGTTACCTGCCGTTCGAACAAGACGTCCGGCTGGAAGCCAACCAGTCCCTCGTGCTTTCGCCGTTTTTGCAGCCCACGCCCGAGACGCGCGCGGCCCACGACGCGAACGTGCGTTTGCACCGGACGCTCGGCTGGGCCGGCATCGGCGGCGGCGCGCTGATCGCCGGCGCGGGCGTGGCGCTACTCGCGGTCGGCGGCTCCAACGAGAGCGCAGCACAAAAGGATCTGAACGCGGCCAATGCGGCGATCGACAATGGACAAAATAAACTCGGCGGGCCGCCGTGTAACCGGGCCATCGAGGGCTACGACCCGAATGCATGTGCCGCGCCGGCCGACGCCGCTCAGACGCGCGTCGATCATGCCAAGACCGAGCGGCTGATCGGCGTGATCGGCATCGGCGCAGGGGTCGTCGTGGCCGCGACCGGCGTCGTGTTCCTGCTCACGGGCGAAGATCCGCACCGCTTCGAGCAACCGACCCGCAAAGGCGCGAGTTCCACTGGCTCGTGGGCCTTGCTGCCGGGTCCGGGTCAATTCGGGTTTGCGCTGGGCGCCGCGTTCTGAGCCGTGTGCGCTGAAGCCGCCGGCCGCATCGCGGTAATACGGCCGAAAGAATAGCCCGCGCGGCGACCGCTTTGTGTTCACTCGCACCGCGAAAAAGCCGCGAACCGGATTGCGGGCGGCGGACCGTTGGAGTACGCCCGAGCGCGAGGATTTGCATATGACCGACCGCTCTCTCGATTCCTTCAGCACGCGCTCCGAGCTCGACGTAAACGGCAAGAAATACACTTATTTCAGCTTGCCAAAGTTCGCGGCCGCGGGCCTCAAGGACGTTTCCAAGCTGCCTTTCTCGCTCCGCATCTTGCTCGAGAATCTGCTGCGCTGTGAGGACGGCAAGGCGGTCGTCAAGAAGGACATCGAGGCGCTCGCGGCCTGGGATCCCAAAAAGACCCCCGACACCGAGATCGCGTTTCACCCCGCGCGCGTGGTGCTGCAAGATTTCACGGGCGTGCCGGCGGTGGTGGATTTGGCCGCGATGCGCGACGCAATGGCGCAGATGGGTGGCGACCCAGCCAAAATCAATCCGCTGTTTCCCTCCGAGCTCGTGATCGACCACTCGGTGCAGGTCGATTATTTCGGGACCTCCGACTCGCTCCTGAAAAACACGAAGAACGAGTACGAGCGCAATCAAGAGCGGTACGTGCTTTTGCGCTGGGCGCAAAACGCGTTCAACAATTTCCAGGTCGTACCGCCGTCGACCGGCATCGTGCACCAGGTCAATCTCGAGTACCTGGCGCGGGTCGTGTTCGATAAGGATGGTGTCGCCTATCCGGACACGCTCGTCGGCACGGACAGCCACACCACGATGATCAACGGCATCGGCGTATTGGGCTGGGGCGTGGGCGGCATCGAGGCCGAGGCGGCCATGCTCGGTCAACCCATCAACCTGCTCATTCCGCAGGTGATCGGCTTCCGCCTGTACGGCGCGCTGCCCGAGGGAGCCACCGCCACCGATCTGGTGCTCACGATCACCCGCAAGCTGCGGGACAAGGGCGTGGTCGGCAAATTCGTCGAGTTTTACGGGGATGGGCTCGATCATCTGCCGCTCGCCGATCGCGCGACGATCGGCAACATGAGCCCGGAGTTCGGCTCGACCTGCGCCATCTTCCCGATTGACGCAGAGACCATCACGTACGTGCGCTTGTCCGGGCGCAGTGACGAGCGCGCCGCGCTGATCGAAGCCTACGCCAAGGCGCAGGGGCTATTCCGCGAGAAGGGCACGCCCGATCCGGTGTTCACCGATACGCTCGAGCTCGATCTGTCGACCATCGTCCCGACCATGGCCGGCCCGCGTCGGCCGCACGACAAGGTCGCGTTGAAGGACGTCGGCGCCGGCTTCGCCAAGAACCTGGGCGAGATGGTGGCGCTCGCCAAAAACAAGGGCAAAGGCACGCCCGCACCGGCCAAGCCGGAGGATCTGGCCACGCGCGTTCCGGCGGCCTTGGACGGCGCGAGCTTCGAGGTGGGTCACGGCTCGGTGGTAATCGCCGCGATCACCTCCTGCACCAACACGTCGAACCCGTACGTGATGCTCGGCGCGGGCTTGCTCGCCAAGAATGCGGTCGCTAAGGGCCTCAGCGTGAAGCCCTGGGTGAAGACCAGCCTCGCTCCGGGCTCCAAGGTCGTCACTCAGTACCTGAACGCCGCGGGCGTGATGCCGAGCCTCGAAGCGCTGCATTTCAACGTCGTGGGTTATGGCTGCACGACCTGTATCGGTAACAGCGGCCCGCTGCCGGAGCCGATCAGCGCCGCGATTCACGAAGGCGACTTGGTGGCGGTGAGCGTGCTCAGCGGTAACCGCAACTTCGAAGGCCGCGTGAATCCACAGGTGAAGGCGAACTACCTCGCCTCACCGCC
>Ga0068856_100006764_pt1 | contig 11225 bp, 7 predicted proteins | sample KBSCornC62_FD_66595 | JGI IMG/M metagenome (GOLD analysis project Ga0068856, IMG submission 66595) | Corn rhizosphere microbial communities from Kellogg Biological Station, Michigan, USA - KBS Corn C6-2 | ecosystem: Host-associated > Plants > Roots > Rhizosphere > Soil ... | reverse complement strand
ATGGTTGAAAATTGGACTCATCGGCAGCCAACCGCAGCTCGGGGAAACGTACATTTCCACGGGCAGTCTCTACCTTTGCACAGCCGCGCTTCTGCCGCTGGGACTACACCCAAGCGCGCCTTTCTGGAGGGAGCCTGGGCTGTCCACATCTTGGGAACGAATCTGGTCCGGTCAGAATGAATCGGCTGACCATGCCTTGAAGGAATGAGTGCGCGAAAGGCGTAATCACGGGAATCCCATACCGTGCTCTCAAACCAGCGGACACGCTTCGCAAGAGATGAATTCAAGCAGATCCGACAAAACGATGCGGACCTGTTCGGCCTGCATAGAACGAGAGCCTGATCGACAATCGCATCGACGAAAAAGGCGCGACCGGTGAAGTCGCGCCTTTAAAGAAAACCTGCACTCAGGCTGTGCGCCATCTGGAACCAAGCCGACTTTGTGTGCAGGAAGATTGCAGGATGGATTTTCTGCGCGTAGATAGACGCCACCCGCATGAATATATCGTTCGCCGCTCGCGTCGCGCTCGTCCTGATTTCGGTGCTCGGCCTCCCCGCAGGGGTTCTTGCGGTGACTGAACAAAAGCTGCCTCCAAAGCCGGCTCACCCGACGCCGCCGACCCGTTTGCCCAATGGTCCAGGAGCTCCCGTATTCACTGTGCTGGGAGCGAAGCCGGGAGATTTACCCTTTCACGCCGCGGCGGGGGCCGTCCCGCCGATCGATAGGGAAGGAAACTTTCTCATCGGCCCTGACTATTTGGCGGCTCCGGAGTTGACCGTGGCGAGTGGCGTTCCGCAGGGGAGTGTGAAGCAATTCACGATGGATTCCAAAGACAGTCGGTTTTATCCGGGCATTGCTCGCGATGTTTTTGGGACAGTCGATCCGGCGAACCCAAAGACCCTGATCGTGAAGACTCACCCGGCCCCCTATAAACGAACGATCACGGTCTACATTCCCAAGCAGTATAGAAAGGGTGTCGCCGCACCATTTATTGTCACTCATGACGGGCCGATGATGGGCAGTCCCGATCTCACGCTTCCGCATGTGTTAGACAACTTGATCGCTCAGCACCGCGTGCCGACACTGATTGCGATCATGATCGCGAATGGCGGAGGCGATGCGCAGGGCAGCGAGCGCGGCCTTGAGTATGATACGATGTCGGGAAAGTTCGCCGAATTCATCGAAGCCGAGGTGCTGCCGCTGGTGGAAAAAAATTGTGGCGTCACATTGACCAAAGACCCGGAAGGGCGCGCCGCTATGGGCGGAAGTTCGGGCGGGGCGGCGGCGTTGATCATGGCCTGGTACCATCCGGAATGGTATCATCGGGTGATCAACTATTCGGGAACCTATATCAACCAGCAATGGCCCTTTAATCCCGAAACGCCTGACGGTGCTTGGGATTTTATGGATAAACTCATTCCCGATAGTCCTCCGAAACCGATTCGCATCTGGATGGAAGTGGGGGATCGAGATTTATATAATCCCAATGTCCTGCGCGACGGCATGCACGATTGGGTCGAGGCGAATCACCGGATGGCAGCCGTGCTCAAGGCGAAGGGCTACCATTATCAATACGTCTTTGCCGTCAACGCTGGCCACGTTGATCGGAACGTCAGGAATCAAACGTTACCCGAGGCTCTCGAGTGGGTTTGGCGAGGTTATCGGCCGTGAATGCGAGATAAAATGGTTGGTTTATCTATAACTACCGTCCAAGCGCACGGCGAAGGTAGGTGGCCGTGCGACTGGTTTTGGACGCCGTAATTTGCTCGGGCGTGCCTTCCGCCACAACTTTTCCGCCTTCGTCTCCCGCTCCTGGGCCGAGGTCGATCACCCAATCACTGTTCGCGATGACGTGGATGTCGTGCTCGACCACAATGACCGTGTGGCCTGCATCGACTAACGCGTGAAGTTGAGTCATCAATCGCTCCACATCCGACGGATGTAGACCGGTCGTTGGTTCATCGAGAATGTATAAGGTGTGGCCGCGCGAGCCACGCTGAAGCTCGGTGGCTAACTTGATTCGTTGCGCCTCGCCTCCAGACAATTCGGTCGCGGGTTGGCCCAGCCGCAGATAACCGAGGCCGACTTCGCGGAGGGTCTGTAGGGCTTGTCGCACGGAGGGTTCGCCTTCGAAAAAGTCCCAGGCGGCGTCGACGGTCAGTCCCAGGACTTCAGCGATGTTTTTGTCGCGATAGAGAACTTCGAGGGTTTTTTCGTTATAACGAGTCCCGTGGCAGGTGGGGCAGGGGGCGTAGACGCTCGGGAGGAACAAAAGCTCAACCATGACCGAGCCCTCGCCTTCACAGGTCGCGCAACGGCCTTTGATCACGTTGAAGGAAAAGCGCCCGGCGTCAAAATGGCGGGATCTCGCGGCCGGCGTGGCGGCGAAGAGGGCGCGGACCCGATCAAACAAGCCGGTATAGGTCGCCAGGTTTGAGCGCGGAGTGCGCCCGATCGGCTTTTGGTCGACCTGCACGAGCCGTTTGATGGATTCTAATCCTCCCGTGATTTTGCCGCCGGATAGAGGCGCGTGCGACTCGATATCCTCTTCGTTTTCTTCGCCGGCGGAGTGAGCATAGCCGAGATCTTTTCCCAGTAACTCGATCAATCCTTGGGAGACCAAAGTCGATTTTCCAGAACCAGAAACGCCAGTCACGCTGGTCAACACGCCCAGCGGAAAGGAGACCGAGAGGTTATTGAGGTTATTTTTGGTTACTCCCTCCAGTCTGAGCTGGCCAACCTCTGTGCGGACGCGGCGGCGTGACTCACTTTGTTCGTTAAATAAATAGCGTCGAGTGGCCGAGGCGGTGACTGCGCGCAGACCGTCGAGCGGACCACTATAAAGAATTTCACCGCCTTTTTCCCCGGCGGCCGGTCCGACGTCTACGATCCAGTCGGCGCGACGAACGACGTCCATTTCATGCTCCACGACAAACAGGGAATTACCTGCGGCTTTGAGCCGATCCAACGCGGCTAGAAGCATCTCTGTATCCGCTGGGTGGAGACCGGCAGACGGCTCGTCGAGAACATAGACCACGCCGAAGAGGTTTGAATGCACCTGCGTCGCAAGGCGAAGCCGTTGCAGTTCTCCCGGGGATAGACTGGGCGTGCTGCGGTCGAGCGATAGATAGCCCAATCCGAGGTCGAGCAAGACGTGAATCCGGTCGACGAGGTCGCGAGTGATGCGCTGGAGCGTGATCGCCTTTTCGGGGCGCTCCTGCTCCAGGCGACTCCAGCCGGGCGCGCTGCCGTCCGTCCAAGGTTGAAAGAGCTTTGAGAGGTTTTTGAACGGAAGGCGCGCGATGTCGGCAATGTCATAGCCTGCGAAGTGGACCGAAAGCGACTCGCGTTTGAGGCGCTTGCCGTGACACAACGGGCAGTCGGATCCGACCATATAACGCATCGCCCGTTTTTTCATGAGGGCGCTTTCCGTGCTCGCGAACGAGGTGAGCACATGTCGTTTGGCGCTGGAAAAATTGCCATAGTAATCAGGCGCTTCTTTGCGTGCTTTCGCGCGGCGTGTCTCTTCCGGCGTCAATCCCGGATAAACCGGAACTCGCGGCTGGTCCTCGGTGAAGAGGATCCAGTCGCGCTCTTTCTTGGGCAAATCTTTCCAGGGACGATCCACATCGTAGCCGAGCGAGACCAAAATATCGCGCAGGTTTTGTCCGCCCCAGGCGAGTGGCCACGCGGCGATAGCGCGCTCGCGAATGGTCAATCGGTCGTCTGGCACGAGCGATCGCTCAGTTACGGTATAGACTCTGCCGAGACCGTGGCATTCTGGACATGCTCCGGCAGGAGTGTTGGGCGAAAAGGCTTCTGCATCCAAATGCTTCTGCTGGCGCGGATAGTCTCCTGCGCGAGAATAGAGCATTCGCAGCAGATTGGACAATGTGGTGACGCTCCCCACCGACGAGCGTGTGCTGGGCGTTCCCCGCTGCTGCTGGAGCGAAATGGCAGGAGGCAAGCCATCGATGCGATCGACCTCAGGGACGCCGATTTGATGAAAAAGGCGCCGCGCATACGGCGCGACAGATTCCAGATAGCGGCGTTGGGCTTCGGCGTAGAGTGTGCCGAAAGCGAGTGATGATTTTCCGGAACCGGAGACGCCGGTGAAGACCACGAGAGCGTGACGCGGAATGTCGACCGAGACGTTTTTTAGATTATGCTCACGCGCCCCGCGCACGTGAACCATGCCATCATCGTTGCGCGCAGGCGGCGAAGGGTCGGGCGCCCCATCGTTCGCTCGAACTAAATCGTGTACTTTCTTTACGGATACGCGCTTCGACGACGCGTGTTGGTCGTGGCTCGCCCCGGGCCCAAGGATTCGATCGCTGCTGGATTGCATCGGCAGGCGAGTACCTTAGACTGACTTGGGCAGTCAGAGAATCGGGGTTTTTCCTTTAACCCGCCAGGGCTCGCGGCCGAAAGGTTTGCTCAGGAATCGTTTGTTCGCTGTATTCGAAAACAATGGGCACTCCGCAGGAGTGATAGGAGCGCCACGAGATAAGCGCCCGTTGCACCCCACAAAATGGATGGAAGCTTAGATCGGACGAAAACCACAATTTGCGAAGCGAATCCAAGTTTGGCTGCCGGTTGAAATGACGGAGGCAAGCGATTCTTTAGCGACGGATCATCGAGAACAGAAAGGATCGAAGCTGGGCTTGAACTCGGTACATAAAGCCGCGGTTTTGCGGCGAAGACGGCCGGCTCGCGGGTTAGTTGGAATTCACGCGCGATGCGAACCGGTGCTTCCCGATCATGGACGCGCGGGATTATAATCCCGCGGATGATGTAGGCGTTGTCTCCGACCCAGCAGAATACAATCACCAGGCTCCAGAGTACCGCGAGGGCCTGCCCACGTCGTCGTCGGTTAAGTTCAAAGCTTTGAATGCAGCGAAACATACAAGCCAAGTTTACCAATGGCCACATCACGATGAAGTCGGTGTAGCGCGAGGGCAGTGCCTGGTCGAACTCGGGGCTTCCTCCGCGTGACCACGCGGATGCTGCCGCGATGCCGATCAGCCAGAAACCAGTCGCAATCAATCCGCTTTCCGTCGCGTTAAGAGGTTTTTTTTCTCTCCACAAGTTTATCAACAACCACGCAAATGGAGCCCCGACGATGAGAGCTGCAAGAGGGACATCAAACTCGGGCCATGCCAGCGCTTTGGCGAAGGCGATGAAAAAGGCCAACATTGAATCCGGGCGGAGTTGATCGTGCTGCGCAACGTTTACGTGCAACGCCGCTGCGAGGAGAAGGAGCACTCCTCCCAACGTCGCCAGGCCCTTGATTGAAAGCGCCGGGCTTTCTTTCGGAGACCGAATTACAAATCGAGCGACGGAAAGGGCCAATATCCCGACCGGAATCAGGAAGCCGCTTCCCATGGCTAATTCTGCAGCAATGCCGGCGAGTCCGGCGATTGCGAGTTCTCGTGAGGAAGTTGCACGGCTCGCGACCCAGAGCGAGATCAGTGAGAATATAATGGAAAACCAGACTTGAGACTGAAACCCCCAAAGAACGTTGTGCCAGGAGAGAAACGGCAGGAAGCCCAAGGCGACGGCCAGGGCCAAAGCGAACTTCTCGCTACGTAAAAGGCCGAACCCTAAAAAACAAAATATTAATACTGCGCAGGTGGCTCGCAGAGGAATATTGAAAAGCTGTTGGACCGATGGATCCCACTGACCATTGACCACAAACAGGAATAGGTTCCAAAGATGGGTCCAAAGAATACGGTGTTCATTGTGAGCTCTAAAAAGATCTCCAATCTGGAGGTTGCCGGAGCACCAATGCGAATAGATCATTCTTCCTTCAGCTGACCACTGGTCGTCGAATGGAATGTCTGTTCCTGCTTTTGCGACCAACCAGAGCTGGGCCATCGCGGTGAAGAAAAAAATTGTAAGCGCGAGGGACCGCGAGAGATAACGTGATCTGAATTGGTTCATGAGAACTCAGCCCTCATGAATGATTCACGCCTAACATGGAAATCTTTTGTGGTACGACTCGCTATCATTGCGTTGTACCGAGGGCCGCTGGAAGAGCTTAATACTCTCTAGTTGATGAACTGCGCGTAGTCTTCCGGGGTATCGAGATCGGTGGAGGAGCCAACCGAGACCGTTGCCACCAAATCGGTCCTTTCTTTTAGTAAAGCGCGCGCGCCGATGTCTCCTTGAATCGCACAGAGTTTATCAAACCAACTCCGATCAAACAGTATTGGAGGAACCATTGCGCCATCTGCGAGCGAGGCAACGGCGGTGCAATCACCTCGGCTATAACGTGCGATCATCCGGGTCACATGGTCCTGCGAAAAGTCAGGTTGATCGGCTAGTGCGATCATTAACGCCTGCAAGCCAGGAGAGTGGGCGATGGCGGTTTTCACTCCGACACGCAAAGATGACGACATTCCGACTGACCAGTCAGGATTGAGTGCAAGCTGTAGAGGCAAATCTTTCAGCACCGTGCGAACTTGCTCCGCTTCGGCGCCGAGCACGACGACGACGGACGCCACTGGAGCGGCGAGTGCGGCTTCGGCGACGTGGCGCACGAGTGGTTTTCCGCGAATCGGCAAGAGTTGTTTCGGTCGGCCCATGCGCCGGGAGCCACCCGCCGCGAGGAGAACGAGGCCGCATTGAAAGGGTTCAGTCATGGATGGGGCCGATGCGATCGCGCAAATTTCCGGGCGTGCGGCCGGCTAGTCGCGCCTGCATCTCGGCCAAAATCGCCAATGCAACCATTTCCGGCGAACCGGCTCCGAGGTCGAGTCCCACGGGCGCGTGCAGGCGAGAGAGCCGCGACGGGTCAGGCTCGAAGCCTTCGGCTTTGAGTTGCGCGAGCAAACGCTCGGTGCGCTTGCGCGCGCCGAGTTGGCCGACGTAGCGAATGTCGCTCGACAGAAGCGCGCGCAAAAAGGTCGAGTCATCTTTGAAGCGATGCGTCATGACGACCGCAAAGGTCCGAGGATCAATCTGGAGTTGGCCAATAATTTCTTCCGCCGTGCCGCTGAGTAAACGGTCTGCTTCCGGAAACCGTGCTGAGGTTATATATACCGGCCGGGTGTTTGCAATGGTGACTTGCCAGCCCATTTCTTTGGCCATTCGCAGCAGCGGCTGAGTGTCGTCGCCCGCGCCGAAGATCAATAGCGACGGCGGGGCCGGAATCGTTTCGTGAAATAGATTCTGATCGGTGGTCGTGGTGGAAAGACGCGTTCCGGCTGGGTTCGGTCCATTATATATAACTTCGATCGCGGTCTCGCGCCGATGCTTTTGATTCGCGCGAAGCGTCGCCATCCATTCCGGTCTTTCCGCGGGAATGCGCTCGATAAAAATGCACACGATTCCCTGGCAGCCTTGACCCACGCCCCACAAGAGATCGTTTTCCTCGGTCGTGTCGTAGACGGCGAGTTCGGGCTTGCCGGTTTGAAGAACTCGCTCAGCTCGCTCGATCACGTCCTGATCTAGACAACCTCCGCTGATTGACCCGACGCGCATTCCGTCGGGCGTGAGCAAGAGACGAGCGCCAGGCCGGCGATAGGACGATCCCTCGACGTGCACGAGCGTCGCGAGCGCGGCGGGCGTGCCTGGCGCGGAATCCAACGCCGCTAAGATGCGCGTGATTTCGCTCATCGGTTAAGACGTTTCATCATATTACGCACGGTTTGAAATAGCGGATTGGCCGCGGAGCGAAGACGTTCTGGCTGCGGCCCGGAAAGACGGGCCACACTCTCAAGGCGAGCTCCGTGCAGACACGGACTACTCGCACCTCGAGAGTATTTCCGAAATCATCACACCACCGCAGGCAAGCCATCGATCAACTTGTCCAACGTAATCGGGTAGTCACGAACGCGGACACCCGTAGCATTGTAGATAGCGTTCGCGATCGCGGCGGCGACGCCGCAGATCCCGAGTTCGCCGACGCCTTTCGCCTTCATCGGCGACGACATCGGATCGGTTTCATCGAGGAAGATGACGTCTTGATGCGGAATATCGGCATGCACGGGCACTTCGTAACTCGCCAAGTCGTGATTGATGAAAAGGCCTTTCCGTTTGTCGACGACAAGGTCCTCCATCAACGCGGCTCCCGCGCCCATCGTCATTGCGCCGATCACCTGACTGCGGGCCGCTTTCGGATTGAGAATCCGGCCGGCGGCGCAGACCGCAAGCATGCGGCGAATGCGCGTCTCGCCGGTGACTGCATTTACTCCGACTTCCACGAAGTGCGCTCCGAAGGTTGACTGCTGAAACTTTTTATCAATGTCGCCGTATTCGATTCCGTCTTCGGCCACGAGTTCGCCTTGTGCGGCCGCGTCGGCCAAGGCCGCACTGCGCTCGCCGGCCGACACATGCGCGTCCGAGAAGACTGCTTCTTTGGCATCGAAGCCGAGTTTTTGCGCGACGGCTTCGCGAAGCTTCATGCACGCTGCATAAACGCCCGCAGTCGAATTGTTACCACCGAATTGACCGCCTGAACCGCAGGAAACGGGGAAGTCGGAGTCGCCGAGTTTCACCACCACCTGGTTGAGCGGCAGCCCCATCATCTCGGCGGCCGTTTGCGCAATAATGGTATAACTACCGGTGCCGATATCGGTCATATCGGTCTCAACCGTCACGACGCCTCGATTGTCCAATCGCACGCGCGCGGCCGACTTCATTAATATATTATTGCGAAAGGCGGCGGCGACACCGAGGCCTACGAGCCAATGTCCTTCACGCTGCTGCGCAGGCTTTGGATTGCGCTTGCTCCAGCCAAAGCGCTCGGCGCCGAGCCGCATGCATTGGATAAATTGGCGTTTAGAAAAGGGCGGGTGAGGGTTGTACTCTTCCTGCTCCTTTGGTTTTTTCGACTGAGGATCGTTTGATTTTGGTTTACCCGGATTGTCCGGCACGACTTGAGTGTCGTTGAGAATGCGGAACTCGACTGGATCGAGCCCGAGTTTTTCCGCCATCTCGTCCATCGCGATTTCGAGAGCCATCATGCCGGGCGCTTCCCCGGGAGCGCGCATGGCGTTGCCTTCGGCCAGATCGAGTTCCGCGACGCGCATCGAGGTCATGCGATTTTCGCCGGCATAAAGCATTCGCGTTTGCCCGGTCGCGGTTTCCGGTCCTCCGTCGGGAAGATTGCCTGACCAGCTTTCGTGAGCGATGGCCGTGAGCTTGCCGTCCTTTGTAGCGCCTAAACGGATACGTTGAATGGTTGCGGGGCGATGCGTCGTGTTGTTGATCATCAGCGGACGCTGCAGCGCAACCTTCACGGGGCGGCGAGCTTCACGCGCCGCCAGTGCGGCGAGGAGAGCGTCGGCGCGCAGAAATAATTTTCCACCGAAGCCGCCTCCGATGTAAGGCGAAATGAGGCGAACTTTTTCGCGAGGGATGCCGAGAGTTCTCGCCAGATCACCGGCGCCCCACGCGATCATTTGATTCGAAGTCCACACCGTCACCTTGTCGCCGTCCCATTTCGCCATCGACGCATGGGGTTCCATCATGGCGTGGGTTTGGTCGGGCGTGCGGTAGGTCGCGTCGAGCTGGACCGGAGCCGCGGCAAAGGCGGAGTCAAAATCCCCGACCTCAGTATCGGCGGGCCCGCTGTGTTCCGGTTTTGTCGCGCTCGCTTTTTCGGCACTCAGATCGAAACGACCCGGGGTTTCTTGATATTTGACGCGCAGCAATTGCGCCGCGGCCCGCGCTTGCTCGAAGGTTTCTGCCACGACCACGGCTATCGCCTGGTGGTAGTGGTCGACGTCAGGTCCACCGAGAAGTTTGGCCGTGTTGAAATAACCTTTTTGGAGTTTGCCTGCATTCTCTGCGGTGACGATGGCAAGCACGCCCGGGGCGGCCTTCGCGGCTTTTTGATCGATCGACGTGATGCGGCCCTTCGCGATGGCTGCGCCGACCACAAAACCATAGGCCGGATTTTTCGCCACGTCGTGATGTTCGTAAGCGTAGTGAGCGGTTCCTGTTGTCTTGAACGGCCCTTCGATGCGATCGGTGGGCTTGCCGATCACCTTCAACTGGTCGATCGGATTGGTGGTTGCCGGAGAGTCGAATTTCATGCGCGGGTTCCTTTCGCGTCGGACAAAATGGCGGCGAGAACGCGTTCGGCCAATTTGAGTTTAAAAGCATTTTCAGACGTGGGTTTTGCGCCTGCGAGAAGCTTGGCCATCACCGCGGGTGCGCCTTTCTGCATCTCCGCTTCTGCGGTTTCGGAGCGCCACGGTTTATGCGCGACGCCGCCGAGGGCGACCCGGCCGCTGCCGTCGGATTGGATAATCGCAGCGACCGAAACCAGAGCGAAGGCGAACGAGGCGCGATCACGCACTTTATAATAAAAATGCTGGCCGCCGATTGGTTTGGGCAACGTCACTGCCGTGATCAATTCGCCCGGCAATAATGTGTTGTCGAACTGCGGAGTATCTCCAGGCAGCCGGTGGAAAGCAGCGATCGGAATCGCACGCGTCTTGCCCTTGGGTTGAATCGTTTCGACCACCGCATCGAGAACGCGAAGCGCGACTGCCATGTCGCTCGGGTGCGTGGCGATACAGGCGTCGCTCACACCGATCACTGCGAGTTGTCGCGTGAAACCGCCGATCGCGCCGCACCCGGTGCCGGGAGCGCGTTTGTTGCACGGCATATTGGTATCGTAGAAATAAGGACAACGCGTTCGCTGCAAAAGATTGCCCGCGGTCGTCGCCATATTGCGCAACTGCCCGGTGGCGCCCGCGACAAGCGCGCGGGAAAGCACCGCATAGTCTCGTCGCACGCGCTCGTCTGCCGCGAGATCGGTGTTGCGCACCAGCGCTCCGATTCGCAGGCCGCCGTCCGCGGTGATTTCGATTTTGTCGAGCCCGAGGCCGTTGACATCGATGAGATGCGTCGGGGTCTCGATCTCGAGTTTCATCAAATCGAGAAGGTTCGTTCCACCGGCGATAAATTTCGCGCTGGGGTGACGTGCCGCCGCGGCTGCGGCCGTCGCGGGCGAGGTGGCTTTTTCAAACGTGAACGCTCTCATGCCTGCCCTCCTTCGACCTGTTTAATTGCTTCGTAGATATTCGAGTAGGCGCCGCAGCGACAAATATTGCCGCTCATGCGTTCGCGCACCTCTGCCTCGCTCGACTGCGGCGGCGCCGTGAGATCGACGGTGACATGACTGGGAATGCCGGCCTTGATCTCACTCATCACGGCGACGGCGGAGCAGATCTGGCCGGAGGTGCAATAGCCGCATTGGTAGCCATCGC
>Ga0068856_100006756_pt1 | contig 11231 bp, 9 predicted proteins | sample KBSCornC62_FD_66595 | JGI IMG/M metagenome (GOLD analysis project Ga0068856, IMG submission 66595) | Corn rhizosphere microbial communities from Kellogg Biological Station, Michigan, USA - KBS Corn C6-2 | ecosystem: Host-associated > Plants > Roots > Rhizosphere > Soil ... | reverse complement strand
GCGCTGACGATGCTGGTGCCCGAGGCCTGGGACGGCAACCCCGAGCTCGGCCGGGAGCTCCGCGACTACTACCGCTACCACTCGCTGCTGGTCGAGCCGTGGGACGGCCCCGCCGGCCTGGTCTTCACCGACGGCCGCGTGGTCGGCGCGGCGCTCGACCGCAATGGACTACGACCGCTGCGCTACGCGGTCTGCTCCGACGGCCTCGTCGTCTGCTCGTCCGAGGCGGGCGCCGTCGACCTCTCGGGGCGCGGGCCGGTCCGCCGCAGCCGGCTCGGCCCCGGGCAGATCATCGCCGTCGACCCCGACCGGGGCTTCGAGGAGAACGGTGCGATCAAGGCGCGGCTCGCCGCGCGGCAGCCCTACGGGCACTGGCTCGACGAGGGCCTGCGGCGCGGCTCGAACGGGACGCCAGTCGAGTCGGCCGAGGGCGACCTGACCGCCCGCCAGGCGGCCTTCGGCTACACCCGCGAGGACGTCAACGTCATCCTCCGGCCGGTGGCCGGCCGCGGCCACGAGCCGACCTCTTCGATGGGCGACGACACGGCGCTGCCGCTGCTCGCCGGCCGCGCCCGGCCGCTCTACTCGTACTTCCGCCAGCGCTTCGCGCAGGTGACGAACCCGCCGATCGACCACCTGCGCGAGCGGCACACGTTCTCCCTCCGCTGCATCCTCGGCAGCCGGGCCCCTCTGCTGACGGAGGGGCCCGATACCGCTCGCGGGACGGAGTTCGAGAGCTTCTTCCTGTACCCCGACGTCCTCGACGACCGCCTGAACCGGCTCGACGCCACCTTCGAGTCGGACATCGAGAGCGCCTGCCGGCGGCTCGCCGAACAGGCGGAGACGTTCGTGCGCTCCGGCCGCACGGCGCTGCTGGTGTCGGACACGAACCGCGACCGGGCGTCGATCCCGGCGCTGCTCGCGGTCGGGGCCGTGCACCACTACCTGGTCGCGCGCGGGCTGCGCTCGCTGGCGACGATCGTCGTCGAGACCGACGAGGCGCGCGAGGCGCATCACTTCGCGTGCCTGCTCGGCTACGGAGCGGAGGCGATCTGCCCGCGGCTCGCGCTCGAGACGGTTGCCTCGCTCGCCGCGGCCGACAAGGTCGGCGGCGACCGTCCCTCTCCGGCCGCCGCGCAGGAGCGCTTCCGCGCGGCGATCGAAGACGGGGTGCTGAAGATCATGTCGAAGATGGGGATCGCCGACGTCGCCGCCTACTGCGGCGCGCAGGTGTTCGACGTGCTCGGTCTCGCGCAGGAGGTGGTCGACCTCTGCTTCGCCGGCACGCCGACGGCGGTCGGCGGCCTCGGGTTCGACGAGCTCGAGCGCGAGGCCCAGGCCCGGTTCGCCGCCACGAGGCTGGAGAACCCGGGCTACGTCAAGTTCCGGAAGGGCGGCGAGCCGCACGAGACCGACGCATCCGTGGTAGACGCGGCACATGCTCTGCGGCTCGCCGTCCGGAAGGACCGTCGGGAGGCGTACGACCGCTTCGCCTCGCTCGTCGACAGCCGGTCGCCGATGGAGCTGCGCGACCTGCTCGACTTCGCGCCCGCCGACGCGGTGCCGCTCGACCAGGTGGAGCCGGCGGAAGCGATCGTTCTGCGTTTCTCCGCCGGCGGCATGTCGCACGGCGCGCTGTCCGCGGAGGCGCACGAGACGATCGCGGCGGCGTTCAACCGGCTGAGGGCGCGGTCGAACTGCGGCGAGGGGGGAGAGGATCCGGCCCGCTTCCGCACCGAGCGCAACTCCCGGATCAAGCAGGTCGCGTCGGGGCGCTTCGGCGTCACGCCCGAGTACGCGGCGTTCGCCGACGAGCTCCAGATCAAGATCGCGCAGGGCTCGAAGCCGGGAGAGGGCGGCCAGCTGCCGGGCCACAAGGTCTCGGTCGAGATCGCCCGTCTCCGCCACACGACGCCCGGCGTCGCGCTGATCTCGCCGCCGCCGCACCACGACATCTACTCGATCGAGGACCTCGCGCAGCTGATCTTCGACCTGAGGCAGGTGAACCCGGACGCAGCGATCTCGGTGAAGCTCGTGGCCGAGACCGGCGTCGGCCTCGTGGCGAGCGGGGTCGTCAAGGCGCTCGCCGACGTCGTCCACGTCGCCGGCTCCGACGGTGGCACCGGCGCGAGCCCGCTCTCGTCGATCAAGAACGCCGGCTTGCCCTGGGAGCTCGGCCTCGCCGAGACGCAGCGCTCGCTGGTCGAGAACGGCCTGCGCGGCCGCGTGCGGCTGCGTGCCGACGGCGGGATCAAGACCGGCCGCGACGTCGTCGTCGCGGCGCTCCTCGGCGCCGACGAGATCAGCTTCGGGACGGCGCTCCTGCTCGCCGAGGGTTGCCTGATGGTCCGCTCCTGCCACCTCGACACCTGTCCCGTCGGGATCGCCACCCAGCGGCCAGAGCTGCGTGCGAAATATGCAGCGACCCCGGAGCAGATCGAGGCCTACCTCCTCTTCGTCGCCGAAGACGCGCGGCGCTGGCTCGCCTCACTCGGGATCCTCTCCCTCGAGGAGGCGGTCGGCCGCACGGACCTCCTGCGCCGGCGCGAGACGGGCGATCCGCGTGCGGACACGCTCGATCTCGCGCCGCTGCTGGGGGCGCCGCCGGGCCGCTATGCGGCCGATCCGATGCCGGTCGCGGGCGGCGGCGAGCTCGGGCAGCGGCTGGCCGCCGATGCGCAGTCCGCGCTCGACGGCCCCGCGCTGGTCGAGCCGTCGTACTCGATCTCGACGTGGGACCGCTCGGTCGGTGCCCGGCTCGGCGGCTTGATCGGACAGCGGTTCGGCTCGCAGAAGCCGCCCGGCCGCGTGCGCGCCCGCTTCGCGGGCTCGGCCGGCCAGAGCTTCGGCGCGTTCCTTGCCGCCGGGGTCGAGCTCGATCTCACCGGCGAGGCCAACGACTACGTCGGGAAGGCGATGGGCGGCGGGCGGATCGTGATCCGGCCGCCCGAGGGCGATGCCGGCGATCCTGTCCTTGCCGGGAACACGGTGCTCTACGGCGCGACGGGCGGTGAGCTCTATTGCGCAGGCCGAGCCGGCGAGCGGTTCGCGGTCCGCAACTCGGGCGCGAGCGCGGTGGTCGAGGGCATCGGCGACCACGGCTGCGAGTACATGACCGGCGGAACGGTCGTCGTCCTCGGCACGACGGGCCGGAACTTCGGCGCAGGAATGAGCGGCGGCGACGCATTCGTCTACGACCCGTCCGGCGAGCTCCCGCTGCGGCTGAACGACGATCTGGTCGTCCTCGAGCGGGTAGCGGGCGATGCAGAGCTGCGCCGGCTCGTCGAACGACACGCGCGCTACACGGGGTCGTCGCTGGCGGAGGCACTGCTCGGCGCCTGGGACCGAGCGGTCGCGGACGTCTGGCACGTGCGGCCGCGCGCGGACGTCGCGGCGATCGAGGACGAGCACGAGGGCACCGGGGGAAGGGGCGCGGAGGAACCCGAAGAGGCGAGCGCAGGCTGAACCCGCCTTGCGGGCTCAGGCCAGGTCCGCCTCCGTCTCCTGCACCTCGGCCCTGTCTGCGCCCGGCGGCTCGTCGCGGAAGAGCGCCACGTACGGCGAGTAGCTGAAGATCCGGTCGCGTTTGCGTCCTGTGATCTCTTCGAGGAGGCCGACACCCTCGAGCTGCTCGACCAGCTTGTTCGCAGTGACGAACGCGATGCCGAGGCTGTCCTTCACCAGGTTCACGTGGACGAGCGGTCGCTCGAAGAGGAGGTCGAGCAGGCGTAGGCCGTTCACTCCCGATGTCCGCTCCTGAATCAGGCGTCGATGCTGCTCGCGGAGGTCGAGGATCGCTCGGGCGGTCGCGGTCGCCTCTTCCGCTGTCTCGGCGACACCGGTCAGGAAGAAACGCAGCCACGATTCCCAGTCTCCGGAGCTCCTGATCGCCGTGAGGCGGTCGTAGTACTCCGCTCGGTGCCGCTTCAGGTAGACGCTCAGATACAGCATCGGACGGTGCAGCACTCCGCGGAAGACGAGCAGGAACGTGATCAGGAGACGCCCTACTCGACCGTTCCCGTCCAGGAACGGGTGAATCGTCTCGAACTGCGCGTGGGCCAGGCCCGCGTGGATCAGCGCGGGCAGCTCGTCGTCGTCGTGGAGGAAACGCTCGAAGTCGCCGAGCGCTTGCTTCATCTCGTGGACAGGCGGCGGAACGAACGTCGCCTCGGCGAGGGTTGCGTTTTCCGGACCGATCCAGTTCTGCGACCGCCGAAACTCCCCGGGTAACCGGCGGGAACCGCGCCCGCCCGCGAGCAGTTCACGGTGGATCTCGGTGATGAGGCGAAGCGAGAGTGGCAGCTCGCCCAACCGAGCCAGGCCATAGTTCATCGCGTGGACGTACCGGACGACCTCGTCCACGTCGGCAGGCAGGTCGCGCCAGGCTGGCCGAGGCTCGAGCTCAACTGCGAGCAGATCCTCGAGCGTGCTCTGCGTACCCTCGATTTGAGAGCTGAGGACGGCCTCCCGCCGCACGTACATGTAGACGAAGAAGTCCGGATTCGGAACCGTCTGGATGACGCCGTCGAGCCGTCCGACCGCCTGATCCGCACGGGAGAGGAGGGCGTGCAACCCGGCGAGGACGATCGGCGGCCTGGGCGGCAACGGCGCAGGGATGAACGCCGCATAGCCCGTTCGTTGTCTCACATAGCGACCAGCGCGCGTACTACCCGAAGGCACGTGCCCTCCTTGTTTCGCGAACCCTCAATAGTCGACGAGTCCCGCCGCCAGTATTTTACTCAAATGGTCGGATATGAAATAGCGTCGCGAACTCGGTTGCTGCTATTTCAGTTCTGTGCACTGGGTCAAGCCTGCGCGAGTTCGCTTGCGCTCGGCCAGCGATCGGCGAGGTAGGCGTCCAGCTCTCCGTTCGGCATCGGACGGCTCGAGTTGTTCATGCGGACGAAGAACACGCGGTCGCCCTTGCTCATATTCGCCCAGACGGCCGGGACGACCTGGCCACGTCGAGCCTGCAGATCTCGGCTCCGGCATGCGGCACGATCCGCGCACGCGTGCGCATGACCGAGGCGGCGCCCAACGCGTTGCTCAGGTGCGTGGTCAGCCAGTTGACGAACCCGTCGCCGTTCGCCGGCTTGACATGCGCGTAGTCGAGCTCGAGGCCGACAAGCGAGCCGTCGGGGCCGATGCCAATGAGGAGCGTGCCGCCCTCGCAGTTCAGGAACGCGGCGACGGTCTTTACGATCGCGTCCTCAAGCGCAGGGTTGCGACGCTCTTCGCGAACGTCCCAGCGCGCGGTCGACTTGAACTCGACTGCGTCGTCCTCGTCATTGTCGAGGAGCTCGTCAATCGATCTCGCAAAGGTGGGTGCTTCGCCGCGCAGGTGCTGCGCGACGAGCTCTGCGAACTCCGCGTCGGAGGGAATCTTCCGGACGACGGAGTCGGTTATCTCGTCGACTGAGAGGCTCGCGCTGGGCGCCTCCGGTGTGGGAACCGGCACTGCCTCCTCGTAGACGCTGGCACCGTCGTCGCCGTACACCGTGCAAACGTGGTCGAAGACGACCTGCACCTTGGCGTCGTAGACCGGCCGCGGGTACGGCTCGGCCGGAAGCTCATCGAGGACGTCGCGGATCGCGACTCGCACGTCGGCCATCGTCTCCGCCTTGTGGCGCCAGTCGAGCACGAGCCTCTCGTGGACGTGTGCGAGTAGGCGCTTCGCGACGCCCTTGACCAGCTCCTGCTCGTCGTCCGTCAACGTCGGGTCTGGCTTCGTCAGCAAGTCGAAGGCCGCGAGCTCCTCCTCGCTCAGACCCTCGATCGCGGTTCGCAGCTCCTCTCGGAGAGGTCGCGCGAGAGCGCAATCAACCGACGGAGGTACTCGTCGATGTTGAGACTCCCGGCGTTGTACTCCGCGATGAGCTGCTCGATCCGCTCGACGAGCTCGTGCCGGGTGGGGTTCTTGCGAGCCGCCCCGATGACGCGATCGCGAAGCAGCGAGGCGAGCCGCTCGGTCTCGGATCGCTTGCGACCAGCGAACCGAGTCGCGAGGGCATCGAAGTCGATCTGACCCAGGTCGATGAGTGGGTCGGGATCGACGCCTTCGGCGGCCGCCCTGATCACGTACTCCTCGGCTCCAACCGACCGGTCGAGCAGCGCGTCGACGGCGTCGGCGACGTTCGAGATGTCCGGCCGTTCCCCATGTCCAAGGTCGAGCAGCCGCTCGGCGAGCACGCGGATCACGGCGACTGTCCCCGTCAGGCCGGCAGCGACCGGATCGGGGAGCACGGCCTTGAACAGCTTCCGGGCGCGCCGAGCGGAGGCGAGGAACGTCTCGCGCACCTCCTCGTCGACGAGGAGCGCCTCAACCGACGCGTCGCGCAGCGCGATGAACTCGAACCCGGTCGCGGCGCGCAACTCGTCGAGATCGACGTCGTAGCGGGCGCACAGATCCGTGCACGCCTCGACCGCTTCCTCCAAGACCCGAACGAGCGCGGCCTTGTCTTGGATCGGCGAGTCGACGCGATCGTCCCCGGTGGCCGCCCCGTAGATCGCGAGCGCCTTCTCGAGATCACGGAAGACGCCGATGTAGTCGACAATCAGCCCGTTCTCCTTCTCAGGGAAGACCCGATTGGCGCAGGCAATCGTCTGCATCAACGTGTGGTTCCGCATCGGGCGGTCGAGGTAGACGGTGGAGCAGTTCGGGGCGTCGAACCCCGTCATCCACATCTGGCACACGAAGACGAGCCGAAGCGAGTCACGAGCGTTCTTGAACCGCTCGTCGAGCTGTTCAGCGAGCATCCGCGCTCGATGCGGCCGGATGTCGAGCCCGAGCCGCTCGAGATCTGAGACCTCGTTCTGGCCCTGGCTGACGACGACCGCCATGTCCGTCGTCTCCATGAGATCGATCCGGCTTGCGTGCCAGGCACGCTCGAGCTCGGGCAGCGCGTCATGCTCGGCCCGGAGCTCAGACAGATAGGCCTCCCACTCCTCGCGGACCAGGTCGTGCATGCGCACCGCCGTCGCCTTGTCGACCGAGACGACCATCGCTTTGCCATCAAAGCCGCGTCCGACGAAGTGGCGCACCACATCGCGCGCGATCGTCTGCAGCCGCTCGGGCCGGCGAATGAGCGCGACCTCGCGGGCGAAGCGCCGGACGAGCATCGCTTCGGCCTCATCGTCGACTTCGGCCCTCCTCGAGGATCTCGTTCAGCTCCTCGTCGAACGCCTCGTTGACGAGCTGGAGCTCGGGGATCCGGTTCTCGTAGAACAGCGGAACCGTCGCGCCATCTGCGATCGCGTCGCGGAAGTTGTAGATCGAGACGTAGTCGCCAAACTCCCGGCGCGTGAGCTCCTCGCCGACGACGAGCGGCGTCCCAGTGAAGCCCATGAAGGCCGCCTCCGGAAGCGCCTTCCGCATGTTCTGGGCCAGCACGTCGTACTGCGTCCGGTGCGCCTCGTCGGTGATGACGATGACGTCGCTGCGAGCGGAGAGCACGGGCATCTCCGACTCGCCCTCCCGCAGCCGGAACTTGTGGATCAGCGTGAAGACGTACCGGTGGTCGGCGTGAAGCAGGTCACGCAGGTGGGCGGCGGTGTCGGCCTGAACGTCCGCCTCGCGGCTGACGGCGCCGGCGTCGACGAACGTGTCGTGGAGCTGATCGTCGAGCTCCTTGCGGTCGGTGACCAGGACGAACGTCCACCCGCCGGGGACGAGGCGGAGCACCTTCTGCGTGAACCACAACATCGAGAGACTCTTCCCTGCGCCCTGCGTGTGCCAGAAGACGCCGAGCTGCTTATCGCCCGTCGCGCGAATCCGCTCGAGCGCCTGCATCGCTGCGTTTACGCCGAAATACTGGTGGTAGCGCGCGAGCGACTTGACGAGGCCGCCCGGCTGCTCGCGGTAGGCGACGAAGCTCTCGACAAGATCGAGCAGGCGCGAAGGCTCGCACGTGCCTCGAATTGCGGTCTCGAGCTCGACGCGGCCACGCTTCCCTTCGTCGATCCACTTCCACTCGCCGAACTGCGCCCACGGAGAGAACGTCGCGCCGAGCCTGGCCGCCGAGCCGTTCGAGAGGATCACGAACGCGTTCGGCCAGAAGAGCTGCGGGATCGTGTCGCGGTAGTCGGTGAGATTCTCGTCGTATGCGGCTCGGACCGAGCGCCCCGGCTCCTTGAACTCGGCCAGGACGAGCGGGATCCCGTTGACGAAGAGCACGAGGTCGACGCGCCGTGTGTGGAGGTCCCCAGCGATCCACATCTGGTTCGCGGCGAGCCATTCGTTGCGCGCGGGATCGCGCCAGTCGACGTAGGCGATCCGGACCGTCTGCTGCTCGCCGCGGTCATCCCGCCAGGTCGCGAGGTAACCGTCGCGCAGCAGGTCGTAGAGCTCGCGGCTCGCCCCGCGTCGGCTCGAGAAGAGAGCGGTCACGCCAGAGCGCTGCGGCCGCTTCCTCGAGAGCCGAGTCCGGCGCTTCTGGGTTCAGCGCGCGCAGTGCCGGGAGGAGGCGATGCTCGAGGACGACGTCGCGACGGCTGCTGCGCCCCAGCGTCCCACCGGCGCCGAGCATCTCCTCGCGCGCGTTCACGGTCTCCCAGCCGAGCTCGGCGAGGAGCTCGACCGCGGGACGCTCGACGAGCTCGTCCTCGGAGAAGCGCTCGGGGCTCACCCGGCCGACTCTTCGAGGAGCCCATCGAGGTCGAGCTTCGAGACGTCGATCGCGCCGGTCACGAGCTTGGGCAACAGGAGGTCGCGGAGTCGCTCAAGACGGCTTTGCACCTGACTGAGCGCTTCAACCAACGCAAACGCCGGAGCAACCTGCTCCGCGAATCGCCGCTCCAGCGTGACGGGCGGAACAGCAACGACGAAGGTGTCGAAGCACGCATTGTTCACGCGCTGCCGACCAGACGCCCCAAACATGCTTGCGACCGCGTGTAGCCGAAGATCGTCGCGTCGGGCCAAGAGATAAGTCCAGTACGGCGACACTCGCCTACCCCGGAAGACCAGGAACTCGGTTGAACCCATTCCGACATCGCCGTCGTTCAGAGGCCGACTCATCACGACCCTAGGGCCCGGCTGGCCATGCCTAGTTGGGTCAGCCTCGGGTCGACTTGCATAAATGCGCTAAAGCTGCATAATATACGAGATGGTCACCACGGCCGTTCTCGGGGTCTCCGGGTTCTCCGGTCAGGAGACGCTGGACCGCGTGCTCGCGCACCCCGACCTGGAGCTGGTCGCGCTCGGGTCCGACTCGCTCGCCGGACAGGCTGCGACCGCGCTCGACCCGCGACTCGGCCGGAACGGACACGGCCCGCTGCCGCAGTTCGTCCCGAACGAGGAGGCGCTCGCGGTCGGCGCCGAGCTCGTCTTCTGCTGCCTCGACGCCGAGGCGGCCGCAGCGCTCGAGCTACCGGCCGAGACCGTCGTCGTCGACCTCTCGGACGCGCATCGGATCGGCGCTGACGGCTGGTGCTATGCGCTCCCGGAGCTCGCGCCGCCGACCGGCCGGTTGATCGCCAACCCCGGCTGCTACGCGACGGCGGCGCTGCTCGCGCTTGCGCCGATCGCCGCGACCATCGACCCGACGAGCGTCGTGGTCGACGGAAAGTCGGGCATCTCGGGCGCCGGCCGCGGATTGAAGGAGCGCTCGCATGCGGCGGTCGTGCTCGACAACGTCACCGCGTACGCCGTCGGCGAGCATCGCCATTCGCCCGAGATCGCGCAGCTGCTCGGCTTCCCGATCACCTTCGTGCCGCACGTCGTCCCGCTGCGGCGCGGTCTCGTCTGCACCTGCTACGTGACCACGAGCGAGGATCCGCGTCCGCTGCTCGAGGCGGCGTACGCCGACTCGCACGTGGTCGCCGTCCTCGACACGGTGCCCGACGTCGCCCGCGTCCAGGGCACCGACGCCGCCGAGGTGGCCGCCTTCCAGGACGCGAGCACCGGCCGCTGGATCGTGATCTGCGCCATCGACAACCTCGGCAAGGGCGCCGCGGGGCAGGCGGTCCAGAATGCCAACTTCGCGCTCGGCCTCGAGGAGACGGCCGGCCTCAGGCTCTCGGGAGTCCTCGTCTGATGGCCGTCGCAGTCGAACGCCATGGCGTCGTAACCGGTGCGGTTACCACGCCGCAGGGCTTCGTCGCAGGCGCCGTCCACGCGGGGATCCGCAAGGCCAAGCTCGATCTCGCCGTCCTCCGTTCGACCGTGCCCGCGGTCGGGGCCGGGATGTTCACCGCCAACCGGGTCCAGGCCGCGCCTGTGCTCGTCTCGAAGGCGCACCTCGCCCAAGCGGAGCCGCAGGCGGTCGTGATCAACTCCGGTGTCGCCAACGCGGCCACCGGCAAGCAGGGCGAGCTCGACGCGGTCGCGACCGCGGCCCAGACCGCAGCGCTGCTCGACCTCGAGCCGGAGCAGGTGCTCGTCCTCTCCACCGGCGTGATCGGCGTGAAGCTGCCGATGCCGAAGCTGATCGCCGGCCTCCACGGGATCGAGCTGGCGGCGGACGGTGGGGCCGAGGCGGCCGAGGCGATCCTCACCACCGACACCTGCCCGAAGGAGGCGCTGGTCGCCCGCGGCGGCTTCGCGGTCGGCGGGATGGCCAAAGGCGCGGGAATGATCCATCCCTGCCTGGCGACGATGCTCGCGGTCGTCACCACCGACTATCCGCTCGCCGCCGGCGAGGCGCCCGCGTTCCTCAAGCGCGCCGTGCGGGAGAGCTTCAACCGGATCTCGGTCGACGGCGAGTGCTCGACGAACGACGCGGTCGTGCTGCTCGCCAACGGGGCAAGCGGCGTCGCGCGCACGGCCGCGACCGACCGCGACTTCGCCGCCGCGCTGGGCGAGGTCTGCGCCGACCTGTCCCGGCAGATCGTCATGGACGGCGAGGGTGCGACCGTCCTGCTCGAAGTCGAGGTCACGGGCGCTGCGAGCGCGGGCGAGGCGAACGCGATCGCGAAGCGGATCGCGACCTCGCCGCTCGTCAAGACCGCGGCGTTCGGGCGCGATCCGAACTGGGGCCGGATCCTGGCTGCGGCCGGCTCGGCCTTCGTCTCTGGCGGCTTCGCGCACGTCGACGTCGACCGGCTGACGCTGTGGATGAACGGCGTGGTCGTCTTCGCGGAGGGCGAGCCGACGTCGGCGGAAGTGCCGCTCGACGGGCCGGTCTGCACGATCGAGCTCGACCTGGGGCTCGGCGCGTCTGCCGCCTCGTACCTCGCCTCCGACCTCACCTACGACTACGTGAAGATCAACGCGGAGTACACGACGTGATCGTGGT
>Ga0068856_100006755_pt1 | contig 11233 bp, 11 predicted proteins | sample KBSCornC62_FD_66595 | JGI IMG/M metagenome (GOLD analysis project Ga0068856, IMG submission 66595) | Corn rhizosphere microbial communities from Kellogg Biological Station, Michigan, USA - KBS Corn C6-2 | ecosystem: Host-associated > Plants > Roots > Rhizosphere > Soil ... | reverse complement strand
CGGCATCGCAGGTTTTTGCGATCATCAACTCGATCATGGCATCGGCGCTGAACCTCGGAGAGCGGACGAGCGTTTCGTAATTCTGATAGGGCACGGCGCTCCGGAGCAAGCCCGACGACTGTCAACTGGAAGCAAGGAGTAAAGCATGCGAGTCAACCCGAACTACGTAACGAGCCTTGCCGTGGCGCTCAATGCTTCCCAGGCAACTGAGCAGCATTTGAGTGAAGAACTATCGAGTGGTGTGCGCGTCAACTCGGTAGGCGAGGATCCGATCGCGGCTGGCCAGAATGTGATGTTTCTGAACCAGATTCGTCAGGACGACTCATTTACGCAGAGTGCAAACCTTGTGACCGGAAGATTGCAGGTTGCTGACGCCGCACTTGGCAGTGTTGTTTCGCAGTTGACGAGAGCCATTTCTCTCGCCATCGGCGCCGACAACGGGACAAGGAGCGCGAATGACGTTCAAGCTGCCGCAAACGAAATTGCTGGAATTCGTGACGAGATAATGGCCTTGGCAAACACGAGCTACCAGGGCCAGTACATTTTTGCCGGCACGAACACTGCCTCTGTTCCGTTCACAACGTCCGGTTCCACGGGCCCGGCGACGACGACCTACAGTGGCGATAATAACCTGACATATTTGAGGCTGCCGAATGGACAGCAGATCCAGTTGAATGTGCCGGGGAATCAAATCTTTCAGGGGCCAGGCACTACGGATGTGTTCGCAGCGCTCAACAATCTAATTGCGAACTACTCCAGCGGTACGGTCGATCAGGCGCAAGCGGCTGTCGATACTCAAGCATTGACCTCGGCTCTCAATTATGTCTCGCAGCAACGAGTGTTGATCGACAATTCAATCACCCGCCTCGGCGCCGCCTCGGACGCAGTGACAAACGAGAAGACTCAACTCACAGTAGCTCAAACAAATCTGATGCAGGCAGATATGGCTCAAGTAGCAACACGTCTTTCTCTAGCCGAGACACAGCAGACGGCGCTCCAGGCAGTATTTGTTCAACTCAGCTCTGCTTCAAACAGTCTATTCAGTAAGCTCTAGTTTTCCATCTAGTCTTTGATCCCAGCCGCGAAGTGCTGCCTGACGTTCGGCCTTGTTGGGCTGCAAACACCATGCGCGGGCGTCTATACTCAGTCCAGTAGGAGACGTCGTGCTGGCTCCCCTTCGATTTGTGTGGAATGCGACTCGCGGACACAGATTTGCGCCTTGGCGCAGCGAGTATCTGAAGTGGCGAGTTGAGACATATTCCGGCAAAAAGGCCGAAACACTAACCACGATGGATATTCTGGGATTTGTGTGGTCTTCGCGGTGGGAACTGTTGAATTTTCTGCTCTGGACCGGCCGCCTGGACAATGAAGTTAGGCGACGTGGATAGTGATGGCGCGCGCACTGTTCGCCTCTGACTTCGCAAAGCCGCTTGCGTCTAATTCTGAACATATGAGAAGTTTTCCTCGGATCCAATCCGGCATAGCGCGTTTGCTGATAGTAGCGAGTTCTTTCTTACTTTTAGCGGCCGCATTTTCCGCCGCCCAAGAGTTGCCGCCGGTTGAACCACCCAAACCGATGCCAACCTCGCAAAATGATTCGGCAACCCTGCACATAACCACTACCGAGGTGTTGGTGCCCACGTTAGTGGAAAAGAAGGGCGGGGGAGTGGTTTACGGTTTGAAGCCGGATGATTTCGCCCTGGAGGATAACGGAGTTCCACAGAAGATTCGTGTTCAGGAGGAGATGGATACCGCGCCGGTTGCGTTGGTCTTGGCAGTCGAACAAGGTGGTGCGAGCGTACTGGAATTCGATAAGTTCGCCAAACTGGGACCGCTGCTGGACATGTTTTTAACCGATCCGCAGAGCAAAGTTGCTCTCATGGGCTTTGATTCTCGCCCGCATCTCATCTGCGATTACTCCCGATCAAGTGAGCGGGTAAATGATGCGCTCATTCACATGGCCCCCGGCGACGGTGGGGCGGCAATTCTGGACACTATAAGTTCTGCCGTAGACCTGCTTGAAACGCAACCGAAGGAGTACCGTCGCGTGCTCCTGCTGATCAGCGAAGAGCGCGATCACGGCAGCAAGCATACAAAAGAAGAGGCGCTGATCAAGAAGATTGGCGGCTCAGACGTGCTGATTTTGAGCGTAGCGTTTTCTCCTGCCCTGGCCCAGATTTCGCACGACGTAAAGAACAGCGTTTCGGGCAGCGGCAATGAAGCCCCGACTACGAGTATGATTTCGGCTCTGTGGATGCTAGTGCAGGCCTTTCGAAAGAACGTCACCAAAGAAGTAGCCCTGATGAGCGGCGGAGAATACACAACGTTTGCCAGCGACAAACACTTCCAGCAGCGGGTGCTCGACGCTGCCAAGCATATGCGCAACCGTTATCTGATTACGTTCAGCCCATTAGTCCCCACTCCTGGCTTGCACAGCATCAGAGTGACAACTACCCAGGATTATGGCGCCCGCATTGTTGCACGCGCCAATTACTGGCTGGCAACTGAGCCTTAGCGCAGTGGGGCAGGTGCGGGCAGTCGTTAGTCGGCAGGGAGCAGCATCAAACGGGGACAAAACCCCGTAATTACCGAATGGTTTCGAGACAGGTTCAGAAGGCCGTTTCAATAGCGCAACACAATGCCTTCATGGTAATCTCACAGTAGACACTTTAGAAGTGGACCTGAGAAGACAAGAGGAGTAACTGACGCCGTGCTGGCGACTGCAAAGAAATCTGACCTGATTGAACGCTTCCGCACCCACGATACGGACACCGGTTCACCGGAAGTCCAGATCGCGATTCTAAGTGAACGGATTGGCGAGCTGACCGAGCATTTCAAAACCCACAAGAAGGATCACGCTTCACGGCGTGGCCTACTGCAACTAGTGAGCAAGCGCCGCCGCCTGCTGGATTACCTGAAATCACATGATGGCGATCGCTACCGCGATGTGATCACAAAGCTCGGTATCCGCAAGTAACCAGAAAGTTCACATTGACCCGGAAGCGCCCAGACCGGAAATTGGTCATGGCCCCTGTTTCCCCAATGACCCGGGGCCACGGTGTACCTGGCGGCTCATCTCCAGAGCCAGGGATCACGCACATCTATCTGTTGCGCACCCTCTCTACGAACAGCCCAATTATCCGCAGCCTTATGGCTGCGGATGAATCTGAGCCTCACTACGAGGCTCGGGTTTTTCGTTGTGCTCATCGGACTGACAGCGCGGCACTACATACCTTTATCCCATCTGGCGCTTTCCATTCCCAAGTTTCCCAAGCGAATAAAACGAAAAGAGGACTCTATGTCTACCAAGCATGAAGTAGCTGTCGAGCTTGCCGGCGGCAAGCGGCTGGTTTTTGAGACCGGACGCATGGCCAAGCAGGCTTCCGGCGCTGCACTGGTCACCACGGGCGAGACCGTGGTTCTGTCCACCGCAGTAGCATCTCCCGATCCCCGCGAGGGCATCGATTTCTTTCCGCTCACCGTCGATTACCGCGAATACACCTATGCAGGTGGCCGCATCCCCGGTGGCTTTATCAAGCGTGAAGGACGGCCAAGCGAGAAGGAAATTCTCACTTCGCGGCAGATCGATCGGCCCATCCGTCCGTTGTTCCCTGATGGTTTCCGCAATGAGACGCAGGTGATCGCTCTTGTATTTTCGGCCGATAAGGACAACGATCCTGATGTGATCGCAATCAATGCCGCAGCGGCGGCGCTGGCGCTTTCCGATATTCCCTTTAGCGCGATTGTTGGCGCTGTTCGCGTGGGCCGCGTGAACGGGGAATTCGTAGCCAATCCCACCTATGCCGAGCGCGCCGAGAGCACAATCAACATCATGGTCGTCGGGCACAAAGACGGGATTGTGATGATCGAAGCCGGGGCCAAGGAAGAAACCGAGGAAGTTGTCCTGGGTGCGATCGAGTTCGCGCACGGAGAAATCAAGAAGATTGTTGCGGCAATCGAAGAATTGGTAGCCAAGGCGGGCAAGGCGAAGCGCAAGTTTGTGGCGCCCGTGCACGACGATACCTACTTCAATGAGCTGAAAGAAAAGATTGGCGACAGGCTAAAAGACGCGCTCGACACCAAGACTCACGGCAAGACCGAGAGCTATTCGCTCATCAAGCAAATCAAGGACGAACTTGCCGCATCGTTGTCGGCCGATGAGCCCGATGCGAAAAAGAAGCTGAACACATACTACGAACTTTTGCGCGAGCAGACCTTCCGTGAGCAGGTGACAAAGGATCGCATTCGTCCGGATCGTCGCGCATTCGATGAGATCCGCCCCATCACAATTGAAACTGGCGTGCTGCCCCGTACCCACGGATCGGCACTGTTCACTCGCGGTGAAACCCAGGCGCTTGTGACCGCAACGCTGGGTACATCGGATGAAGGCCAGCGGCTCGAGTCCTACGAGGGCGAACAGCGGAAAAACTTCATGCTTCACTACAACTTCCCGCCGTTCAGCGTTGGTGAAACGGGACGTATGTCAGGCGTTGGTCGCCGCGAAATCGGACACGGGGCACTCGCCGAGCGCGCAATTACAGCGGTTCTGCCGCCGCTTGAAGAGTCGCCTTATTCAATCCGCATCGTCAGCGACATTCTCGAATCGAACGGCTCCTCTTCGATGGCCTCGGTTTGCGGAGCCAGCCTGGCGCTATTTGATTCCGGCATCAACCTTGCTGGTTCGGTTGCGGGTGTAGCAATGGGCCTGGTGAAGGAAGGCGACGATTACGCCATCCTGACCGACATCGCCGGGGCAGAAGACCACTACGGTGACATGGACTTTAAGGTGGCGGGAACGCGCAAGGGCATCACGGCCCTCCAGATGGACATCAAGATCGGCGGACTAACGCGCGAGATCCTGCAGCAGGCAATGGAGCAGGCACGCCGCGGACGGCTGTTCCTCCTGGACAAGATGGATGCGGTGCTGGACGGACCTCGCATTGAGCGTTCCAAGTATGCGCCTCGTATCGAAACTGTTCAGATCCCCACCGACAAGATTCGCGATCTCATCGGCAAGGGCGGCGCCACAATCCGCGGAATCGTCGAGCAGACAGGCGCGAAGATCGATGTAGACGATACTGGTCGCGTCAGCGTAGCCTCGAGCGATGCAGACGGGCTGAAGAAGGCACTGGCGATGATCAACGACATCACCGCCGTACCCGAAATCGGCAAGACCTACCTGGGCAAAGTAGTTCGGCTCGCCGAGTTCGGCGCATTCGTTGAGCTATTCCCGGGCACCGACGGGCTGCTGCACATTTCCGAAATTGCTGAGCATCGCGTGAAGGAAGTTAAAGACGAATTGCGCGAAGGCGATCAGGTAATGGTGAAAGTGCTGGCGATTGAAGGCAACCGCATCAAGCTTAGCCGCAAAGCACTCATCAAGGAACAGAAAGCCAAGCTTGCCCAGGCGACCGGTACCGCACCGGAAGAAACCAGCGGCAGCGAAGCTCAGGAGTCGGCTCCCGCAGTTGCTTCGCAGGCAAAACCGCGCAGCGAATTCGATGAGCGGCAGCCGAAGTCCAATCAGAGCACGATCCTTATTGAGGGCGGCGACGATTTCGATGAGGACGGCACCGAAGAGTTCGACGAAGAAAGCGAGCCTAACTTCAACCGCGTCGAAGGTACTCCGGCTCCGACGACGCAGGTTGCAGGAGGCAGCCGGCCGAGCGGTCCTGGTGGCGCTAATAACAACCGCCGCCGGCGTCGTCGCCGTCCAAGCGGCGGAGGCGGTGGTGGTCGCGGCCCTGGTGGCGGCGGGCAGGGCTGATTTCGTAAGCGAGCCAAACGAATGGCCCGGACCTGAGTCCGGGCCATTTCTTTTCAAGTTAAAAAATTGCGACTACCTAGTCGGCGTTCTGGATCCGTTGGCAGGTATGGATAGCTGTAAAAGAAGCCACGGGCATGGGACGCATCGGATTGATTGGGCTGGTGTGGCGGTGCTTGTAGTCGTACATTTGCAGGTCGGCCGCAATACACAGGCCTTCTGCATCGGCTGCATCATCAGGGAAAACCGCAATTCCGACGCTCGCGCCGATGGCGATCTTCCGATCCCCTAGAAAGAACGGCTCCTGCAGTAATGCGACAAGCGAATGAGCCACCCGTTCTGCATCTGCTCGGCTGACCGGTTCGTCCAGAATCACGGCAAACTCGTCTCCGCCGGTTCGCGCAACAGTATCGGAGCGGCGCACCCTGGATTGGAACACGTTTCCGACATGTTCCAGCACGCAATCGCCTGCATGGTGCCCCAATGTATCGTTCACCTGCTTAAAGTGGTCAAGATCCAGGAACAGCAGTGCAGCGTTTGTTCCGGTGCGACGCGCCCGCTCCAGCGCGTTATTCAGACGATCCTGAAAAAGTCGACGATTCGGCAATCCGGTCAGTTCATCATGCAGTGCAAGGTATTGATTATGTTCAATCTGCTCTTCCAGTAAGAGCAGGATCATTCCGACTGCGACTATATATTCAGGAAGATTCCAAACCTCGTTCTCAACGTGCAGCCTGGGAAGCAAGATGTTAAAGCTCGGGCCAATCACGAAGACTGATGCCCAGGACAAAAATCCTGCAATGGTTACAAAGGCACCGGCGCTTGCGCGCTTGTATGCGAACCAGAATTGAACACAACATCCCATGTAGACCGTAAACAGCACAGCGTTGATCGCAAGCAAAGTGCCGATACGCGGTCGATCTTGAAACGCGAGCAGGAAGACTGAGAGCAGGCAGTAAAGCGAAACTGTAGCCCAGCGCAGCGAATGACTTTTTCTGCGCACTCCAATGAGTGCGAGAGTAAGGGGCAGGAGGCCGAGGGTAGCAGCTGCTGCTGTTCGCGCCCACATGTTGCCCGGATCGAATACCAGAAGTCCGAAGTAGTAGCAGTTGGCCCCCATCATGGTGATCAACATCCAGAAGCTGGAGGGCTTCCCCCTGTCAGGCTCAGATGCCCAGTTGAAGAGCATCCCGGCCCACGCCAGTGCGGTGACGCTCATGAAACCTGCAACCAGACCTGTTTCTGCGGGAACAGTAGCTAATGCTGCGGTGGCGAAATGCAGCACGATCATAAGCCACCCTGTGAGCCATAGCTTTGAAACGGGCGCACGACTGCGCCGCGCCACTGCGGCGAACGCACTGGCGAAAATAGCGACAGCAGCTAAATCGGGTAGTTTGCCCCAGTCCACGAACTGCCCTCTTATGTTTCTCGCTTAACGTTCTCAGGCTTAGAATCCGCGCCTGCTCCTCAACAGATTGCCACAACCTCTACTCGATCGCTCAAACCTTCGTGCGCACGATGGTAACGCATCGTTGACGGCTGAGAGGCAATCCGCCCCCTTAAAAACATATCTCAGGAAACGAAAACACCAGATATTCAAGTGGAATCAACAACTCACCACAATTTGACCAATGCAGATTGGCTGAAGAGGCTTCGAAATCTCTCGTAGCAGATTGCCCGTTGACTTGAAGCAATTCGCCAGGTCCTCTTCATAACTCGAAGCCACTCACTGTGTCCGAGTTAGATAGCAGCTCGATTGCGGTAATTAGGTACCGAGCTATAGGTCAGCGCCATAGTTGGATGCTGCCTTAGTTTTTTGATTCTATCTCGAAAGCTGCGGAATTCCAATGAATATTGCAGTGCAAACATCCTCGTTCGGGGTGGCTCGGTCGCAATCCAGTGGCAGTGAGGCCATCGTCTCGTTTATTCCCATTTTGGGCCTTTGAAATCGGCTCGCCCATTGCAGGAAGTCTCCTTTCAAATTTTCGCTCAGTCATCTTGAGTTTCTTTCCTCGTCAGGCGAACGTGGAAGTGGGTCATCGATTAGCACTCGCTAAGCAGTGGACGGTGGCCGTGGAGCAAGTCGGATATGAGGCTACTAATCGCAGAAGACGACAAGGCACTTGGACTTTTCCTCAGCCGTGGACTGGAGGCAGACGGGCATCGTGTTCGGCTGGCTCACGATGGAGGAGCAGCGGTGGAAGCCTTTCGTCAGGAGTTGCCAGACCTAACCATTCTTGACCTCAACATGCCGGTTAAGGACGGCGAACAGGTACTGGACGAGCTTCGAATTCTTGATGCGGATTTACCGGTGCTGGTGTTGACCGCACGGCAGGAAGTGGATACGCGGGTTCGGTGTCTTGACCGCGGCGCCGACGACCTGATGATCAAGCCATTCAGTCTGCATGAGTTGCGCGCCCGTTGTCGCGTCCTGTTGAGGAGAAAGCGCGAGGCCAGACTAATGCTGCGCGCAGGCGATTTGGAATTGGATCGCATGGAGCATACAGTGCGGCGCGGAGGACAGCCCATTGAACTTACGAACAAGGAATTCGCGCTTCTCGAACATCTCTTATTGAACCGGGGACAGTGTGTGACTCGCATGGACCTGCTTGAGTCCGTGTGGCACTTCGAGCCCGCGCAAACGACCAATATTGTCGACGTCTACATCAATTATCTGCGTCGAAAGCTGAAGGATCCGGCTCCAGGCTGGCTGATTCGCACGATTCGCGGACAGGGCTATTTCGTACCACGAGAGGCCGAGTTGAATCCGCCCGCAAACGCGCTCGAATTGCCTGACGCTCATGATGCAAACGATCACTTCCATACCAGCAACTAGCTGCAACGTAGAGCCAGAATCTATAGGGAGAACGATATGATTACCGCTCCAATCTCAGCGCAGGTTTCCAACGGCCGAGTACGCGTTCGTACCGCCCTTATCGCAAGCGCCGACCGCAGCTTTCGTCAGCGGCTCTCCGAAACACTTACCGGATTACGATGGCATGTACGGGAGGCCGAGGGAGGAGCGGATGCGTGGACGCAGGCTCACGTCTCAGTTCCCGAGGCGATGATCGTTGATACCTGGCTGCCCGATCTGGATCTGGCCGAGTTCGTGCGAGACTTTCGCACCACCTTTCCGCATGTCGATCTGATTCCTGCCAGTGGCACGCAGGATGCGCAGGGTGCGCGTGGGCCATATCGTCAGGAGTTGTTGTACGCACTGCGGCGCTGCCAGGATACCGACACGACAGCGTGGAATCTGGCTCCGGATCTGACCTTGCCAACAGTAGAGCGCGCAGAATTGCACGACCTTGCGGACTCGCAGAAAACGGCAAATGGCGCAGCCGGCGCTTTGTCAATTGGACATCCAACTTCGGCCTTAGCTGAGCCGCAGAAGTCTTCGGCATCCGCGCCTCCGCCGACCCAAGAGAAAACGAAACCGGGGACTGGCGCGACGGAGCGCATTTCGGAGTTGGTGGGAGACGCCGCTTGCATGCTTGAGGTGAGCCGCAGGATCAGGCTGGTGGCTCCAAGGATGACACCGGTTCTGATCGAGGGGCCCACCGGGTCCGGCAAGGAACTCGTCGCCGAAGCAGTGCATCGGCTCTCGTCCAGGAGCCGCAAGGCCTTCGTCGCCATCAACTGTGCGGCGATCCCGGAAGCATTGCTGGAGGCAGAACTTTTCGGACATACGCGTGGAGCCTTTACGGGCGCTGTGCAGGGGCGTGTGGGACGGATTGAAGCTGCGGACGGAGGCACCCTTTTCCTCGATGAAATCGGCGAATTGCCATTGGCCTTGCAATCCAAACTGCTGCGCTTTGTGGAGTGCGGAGAACTGCAGCGCGTCGGCGACAACGAGCGCGTTAAAGTCGACGTTCGCATTCTGGCAGCGACCCACCGACCGCTCGCGCAGCTTGCGCAATCCGGCGCATTTCGCTCAGACCTCTACTACAGGCTCGCTGTGTTCCTTATTCGTACGCCGTCTCTGATCGAACACAATCAGGATCTGCCGATACTCGTCGATCATTTTCTGGAAAAGCTCGGAAGACAATCTCCGGTCAAGCGTATCGACCAGACCGCACTGGCAAAACTCAATATGCACGATTGGCCTGGCAATGTAAGAGAGCTCGAACATGTATTGGAGAGAGCCGTAATCCTTGCTGGAGACGATCCAGTGCTTACGGCGTGCGAAATTGATTTCGGTACCACGGTGAATTGAATAGAACGTTTTCCGTCGAGGTCTGAACAGGAAAGTAAGTGCAGCATTTACGAAAGGAAACTGCCATGAGTATCGGCATTGAAACGCGAATGGGGGAGCAGGTTTCTCGATACCTTGATCTAGCCACCAGCGAAGCGAAAATCACCGCGGCCAACATGGCAAACATCGACACTCCCGGATATCGCGCGTTAGGAATGGATTTTGAAGCAGAGATGCGGCAAGCCATCAATACAGTCGATGACGGTGTATCGTCCAAGCCGGTCCAAGTTCGTCTCGAAGAAGGTCTGATCGCAAGGCCGGACGGGAACAACGTCTCTATGGATCGCGAGGGGCTGACTCTGGCCGAAGCACAATTGAAGTTCAAAACTGGGGTCGCGCTTCTGCGAGTAGAGTACCAGCGCGTGCTGAGCGCCATTCGCATAGATAAGAACTAAGGTCAAGAATGCGGGCATAAGCATCGACTTTTTTCTGCAAAGGGGAGGGAAGTAATGAATCTATTTGGGTTGATGGAAACGTCGGGCTCGGCAATGCAAGCGGAACGGATGCGTGCGGAAGTAGTGGCAGCCAACATGGCCAATGCAGAAACGACACGCACCGCAGATGGCAGTCCCTATCGGCGGCAGCATGTTGTCTTTGCTGCAAACGCCGGAGATCCGAGGTTTCTTGATTCGATGAATGCCCTTTCGAATTTACCTGCAGCGACCCCGGGCGAGTTTCTCAACATGAGCGCGCGCGGCAGCCTACCTGCGTTCAACGTACAAACCACACCAAACGCCGCGCCCGGAGTGCATATTAGCCAAGTCGTCGAAGATTCTGCCCCGCCTCTCAAGCGGTATGATCCCGGTCATCCCGATGCTGGTCCTGATGGCTATGTTTCGTATCCGGACATCAATCCGCTGACCGAGATGGTTGATCTGATGGGGGCAACGCGTGCTTACGGGCTGAACAGTTCTGCCGTCCAGGCCGAAAAGGGCATGATTGCCGCAGCGTTGGAGATCGCCAAATCATAGCTACTGATCCAATCCGGCAGTAACAACGCACGAACACTTACATCGCTTCAAATTGGAGCAGGAACGGAAGACCGATGGAATTCTCAGCAGGCGCTCTAAGAGGAATCTCAACCGGCAGCACCAACTTTGCGGAGGTATTGAACAGAACTTCGCAGCCCAGCGTCAAATCGGGAGAACCTTCCCCGTTTGCCGACCTTTTTTCGAACGCAGTAGGCCAGATTGACCAGCTTGAAGATCAGGCGC
>Ga0068856_100006753_pt1 | contig 11234 bp, 7 predicted proteins | sample KBSCornC62_FD_66595 | JGI IMG/M metagenome (GOLD analysis project Ga0068856, IMG submission 66595) | Corn rhizosphere microbial communities from Kellogg Biological Station, Michigan, USA - KBS Corn C6-2 | ecosystem: Host-associated > Plants > Roots > Rhizosphere > Soil ... | reverse complement strand
GTCCTCTGTGTCTCTGTGGTGAGTTAGTCCGAATTTTTAACCACAGAAACACAGAGAACACAGAGGTTGCACAGAGAAGAAATTCAAATTAGGTCACTATGGGATAAAGATAACGTTAGATATTTTTGAGTCCAGATGGTAAGACATTAACGCATGCCCGTCGAAGCCCCAGCGACCGTGTCCAGACCCACCACCGTTCGCCGTCGCATGTTTCGCGCGCTCTCGAATCGAAATTACCGCCTGTTCTGGACAGGCGCCTTCCTTTCAAACATCGGTACCTGGATGCAGGCTGTTGCGCAGGGCTGGCTGGTTCTTCAGTTAACAAACTCTGCCTTCTGGTTGGGTCTCGATGCGTTCATGGCAACGGCGCCGGGTTTTCTTTTGACTTTGGTCGGCGGAGTATTTGCCGATTTGATCGATCGACGAAGGCTATTGATTGTCACCCAGGTAATCGCGGGTCTAGCTGCGCTTGGTCTGGCGACGCTGGTCGCAACCGGAGTAGTGAATCGTTGGATGGTTCTGGGTTTCTCATTTGTCACTGGATGTTGCATGTCACTCGCAAGTCCGTCTTATCTGGCGATGACGTATGACCTCGTGGGTCGCGAAGATTTAGCGAATGCGATCGCGATGAACTCAACGCAGTTCCAACTCTCACGAGTGGTTGGACCTACTTTTGCTGGATTGGGATTCAAGTTGTTTGGACTGGCGGGCTGCTTTTTTGCAAACGGTCTGTCTTTCATTGCAGTCGTCGTCGCCTTATCAATGGTACGTCCGCTCCAATCTCAACAGCCCGCGGCTCACGCGGTAACAGATCGACGAGCTTTCCTTGGCGACCTCTTTGAGGGCTTTAGCTATGTGCGCAACAGACCGCGAGTGTCTTCATTGTTATTACTCTCCGCAGTAAACAGTTTCTTTGGCGCGCCCTATTTCACGATGGTTCCAATTTACGCGCGCGATATTTTTCATCTGGGTGAAACTGGATTGGCGTTGATGATGGGAACCGCTGGTGCGGGTGCGTTTTTCGGAGCTCTGCTGGTCGCGTATCTCGGAGATTTCCGGCGTAAAGGTTGGTTAGTACTGGTCGGCGCCGTGCTGTTTGGATTGTGCGTCGCTAATTTTGCGCTGAGTTCGTCACTTATAATCTCGCTTATCTTTCTATTTGGGGTTGGCTTCTCCCTGGTGGTTTCGGTTGCGGTATCGAACACGCTGCTACAGAAACTGGTTACTGACAACATGCGGGGCAGGGTCATGAGCATGTTCATGCTGTCTTTTATTGGCACGATGCCGATCGGAAACATTCTGGCGGGTTGGGCATCGCATCGTTTTGGCCCCCAGCGAACCCTGGCGTTTGGCGGCCTGGTCGTGACACTCGCTGCCAGCGGCGTTGCAATGTTCAATAAGCGACTCAGGCAGCTGTACTAGACGAAGAGCGCTACGTGGTCCTGGGAGCGCGGGCGTCCCCGCCCGCCCCGTCCAAAAGAACCAAGTCAGATTTAACCCGATCTGGTTAGGCTGGACGCGGGCAGGCGAGGACGCCTGCGCTCCCAGCACGGAGGTCCGCAAGAATTCACACACTCTCCCGTTCTAACACCAACAAGGGTACTACTTTGCTCTTTTCGGAGACTTCTGATGTTCAAGACAAGCCCAATTACCCGCATTCTTCTGTTGATCTCAATTTGTGCTGCAGCCTTCATAAGCGTTCACGCTCAGGGCGTGATTGTTCCCGGGCCATGCGAGAGATGCCCTCGACCTCCCCGCCCATTTCCCCTGCCACGCGCTCTACCAGTTGCTTCCATCCGGATCGATACAAAAATCCAGTCGCAAGTCGCGACCACTCACGTCGAACAGGTCTTTCGCAATGACAGCGACATGATGATGGAAGGCACCTACTTTTTTCCGATACCAGAATCGGCGTCGATAGCCGAGTTTGCGATTTGGGATGGTAACCGGCGACTCGTTGGCGAGGTTCGCTCGCGCGAAGAGGCGCGGCGCATTTACGACGACATCGTTCGTCGCCAGCGCGATCCGGGTTTACTTGAATATGCCGGGAAAGATTTGTTTCAGGCGAGCATCTTCCCAATTCTTCCGCACTCCGATAAGAAACTCGAGCTTACCTATACGCAAGTAGTACACGCAGAGGCAGGAACAGTTGCTTACAAATATCCACTCGGAACAGGTAGACAGTTAACTCAGGTAGGTTCTGTTGCGGGCAAGATTGAACTGGAAAGCAAAGATCCTTTGCGTAATGTCTATTCACCAACTCACCAGATTGAAGTGAAGCGCAGTAATGAACGCAACTCCGTAGTTTCGTTTGAAACTGAAAAAGGAAAAGAGCTTCAGGATTTCCAACTCTTCTACACCATATCCAAGGATGATTTTGGCTTGACGCTATTAACGCACCGGGAGGCAGGTCGCGATGGTTATTTCCTGCTCATGATTTCGCCGAAGGACGACTGGTCGGAGCAGGAGTACTCAGCTAAAGACGTAGTTTTCGTAGTTGATACCTCCGGGTCGATGGCTGAAGAAGGAAAGATGGAGAAGGCCCGCGCGGCATTGTTGTACGGCATCAGAATTTTGCGCCCGCAAGATCGATTCAACGTGATCTCGTTCGCTGGTGAGGAACACTTGATGGAACCGTCTCTGGTATCGGCTGACGAACGCGGTCGGCAGCGTGGTGAAGCATTTGTGAAGTCGCTGAAGCCCGTGGGCGGGACGAATATCAACCAGTCGTTGTTAGCATCGCTCCGTCAGTTTCGAGAAAGCGATCGACCGAAGATTCTTGTATTCATGACAGATGGATTGCCGACCGTTGATGAAACCAATATTTCAAAGATTGTCGATAACGTCCATCGGGCGATCACCTCTGGAATACGGGTGTTTACATTTGGTGTGGGTTATGACGTCAATACGACGCTGTTGGACAAGATTGCGGCGGACAATGGTGGAGTAGCTGATTACGTCGAGCCGAAGGAAGATCTGGAAGTTAAGGTTTCAAACTTTTTCACAAAGGTCAACTATCCTGTACTGACCGATCTCGGTCTGGACATCGCTGGTGTTCATACCGATCTCGTCTATCCCCGCAGCATGCCGGATGTATTTCGCGGCTCACAGGTAACTCTCATCGGTCGTTATAACAATCCAGAAGCCCTGGACGCAGTTCGCATAAAGTTGAGTGGTAAATCGAATGGCGCCCGCCGAACTTATTCCTACGATAATCTTCGATTTCCGTTAAGAGAAGAGGCCAACGATTACCTGCCGAGACTTTGGGCCACTCGGCGAGTTGGTTGGTTGATGGAACAGGTCCGAACCAATGGTGAACAAAAGGAGTTGAAGGATGAGATCGTCGACTTGGGGACTCGTTATGGAATCGTCACCCCGTACACGTCTTATCTGGCGTTAGAAGGCGGAGAAACAACAATGAATATGGTTCCTGAAGCAAGTCCTCAGCCGAGGCCCAGAACACGTCTGGGAGGGATTAATGCGCAAAAATCCGCTCCATCCATGGTTGCCGAAAGTGTGACTGTGACCACGGGTGCTGGCGCCGTCCAGCAGAGCAAGATGGTGCGAGATCAGAAGGAGGCGGACGTGCTAAGAGCGGATGACGCTGGGAGTGCGGTCCGCCGAGTTGCTGGTAAGACGTTTTACCTGCGTGATGAAGTTTGGGTTGATTCAGAACTGAAGCCTGACACGAAACTACCAGAGACATCGCTAACGTTTGGTACCGATGCTTACTTTGAACTGCTCAAACAAAAGCCAGCCCTCGCACAATACTTTTCACTGGGAGAACGCGTTGTGGTTGTCTTCGAAGGGAGGATTTACCGGGTTAACGCCGCTCCATAACCAGCAAGTCAGAGACGAAATGTCCGACGAACTTTAGTTTGTCGTGCGTGCCCAACAAGGGAGCATGAGTCACGGCCGCACGACAAACTAAAGTTCGTCGGACATTGCGTTGTCATTTCCGCTTGTCGAACATAGCCAAACTAAGGTACAAAATTCAAAACCCCCAATTTGGATCCCAGCAAGTATCTGTAATGCTGAAGTATGTTTTGGATGAACATATGAGAATCGAACTCCCGAACACTTTGTTGAAGCTGAAGATATTGGTGTGCCTTTTTGTATTTGCAGGCTCCGTCTCTGCTCAGTCGTGGGTAAGTATGAAGGTCGGTCCGGCTGGCCATGATTTGAATACTGTCTATTTCGTGGATAGCAAGAGAGGATGGGTTGGAGGCGACGCGGGTTTTCTATCGCGCACCGATGATGGGGGCGCAACCTGGGCGCCGCAGGCTGTCGGCACCAAACAAGCTATCAACGATATCTACTTTCGAGATAAAGAAGCAGGTTTCCTGCTTGCAGGTAACACAATCTTCATAACACACGACAACGGAACACGTTGGGACATTGCACGAAGTTTTCTCCCAAATGAATTTGAGGGCGCCGAAGTTGAGTTATACAGCGTGCGGTTCTCCAGTAAGAAAAAGGGATGGGTCGTCGGATCGGTCAGCAAGCGTGATGTTGTCGTAGATAGCATTCTCGTCTACACGGACGACGCCGGTGAAAGCTGGAGTCGAAAGCGAATACCAACCAGGACCGAGTTAATACATATCGACTTCGTCAGCGACAAAAGGGGTTGGATAGTCGGCAACGGTGGAACAATACTCCACACAGAAGATGCCGGCGAGACATGGCAAATCCAAAAATCGGGAACGGCGGAGACGATCTACCACATTGACTTTCGCAACGATAAGAAGGGCTGGGCAGTTGGTGAGAAAGGACTGATTCTCCGAACCAACGATGGAGGAGAAACCTGGACCTCGGTCCCAACCAGCGCCAAGGCGACGATCCTGAGCGTTCAATTCCTAAATGATGAGGATGGCTGGGCGATCGGAAGGCAGGGAACCATTCTGCGGAGCCAGGATGAAGGACTCACCTGGCTGCAACAAAATTCTTCAACGAAGCAAAACCTTTACGCACTGCATTTCAACAAGAAGATCGGGTGGGCAGTTGGCGGTGATGGGACGGTCTTACGTTTTGAGAAGTAAACAGTTGAGGGCAACCTCTCGATTTTACGAGCCATCTGAACCAATGAGGTTAATCGGATAGTCGCAAATAATAGTGACTACCATAACACTCGGTTCCTCCTGTGATTTACGCCCGGTATGTCGGCCATATCGGGCGCTTTTGTTTTAGGGAAGCGAATGAGTCGTATAGGACCTATCGGACCTACAATTTCGTTCCACTAAACGGCAGCGAATTTTTCTGCATCAAAAGCATCCCTTCAGTTGATTGCCCGTCGAAGCTTGCTGTGATTTCGACATCAACAGAATGACCGTCCATATCAATTGAAGTCGCTTTGTGAAACCCGTTGTCGTGGATTTCAATCGCACCTAGATCTGCATTGCCCATCTCTGATTCAATCTTCGCATGTAGGGCCGAACCGTCCTGATGAACCGATAAAGTTGCTGGTATCGATTGGCCAAACGGCGTTTCAACATGAATCTGCCATGCGCCTACGATTTCAGTCGGAGTTGCAGGTTGAATGTCATCCTTGCGTTTGCCCGAAGTCGTATAGGTCTCGATGTTTTCACAATATGGTTTGATCTGATCGAGGATGGAGGAACCATCGCCGACAACGATAACAGCCGCCTCGTCGGGTCTAACGTAAAGTTTCGCTACCCGTTGTATCTCTTCGACAGTGACTTGCTGGATTTGGTCTCGGTAAGTTTCCAGGTATTCGGCTGGTAGATTCAGCATTTTTATTTGAACGAGTTGTTCGATCAGCCCCTCCTGAGTCTCAAGCCGAATAGGAAAGACACCGGTGAGATATGACTTTGCGTCGCTGATCTCCTTTGTCGATACCTCCTCGTTGCGAATGCGTTGTAACTCATAGAAGAACTCCTTGAGAGAGTCGCCGGTGACGGGTGTTCGAACTTCAGCTGTGGACCTAAAGGTACCCGCTGTTCGTCGTGCATCAAGATTGGAATATGCGCCGTATGTGTAGCCCTTTTCCTCGCGCAAATTCATGAACAGACGTGACGACGCGGTTGCGCCGAACACGGTGTGCATTAGCAGCATCGGAAAATAATCTGGACTCGTGCGCGTGATGGCCGTATTTGCAATGACGATATTCGACTGTGCGGAGCCTGGTCTATCCACAACATAAGCGGTGCGCTGAGTCCGCGTCGGAGGAGCCGGAAAATCAGTGCTAAGGCCTACGCCTCGTTCCCAACTACCGAACAGCGACTCCAATCGAGCTTCTACTTGCTCGAACTTCACATCCCCGACCACGATGAACACAGCATTGTTTGGCACAAATGTAGTGCGGTGAAAATTGACGAAGTCCTCGCGGAAACAGAGATCAATTGCTTCCGGTGTCGGGGCGACGACCGCGTATGGATGATCGCCAAAAACAACTTGAGACACTTTTTCGCTGGCTAGAAACGACGGCTGAGCTCTCTGTTGACGGAGACTCTCTTTGGTGTTTTGCTTGGCTAGTTCGACTTCGTTCTCGGGAAACGACGGCTGGAGCGCCACCTCAGCTAAAAGTTCCAGCACCTCATCGCTAAACTGATTTAGCGACGACGCAGCGACGATTGTGTAATCGGAAGTAGCACCAGCCGAAAGGCTGGCTCCAACACGTGCAATCTGATCCGCGATCTGGCGACTGGTTCTCGAGACCGTACCCTCAGGAAGCAAACCGGCAAGAAGATCCGTGAGACCGGGAAGTTTTGGCGGATCGTAGGATGTGCCAACGCGCAGGGCTAAACGATAACTAACCAATGGCAATCGCGCATCTTCAACGACGACGACAGTCAAACCGTTAGACAAGACAGTCTCGCGTAACGTCGGGATTACAATTGGCGAAGCGGGTAATGGCGCTGGTGCTTGAGTTCGAAATGTTTCGGCTTGGCTCATTTTATACATGCAACGGTCCTGAACCCTCTTCCGGTTGTGTGTTGGCTTCCGCTGGATCGCTTGAAGGAACCGGGCTCGAAGTTGATTTTATTGGCGAAACGTCAGCTGCTGCGCCTGGAGCTTCGGGATTTGGCTTATCTGGTATCTGAGGCGCAGGTGCGGCTGGTTGTTGCGGTTCTCCTGGTGGTTGCGGAGAGGCTAGGGCCACGTCAGTCTCACCCGCGGAAGTTTGAGCCGGCAAGATATCCAGTACGACTCGACTCTCGACATCAACGAAGCGGGCCACCGCCTCTTTGATTTGATCGGCCGTCACATTCAAATAGGAGTCGAGTTCTGCGTCGAACAAACTCGGATTCGAGTCGTACAGCGCAAACTCGGCGATGCGTTGAGCTCGATACATCGTTGATTGGCGTCCACGCACGGCATCGTTGCAAAGGGAGTTACGGAGTTTTTCCATTTCTTCCGACGTTGGGCCAGATGTACCAATGGCCTTGATTTCGGCGAAGATCTTTTCACGAATTGCAGCTACGTCTTCACCAGGTTTCGGCAGTGCAAAAACATAAAGCGCCGATGGTCCGCGCCGTTCATCAATCCCACCTTCGATGGAAACTACAGATTCGTCGCCCTTGACGAGTTTTTGATAAAGCCGAGAACTGTCGCCATCGAACAACAGCGTGCCGGCAAGCGACAGCGCGTAGAATTCAGGTGTTCGACGAGCTGGAATCTTCCAACCCAAAACAAACGCTGGAGCCGGCGCGAGGGGATCGTGATAAGTCTCCGACTTGACGGCGACGTCAGTATTTTCAGATACGTCCACCGGAGGCGGCAGTGTTTGGGGGGGAATGCCACTAAAGTATTTCTCGATTAACTCCCGGGCCTTGTTGCTGTCGAAGTCTCCGACAACGGACAAGACAGCGTTGTTCGGCGCGTAATAGACACGGAAGAATTCACGCACATCATCAATCGTAGCGGCGTCGAGATCCTCCATTGAACCAATTGTTGAATGAGCGTTGGCTGGATTTGTAAAGATCAGCTCGTTCATCAAAAGGAACGCGTTAACGTAAGGCTGATTGTCGTAACGGAGTCTCTTTTCTTCCTGGACTGCATTTCGCTGGTTGTCGAGATTCTCCTGCGTCACTTTGAGTGAACGCATGCGATCGCTTTCCAACCAAAATGCCAGGGGCAAATAGTTCGACGGCAGCGTTTCGAAGTAGTTTGTTCGTTCGGTTGAGGTCGTGCCATTCATTGTTCCGCCGGCGTTGAAGATGTATTGAAAATGGGCTGCTTTGGGAACATTCTCCGAACCCTGAAACATCATATGTTCGAAGAGGTGTGCGAAACCCGTGCGACCAGTCTTTTCATTTCGCGAGCCTACGTCGTAGTAGACCGCGACGGAGACCACGGGCACGGACCGATCCTGACTGAGGACAACACGCAAACCGTTGGTGAGAGAAAATTCTTCAATTGGAGTTGATGGTATTTGAAATTGTTCAGGCACTGATGTTCTCTGGTTGTAATAAAACGTGTGCTTTACCTCCGGCAGAACCGAAGGTAAAGCACTTCGAAGGGGAGTAATTTGTGTTTCGTACTTTATGTTTTTCACAAAGTACAAAGATCAAAGTTCTATGTCGGCTTGTTGACAATCAAGCTACGCAGCTCTGATCGCAATCGCTCGATTTCAGCGAGTTTTGTCCGGACCCGTTCAAACAGCGGCGCCTGGGTTTTGATACCCTCGTCGATTAGAAATCCAGCAGCTTCGGCGCGGTTGCGAAATACTCCAGCCTGGACCAGTTGCTCCAGCTTGTCCTGAGCCTCGGGTGAAATCTTCACTGCGACAACATAATCGTCCTTGGCCGAAATAGCTTTTTCAATTGTGCGACTAATATCACGCCCGATTGCGCTTAGTGATTCTGGAATGCGTGATGCGATATCGCGGACCGATGATGCAGTACGCGTGTTTTCCTCATGAGTGTCGTCGTCGCGCAGCATCAGATCGTCGACTTGCTCGGGAGGGTTATTTTCTTCTCGCTGAAAAGGACTACTCATTTTCGTAAAGACTCCTTTGGTGCACGAAATACTACAGCCATGTCTTACGAGTATTTATGGGGGTAAGTTCATTCTAGGGGGCGGTAGGAGGGAGGTCAAGTTATTGCAGATCTCAGATTTCAGATCTCAGATCCCAGATTGGACTCCTCGACCAAACTGATCTGAGATCTGAGATCTGAAATCTGAGATCCCATGACAAAATCTTCAATCTTCAATCTTAAATCTTAAATATAACAACCTTGCCCACCCTTGTTGCATCCGTTATATTGCGGTGCAGGTGCTCAAGCTGAACCGCGTTGAGTGTCACGATTCTGTGGGAAGTTTCAGAGGACTGTGGTGAAAAGAATTTCGAAATATCTAAACTTGTTCTTGTTGATAACCACTCTGGTTATTCCGGGATTTGTGTTCGCACAACAACGCGCACAAACGCCAAGCAGCCCGACGTTTGGGGGCTCAAATCCGAATCGCAGAGCTCGGCCGGCATCCAGCAATGGAACGGCTGCGGTCGAGCGCGATTTTAGTGAGGCCTTGAAGGTAATAGAAGAACAGTACATTGATGGTCGAAAACTCGATTACAACAATGTCTACAAATCGTCGATCATCGGCATGCTGCGCTCGCTGGATCCACACTCGAATTATTACGACCGCGAGGAATTTGACGAACTGAAAACGGATCAGCGCTCCGAATACTTTGGTATAGGTGCTTCAATTCAGAGCTACGTCTACGGAGATGATGTCGATACTTACATTACTTCAACATTCGAGAAATCACCGGCTGAACGGGCAGGACTGAGATTCGGCGATCGGATTGTAGAAGTCGACGGAGTGGCGATGCGGGGCAAGCAGTCGATAGAGGTCCGCGACAAGATCCGAGGTCCGAGAGGCTCAACAGTCAGATTAACTCTCGAACGAGCAGCCGACAAAAAGATCGAAAAGGTGGATATTGTCCGTGATGCGGTTCCGCAGCCTTCGATCCCCGACGCTTATATGTTGAAGCCCGGTGTTGGTTATATCGACATGACGCGCGGTTTCAACTACACCACGACTGACGAGTTGTTGGATGCAATCGAACGTCTCCATGCAAAGGGAATGAATTCGCTCGTGCTTGATCTACGAAACAATCCGGGCGGTTTTCTCGATCAGGCAATTCACGTCGCCGAAGTGTTTTTGCGGAACGGACAGTTGATTCTCACGCAAAAAGGACGAAACGGATACCGCGATAACTCATACGAATCGCGTAACAGTTCTCCGGATCTAACACCACTCGTGATCTTAGTGAACGAAAACACAGCCTCTGCTTCGGAAATCGTGGCTGGCGCGATGCAAGATCATGATCGCGCGCTCATCGTTGGCCAAACTAGTTTTGGCAAGGGGTTGGTCCAGAGCATTATTCCTCTCGAATATGGCGCGGGCCTGACGCTGACCTCCGCGAAGTATTACACGCCATCCGGCCGTTTAATTCAGCGCGACTATTCGAACGGTGGTTTCTACGATTACTACACCCACGGCGGGGTGACTGGAAAAGATCCCAAACAACCGCAAAAACAAGCAGGTGAACAGACCAAGACGGACACTGGCCGGGCTGTTTATGGCGGCGGTGGTATCGCTCCTGATGAAAGCGTCGAAGCAAAAGCGGTGACACTGTCCCAACGTCGTTTATTAAGCCCTGCTTTCCTTTTTGCTCGTGAGTTAGTGAACGGACGAATCCGAGGGTTTGAAAGCAATCGGATAACTGCTCCAAGCTTGAGTCATCAACTTCAAAGCGATGAATTCGTTGTCTCCGATGCGCTCTTCAAAGCGTTTCGAGAGTTTGTGTTGAATGATCCGTCCTTCAAAGTGACAGCGGCGATGCTCGATAAGAATCGAGATTTTGCGGCCCTGCAGGTTCGATTCAATATAGTTACCGCGGCTTATGGTCGAGTAACAGGAGATCGAGTTTTTATCATGCAGGATGATCCACAGGTAGCGAAGGCAGTCGAGGTTGTGCCAAAAGCTCGTGACCTGGCCATGAGCAGCAGACAGTCAAAAGCCCAGCGCTAAGGCTATTTAAGATTTCAGATTTAAGATTTCAGATTGTCCGTAGTCAGATGGATAGGACCTATTCGACCTATAAGTCCTATGCCACCGTCCTTACCCTATTGTTTCAAGCATAAGACAGAGTCTTGCGCCTAAAACCGCGCCTGTGTTAAGTTTCTTCGTGGAGGTGAAACGATGAGCAGACCGGCAAAGGCGCTTGTTAACACTGAAGAGTTGGGGCGTGCAATTCGTCGCCGTCG
>Ga0068856_100006751_pt1 | contig 11237 bp, 4 predicted proteins | sample KBSCornC62_FD_66595 | JGI IMG/M metagenome (GOLD analysis project Ga0068856, IMG submission 66595) | Corn rhizosphere microbial communities from Kellogg Biological Station, Michigan, USA - KBS Corn C6-2 | ecosystem: Host-associated > Plants > Roots > Rhizosphere > Soil ... | reverse complement strand
GATCGAGCAGCTCGACTCGGTCTGCGCAAAGGTGATCACGAACGGGATGCCGAACCGCTCCTCCACCTGCCGTACCAGGCTGGGCGGGACGGGGGCGCCGCCCGCCACCGCGCAGCGCAGGCTGGACAGGTCCCACCGGGCCAGCGTGGGGTGGCTGAGCAGCGCGGCCAGCATGGTGGGCACGCCGCCCAGCAGCCCGCTGCGGTGGGTCTCGATCAGCTCCAGCTGCCGCCCAGGGGTGAACTGCGGCATCAGCACGTGGTGCGCGGTGACCTGGGCCAGGCCGAGGGTCAGCAGCCCGCAGCCGGCGATGTGGAACAGCGGCATCGGGTTCACCGCGGTCTCGCCCGCGTGGATGCCGATGGCGGCGATGGCCAGCCGGGCGTTGTTGGTCAGCCCGCGGTGGGTGAGCACCGCGGCCTTGGGCCGCCCGGTGGTACCCGACGTGTACAGGATCTGCGCCACGCTGCCGGGGTCGACGTGGGGCAGCCGGCCGCCGGTTTCCGTATCGCGAAATTGGTTCCATGCGGCCAGCGGGATGACCTCGCGCAGATCCGGCAGCTGGTGGCGGACCTGGTCCAGGACCGGGGGCAGCGGCCGGCCGCGGTGCTCGGCCGCCAGGAACAGGCCGCGGGCCCGGGAGTGGCGGAGCACGTAGGCCAGCTCGTCCGCCTGGTAGGCCGGGTTGACCGGGACCAGTGTCAGGCCGGCCAGGCCGGCCGCGAATTCCAGCTGCACCCATTCCGGGCCGTTCCCGGCCCACACCGCGACCGGCTCCCCCGGCTCGAACCGCTCCCCCAGGTGGCGGGCGGCCCGCTCGGCCCCGGCGAACAGCTCGGCATAACGCCACTGCCGCCGGTGGGCTGACTCGGCCTCGCCCGCGGTCAGCGCGACCTGATCGGGGGCGCACTCGGCGGCCGTGCGCAGCACCCCGCCGATCGTGGTGTCCAGGACCGGCTGCGTGGTGTCGGCGGGCCAGTACGACGTGGCCAGGGGCAGGCTCGGCATGGCTGACAGCTCCTTCGGTACCGCAGGCCGGAGTGGCCCGCACCAGCTACGCTGCCGGGCCGCGCGCCCCCGCACATCGGGGTGCCGGCCCTGAAGTTTTGGCCGGGCCACCCCTAGGAATTGCTCTCCCTTTGCAATCCCTTTAGGGTGAATAGATCCGGGGTGGGTAAATCTGCTGTTCCCGATGGGCACGGGGGCTCGGCGATGCGCGGCCGCGATCCGGTCATTCTTGAGCGGGACAAAGAACTCGCTACGCTGGCCGCCGCCATCGCCGGCGCGTCCACCGGGCACGGCACGTTCGTGCTGGTAGAAGGGCCCGCCGGGATCGGCAAGACGACGCTGCTGCGGGCCGCCTGCCAGCGGCCGACCGCGGCTGAGGCGCAGGTGCTCACCGGGCGCGGGCTCGCGCTGGAACGTGACTTCCCGTACGGGATCGTCCGCCAGCTCATCGAGCCGGTCCGCGCGGCCGCCACCCCGCAGGAGTGGGCCGGGCTGCTGGACGGCGCGGCCGGGCTTGCGGCCCGGGTGTTCGACTGGGCCGGGACCCCCACGGTCGAGGACGACACGCCCTACGCGGTCACCCACGGCTTGTACTGGCTGGCCGCGAACCTGGCGGCGGGCCGCCCGCTGGTGATCGCGGTCGACGACGGGCACTGGGCGGACACGGCCTCGCTGCGCTGGCTGACCCACCTGGCGCAGCGCATCGAGGACGTGCCGGTGGCCCTGCTGATGGCGGTGCGCACCGCGCCCGGCGAGCCCGCGCTGCTCGCCGACCTGCGGGCCAGCCCAGCGTGCCAGCTGCTGCGGCTGCCGCCGCTGACCGGTGACGCGGCCGCCATGCTCATCCGGCGGCGGTTCGGCCCGGATGCGGCCGCCGAGCTGTGCTCGGCCTGCCACGCCAGCACCGGCGGGAATCCGTTCCTGCTGGAGTCGCTGGCGGCCGCGCTGCGCGCCGCGGACGCCCCACCGGCCGGCCTGGCCGCCCAGGCCGCCTCGCTCGGGCCGGAGCAGGTGGCCCGGTTCGTGCGGCAGCGGGCCGACCAGATCGGCGCCGGGGCCAGCGGCCTGGCCCGGGCACTGGCCGTGTTCGGCGGCCCGGCCCGGCTGCGGCACGCCGCCGCGCTGGCCGGGCTGGACCTGCGCGACGCCGCCCGGCTGGCCGACAGCCTGCGCGCGGCGGACGTGCTGGCCCCGGGGTCGATGCTGGAGTTCGGGCACCCGATCGTGCGGGCCGCGATCTACGAGTCGATCCCACCGGGTGAGCGGGCCCTCGCGCACGGGCAGGTCGCGCAGCTGCTGGACGCCGACGGCGCGGACGCGGAGCGCCAGGCACCGCACCTGCTGCGCAGCGAGCCAGCCGGCGACCAGCGGGTGGTGGCGGTGCTGCGGGAGGCGGCCCGCGCGGCCAGCGGGCGGGGCAGCCCGGGCACGGCCGCCGACTACCTGCGCCGGGCACTGGACGAGCCGCCGGGCCCGGCGGTGCGGCCCGCGGTCCTGCTGGACCTTGGTCTCTCGCTCGCGGGCGAGCGCAGCCCAGCGTCGGCGGGAGCGCTGCGCGATGCGGTCCAGCTCGCTACCTGCCCGGCCGAGCACGCGACCGCGGCCCTGCTCACGGCGGAGGTGCTGGGCATCTGGGGGCACCACGACGCGGTGGCCGGCATCTGCCTGGATGCGCTCGCGACGGGTGACAGCCTCGACCCGGTGGTCCGGGGCAACCTGGAGGCCGAGCTCTTCGCCAATTCAATCTGCGACCCCTCGATGGCCAGCAAGACGCTGGCCTCCGCCCGGCGCCAGCTGGCCGAGCCAGGCGCGTCCAGCCGATGGCGGGTGCACGCCGCATTCGCCAGCACCGTCACCGGCCGGCCGGCCAGCGAGGCGCTGGACCGGCTCGCGCCCGTGCTCGCCGCTGGCCTGGGTGACATCCCACCCGACTCGCTGACTGCGGCGTTCTCGCTGATGGTGCTGATCTGGACGGACGAGTTCGGTACCGCGAGCCGTATCTGCGACGCCGTGCTGCACTCGGCCCGGGAGCGCGGGTCGATGAGCATGGTCGCGCACACCAGCTGCTCACGGTCGATGCTCATGCGCCGGCTCGGGTACCTCGAAGACGCCGCCGAGGACGGGCAGCTGGCGCTCGATTTCAAGCTCGCTACCTCCCCGCCGGTCGCGGTCGCCTGGGCCGCGGCGGCCTGCATCGACGCGCTGACTGGCCTGGGCCGGCTCGGTGACGCGGACGCGGTGGCCGCCGTGGCCGCGCAGCGGAACCCCCCGGCAGGCTGGATCCACACGGTTATGTTCCGGCAGGCCCGGGGCGGACTCCGGGTGGCCCAGCAGCGTTACGACGAAGCGCTGGACGACCTCAGCGCGGCCGCGGCCGGGTGGCAAGTGCTGGGCGTGGACAACCCGTCGCTCGCCTCGTGGCGCACTGATGCCGCCGCCGTGCACGCCGCACGTGGTGACGACAGGACCGCGGCCAGCCTGGCCCGCGAGCAGCTGGCGCTAGCGCGGCGGGTCGGCACGCCACGCACCGTCGGGATCGCGCTGCGGGCGCACGCCGCCGCCGTCCCCGAGCGGGCCCGCGAGAACCTGGCTGAAGCAGTCGCCCTGCTGGAAACGGCGCAGGCCCGGTACGACCTGGCCGGGGCCCTGCTCGAGCTGGGCGCCCAGCTGCGGCGGGCCGGTCACCCCCAGCAGGCGCGGCCCCCGCTGCGCCGCGCCCTGGATCTCGCCCAGCGCACCGGCGCGGCGCCGCAGGCCGGCCGGGCCCGGCAGGAACTGCTCGCGGCCGGTGCCCGCCCCCGGCGTACCGCGCTCACCGGCCCGGACGCGCTGACCAGCGCCGAACGGCGGGTAACCGCGCTGGCCGCGGACGGGCTGTCCAACCGGCAGATCGCCCAGCACCTGTTCATTGCGCAGGCCACCGTGGAGACCCACCTGCGGCATGCGTTCCACAAACTCGGCATCACCTCCCGGGCCGGCCTGCCCCGGCTGGCACCGTCGCCGGCTGACCCGGCCACCCGGCAGCCGGCCGGCCTGCTGTCCTAGGGGGAATTCCAGTGGATCCTGACTGTCGCGGCCGGTACCGGTCAGGCCAGCGGCTTGCGCTTCCAGGCGCCGATCAGCAGCGGCCACAGGATCGGGCTGTCAGCGAACCGGGTGGCGTCGCGGCTGACCGCATCCAGGGTGGCGGCCGCTCCGGCCCCGGTGGTGATGCCGTGCGCCAGGGCGGTGGGCAGCAGGCTGCGGAACGTGCTCTCGAACATCGTGTGGCCACTGGCCAGCGGCTCAAGACGGCCCGCGACGTCGGTCCCGTCCGGAGCCCCGAGGCCGGCCTGGCCGAAGAGCACGGGCAGCCGCGCGCCGGCGTGCACGTCGCAGCCCACCGCGGTGAACGCGCCGATGATGACCCGCTTCAGCTCGGCGAGGCTGTCCAGCACGGGGAGCACCCCGGCGCTGCGCAGGTCGTAGTCCTGCACGACCAGATGGCCGCCCGGGGCCACGGCGTCCCACAGCCGCGCGAGCACCGCGGCGCGCTCGGGCAGGTGGAACAGCAGCAGCCGGGCGTACACGACATCGAATGGTGCGCCCGGGACCGGCGACGGGCCGGTCAGGTCGTGCGCGTGAAACTCACAGTGCCGGTGCCCGGCGTCATGGAGCATCGCCTGGGCCAGGGCGCCGAGGGGGGCATCCAGGTCGATGCCCACCACCCGGCCCGCGGGCCCCACCCGCTGGGCCATCAGGCGCATGGTCTCCCCCGGCCCGCAGCCGGCGTCGAGGCAGCTCGCGCCGGGTGCCAGGCCGACCTGGTCCAGCACCCGCCCGGTAGCCGCCTCCCACACGCGGGCCTGGGCGCGCAGCCGCTCGTACTCTTCTGGAGTGTGTCCCAGCGCATAGCGGTCACGGCGCCGCTGCGCTTGTGCAGTCGTCATGGTCGTCCCTTCCCTTCCGTCCCAGCCCATGCTGGCTGCGCACCGCCGGGCGCACATCGTGGCGGCGGCCACGAGGTTTGCCCGCGCTACGCCGGCCACCACGGGCCGGGCCCGCTGGTGCCGGGTAAGAGGGGCAGCGATGTACGCGCTGCTTGACCGGGACGCCGAGCTGGCTGAGCTCGGCCGCCGGCTGGCCGAGGCCCAGGCGGGCTCGGGCGGCGTCATCGTGGTCGAGGGCCCGGCCGGGATCGGCAAGTCGACGCTGCTCGCGACGGTGGGCCGGACCGCCGCCCGGGATGGTGTCACGGTGCTGCGCGCGCGGTGCAGTCCGCTCGAGCAGCACGCTTCCTGGGGCGTGGCCCGCCAGCTGTTCGAGCCGCTGCGCAGCCGCCCGGACTGGGCTGAGCTGACGGTGGGAGCCGCTGGGCTGGCCGGGCGGATCCTCGCGCCCGAAACCGGGCCGCCGCGGGCCAGCGATGCGGTGCACGGGGGCGACGCGATGCACGCCGCCGCGCGCGGGCTGGTCTGGCTGGCCAGCAACCTCGGTGACCGTGGCCCGGCCGTGCTGGCCGTGGACGACGTGCACTGGGCCGATGCGCCGTCCCTGCGCTGGCTGGCGCTGCTGGCCCGGTCCCTCAGCGAGCTGCCGGTCGGGGTGGTCTGCGCGGTACGCCCGGGTGAGCCCGCCGCTGCCCCCGGCCTGCTGGCCGAGCTGCTGGCCTGCGCCACAGAGCCGCCCGTGCGCCCGCGGGCGCTCGGGCCCGAGGCGACGCAGACCCTGGTGCGCGACCGGCTGCCCACGGCTACCGCTGGCTTCGCGCACGCCTGCCACGCCGTGACGGGCGGCAACCCATTCCTGGTCCGGGCGCTGCTCACCAAGCTCGTCGCCGACGGCGTGGCACCGGACGACCAGACCGCCGCGCGCCTGGGGACGTTCGATGCCGAGCAGGTGGCCCGGGTCATCGAGCTTCAGCTCGACCGGCTGCCGGACGGCGCCGGGCCGCTCGCCCGGGCCATTGCCGTGCTGGGTCCCGGCGCATCGCTGCGTCACGCGGCCCGGCTGGCCCGGCTGGATCAGGCCGGCGCGGCCCGCGCCGCTGACGCGCTGCGGGCGGCCAGGCTGCTCGACGATGGCCCGGGGCTGAGCCTGGCCCACCCGCTGATCGCCGGATCGCTGTACCTGAACCTGCCCCCGGGCGAGCGGGCCCTGCGGCATGCCGACGCCGCCGCGCTGCTCAGCAGCGAACGGGCCGACCCGGAGCGGGTCGGGCTGCATCTGCTGCGCACCGAGCCGGCCCATGAGGCGGCGACCGTCACCACCCTCCGCGAGGCGGCCCAGCGGGCCATCGCCCGCGGTGCCCCGCAGAGCGCCGCGGCCTATCTGCGCCGCGCGGTCGCCGAGCCACCACCTGACGCCGCGGAGGAAGCTGAGGCCCGGCTCGAGCTCGGCCTGGCGCTCGCCGCGTACCTGCAGCCAGACGCCTACGACCTGCTGCATGAGGCGGCCGCCACGGCCAGCACCGCCGTCCAGCGGGGCGCGATCGCGTTGCGCGGCGCCCGGGCGCTGGGGCTGATCGGGCGGTTCGGCGAGGCCTTCGCGCTATGCCAGCAAGCGCTCGGCCAGGCCGGGGCCTACCCGGCGGAACTGCGCGAGCGGCTGGAGGCCGAGCTGGCGGCCAACGGCTGGCTGGACGCCTCGACGGTCGGGGAGTCGCGGCGCTACCTCCGGGCCCGCGGGCCGGACGATTCAGTGCTTGAGCTGTGGCGGGTGACGGCGGCCGCCGGGGCCAGCCTCGGGAACGGGCCAGCGCGCCGGAGCCTGGAGCTGCTGCGGCCCGTGCTGGAGCAGGGCGCGCTGGCCGCCGAGCCCGGCTCGCTGGTCGCCACCGTGGCGATTTTCTACCTGATCAGCGACGACCATCTGCAGGCCGGCCTGGCCCAGTGCGACGCGCTCATCGACGTGGCCCGCCCGCGCGGCTGGCTCATCGCGCTGGCGCACGGCTGCATGTTCCGGGCCATGGCGCTGATCCGGGCCGGTGAGATCAGGGACGCCGAGCCCGACGCCCGGCTGGCCTTCGACTACAAGCTCCCGGTGGCGCCCACGCCGGCCATGCTGTGGTGCCTGTCCTTCCTGGTCGACGCGCTGGTCGAGGCCGACGACCTGGCCGGCGCCGACGCCGCGCTGACCGCCGCGGGCCAGCAGGCCACCCCGCCGCCCGGCGCACTGGCCGGGCCGCTGCTGCTGCAGAGCCGGGCGCGGTTGCGGCTGGCCCAGCACCGGCCGCAGGACGCGCTGGCCGACGCCCGCGCGGCCGGCGAGCGCGCCCGCGAACTGGGTGTTCGTCACCCGGTGGTCGCCTGCTGGCGGGCCGAGGCGGCCGAAGCCCTGGCCACGCTCGGGCAGACCGGGCAGGCGCAGCGGCTGGCCCGCGAGCACCTGGAACTCAGCGAGGAACTCGGCACCCCCGGCGCCCGCGGCGCGGCCCGGCGGGTACTCGCCGCCGTCGTGGCCGAGCCGATCCCGCTGCTGGAACAGGCCGTCACCATGCTGGCGGAGTCACCGGCCCGGCTGGAACACACCCGCGCCCTGGTCGCGCTGGGCGCGGCGCTGCGCCGGGCGAACCGGCGGGCCGACGCCCGCGCCCCGCTCCGGCAGGCGCTGGACCAGGCCGATCGCGGCGGCATGCGGCTGCTCGCCCGGCGGGCCCGCGAGGAACTCAACGCGGTCGGCGCCCGCCCGCGGCGCAGCGCGCTCAGCGGCCCGGGCGCGCTCACCCCGGCCGAGCACCGGGTCGCCCAGCTGGCCGCCGAAGGCCACGGCAACCGGGCCATCGCCGAGCGGCTCTACGTCACGCAGCGCACCGTGGAGACCCACCTCACGCACGTCTTCCAGAAGCTCGGTATCAGCTCGCGGGCCGAGCTCGCCGCCGCCCTCGGCGGGCAGGCCATGGCGGCCAGCCACGCGCTGGCGGGCTGAGCGCCCGCCTGGTGCGCGGGCCGGGCCCTGGCTAGCCGGCCAGCGGCAGCGCGACCGCGATCTGGGTGCCCACGCCCGCCGGGCTGGACACCCGGATGGTCCCGCCTAGCGCCTCGACCCGGTCGGTCAGGCCGATCAGCCCGGACCCGCGGGACGGGTCGGCCCCGCCGCGGCCGTCGTCGCTGATCATGATCTCCAGCCGGCCCGCCCGGACCTGCACGCTGACCCGGACCTGGGCCGCCTGCGCATGCTTGGCCACGTTGGCCAGCGCCTCGGACACGACGAAGTACGCGGCCACCTCGACCTGCTGCGGCAGCCGGGCCGTCACGTCGGTCTCCAGCCGAACCGGGACCGGGGACCGCCGGGCCAGCGCCCGCAGCGCTGGGCGCAGGCCTCCCTCGGTCAGGATCGCCGGATGGATGCCACGGGACATCTCGCGCAGTTCGTCCAGCACCTCGGCCAGCCCGCTGGCCAGCCGGGCCAGTTCCTGTTTCAGCCCGGCCAGATCCGGCGGCACCGCCTGCTCGGCAGCCTTCAGGCTCAGTCCCAGCGTCACCAGGCGCTGCTGCGCGCCATCGTGCAGGTCACGCTCGATCCGCCGCCGCGTCTCGTCGCTCGCGGCCACGATCCGGGCCCGGGACGCGGCCAGGTCCGCCCGGGCCTGGGCGTTCGAGATCGCGGTCGCGACCACGTCGCTGAAATGCCCGATGCGGTCCTCCAGGCCGGACGCGGCCGGGGGCCGCCGCCAGACCGCCACCATCACCCCCCACAGCCGGTCCTCGACCAGGACCGGCGCCCCCACTGCCAGCCGCACGCCGAGCTGGCGGAGCGTGTCGGCGACGGAGCCGGGCGGGCCGCCGAAACGGTCCAGCCGGGCCGCGCGGCCGGTCCGCCACACCTCGGCGGCCACGCTCTGGCCGTCGAGCGGGATCCGGGACCCGACCGGAATCTCCATGCCGGGCTCGCTGCTGGTCGCGATGACCGAGGCGCCACCCGGCTCGTAGCGCATCAGCCGGGTGTTCCCGGCGCCCAGCAGCAGGCGCAGCTCGCTGACGACGGCCTCGAAGACCTCGGCCGGAGCGGCGCCTTTGGCCACCAGCATGGCCACCCGGCGCAGCGCGGCCTGCTCCTCGCCCGCCCGTCTGCTGTCGGTGACGTCCCGGGCGGCGGCATAGATGAGGCCCTCCTCCGGCACTGAGCGGGCACTCCACTGCAGCCAGCACTCGGCGCCGTCGTTGCGGAGGTAGCGGTTCTCGAAATGAGCGACTTCCTGGCCGGCCGCCAGGGCAGCCAGGATGGCCTGGGTGGCGGCCCGGTCGTCCGGGTGCATGAAGGCGGCGGATGGCTGGGCCAGCAGCTTCGCGCTGGTGTAGCCGAGGGTCCGCTCGAACGACGGGTTCACCCGCTTGAAGTACCCGTCGGCGCCGGTGATGCAGAGCAGATCGAGCGACAGGTTGAAGATGCCTTCCGTCTCACGCTCGGCCCGGCGGCGCCGGCCGTGCACCTCGGCGAAGGCGGCCGTCGTGTCATTCAGTCCGGCCAGCAGCTGGGCCCAGGTCCCGTCGAACGCCGCCACATCGGCCCGGTGGTCCAGCTGGCCGTCGCTGATCGCGGCGTTCGTCGCCCGGATCTCACCGGCCAGCCGCTCGGCCGTGACACGCAGGTCGCGGAAGGCCGCGGCCACGTCACCGATCTCGTCGCGCCCGGCGTAGCGCACGTCGAAGGTCAAGTCCCCGCTGGACAGCGTGCGTGCCCCCGCGGACACCTCGCCGAGCGGCCGGGTGATCGAGCGCCGCAGGGCGAGCGCCAGGGCGGCCACGGCCAGCAGCACCGCGAGCGACAGGGCTAGGTCGCGTACGCCACCGGTCCGTGCCGCCTGCAGCCCCACGGTCGCGGCCGCGGCCAGGTCCCCGGCCGCCCCGCCGACCAGCCGCTGCAGGCCGCTGATCCGGATATCGGCGGCCGCCAGCCAGTCCGGGACCGACGTCTGGGCGATGGCGCGGTCTGGATGGTTGAGCAGTTCGGTGCGTACGTTGTGGACGGTCTTGGCGCCCGGCGAGAACAGCACGCCGTGCAGGCCGGCGACCAGCCGCCCGGAAGCGTTTCGCCGGAAGGCGCCCAGTTCCGCGTTCTCCAGCTGCGGCCACTGGGTGGCCACGGACGCCATCACCTGGCCCGCGGTGCCGAGTACCGCGGCCACCGCCACCCGCTCCTGCTGGGCGGCTTCGACCGCCTGCAGGATATCCACGTAGGCGTCGGCGGCCCGGCCCGAGGCCTGCGTCGGCCGGGCTGCGACCAGGTCCCCGACCGCGCTGATCAGGCTGCCGACGATCGTGCCATAAAGGTTGGGGATCCGCTGGACGGGGAGCGACCCGGCCGCCGCCCGCAGCCGCAGGTCGACGAGGCGCTGGCCCGCCGTACCGAGCCGGGCGGCCAGATCCCCGGCCCCATCCCAGGCCGCGGCGTCCGCCACTACCTCATGCAGGGCCTGGTCCGCGGCCCGCTGCGCGGCGGCCAAGCGCGCCCGGTCCGGCCCGGCCTGCCGCATCCGCAGCAGCACCGCTGCCGTGCGCTCGTCCGCGAGCCGGTCCGCGAGCCGGGCCGCCGCGAGCGACAGCCGCGTCGCGGTCTGGAAACTCTGCAGCTGGCTCGCGGCCCGCCAGTCGGCCACCGCGGTGACCGTGGTGAAGCCGAGCAGCACGCACACCGGCAGCAGGACGAGCAGCATCAGCTTGGTGCCGACCTTCAGCCGCGCGAGCAGCGGGGTGCGCGGGCTGGCGGGGGCCACCGGGCGCGCACCCATCTCGCACCTCCCGCACAGCTCGGTGCGGCCGCCGTGACCGGAGAGGACCCGGGCCGGGGCGGCGGCTGGGCCCGACCCCAGCTCATGTAGCGATCATTGAACCACATTCAGTGCAGGTGACCGGGAGTACACGGAATGCCCGGTTCAGGGGGATACGCACATTCCGGCTAGCAATAGCCGGCCACGGCGGGGTGACCGATAATGGGCCCGGTGACCGTGCCCAGCACCCGGGTGGCGCTCGCGGACGACGACATTCTGCTCCGCGAGGGCCTGGCCAGCCTGCTCGAGCGGGCCGGCTTCGACGTCGTGGCCCAGTGCGGTGACGCCACGCAGCTCATCGCGGAGGTCCGCGAGCTGCGGCCGGACCTCGTCGTGGTGGATATCCGGATGCCGCCACGGCACTCGACCGATGGCCTGGACGCGGCGCGGGTGATCCGTACGGAGCACCCGCAGACCGCGGTGCTCGTCCTCTCGGCGCACGTCGAGGTGGAGCACGCCATGGACCTGCTGGCCAGCGGGC
>Ga0068856_100006750_pt1 | contig 11239 bp, 8 predicted proteins | sample KBSCornC62_FD_66595 | JGI IMG/M metagenome (GOLD analysis project Ga0068856, IMG submission 66595) | Corn rhizosphere microbial communities from Kellogg Biological Station, Michigan, USA - KBS Corn C6-2 | ecosystem: Host-associated > Plants > Roots > Rhizosphere > Soil ... | reverse complement strand
TCGACGGCCTAAAAGTGAACCTGCCCGAAGGCGCGTTTTACTTTTTCCCTGATGTAACCTCGTACTTCGGTAAAAGCTTTAACGGAAAAGTGATTAATGATGCCGATGAATTAAGCATTTACCTGTTGGAACAAGCGCATGTTGCAACAGTTGGAGGGGATTCTTTTGGAGATAAAAAATCGATCCGCATATCCTACGCCGCAGCCGAGGATAAATTGATTGAAGCGATGAATAGAATTAAAGCAGCCCTGGAAAAATTGACCTAGTGAACGAGGTTAGAGATCGGTTGATTTTTTTTTAATATACGAAAGCCCTTTATTGGATTGATAAAGGGCTTTCTGTTTAAATTCTTATTAATCCTTGTTTACAGCCCGAAACCGTAGGCCACACGCAAGGCAACCATTCCATAATTGGAGGTGGTGGTTACCCCATTAACAGTAAGTGGCCCTCCTGAAAAGTTTTCATAACGAACGCCTACATCCCAAGTCTGATTGGCATAACCAAGTGCCGGCGCTAAAATTAATTTCGTATTTCCATTATTTAAGGAAAAACCAGGACCGGCCTCTGCCCCAAAATAAATGTTCGGCGAAAAAAAGGCTTTCACGCCAACTTTAGCAGGTATAATGTGATGATCAGGATATTTGTCAGTTGAATTGGGTCTTTCTTTTCCAAAAAAATCGTAAAAACCGGAAGTCAGTGTAAGGGCAAAGTTTTTGCTGACGCCATATTGTAAACGGGCGGTACCGCCTAATTCAAAGTTAGACCTCGGAGTCTCGTCTCCTGTTGGGATGCCCGGTTCAATTCCAATCCCGAAGCGAAAAGCATTAACTGGGGTTGTCTGAGCTTTTACATTACCTGCAAAAAATATAGCCCCAGCAATTGCGGCTGTAGCTATCAATTTTGTTGTTGTTTTCATAGTTGTGTTTTTTTAAATAAAAAGTATAGAGCATTTATACCATGCTTCTTGCAATTTCGCTGCCAGTAAGTAGGTTTGAGGGCATTTTTTCGACACGGAAACGATCTAACCGACCCGATATTAACATTTGTGAATTGTTTACCAACTGATAATCAGGCATGTTTTTCAGGAGTATTAGAAAACTATTAAAAATTCATGTGTCCTGAGTTGGATTTTTCTTAATAATCGGTAAAACGCCAATTATGACCTTAAAAGTAGGCAAAACGGCATTTTTCAACAGCGTGGCCTCCCGGGCAAGCGCCCCGGCGTCGGAAATTTGATACGATATTCGTTTAGCAGTATTAATCCTGTGCATCGTGTTCCGGATCGGGATGGTAGTTTCTGCGCAATTCGGCTAGTTTTTCCTTACCGTACGCGAATCGGGTGATCACAAAAAACAACACCGGTACAATAAATATCGCCAGCGAGGTGGCGGCAAGCATTCCCCCAAATACCGTCCAGCCAATAGTTTGCCTGGCCTGTGCGCCTGCACCGGATGCAAACACCAGCGGCAGCACGCCGAAGATAAAGGCCAGCGACGTCATTAATATTGGCCTTAAACGAAGTTTGACAGCCTGCAAAACGGATTGCTCCAGGTCCATTCCACGGTCAACGCGCTCCTTGGCAAATTCAACAATGAGGATCGCATTTTTGGCTGCGAGGCCTATCAGCGTTATCAAGCCTATCTGCGCATAAATATTGTCGGCAATATTTTTCTGAAAAGTTAAAAACAGGATGGCCCCGAATGCCCCCAGCGGCACAGCCAGTAAAACCGAGAAGGGCACCGACCAACTTTCATACAGCGCTGCAAGGAACAGGAATACAAAGCCAATAGATAACATAAAAATGTAAATAGTTTTTGAGCCCGATAAAATTTCTTCGCGGCTGAGGCCCGAAAATTCGTATCCAAAGCCCTGCGGTAAAGTACCATCGGCAACTTCCTTCAACGCATTTAACGCGTCCCCGCTGCTATAACCCGGCGCGGATGTACCATCAATTTCGGTCGACCTGAATAAGTTAAAATGCGAGATCAATGGCGCATTTTCAATCATCTTATAGGAGGTTACCGTGCTTAACGGAACCATTGCACCTGCGGAATTGCGAACAAAATACTGTCCCAGGTCCTGAATCGTCGTCCGGTAATTGGTGTCAGCCTGCGCCAAAACGTGAAAGGTCCGACCATAAAGCGTAAGGTCGTTTACATAAGTGCTGCCCATATAGGTTTGCATGGCATTATTAATGTCGCTTATGGAAACTCCCAGCTTTTTGGCCTTTTCGCGGTCCACGACCAATTGATATGCCGGGGTACTGGCAGTAAAAAACGAAAATGCTTTTCCTATTTCCCTGCGTTTTTTAATGGTATCCAAAAAGTTCCGCATTGTTTTTTCAAACACCTTGACATCGCCGCCTGCCTGTTTCTCTTCAAGAATGAAGGAGAAACCTGCCGAGCTGCCCAATCCGGGGATTGCCGGCGGCTGTATAACAGTAACGCTTGCTTCCCGGTATCTCGCCAGGCGCTTTTGTAAATTAGCTACAATCGAATCTATTCCCAAACTACTGCTTGTACGCTCGTCCCAGGGCTTTAGCTGCACAAATATGGTCGCGCTGTTTGATTTACTGGCGAAGCTCACCGCGTTCAATCCGCCGAGCGCCGCATAATGCAAAATTCCGGGCACGCTGTCAATGGTTTTCATCATCTGGTGCAAAACAGCTACCGTCCGTTGGGTTGATGAAGCCTCGGGCAGTTCATACGTCACGTAAATACGGCCATCGTCCTCCAGCGGGATAAAGCCCGTGGGCTTATTTTTAAATAATAGCACAGCTCCCGCAATGATGCAAACCAATATAACGATAATAAACTTTGAATGTCGGATGCTTTTATCCACCCCGTTGCGGTACCTGTTCGTTATCCGACCAAACCACTCGTTAAATTTAAAAAAGAACTTATCAAGCCCTTTTGATTTATCGTCCAGCTTACGGGGGCGCAGCATCAGCGTACAAAGCGCAGGTGTGAGCGAAAGCGCCACGAATGCTGAGATTAATACAGAAATGGCGATGGTAATGGCAAACTGCTGGTAAAGCCTGCCCACAATGCCCGGGATAAAACCCACGGGCACAAATACTGCTGCCAAAATAAGCGCTATAGCAATTACCGGTGCAGATATATCTTTCATGGCATGGATGGTAGCCTCTTTTGGCGACATGTTTTGTTCATCCATGTAGTGCTGCACCGCCTCAACCACTACAATGGCGTCGTCAACCACGATACCGATCGCCAACACGAAGCCAAACAGGGTGAGCGTATTGATGGTAAAATGCAGGGGTATAAAAAAAATGAAGGTACCTATGATAGACACCGGGATAGCTAAAACCGGGATGAGCGTGGTGCGCCAGCTTTGTAAAAACAGGTACACCACAATAATAACGAGCGCCAATGCAATAATAAGCGTTTTTATAACCTCGCCCACCGAAACCTTAACCACGGTTATCGATTCAAACGGCACCACATAATCCACATCTTCCGGGAAGGTTTTTTTAAGTTCATTCATCGTGGCGTACACATTGTCGGCAGTTTCGATGGCGTTGCTGTTCGGGGCCTGGTAAACCAAGAGGTACGATGCTCTTCGGCCGTCGACAAAGGAGTTGCCCGCATAGTTAAATTTACCCAGTTCAATACGGGCCACATCTTTTAAATGCACAACCGCGCCGTTGCCTGGTGTTGTTTTTACAATCACGTTGGAAAATTCAGCCGGGGTTGAAAGGCGCCCTTTTACGAGCACGCTATATTCAAAGGGCTGTGCTTTTTCCTGTGGTGGTATGCCAACGACTCCCGCAGCCACTTGCGCATTTTGTTCGTTCAATGCGCTTATAACATCGGCTGCCGTCATGCCAAGCGCAGCCAATTTATCCGGCTTTAGCCAAATGCGCATGCTAAAATCATCGGCGCGGGTAAACACGTCGCCAACGCCCCTGGTCCGGGTTAAGGCATCCTTCACAAAAATGTTGGTGTAATTATCAAGGAAGGTAACATCGTGACTTCCTTTTGGGGCGAAAATGGCTACCAGCAGTAAAATGCTGGGGTTACGCTTGCGGGTGATCAAGCCGAGGCGTTGTACTTCCTGCGGCAGCGCCGGGGTAGCTATGCCCACCCTGTTTTGAACGTCGAGCGCAGCGGTATTAATATCCGTACCTACTTCAAAATTGGCCGTCATGGTCATTTGGCCGTTGCTTGTACTGTTGCTTGTCAGATAGGTCATCCCCGGTGTGCCGTTTACCTGCACCTCTATTGGTGTAGCCACGGTTTGCTCCACGGTTACCGCATCAGCCCCGGCATAAGTACCGGTTATTTGTACGGTCGGCGGTGTAATTTCGGGATACTGCCCAATAGGCAGGCTGGTGATGGCTAATATGCCGACCACCACAATGACTATCGAAATAACTATAGCTGTTACCGGCCTCCGTATAAAAGTATCTGCAATCATCCGTTTATATTTATATGATAGATCGTATCGACTGTAATTAAAAAGAAATAACTTATTGTTTTGCTGCCTTCGTCGCGGTGGGTTTACCCAGCGTGATCTTACCACCATCGCGCAGCCGCTGAAACCCATCGGTTATCACCTTATCCCCCGCTTTGACGCCCGACAATACCACTACATCCGATCCGATGCGCGGGCCTAATGTCACCTTGTATTGTTTGGCAATAGTATCCTGCGATACGAAAACAAAAAATTCTCCCATTTGCTCCGAGATTGCCTTATAAGGTATCTGCACCCGCTGCCCCGAACCGTTGTTTAAAACTTTTAAAACGCAGCTCATGCCATCTTTAAGCACATCGGCATCATTTGCAAATTGTATTCTTACTTTAATGGTGCCTGTACCGCTGGCTACCCCCCTGTCAATTGCCAAAACCTTCCCCGGTTTGTCGTAGCTGCTGCCATCGGCCAGCTGCAGTTTAAAGGTTGAGTCGGTGCTTCTTTTTTGCAGATCATAAAAACGGCCGATATCTTCTTCATTGATCACAACATCAACGCCGATAGGGTTTTCGGTCGAAATCGTATTTAACAGCGTTGTCCCCGGGGTTACCTGCGCACCAAGCCTCACCTGCGATATACCTATGCGCCCGCTAAATGGGGCAGTAATTAATGAATACGACAGATCGGTTTTGGCCGACAATACGCCCGCCTTGGCAACGGCAACCTGGCTTTTGCTGGTTTCATAAGCTGCCTGGGCCTGATCGACGGTTTGGGTAGCTATTGCGTCATTTTTTAATAGCATGGTATATCGATCAATATCTTTTTGCGCTTTAACCAGGTTTGCATTTGCACTTAATAAATTTGCTTCCGCCTGCTGGTATGCTGCTTCGTATTTTCGCCTGTCAATTTCATAAAGCTCCTTACCTTTTGGTACCACTTCGCCTTCCTTAAAAAATATCCCGGTTATAAAACCCGACACCTGGCTCCGCAATTCAACTGAGTTAAGCGCCACAACACTTCCCTGGTATTGATCATAATAAACCGCCCTGGCTTCTTTTGCTGATGCCACATATACCGGCGTGGGCGGAACGGCTGCGTTTTTTGTTTTTTTGGTGCAGCTGATAAACAGGAAAACGAGCAGCGACCCCGTGATAAGTATGTATTTTGCTTTCATAGTTAAATTATGGGACATTTAATATTCCAAGCGCTTTTTCCAGGTCAATTTTGCCCGACAGCAGTTGAAATAACGCATTATAATAATTTAATTCGGCCGTCCGCAAGTCGGATTGCGCCACAATAACATCAAGATAGGTTTTCACACCCTCCCGGTATTGAAGGCTTACTACCTTATAAACATCTTTAGCCAGGTTTACATTTTGCCTCAGTAAAGTATAGTTGGTGTAGCTGCTCTTATAATCGGCCAGCGCCTGTACATATTCAGTATTGATGGTATTGGCCGAGTTGTCGATATCCAGGTCGAGTCGGTTAACTTCCAAACGCGCCTTGCTTAAGTTTTGCAGCCTTTTTGTACCCTGGAAAATAGGCAGCGTTAAGGTTAGCCCGGCGTAAGCGTTTGGGAAAGATGTGTTATAGAGATCGGAAATCCGGTTTCCCAAATAAAACAAGTTGTAACTGCCTTGTAAGGACAGCGATGGCAAAAAGCCCCATTTGTAATAACTTACATTAACATTGTCGAGGTTTTTTTGGGTTTGCAGCAAGCGGTACTCAATGCGGTTATTAACGTCTAACTTCTGCAGGGTGTCAATATAGGTTTCCTGCTCATAGCGGGTGGAATCATAAGATAATACCAGGTTATGCTCTTTTGATATGCCCATGATTTGTTTAAGATAAGCTATCTTACTCTTTATGCCCTCGGCCGTCTGCTTACGGGTTGCCAGGGAGTTATTTAAGGAGATGGTAGCCTGTTTGTAATCGGTTTTATCCACAACCCCTGCCTGGTAACGGTTATAGGCATCCTTTAAACTTCGCTGCAGCCTTATAATGTCTTCGTTCAAAATATCGAGTTGCCGTTGCGACAATAGCACATCAAAAAAAGCCTTGCTTACATCTGCCACCACATTTATCTGGCTGCTTACCGTGTTTTGCTTATAGTACTGGCGCGAATACCTGGCAGCTTTTGCGGCCTGTAGTACGTCGTTATTATAAACAACCTGGCTGGCCTGCAATCCCAGCGCCGAATATTCGGTTAAACGCTCGCCTGCCGCCAGGGCAGCGGGATCGGCAGCGGCAGCGGCGGGCGCACCCTTAAAGTAATGCTGGTAAACATCTGTAGAACTTATTTGCGGCAGCCAGTCGGCAAGTCCGATGCGAATATTCTTTTCGTTTATCTCCTGGTCGATGCCCGCCTGCCTCACCGCCGGCTGGTTGCGAAGTGCAAATTCAACGCATTGTTTTAAGGTAAAAACCGTGTCGGTAGTCGTTTGCGCAAAAACACCCTCATGTAAAATTAATGTTAAATTAAAGATTAAAATCAATGATATTCTTTTCATATTATTGAAACAAAAGGGCCTTTTTAAAACATTAAACAGTATCAGATGTTCCTATTATTAAAAAAAAGTTCCCTTATAAATGCGAATATGTTATATTTAAAAATCAATTTAAGCCGGAAACAGAATTGTTACGCATGTGTGTCAAAAAACTAACAATAAGGTGACTTTTTGCGCCTTTCAGAAAAAAATGAAAAATTCTATGCCCGATTAAATAAAAATTTTAATTAATTTGCCCTATGGGAGCAGGATTGCTTTTCAGGTAATTTAAAAAAAATTACATACTGGTAATAAGTTATAACCTAATTCATGGTATTTTTACAAAAAATTTAAGCTGGGTTAATACATGGTTAAAAAACTACAGGGGAAAATCGCGGAGTTCCAGGTAGCAAATATGCTACGGGAACAGGGGTTGTATCCCTATTTCAGGCCTATTGAGTCTGCTCAGGACACTGAGGTAATAATAGATGGTAAAAGAGTTTTGATGTTTGGGTCCAACTCCTATTTGGGGTTAACTAATCATCCGAAGATCAAAGAAGCTTCCAAAAAAGCAATCGACAAATATGGTACTGGCTGTGCAGGTTCCCGTTTTTTAAACGGAACACTTGACATACATATTGAATTAGAGAACAGGCTTGCCAAATATGTTGGCAAAGAAGCTACTGTGCTTTTCAGCACCGGTTACCAGGTTAACCTGGGCGTACTATCCAGCATAACCGGGCGTAATGATTATATTATATTAGATGAATATGATCATGCCTGTATCATTGACGGAAGCCGGCTTTCCTTTTCCAAGGTGATCAAATACTCCCATAACGACATGGAGGATCTGCAGCGGAAGCTTAGCCTGCTGCCCGAGGAAGCTGTTAAGCTGATTGCTGTAGATGGTATCTTCAGTATGGAAGGCGATATTGTTAAGCTGCCAGAAATTGCGAAGATTGCCGACAACTTTGGCGCCAATATTATGATTGATGACGCACATAGCCTGGGCGTAATTGGTCACAAAGGCGCGGGTACTGCATCGCATTTTAATTTAACCGGCGAAGTTGACCTGATCATGGGCACGTTCAGCAAGTCGCTGGCTTCGCTAGGCGGATTTATTGCCGCCGATAAAGAAACTATCGACTTTATTAAACACCGCGCGCGTTCGCTAATATTCAGCGCAAGTATGCCGCCCGGATCGGTTGCCAGCGTAATAGCTGCGTTGGATATCATAGAATCGGAACCCGAAAGGATAGCCAAGCTTTGGGATAATACCAATTACGCTATGAAATTGCTTTTGGAGGAAGGCTTTGACCTTGGCCCAACAGAAAGCCCGATACTGCCTATATACGTTCGTGATAACGAGAAGACTTTCCTGGTTACAAAACTCCTTCAAAACTACGGTGTTTTTGTTAACCCGGTAGTATCGCCGGCCGTTCCGTCCGATTCATCGCTGCTTAGGTTTTCGTTAATGGCGACCCATACCTTCGATCAGATTGACGAAGCCATCGAAAAAATAGCCAAGGCGTTTAAAGAAGTTGGCGTAACTTCGGTAAAAGAGAAAATATAAACCGCCTGTGCCTCCGCTGGCATAAGCACCAAATAATATCAGGTATTAAAATAAACACTAAATGCAGCAAATAAGCTGCATTTAGTGTTTATACTTTGTAAACAACAGCTAAACGCCCACCTCAAATGAAAAGGATTGTCCCGGTTAATTCAAAAAAGGAGCTTACCGCATTTATTGATTTCCCTCATGATCTTTATAAGGACGACCCTAACTATGTCCCGGAATTATTTATAGCCCAAAGAGACTTGTTGACCACGCATCCGTTCCATAAACATAATTCACTGCAAGCTTTTCTTGCTTACGAAGATGATAAAGTTATAGGCCGGATAGCTGCCATCCTGAACAATGCCCATAATCAGTTTAATAAGGTTAATGATGGCTTTTGGGGGTTTTTTGATTGTATAAACGACCAGGAAACAGCAAACATGCTGTTCGAGACAGCCGCCAATTGGTTAAAGGGTAAAGGCACCGATCAAAAGTTTATCGGCCCTACCAACTTTTCAACAAACGAGGCTTGCGGTTTGCTGATAGAAGGATTTGACAGCCCCCCTTTTTTATTGCAAACCTACAATTATCAATATTATGCCGGCCTGGTTGAAAAAGCCGGCTTTATGAAACAGGTAGACCTGATTGCCTGGCACTGGGTTGGGGGCGGTTACGATGATAAATCGGTGCGGTTATTAAATGCCCTGCAAGAGCGCTTAAAACGGAATAACATCATCATCCGCAAAGTAAACTTGAAAAATTTCAAGGAGGAAACCGCCAAGTTGCGCGAGGTTTACAACGCCGCCTGGGATCAGAACACCGGCTTTGTGCCCTTAACCGATGAAGAATTTGAATACCTGGCGAAAGATCTTAAACTGATACTCGACCCCGATTTTGCACTGGTTGCCGAGCAAAACGGCAAAATTGTTGCCTTTGGCCTCGCACTGCCAAATTTTAACGAGGTTTTGCAAAAAGTAAAAAGGGGCAGGTTGCTGCCGACCGGTATTTTTAAAATCCTGTGGTATAAAAACAAAATAAAAAGCCTCCGCATTTATGCACTCGGAGTAATTGACGGGTACCGCAAAATGGGAATTGAAGCCTGTTTGTACGGTACGATAATTAAGGAATATAAGCAAAAGGGATTTGAACATGCCGAGGCGGGCTGGACCCTGGAAAATAATACATTGATCAACGAAGCCATTATTGCCATAAAGGGCGACCCATACAAAAAGTACAGGCTTTACGAAAAACCTTTATGAAAGAACGGGTTTTAATAACCGGGGCGACTGGATTTATAGGTTACCATTTGATTTGCGAGGCGTTAAATAACAACCTCGACGTTACCATCGCCGTAAGAAAAAGCAGCAAGACCGATCATTTAAAAGAGCTCGATATTGAGTATACCTGTCTCGATTTTACTGACATCCCCTCTCTCCGGCAGGAATTAACAGAAAGCAGATACACCTATATTATACATGCCGCCGGCGTTACTAAAGCGCGTTCGCAACAGGAGTATAATGATATCAATGCGGGGTACACACACAACCTTGCTTTAGCCGCACTTGAAAGCGGACTCAGATTAAAGAAATTTGTGTTGCTGGGCAGTTTGGCGGCCGTTGGCCCGCTTAAGACTTTAGCGGGCACTATTACGGAGCAAACCATACCGAACCCGGTTACTGCTTACGGCAAGAGCAAATTGCTTGCAGAAGAAAAATTGAAAGCATTCCCGGAACTCAGCTATACCATTTTACGGCCTACCGGGGTCTACGGCCCGCGCGACAAGGATATTTTTATTTTTTTTAAACAGGTAGCCCGGGGGCTCGAACCTTACATCGGCCGCATTGATCAGCGGTTCAGTTTTCTGTACGTTACCGATTTGGCTAAGGCTGCCATCAAAGCGCTATCGGCGGGTAATCATAATACGTATAATCTGTCCGATGGAAACAGTTATAACAGGTTTGAATTAGCCGCCAATATTAAGGCTGCGTTAAATTCAAAGACTGTAAAATTTCATTTACCTGTAAACTTTGTAAAATTTATAGCCTACATTTCTCAAAAATACAGTTCTTTGAGCAACAAAGCGTCTACGTTGAATGTGGAAAAGCTTAACGAGCTTATGGCTGTTAATTGGTTTTGCGATATTGAAAAAGCAAAAACTGACCTCGAATTTTACCCCGAATACGATTTGAAAGCCGGTGTAGCCGAATCAATCAACTGGTATAAAACAAATAAATGGCTTTAGCCATTTACATATAGTACAATAATTATGAAAACAAATATTAAACCTGCCAATGGGAAACTGGGTATATTGATACCAGGGTTAGGCGCCGTAGCCACTACATTAATTGCCGGAGTTGAGGCTGTAAAAAAAGGAATATCGCAGCCAATTGGCTCGCTTACACAAATGGGAAATATACGTTTGGGTAAAAGAACAGAAAACCGTTTTCCGAAAGTAAAGGACTTTGTTCCCCTGGCTAAGCTGGACGATATTGTTTTTGGCGGATGGGATGTCTACTCTGACAACGTATATGAAGCAGCGATGAAGGCGAAAGTGCTGGAACCAGGTTTATTGAATGCGGTAAAAGCCGAACTGGAAGCAGTGGTACCGATGGAGGCTGCGTTTGACAAAAACTATGCTAAAAACCTTACCGCAACTAATATAAAAAGCGGCACCAGATATGAGCTGGCCCAGGCTGTAATGGACGATATTTTAAACTTTAAGGAGGATCATGGCTGCGACAGGATCGTGCTGATCTGGTGCGGA
>Ga0068856_100006748_pt1 | contig 11241 bp, 12 predicted proteins | sample KBSCornC62_FD_66595 | JGI IMG/M metagenome (GOLD analysis project Ga0068856, IMG submission 66595) | Corn rhizosphere microbial communities from Kellogg Biological Station, Michigan, USA - KBS Corn C6-2 | ecosystem: Host-associated > Plants > Roots > Rhizosphere > Soil ... | reverse complement strand
CGCGCTCGAGGTCGAGAAGGAGACCTACGAGTTCACCTACGCCGCCGCGTTCCTGCCCGAGTGGATGTACGCGCCGGTCGGCGGCATGCGGTGGCTGATGGAGCACGATGGCTGACCTACGCCCCGAGCTCTTCGCGCGCGACCTGCTGGCCGCGCCGGCCGCGCTGGCAGGGCCGGCGCCGGGCCTGGAATCGATCCGGGCGATGGCGGAGCGGGCGCGGCGCGTCCTCTTCCTGGGCATGGGCAGCTCGCGCTACGCGGCCCTCGACGCCGCCGCGCTCCTGCGCGCGCACGGCGTCGACGCGGCCGCCGAGCTCGCCTCGACCGGGCGTCCGCAGCCGCCGTCGGCCGACACGCTCGTCTTCGCGATCTCGGCGACCGGCGGGTCGGAGGAGACGGTCGCGGCGATGCGCCGCCACCTCGGCACGAGCATGGTCGCCGGCGTCACCAGCGCGCCCGGCAGCACGATCGGGAGCGAGGGGGACGCCTGCCTCGAGGTCGCCGGCGACGGGCCGAGCGGCGTCGCCTGCGCCAGCTATCGCAGCACCGTCGCCGCCCTGCGAGAGGCCTGCGGGCTGCTCGTCCCCGCCACGGCGCCGCCGGCCGGATGGCGGAAGCGGGCGGCGGACCTCCTCGCCGAGCTGCTCGAGGGCCGGGCCGGGTGGCTGCCGCGAATGGTGGAGGAGCTGGGCGGCGGCCCCGTCCACGTGCTGGCGCCGGCGGAGCGGCTCGGGGCGGCCGAGCAGTCGGCCCTCATGCTCCGGGAGGTGCCGCGGGTGCCGGCCTATGCCTGCGAGACCGGCGACTGGTCGCACGTCGACGTGTACCTGACGAAGCGGCCCGGATACCGGGCCCTGCTGCTGCCGGGCTCCGCCTACGAGGCGGGGGTGCGGGAGTGGCAGGCCGAGCGCGGCTTCACGGTCGTCACGGCCGACGTCCCGAACGAGGCCGACCTGCGCCCGCTGGTCGAGACCCTGGTCGCGGAGCTGGTCGCCGCCGAGCTCTGGACGGCCGACCCGATCTAGGCGATCGGCGTGCCGGTGACGGCGACCCGCTGCTGCAGGTAGTCGAGCCAGACGGGCGGGGCGGCGCTGCCGCGACCGGAGCCGACGGCGCAGTAGGGCTGCTGTGAGTCGACCACGATCGACCGGTACCCACCAGGCGCGAGCTGCGGGCCCCACTGCTGGCGTGCGTCGTTCTGCGCGAGGCCGCCGGGGATCGTGTACGTGTCGAGCTCGTGGAGCGTGTAGCACGCGAGCACCCTCCCGCCGGGCAGCGTCAGGCCGAACACGCCGTCCGCGGCGACGCGCAGCCCGGCCCGCGCCCTGACCGTGGCGCCGTAGTCGGTGTGCGACACATGCGCGCCGTGGCTGCCCGCCCAGGCGGTCTCGCGCTCGGCGATGTGCACCATCCGCGCCCGGTCGCGCGCCGTCACGGCCGCCGTCGGGCCCGCGGCGATGCCCAGCCCGCTCAGCGGCGGCTTCGGCTTGTATCCCCCGCCGGTGACGTAGGCGATCCGCCACGAGCCGGCGGAGCGGACGATGGCGAGGACGTACCAGGGGTGGTCGCCGCTCGAGAGATTCTGGGTGCGCACCTGGGCGAAGAAGGCGTGCTCGGGCGACCTGCGCGGGATCTCGGGAAGGATCGCCACGATGCGGTGCGCGTCCTTCTGCGGAGCGCACCCGCAGCGGACGTCGTTCACGTAGGCGCGATCCTGCGCAGCCGCCTCGGCCGTCTCGATCGGCGCGAGGGCGGCGCCGGAGAGCGAGGAGAGCGCCACCTCTCGACGTGACCAGAGGCGGGTCACGATCGCGGTGGCCGCGGCCGGCGAGAGCCGCCCGGGCCCGGCCGGCGGAGGCGCCGTCGAGGCTGCCGGCGGTGAGACGGCCGGAGCGGTGCCGGCCGGGGTCGCGCTTGAGCCGCCACAGCCCGCGGTCACGATCGCGCAGGCTCCAAGGACGATCGCTGCAAGGCGGGCGGAGCGCACCCACCTTCCATCGGCAGCCGACCGCGGCGGCTTGAATCGCCGGCGCCGGGCACCGGCGATTCACCCGCGTCAGCCTTCGAGCCAGTCGCGCGCGGTCGTGTGGCGCGCAGTGCCGCCGTTTCGGCGCTCGAGGTCGGAGCGCAGCTCGGCGACCGTCCCGTGGCGCTCGGCCAGGACGTCGTGGTTGTGGATCGTCTCGTGGTTGACCTGGCGCGCGAGCAGGAAGCACCCGTCCGAGAGGTCGGTGTAGTGCTCGAACGCGCCGGCCACCATCAGCCGCACCGAATCCTCGACGAAGCGCGGGTGGAGATGGGCCTGCTGGACCACGTGCAGCTCGTCCGGCCGCTTCAGGAGCTCGAACACGGGCGCGCTCATCGAGTTCTCGGCGATCGCGATCAGGTCGCGGGCGTCGATCTCGCGGCGGGTGCCGACGAGCAGCGTCGCCTCGGCCCGCTGGTTGTGCGTCGCCGCCGGCAGGAGCGAGAAGATCTCCTCGATCTGGCCGTCGTCGTAGCCGGCCTCGGTCAGCCGGTCGTGCGCGCGCTCGCGCACGAGTCCCTGGGCGCACGGGCACGCGTTCAGGCCGCGCACCTCGACGCCGACGAGCCGGCGGGCGCCCTTGCCGTTCGCGAGCGCCTGTCCGATCAGGTGGTAGATCTCCTGCGTCTTCAGGTCGGACACCGGCGTGCGGCGGGTGACCGGGAACTTGGCCCGGATCGTCACCTCGGAGCGGACGGCCTGCTGGCGCTCGACGATCTGCGCCGCGATGTGCTCGGCCAGCTCCTCGACGTGGAGCGCCTCGCCGATCACGACGTGGTCGATGCACTCGGCCACCGTCTCGGGGAAGCGCGACATGTGGACGCCCTTCTGACCGGGGTCGAGGTCGACGAAGCAGTCGATCTGGGCGTAGTAGAGGAGCTCGGTGCCGGCGTGCGCGATCCGGATGACCTTGTCGACGCCGGTGACGCCGGCGCGGGTCAGGGCGAGATGGACGTCGGGCTGGGCGGCCTGGAGGTCGTGAGTGAATGTTGAGGATTCAAGCATGCCGGGATGGTACCCGTCGCTCGCCGATCACTCCCGTAACAGGCGTGACAGGCGGCGGTCGGCGAGCACGCGGCCGCCGGTCTGGCATGTGGGGCAGTAGAAGACGGTGTGCTCGTCGAAGGAGACGCGCCTGATCGCGTCGCCGCAGCGCGCGCACGGCTCGCCCAGGCGGTCGTGGACGGCGTAGCCGCGGTCGGCCTTCGTGGTCAGACCCGAGCCGGACAGCGGCACCAGCCGGTCCACGGCCGCGCCGAGCGTCCCCGTGATGGCGGCGTGGAGCCGGGCCACCTCCTCGTCGCCCAGCGCCGCCGAGCGCTGGTAGGGCGAGAGCATGGCGGCCCACAGGATCTCGTTCGCGAACGCGCGGCCGATGCCGGCGATCGCGCGCTGGTCGCGCAAGAACGCGTGCAGTTGATGCGGCCGGGCCTGGAGCGACTCCGCCAGAACGTCGGAGGTGTAGGAGCGGTCGAGCGGCTCGGGACCGAGGTGCTCGAGCTCGGCCGCGAGCGCGTCCGGCCGCAGCAGCCAGACGCCGGCGCGGCGCTTGTGCCCGGTCTCGGACATGATCAGGTCGCGGCCGGAGGCGAATGTGACGACGAGCATCGACGACTTGGTCCGCTTCCCGCCGACGACGAGCTTCCCCGCCGACATCAGGTGCACCATCATCGTGTCGCCGCCGTCGGCGGTGAAGAGCAGCCGCTTGGCCCGCCGGCCGACCGCCGTGAAGCGCTGTCCGGCAAGCGACTGGAGCGGCGGGTCGATGGTCTTCGTGGTCGCGAAGTGGGCGACCGGCACCGACTCGATCGGCTCGGCGGTGAGCGCGTCGCGCTGCGCGATGACGAACGCTTCCAGTTCAGGCAGCTCGGGCATGCCCGAACGCTACCGGTCGGGGCGCCGCCGCAGCGCCCGGGCATGTAGGGTCGGGACGTTCGTGTCCACCACCGGCGTCGTCACCACCTACCGGAACGGCTTCCCCGAGAGCCGCCACCGCGTCCACGCCGTGGCGGTGCGGCGCGACGGCGCCGTGATCGCCTCGTGCGGCGACCCGGGGCGCGTGACCACGCTGCGCTCGTCGGCAAAGCCCTTCCAGGTCGAGCCGCTGGTCGCCTCCGGCGGCTACGACGCGCTCGGGCTGGACGACCGCATCCTCGCCGTGATGTGCGCGTCGCACGCCGGCGAGGACATCCACGTGGAGGCGGTCAGGCGCGGCCTGGCCGCGTGCGGCCTCGGGCCGGAGGCGCTCCACAACGAGCGCAGCAGCCCGGAGGAGCGGCTGCGCCACAACTGCTCCGGGAACCACCTCGGCTTCCTCGCAAACAGCGTCCACCACGGCTGGGACACGGCCACCTACCGCAGCCCCGACCATCCGTCGCAGCAGGCGGCGCTGGCCACGATCTCCGAGCTCTCGGGGATCGAGAAGGACTCCATCCCGACCATGACCGACGGCTGCGGCGTCGTCGCGTTCGCGCTCCCGCTGCGCACCATCGCGACGATGTACGCCCGCCTGCCGGAGACGCTGCCGCGTCAGTTCGCGGCGATGACGACGCACCCCGAGCTCGTGCGGGCCGACGGCGACTTTGACACCGAGGCGATGCGGTCGGTGCCCGGGTGCGTCGCCAAGGGCGGGGCCGAGGGCCTCTCGAGCATCGGCCTCGCCAACGAGGGCATCGGGATCGCGATCCGCATCGACGACGGCAACTCGCGCGCGAGCGCGCCGGCCGCCGTCGCGGTGCTGCGCCAGCTGCTCGGCTGGAACGGCGACGTGCCGTCCGGCCTCGGCGCCCTGGCCGAGCCGGTCTGCGAGAACTCCGTCGGGGATCCGGTTGTCCGCCTCCGCGCCGAGATCGCTCTCAGTTCGTGACACGTATGTGACACGAGTGGGGCTATTCGGTTCGGGAAAGTTCCTTGCCGAGCCTGTTAACCGCTTGTACACTGCTGGCGTCTGCGATCCGTTTTGTCTCCCCAACCGGCCGCTCCGGGGTTTTTGCATTTCATGCGGCTTGGGTGGGGAGTCCTTCGTGACCGCGTAAACGAAAAGCGACGCACTCGGGGGGGCCCATGCTGACTGTCGATATCTCGCTTCCGGAGATCGAAGAGCTCAAGGCCCTGGTCCAGGAAGGACACGAGAAGGGCTACCTCACCTTCGACGAGGTTGCGGCCACGCTGGAGGAGATCGAGCTCACGAAGGAACAGCTGGAGGACTTCTACACCTACCTGCTGGACCACAACATCGAGCTCCTGGACGCCGAGTCTCGCCAGTCGGCGCAGCAGGATGCGGCCTTCCACGGCGAGAAGGCGCCCGAGCTCGACCTGACCGTCGAGCCGAGCCTCGACTCGCTCCGGCTCTACCTGCGCGAGATCGGCAAGGTCGCGCTGCTCACCGCCGACCAGGAGGTCAGCCTGGCGAAGCGGATCGAGCGCGGCGACATGCTCGCGAAGCAGCAGATGACCGAGGCCAACCTGCGCCTCGTCGTCTCGATCGCGAAGGGCTATCTCGGCCGCGGACTCTCGTTCCTCGACCTCATCCAGGAGGGCAGCCTCGGCCTCATCCGCGCCGTCGAGAAGTTCGACTACCGCAAGGGGTACAAGTTCTCGACCTACGCGACGTGGTGGATCCGCCAGGCCGTGACGCGGGCGATCGCCGACAAGGCGCGCACCATCCGCATCCCGGTGCACATGGTCGAGAAGCTGAACCGGGTCGTCCACATCGAGCGCCAGCTGGTGCAACGGCTCGGCCGTGAGCCGCGGCCGGAGGAGATCGCCGCAGAGCTCGGGATGACCACGGACGAGGTACGCGAGATCCAGCGCATGGCGCAGCTCCCGGTCAGCCTGGAGAAGCCGATCGGCGAGGAGGAGGAGTCCGAGCTGGGCGACTTCGTCCCCGACGAGCAGGCCGTCTCCCCGTTCGACTCCGCGACGATGACGCTGCGGCGCGAGGACATCGACCGCGCCCTCGACTCGCTGCCCGAGCGCGAGCGGAAGGTGATCGAGCTGCGCTTCGGCCTGAAGGGCGAGCAGCCCTGCACGCTGGAGGAGGTCGGCCGCGCATTCGGGGTCACCCGCGAGCGGATCCGCCAGATCGAGAACAACACCCTGAAGAAGCTCGAGGGCCTTCCCGAGGCGCAGGCGCTTCGCAACGCGGAGTAGACTGCCTCCCCCACCGGGGAGGATGTCCGAGTGGCTAAAGGAGACGGGCTGTAAACCCGTTGGCTCTGCCTACGCAGGTTCGAATCCTGCTCCTCCCATGAATCGCAATCAGCTCCTGCTCGCTGCGGCGGGGCTGCCCCGCGGCACGAGGACGATCGCCCCGGCGGCGCGGCCGGCGACGGCATCCGCGAGGCCGGCGGCCGCGTCTTCCAACGGCAGCGTCGCCGCGACGCGAAGCGAGAGCAGCCCGTTTCCGAGCGCGCCGGCCAGCGCGGCGAGCCGGGTGCCGTCCGGGCGGACGTAGACGTCCGTCACCGTCACGCCGCGTTCCGCCGGCGGCGGGTCTCCCGTGATCGTTGCCAGGCGGCCGCCGTCCGCGACGGCCTGCAGAGCTCCTGCGGCACCGCGGCGGACGGTGTTCACCGCGGCCCGGACTGCCCGTCTGCCGGGACTTTCGCCTCGCACCAGATCGGGCCAGTCGTGGTCGCGGTAATCGACGACGACCGCTGCGCCGTACCCGCGGACGCGGGCCGCGCTCGCCGGGCTCGCCGTCGCGATCACCCTCGCCCCGCGCGCGACCCCCAGCTGCACCACGAGTCCGCCGGTCACACCGCCGGCGCCGTGGACGAGGAGCGACTCGCCGGTCGGCAGGGGCTCGACCTCGTCGAGCGCCTGGTCGGCGGTGAGGGCGGGCACCGGGAACGCGGCCGCCGTCTCCCACGAGACCGCGGCCGGCTTTGGCGCGACGAGCGCGGCGGGGGCGATCAGCCGCTCCGCCCAGGCGCCCTGGTGGCGGAGCGGCAGCGGGTGGGTGAGCACCGCGTCGCCCGGTGCGAGGCCGGTCACGCCCTCGCCGACCGCGGCGACGACGCCCGCCGCCTCGACGCCCAGCGCCAGCGGCGGTCGGCGGCCGACGTCCCACCCGCCGCTCCGGACGATCTCGTCCCAGTTGCCGACCCCGGCCGCGCACATCGAGATCACGACCTCGTCGGGCGCGGGAGACGCAGGCGCGGTGAGCTCGAGCATGCCCACATCGCGACCGAACGCCTCGATCCCGGCGGCCCGCATCCCTCCCATGCCAGGAGATCCTAGGAGCCTCCCGCCGCGCGCGCCCGGTCGGCGGCCTCCGCAGGGCTGCCCCGCCATGGGTCTCCGTGCCCCGGCAGGAGCAGGTCCGCATCGAGCGACCGGTAGCGGTCGAGCGAGGCGAGCGCGGTCGCGATCGAGGCGGTGGCCCCGGCGGCGACGATGCGCGGCCCCGGCCGCTGGGTGTAGACGTCGAAGGTGACGATGCCGTCGCCGGCGATCACGGCACCCGCCTCCGGCAGGTGCAGCGCGCAGTGGCCGTACGTGTGACCGGGCGTGAAGACGGCGGTCGGGCGACCGGGCACGTCGATCGTCTCGCCGTCCGCGAACGTCTTCGTGGGGCGCATGCCGCGCACGACCGGCGCGCCGGCGAGCGCCATCGATCCCATCGCGCGCAGCGTACCGGCCGAGTGGTACCGGCGCCGCGGCTGCTCGTGGTCGTAGCGCAGCGGGTGCCCGAGCAGCCCCGAGTCGTCCGGGTGGACGAGCACCGGGACGCCGCGGCGGCGCAGGCGGGCGGCGAACCCGACGTGGTCGAAGTGCGCGTCGGTGAGCACGAGCGCCGACACGGCGCCCAGCGGCCGGCCGAGGAGGCGCAGCAGCCGTTCCAGCGCCCCGTACGAGCGGGGCAGGCCCGCGTCGACGATGGTCAGCTCGTCACCGTCCTCGATCGCGTACCAGTTGACGTAGGCGTCGTCCACCCGGTGGATGCCGGGCGCGACGCTGCGCTCGATGACGGTCACCGGGCGCCTCGGACTGTCGCCCGCTCCACGGCGGGCACGGTCTCGCCGGCGCGGCGAAGCCACGCGGTCACCCGGCGGCGTCGGCGCGCGCGCGGCGAGGGGTGCCTGCGCACCCAGATCGTCCGCCCCCGCGGGTCGACGGCCTCGACGGCCGCAACCGGGACCGCCACGCGGCGGATGCGGATGGTTCCGGCGCAGGCGTGGATGGGATGGGGGAGGGATGGATCCGGTCCGTACCGAACGAGCTCGACGACGCCCAGGCGACGGCCGGCGCATCGCACCTCGAAGCCCTCGCAGTGGCCGAGCCAGTACTCCCGATCGACCACCTCGATCGCGGCGAACAGCCTGGACAGGGGAATCATGTGTCCTCCGGGCGTGCGCGGCGGTCGCGATGCGCCCCGCCGCACAACGGGTTTACGGCTCGCTGCTCGGCCGGTCGGGGCGTTCTACCCGCGGCTCCCGGGAGGCCAAACCCGTGAGCGCTCCGCACCCGTCGCCGCTTCGGCCGGCACTCGTGGTGGTGGCCGTGGTGGTGGCCTTCGCCACCCTCTTTGCCGTGCTCTACACCCTGGCGCTCGGCCGGCCGGCGGGCCGCGGATCCAGATCGTCGACATCGCGCCGCTGCCGCCGTCCGATCCCAACGGCCTCCCGGTCTTCTACGTCACGCTGGCGGCCACGATCGCCGGCTTCCTGACCATGTTCCAGCTGCGCGCGAACGCGGGGGCGCTCGGCATGCGGGCGTGGCTCGGGCTCGTGCTGCCGCTCGCCCTCGCCGTGGGCTTCGCCCTCACGCTGGCGACGGGGCCGCTGCTCGGAGCCCTGGGCGGCTCGTTCGTGTGGAAGTGGGCGCTGCTCCCGATGGCGGTCGGGTGCAGCGCCCTCTTCAACCCCGCGATGCTGACCGTGGCCCCGCGCTGGGCGGTGCTGCCCACCTGGACGCTCTTCGTCCTGCTCGGCAACACCTCGAGCGGCGGCGGCCGTCGCGCCTCCGCTCCTGCCCGCGTTCGACGCGTTCATCGCGCGCTGGCTGCCCCCCGGCGCGGCCGTCGAGGCGCTCAGAAGCGTGGTCTACTTCCCCCGGACGCACCCGGTCGAGCAGGTGCTCGTGCTGGTCGCGTGGCTGGCCGCCGGCCTCGGTGCGACCCCGGCTGCCACCCGTCGCCTCGGGCGTACTCCGGGCGGCGCGCAGCTCCGCGGGCTCACCGGTCCCGGGCAACGAGGCGCACACCGGCGCCGACCGGGACGACGGCGCTCGTCACGGCCGGCTCTGCCTCGATCAGCGCGGTGACGTCGGCCACCTCCGCGGCGTGCGAGAGCACGTTGTCGATCACGAGCAGGCCGCCGTCCGGCCGCAGCGCCGGCAGGAGCCGGGGCCAGTAGCCGGCGTAGGCGGGCCGCTCGGCGTCGAGGAAGACGAGATCCCAGGCCCCGGCGTGCGATGTGCGCAGCGTCTCGGCCGCGTCGCCGGTGACGAGCTCGGCCGCAAGCCCGGCCCGGCCGAGGTCCGCGCGCGCCAGGGCCGTGCGGGCCGGGTCGAGCTCGACGCTCGTCAACGCGCCGCCGGTCGCCTCGACGGCGTCGGCCAGCCAGATCGTGGAGTAGCCGTTCGACGTGCCCAGCTCGAGCACCCGCCGGGCCCGGGTCGCCCGCACGAGCACGCCGAGCAGCTCGGCGGTCGCCGGCTCGACGTTGCGGAAGCGGGCGAGCCTGTCGGCCCGGCCGGCGTCATGGGCGCGGGCAGCCGTCAGCACCTCGTCTGCGATCGCCCGCCGGTGCGCGTTCACGCCGGGTTCACCAGGAGCACCGCCGACCCGCTGATGCCGCCCGCCGCCAGTCTCTCGAGCGCCTCGCCCGCGGCCGCCAGCGGGAACTCCTGCACGTGCGCGTCGATCGGGATCTCGCCCGCGAGCGCCAGGAACTCGGTCGCGTCCGCCCGGGTGAAGTTCGCGACCGACCGGATCGCCCGCTCCTTCCACAGGAGGTCGTAGTCGAACGCCGGCATCCCGTCGAGGTGGATCGCGTTCACCGCCACGGTCGCTCCGGGCGCGAGCGCGCGGAGCGCAGCGACGACCACCGAGCCGGCGGGGGCGAAGGTGACGGCGGCGTCGAGCGGCCACGGCGCGCGGTCGTCGTAGCCTCCCGCCCACGCCGCGCCCAGCCGCAGCGCCAGCGCCCGCTCGGCATCGGAGCGCGCGAACGCGGCCACCTCGCAGCCCCAGTGAAGCGCGACCTGGATCGCGAGGTGCGCCGACGAGCCGAAGCCGAACAGGCCCAGGCGGCCGCCCGGCTCCGTGCCGGCCAGGCGCAGCGACCGGTAGCCGATGATGCCGGCGCACAGGAGCGGCGCCGCCTGGACGTCCGTGAAGCCGGCCGGCAGCGGGAAGACGAAGTCGCGCCTGGCACGCAGGAGCTCGGCGTAGCCGCCGTCGGCGGTCCAGCCGGTGAACTCCGCGTTCGGGCAGAGGTTCTCGAGGCCGCGGCGGCAGGCCGGGCAGGTGCCGTCCGCGCCATGGAGCCACGCCACCCCGACGCGCTCGCCGGTGCCGGCGATCCGGCCGGCGACCTGGTGGCCCAGCACGACCGGCCGGCGGCGCAGCGGCAGGTCGCCCGAGAGGATCTGGAGGTCGGTGCGGCAGACGCCGCAGGCTCCCACCTCGACGAGCACCTCGCCCGGGTCGGGCACGGGGTCCGGACGCTCCCGCTCGACCAGCCGACCGACATCCTCGAGCACGACCGCGCGCATCGGTTCACACTATCGCCGCGATGACGTTCGGCGTCCTCACCCTGATCGTCGCCTGCGGGCTGGCGGGACCGCTGCTCGCGGGGGCGACCCGCCTGGCCGTCCCCATCGTGGTGGGGGAGATCGCGGCCGGCGTCGTCATCGGCCGCACCGGCTTCGGCGAGATCAACACCGGCGATCCGACCATCGTCTTCCTCGCCGACGCCGGCTTCGCGATGCTGATGTTCGTGGTCGGAACGCGGCTGCCACTGCGCGACCCCGGCCTGCGGCGGGCGCTCCGGGGCGGCTTGATCGCGACGTCGCTCTCGTTCGCCATCGCCGTCCCGGGAGCCTGGGTGCTGGCGGACGCAACGCCGGTCAAGCACCCCGCGGTATTCGTCCTCCTGCTGGCCGCGTCGAGCTCGGCGGTCGTGATGCCGATCCTGCACGAGCGGGGGCTGACCGGCGGCGGGATGCTGCTCGCGATCGCGTGGATCGCGCTCGTCGACATCGCC
>Ga0068856_100006746_pt1 | contig 11244 bp, 8 predicted proteins | sample KBSCornC62_FD_66595 | JGI IMG/M metagenome (GOLD analysis project Ga0068856, IMG submission 66595) | Corn rhizosphere microbial communities from Kellogg Biological Station, Michigan, USA - KBS Corn C6-2 | ecosystem: Host-associated > Plants > Roots > Rhizosphere > Soil ... | reverse complement strand
CGGCCAACGCCAATGTAATTGTATTGTCCGTAAAAATGCTTGTACTCAAACAGCAGCCCGTCAACCCCCGCGTCATCCTTATACTGCAGCATGGCCTGCTTTATTTTCGGAAGATCATCCTCATGCACGCACTCATCGCTCTGAATGTAAAAGCACCAGTCAAACTCTGCCGGGATCGCATCAAACACTTTGTTGGTCTCCACCGATAAGATTTTTCCGCCTTCACGCAAACTGTCATCCCACACGGTATCAATTATTTTTATTTTATCAGAACCTATCGAGGCAATAAGCTCGCGCGTGCCATCCTCGCTGTTGCCCACGCCTACGTAAAAGGCATCGCATAAAGGCAATATTGAGCTGATGGCTTCCACTACGGGGTAATCGTACTTAATGGCGTTTCTGATAATGGTGAATCCTGCAACGTTCATACACAATTTTTAAAATGGATATCCAATGCCAAAGTTAGCTACAATTTTATTCCATGGCTGTTTGTCAAAGGTCCAGCGATTGCCGGGCGCATACTTCGGGTCTTTGAGAGGTGCGGCCAGGTCGAGTCGAAGCACAAAGAAGGTCAGGTCCCAGCGGATGCCAAAGCCGCCGCCAATGGCGATCTGATCGGCAAAGGTGCTGAGTTTGAATTCTCCGCCTGGCTTGCTCTCGTCAGGTTGCAGGCGCCAGATATTGCCTGCATCCACAAAGAAGGCGCCGTTAAACGCGCGGATAATGTGAAAACGGTATTCAATATTTCCTTCCAGCAAAATGTCGCCGATCTTGTCGTAGCGCGTTGAGCTGCCCGTTGGGTCATAACCGCCCGGGCCCAGTGTGCGCGCCCGCCAGGCCCTCACGCTGTTGGGGCCGCCGCTGAAGAAGCTTTGCTCATAGGGCAGCACTTTCAAATTGTTCAACGGCTTGCCGATGCCTCCAGCCACGCGATACACCAGGCGGCTCTTTTTGCGCAGCGGAATGTAAATGCGGTAATCAATATCGGTGCGCAGGAACTGCGCAAAGGGTGTGTTTAAAATGCGGTAGCGTCCCAGCGTGTCTTTTTCCCTGCCAGTGATATTGAACAAAGCCCTGAGAATATTGCCCGATGAAGAAATGCTCCAGCGCAGATAATGCACAGGCCGCTGGCTCGTGTTGCTGTTCTCTTTCGAAATATAGGTCAATGTGTACTTGCTCAGCGTGGTGATATGATCCTGGAATGAGTTCGCAAGGAATGCATCGTGCAGCGAATCCAATGATGCTTTGAATTCGTTGCTGAGCTGTGCATGCACGTAATATGCCTCAAACGGAATGAGATCATGCTTAAGCGTGTTGTTGTGCGTTTTAAAATTAAAACCGTAATCAATACTGGTGATGGTGCGGTTAAACTCGGGCCGCGACTGGTAGTTAAGCGAGGTCTTTACGTAAGTGTGCGGCGCCTGCTCTTTCTTAAACGGAATGAGCGAGAAGGGAAAGAAGGCGCGCGGCACCGAGAACGTGAGCTCGGGACCAAACTGTATGGTGTTAAAGGTGTTGTTGATGTTGCTGTTGGACCGCCCCAGGTTATTGAACTGCTGCTGCGCCGAAACCGCGCCCTGCAGCTTCAGCGCTATGAGCTCGCCGCCCTTAAAAAAATTGCGGTTCTGGTACACAATGTCCCCGTCAATGCCAAGGTTGCCCGAGGTGTTGGTGCCCTCGGTCTCAGCCGTGATCGATTGCTTGATAAGCGGGTTGCAGATGATATAGCAGTCAAGGCGGCTGCTGTATTCAGGGTTTTTCAGAAATTGTATGGTCACATTTCTGAAAATAGAAAGCCCCAGCAGCTGCTTGTAGGTTTGCTGTGCAGTGTCATGCCTGAAGACCTGGTCGCGGTAAATATCCACATTGTTGAGAATGAGCGAGCGGCGGTAGGCCAGCGGCTTGTTGAGCAGGAACATGGTGCCCGGCCGGCGTGTGTGGAGTGTGTCGGTAAAATGCGCATCGCGCACATTGCCAATCACAGGCTCAGTAATAATATACACATTCTCAATCTTGTATTTGGGATGATCGGTGTACACCAGCGAATCGTTGGAAGGACTATAGGGCTTGGCAAATTTGGTGAGAATGATTTTCAGCGACACATCATTGCCTGCGTACGACGAATCCACATCGAAATTGATATAGGCATTTTCAAAATAAAAATAACCGTTGTTAAGCGCCAGGTCGGTAATGCGCTGCTGCTCGGCCAGGATCTTATCTGTGTCGTATTGCATGCCGGTTTTCAGCAGACTGTTCACGGTGTCTTTTATGACGAGGTCGCCCAGCTTCTCATCGTCAAAGCGATAGGAAATTTTACTGATGTGGTATGGCTTTTTCGGATAGAGCAGGTATTTGACATAAGCGCGCCTGTTCTTTTTCAGATCAACCGTATCGGTCACCACGTTGTTGAAGAAGCCTTTGCTGAACAGGTATTTGCTCAGCTGCAGGCGCGTTTGCTCAGTAAGCAGGGAGTCAAACACCACGGCCGGCTCGCCAATGTCGCGGATGTTCTCAATAAGCATGGTGTTCTCCTTGTCCTTTAAGCGCGGCACTTTTGCCTTCTTGCCTTTTTTGGCGCGCTCGGCGTTGCGGATGTCATTTCTCCGGATGCGCTCGGCATTGATCACATCGTAGCGCACGTTGCGCTTCAGCTTTTTCTGCCTGATCTTTTCGTTGTTAAACAGATTGTACCACCACACATAAAAGTGAAATTTCCGTAGGAACTTGCGGTTGGGCTTCTGCCTGAAAAAGGCTTCAAAGTTTTCTTTTGGCAGCCCGGTTTCGCGGGTGTTCTTTACCTCTACGTGCTCAAGCAGATATTCGTGAGGTTGCAGCTTGCGGGTGGGGTGACAGGCCGCGACAATTAGCAGCAGAACAGTGTACAACAGACAGCGGGAGCCCGCATTCCTTATTTTCGCGCAGAAATTCAAATTGTGTTGCCAAAACGCTAATTTAGGGTAAAATATGCTTAGTAAAAATCGTATAAAACAATTACAATCCTTACAGTTAAAAAAAAACAGGGACCTTGGAAAGTTGTTTATCGCCGAAGGAAAAAAAACGGTTTCAGAGCTGCTTGATCATCATGCAGAACTGATCACCGAAATTTTTATAACACCCGCTCTTTTAAACACGCAGGCGGCCCGGCTCAGTCAAAAGCACATCCACTTTACAGAAGTAAGCGAGGATGAGTTTGCGCGCATCAGCCTGCAGGCCACGCCCGCCGGCATAATGGCCGTGTGCCGCTATTTTGATGAGGTGCAGCCGGAATTTAACTTCGAAAAGGACTTTGCATTTTATCTCGATGAGATCCGCGATCCCGGAAACTTTGGCACCATTATCCGCCTGGCCGACTGGTTTGGCAGCCGCACCGTGTTTTGCTCGCCTAATTGTTGTGAGCTGTATAATCCAAAGGTGATCCAGGCTACCATGGGCGCATTTTTGCGCGTAAACGTTGTGTATGTTGAATTGGGAGAGCTGATCGAAAAGCAAAAAATAGAAACCGTTTATGGCGCTTTGCTCGAGGGAAAGAATCTTTACCGTGAGACATTGAAGCCCGGACTGATCGTGATCGGCAACGAGGCCAACGGCATCAGCAAGCAGAATCTGCCGCGCATCACGCATCCTGTCACTATTCCGGCAAGCGGTAGCAATGGCACGGAGTCGCTCAATGCGGCTATGGCAACTTCTATTATTGCTTCTGAATTTTTCAGGCAGTTAAAGCTATAGACACCTAACGGTTCTCTACAATTGGCTTCATGATCTCGCCGTTGAGATCGGCGCATTCTTTTTCGTGCAGCAGCTTCTCTGTTCCATCTGTGCGAATAATGCGGCCATTGGTGGTAATGCGCGTGCCGTCCTCGAGCTTCACATCTTCATACAATTGCCTGCCGTCTTTGGTTAGCACCAGGTTGTCGCCCTTCACTTCCATGCAGTAAGAAGAAGTTCTGTCAACATCCTGCGTTTTTTTCGATTTATTGGTTTGCGCCTGCGCAAAGCCGCACAGCAGCATAAAGAGGGAGATGGCCAGAGCTTTCATGATCATTCATTTTAATTGTACATAAAAAAGAAACCAGTGCCAGTCCGGTGAAGGAGAGCACTGGTTCAATTTCTGTAATACCAGGCTAACTGTAGAACCCACCTGATGTTAAAGAAATCACTGCTTGCAGATATGAAAACTTTATTCCAGCATAAAAACGCTGAAAACCATGCAGAATGGGGAAAATAGTACACTTAGAGCGCACTATTTATCACACTTGCATTTGCAGGCCTTAATTGTATTTATCTCGTCCTGCGTAGGCACGCGCCTCACGGTGCCGCGGGCAAGGGCCTTGTACATAACATGGTTAGTGTTGTTGGAGTCATCAAGGCCGAGGTAATGGCCAAACTCATGTACCAACACCGTGAACAGATCATACTTGGTAGCGTTGCCCCGCGGAAGACTGTCGTTGTTATTATAAGGAAAATTAAGGTCGGTCAGGTCGCTGTACCAGTTAATGGTATCGCATTTAAAATTCTGATCCATAAATACGGTGGCTAAGCAAATGTCTGATGCCAGAATGCACGAATCCTTATCAAACTGCAGATGCGTAATGGCCAGCACACTGTCGATGCTTACCGGCGGAACGATGCCACCAGAGCGGATGATGCGCTTGTTGCCGATCGATTTGCCGAGAAAATTCTGATTGCGGCACATACTTACTTCATTATAGAACTTGGTGTGATTACAAATGAGTGTTTGAACGGTAAGCGTATCCGGAATTGGTGGTGGCCCGAAAGGAATTTTTACATCGCAGATCCTGTTGCCCACCAGCATGCAGGGGCAGGGATCGGGGCTGTCTTCCGAGTCGAGCTTAAGGATAGTACCCACCTTGCCGGCAGCCTGCCAGGCTATATTCCAGGCATCGGCAGCTTTTTTTACAATGGCTTTAAATTGTGGCATGGTGGGCGGCAGGTTCATTGGTGCCGGCTGCCAGCGGATGTTGTAATGCCTGGGCAGGTTGGCGTACAGAAAATGTTTTGGCTTTGGCATCTGCGCATGTAAGCCGCTAACCGTTAGCAGGCAGGCCGAGCCAATGATAAGGCTTTGCAGGGTATGTTTGGTTTTATTTAGATAGGTTTTCATGTGATGTGTTTTTTAGGTTTACCGGTCTGATGACTTCTGGATTCGGATGGTTTGCGTAATAGTGCCGGCGGTGATCCGGCAGAAATAAATGCCGTTGGCAACGGTATTGCCCGCAGAATTGGTTCCGTTCCAGCTAAGCTGGTATGTGCCGGCCCCGGGCGCCTGCTGGCTCAGCTCGGCGGTTCGTTTGCCGCTTACGTCAAAGATCTCAATTTTTATACGGCCTTCGCGGGCCAGCTGCACTTCAAACACCGTGGCATCATTAAAAGGGTTAGGATACACACGAAGCGGCAGTGTGCCAACCGCTGTAGTTTCATTCAGCCCTGAAGAAAGACGTGATGCAGTGGCCTGTACAGTGCAGGGGCCTACGCTGCCTTTTTTAGCCATCACCACCGAATCTACTTTGGCCGAATCCACGCATAGAGTACCGGTAGGGATGCACACGATCACTTTCACAGAATCGCAGCAGGCATCAACTACTTCCACCGTGGTGGTAGCTGTTTGAGAGCAGCCCGCCGCATCGGTTACCCGCACGGTAAAGGTTTCGGTCGCGTTGTAGCAGGCAGCAATGGTTTGTGTCGTCTGGCCATTGTTCCAGTCGTAAGTATAAGGCGCCTGGCCGCCTGTGGCTGTGGCCGTGAGCCTGGAACATTGTGTGCCATAACATTTTGTGATCCTGGCTGTGCTGCTGATGATAGTGACAGAAGGAGCTGTACATGGACTGCTGCTTGCAACGCTGATGCCTGCCGGGCGGCTATTGTTAAAGGGTTGCATGTGTTTGGGCGGTGGAGTGGGGCCTAGCGCCAGCGAACAGAAGGGTAAGATCATGGCAATGCCATAGAAAAATCTTTGTAGTTTTTTCATGATGTTTTGGTTTAGGTTTTTAACGCAAACGCATGCCCTTGTGCGGCACACGCATTCTTTGGCCAAAAGAATAATTTAAAATTACATCAATCGCTGCGCGATAGCCAAATTTTTTTTATGGATTGGCTGCGTTTTTAACGATGGTCCGATAAAAAGATCAGCGCTGAATGCGTCATTAAAATTTACACCGGGTGTTATCAGCGCGCTTTTCCTGGCTCATTTACATCCTTTGGATCGCTTGCCAAATAAGAATTTCAGCGGTATGTGACCGAAAAACTTATGGAAATTTTCCGGTAAACTAATTGTGTGAGTGATGAGGTTTTTTGAAGGTACGGTAGTCCGTACCCTTAAATGTAAAAAGTGATTTTGGCCCGCTTATTAGCCAGTAGCTGAGTTTATCGAATTCGTTTTGGCAGCCGTTGAAGCTAATCCGCCGGCATCAGGTTCTCCATGCCCACGGTCATTTTCATGAGCCCGAATTTGATAAATACCTTGTCATCTTTGATCTCTTCGATAACGCCTACTTCGCGGCCGTTCAATATCTTTACACGGCTGCCTACCTTTAACACAGGCTTGAGGCGTGCAATTTTTCTCTCGGCAAAGTTGTCGAGCTTTTTCTGCTTGCGCAGCAGCTCTTGCTTTTTGGTTTCAGCAGTAATACCGTCAATAAAGCGCTTGATCACCTCCTTGCGGTCCTTTTTGCCTACCCAGTCGTCCATCAGCCGCAGGTATTTCTGCCCGTAGTCGGCCAGGCGCGCCAGCTCTATCTTGCGTTCGCGCTCACGGTTAATTTTTTCCTCCCAGTTATTATAAAGCGTATGGTATTTTTCCTTGGCGATCTTTTTCATAAACTCTTCGTGCTCTGCTTTCTGCACCTGCTCTTCGAGTTTTGTTTTCTGATTCTGCACTTCAGCTAAAAGGTGATTGAATTTCAGCTTGTCCTTATCCACTTTTTGCTTGGCGCGCTCAATCAAATATTTTGGAAAGCCCACGCGCTCGGCCACCTCAAAAGTGTAGCTGCTGCCTGGCTCGCCAATGCTTAATATATATTTAGGCTCCAGCGAATCAATGTCAAACAGCATGCTCGCATTAACTGCGCCTTCTAATTTTTCGGCCAGCAATTTTACGTTGCCAAAGTGCGAAGTAATAATGCCTTTTGCTTTTGAGTTCACCAGGCTTTCAAGCACCGCTTCGGCAATGGCGCTTCCCAGCTCAGGATCGGTGCCGCTGCCAAATTCATCCATCAGCACCAGGCTGCTCTCGTTGGTCTCGTTCAATATGTGCGTCATTGATTTGAGCTTGGCGCTGTAGGTGCTCAGCTCGTTCTCAATGCTTTGTGTATCGCCAATATCGATCAGGATCTTTTCAAAGAAGCAATAGCTGCTGCTTTCTTTTACCGGAATGAGCAAGCCGCTTTGCAGCATGATCTGCAGCAGGCCAATGGTTTTAAGCGCAATGGTCTTACCTCCGGCGTTAGGGCCGCTGATCACAATGATGCGGCTCTCGCTGTCGAGCGTCATGCTCAGCGGAATGGTCTTTTTGCCGGATAATTTGTTCTGCAAAAATAAAATAGGATGATAGGCACTGACCACGTTCAGATCAAAGCCTTCGTTGATCACAGGCAGCGTGGCATTGAGCTCAAGGGCAAACAGCGCTTTTGCTTTCAGAAAATCAACATGCACCAGCACGTCAAGCAGTTGTTTCAGATTGGGAGCATGCGGACGCAGCGTGGCGCAGAGCTCGCGCAAAATGCGGTTCATCTCGCGGCGCTCATCAATTTCCAGTTCGGCAATGGCATTGTTAATGGCAATGGTGGCGCCGGGCTCAATAAAAATAGTTTTGCCGCTTTCGCTTTTGCTGTGCACAAAGCCGGGCACTTCGCTTTTATATTCAACCAGCACGGCCAGCGTGCGGCGGCCGTTAAAAAATCCTTCCTCATTGTCGCGCAGGTAGCCATGCTTGCGCACTTCACTAATATAATTGTAAAAGCGCTTGTCGCTTTCGCGGCGCTTTTCGGCAATCTGTTTGCGAATGTGACTGAGCTCGGGCGAGGCGCTGTTCTTCACCTGCGCTTCGGCGTCAATAATCTTATCGATCTCATCCACCACAACCGTATTTACTTCCACATGCGTTACCAGCTCATGCAGGTGGGGCAGCGCGGCTTTTTTGTTTTTGAGATAGCGCACCATGGTATTGGCGGCTTCGGTGGTCTTTAATACTTCAAGCAGCTGCGTTTCGTGCAGCAGCGAACCCTCAAGGCCAAGGCGGCTGAGCTCGGCACTGGTGTCATCATGGTCAACGCCGGGAAAGAAATTATCGGAGCCAATGGTGGCCTTGAGCTCCTGCGTTTGATAAAGCTCTTTTAAAATTAATGCCGGCTCACTTTTGGGGAAAATGTCGCTGCACAATTCTTTCGCCCGCCGGCTGTAACATTTTTGCTGTACTAAGCTCTTTATCCTGTCAAACTGAAGAAGGTCCAGGTTTTTCTTCTCGATCATTACACGGTACCAAATTTACAAGTTACAAAAATCTTTGCTAAAAAACAATAAAGTTAATCATTTGTTGAATGTGCGAATTTCCTTTATTTTTGGGTAGTGTCACAGTTTGATCTTTTTTAACTCTGAAAGTTAACGAGAAATCCGCGACAGGGATACGAAGGGGCTTGTGCGTTCGCCTCCCGACATTTGTCGGGATAAACTCCGTAGCCCGGTCCTTCCGCAGCGGTTTCTTCACGCGAAAGGAGTCGCCCAAACAGATCAGACTGCTCACAAACTATTTTTGAAAATATAATAATCTAGAACTGGTTGTAATGAAAACTGAACTGATCGCTAAAATGGAAGAGCTGCTGTCGAAAGACGCAGGTGAAGTTGCTGCTGATGTGCGTGCTCTGCAGAAAGAGTATCAAAAGCTTTGGACTTCTGAATTTGAAAAAGCCAAACAATCGTTTATTGACGAAGGTGGCAAAACAAAAGAATTTGAATTTGCCAGGCAGGCTGAAGATGTTCAGTTTGAGAGCCTGGTAGAGCGCTATAACAAGCAAAAGAAGGAAGCCGATGCCAAAGTGGCCGCCGAGCAAACCAGGAACCTGGTGATCCGCCAGGACATTATTGCCAAGATCAAGGATCTGAGCCATGTGAGCGAGAACGTGGGCGCTGCTGTGCGCAAGCTGCAGGAGCTGCAAACACAGTGGAAGGAGACCGGCCCGGTATCATCGCACAAATACAAGGAAATTCAGGCCGACTACAGCCGCGCTGTTGAAGATATCTATTACAATCTTAAAATTTTCCGCGAGCTGCAGGAGCACGATCTCAAAAAGAACTTTGAGCTGAAGACCGAAATGATCGAAAAGCTCAGGTCGCTGCAATCGCTTGATAACATTAAGGAAGCCGAACGCCTCATTAAAGTGTACCGCAACGAGTGGGATGAGATCGGCCCTGTGCCAAACGGCAAATGGGAAGCGCTGAAGCAGGATTACAAAACCGTGCTCGACGATACTTACGCTAAAATAAAAGCGCACTATAATTCTGTTGAAGAGCAAAAAGAAAGCAACCTGAAGTCGAAGGTTGATATTATTGAGCGCACGAAGGAGCTGATCAATTCGCTTTCAGAAGAAAAAGCGGCACGCTGGAACGAAGCCACCGACAAGCTTCTGGCACTTCAGGCCGAGTGGAAAACCATTGGCCGCACCACCGAAAAAGATAACGAAAAGATCTGGAGCGAATTCAGGGCTTTATGCGACAGCTTCTTTGATAAGAAAAAGGAATTCTTCAGCGGACTCAACGAAAAATTTGCAGCCAACCGCAAAATAAAATCAGAGCTCATTTCAAAAGCTGAAGCGCTGCAGCACAGCACCGACTGGCAAAAGACAGGCCTTGACCTGATCCGCCTTCAGGACAACTGGAAAAAGCATCCGGCCAACGGCGATAAGGAAGAGCCGAAATTGTTTGCCCGCTTCCGCAAAGCCTGCAATACGTTTTTCGACGCCAAGAAAAATTATTACGAGAACCTCGATGCTTCTTACGAGCACAACTTAACTGCCAAGGAAGAAATTCTGAGCCGCTTTAATGATTTTAAGCTGGGGGAGGATCTCAAGTCTAACCACGAGCAGCTCAAAGCTTTTTCTGCAGAGTGGAATGCAGCCGGCATGGTGCCAATGAAGGAGAAGAAGCGTGTGAACGATGCTTTCTACAACCGCATGGATGAGCTGTATGAGCAGATGAACCTCGACAAGCAGGAGAAAAGCATGATGCAGTTCCGCTCGAAGATCGACCGTTTGGCCGCTTCAGAGAACGGGTTTGATCTGCTTCGCAAAGAGTCAGATCACCTGCGTAAGCTGGCTGACGAGATCAACAACAACATTCGCACTTACGATAACAACCTGGGCTTTTTCAAGAACTCAAAAGGCAGCAACAGCTTTATTAAGGAAATTGAAGACAAGATCAATGGCGAGAAAGCGAAGATCGCTGATCTTAACGCCAAGCGCAAGCTCATTAACGAAGAGCTGAACCGCCTGCGTGATGCCGATAAGCCAAAGGCTGAAGCCTGATCGTGATTAAAGCCAAATTAAACCCCAAGTATTATGCAGTACCAGTGGAATAAGAACCTGATCCTGCTTTTGTTTTTTGTGATGAGCCTGCCTGTGCTGGCGCAAACTGAAAATGAAAAAAAACAGGAGCATTGGAAAAAGAAATATTCAGCCGAATACAAAAAAACTATTACCGATAGCCTCGACTTTGTTGGCAACCTGGTGGATATGAACTATGGCGCCGCCTGCAGCGCAACGGTGAGAGGCGCCGGGGTGTTCCTGTTCAAAGGCTCTTCAGCCGACAAGCGTTTGAAAGACACAACCATTATGGTGGTGATTCAATGCGCCGATGTGTACCGCGATTTTTTATTTGCCGGCGAATCGTACAGGCTGCGTGTTACGCCCGGCAGAATGAAGCACTGGGCCGATTTCAGCTGGGATAAATACAGGTCTTACAACAAGCATTATTACCTGGTTGAAAAAAGCCTGGAGAGAATGGATTAGCGTTTTGTACGCCTCCTGCCTTTGATATTTCACCTCGCCAGATGAGAAGTATCCGTAAATTTCTGATCTCCTTCATAAAATTAAGGAAAGGGATATCGTAATTTTATTAGTACGTGAACCCGCGCCAGGGATATGGAAGGTTTAGCTCTTTTTTGCTGAGCAAAAAAAGCCACGGCAAAAGCCCGGTGGGCTTTTGAGCGAGCCAGTGTGTAAGCAAGCGGAGCCTGGA
>Ga0068856_100006742_pt1 | contig 11248 bp, 7 predicted proteins | sample KBSCornC62_FD_66595 | JGI IMG/M metagenome (GOLD analysis project Ga0068856, IMG submission 66595) | Corn rhizosphere microbial communities from Kellogg Biological Station, Michigan, USA - KBS Corn C6-2 | ecosystem: Host-associated > Plants > Roots > Rhizosphere > Soil ... | reverse complement strand
CGCGTTATCGTCCCAATCAAAGGGGAGATAACGCAGCTCGCGAAACCGAAGATAGGCGATCACTCCGCCCGCCAGGATGGACAGAAACAATCCCCAGCGGACGGCGTTGGCCTTGAGCTTGAGCGCCGCGCGATCGGCCCAAATCATCGGAATCAAGCTGATCAGCAGTGGAATCACCGTCGTCAGGCCCATCGGAATGGAAGGATATTCCGCCGCCAAGGGCGGAAAACGATTCGGCTGAGGCGGAGGCCAATGTCCAAAATTCATCCGGACGTAAAGATAGCTCGCGACAAGAAGTGCGAAGACCGTTGTCTCGATCACCATCATCAGGACGTTGCCCCACCACACCAGGGAGCGATGGTCGAGCTCGCTGACGGGCAAATCTGAAACATCGAGCGCTACGTTTTCCGTCTTCATCGCTATTTATTTAGCCCGCCCTAAGTGTTTCAAATCGATGTCCCGCCAAAACCAGGCGAACAGGACAATATACATGGGAATCATCCCAATGACGAAAGGCCACGGATTAAAAATCACGCCCAACAACGTGCCTGAAATGACCACCGTGAGCAGGATCGGCCAGCAGCTATCCTCTGGCAGTTCGTGAATATGCTCAGGCACTGCATGGAGGAGCGTCGTGGTCAGGACTTCTCGTCGATCGGTCTTCAATCCCACGACGAAAGGCTGGTTGGGCCGATCGAACCACAGCGGATGCATACTGTTCACGGTGGGCTGATAGAGAAAATTGTACGGCTGCGGAGGCGAAGTCGTCGCCCACTCCAACGTCGGTGCCTGCCAAGGGTTATTCCCCGCGATCACCCCGCTTCGCCGTGATTTCAAAACGTTATATAAAAAACACAATACAGCGATCCCCATCACGCCCGCCCCGATTGAAGCCGCCATATTCAAGCCGTTCCAGCCAAGATTCGCATGATAGGTATAAACGCGCCTTGGCATGCCTTCCAATCCGAGCTGATGCATCGGAAAAAATGTCAGATTGAAGCCGATGAACATGAGCCAAAACGTCAACTTCGCGATACCTTCGTCCAGCATCCGCCCGGTCCATTTTGGGAACCAATAATGAAATGCACCGAAAAGCGGAAAAACCGCTCCACCGATCAGCACGTAGTGAAAGTGGGCAACGACAAAGAATGTATCGTGCACTTGGAGGTCCAGCGGAACGGACGCGAGCATCACGCCGGTCAAGCCACCCAGGACAAAGATCGCGAAAAATCCTAGCACAAAGAGGAGCGGACTTTTCCAAACGGGTTTCCCTGTCCAGAGCGTCGCAATCCAACAGAAGATCTGCACGCCGCTGGGAATCGCGATCAGCATACTCGCACCGGTGAAAAAGCTTCGGCCTAGAATCGGGACGGGGGTGGCGAACATGTGATGAACCCAAAGACCAAACCCGATAAACGCCGTCGCGATCAATGAGAGCACGAGGGCTGAATGTCCGACCAAGGGACGTCGGCTAAATGTGCCAATGATGGTCGAAACGAAACCCGTGGCTGGGATGAAGATGATATAGACCTCCGGGTGCCCGAAAAACCAAAACAGATGTTGGTAAAGCAGCGCATCGCCCCCTTCGGCCACGTTGAAAAAGTGTGTCGCCACATGGGACATGCGATCCATCGCGAGCATCGTGCTCACCAACATCACCGCCGGCATCGCAAAGATGACCATGAATGCAGTGATCAGGACCGCCCAGACATAGATCGGAATTCGATCGATCGACATCCCCGGTGCCCGCTGTTTGAAAACAGTGACGATGATCTCGATGCCGGCGATCAGCGCGGAAATTTCGGTAAACGTGATCATCTGCGCCCAAAAATCGACGCGTTTACCAGGCGAGAAATCCGGCCCGGCAAGCGGCACGTAAGAAAACCACCCCGTATCCGGCCCGATGTTACAAAAAAGTCCGCCGTAAAGTACGAGTCCACCGGCCAAATAGACGTAGTAACCCAGGGCGTTGAGGCGCGGGAAAGCGACGTTCCTCGTCCCGATCATGAGCGGAACCAGGTAAAGTCCGACTCCCTCCATGACCGGCACGGCGAAAAGAAACATCATGGTCGAGCCATGAACGGTGAAGAGTTGATTATAAAGATCCGGACCGATCAGCCGATTATTCGGCACGCTGAGCTGCAAACGCATGAGGAGAGCGAGCACGCCCGCCGCGCAGAAAAACCCAAACGCCGTGATGATATAGCGCAGTGAAATCTCTTTGTGATTGGTCGTGCACAACCAGCCGATCACTCCCTCCACGCGCGACCAGACATGATGCAGGTTTTTTTCGTCGACGCTGCGTCGCGTTTGATCCGGGGCCTCCACCAATCGCATGACCGCAGTCTCAGACTTTGTTTCCGAGGAACTCATTTCAGTGTTTGTAGATAGTCGAGGAGGTCGGCTAGATCGTTCGGTTGAAGCCCTGTGCCCGGCATGCGTGCGCCCGGTTTGACCAGTTGCGGCTCCTGGATCCAGAGGGCGAGATTTTCCCGCGTGTTCGGCAGCGTGCCAGCGGCAATGGTCTGCCGACTGGCGAGGTGCGTGAGTTCGGGGCCATTATGCGATCCCGCGATCGTGCCCGACACGGCATGACACATGACACAGGTGCTATTGAGAAAAATTTGCTGCCCGTGTTTCTGTTGATCGGTCATCGGCGCGACGGCGGATTTTCGCGCCGCATCTTCCCACACGGCGAAGTCGGAAGCAGATTCTGCTTTGATCAATAGCCCCATATTCGCATGCTGCGCCCCACAAAATTCCGCGCATTGGCCCCAATAGATTCCAGGCTTCTCCGCGCGAAGAACGAGCGTAGCCGGATGCCCGGGCACCAAATCTTTTTTACCGTGTAAGGACGGCACCCAGAGGCTGTGAATCACATCGGGAGATCGCAGCGTAAAGGAAATCGTTCGGCCAACGGGGATATGGATTTCGTTGGCGGTTTGAAAAACCTTCGAAGGATCTTGATCACCGTATTCAATTTCCCACCACCATTGGTGGCCGGTCACCGTCAAATTCAATGCGCCAGGATCGTTTTTCGGAGCCAGCACTCGGCTGGCAAAGAGGTCGTCCACCAGCAGTCCCAGCAAGATAACGACCGAGACACCGGTGAGGATGGCGATCACTCGGTGCGTCTTCGATTCGCCCGGAATCGAGTCGGCTGGCTGCGGCAAGTTTATATTCGCGCGATCGCGGCGGGATTTAAACCGACAAATCAGAACCGTGGCGACGACGAGGATATAAATAATTCCAAGGACCCAAAAGAACTGCCACCAAAGCGAGCTGATCGCGTGTGCCTCCCGGCTCGCCGGAGCAACCGCCGAGTGGTTTGACGCGCAGCCGGAAACCAATAAGGCTGCCAAAAGAAACGGTGAAATGCATCGCATCACTGGGGCTGTTCTCCGCTGGTTGGCGGCGCGGCCGGGGCGGGATTTTCCTTCTTCTTCGAATTCTCCGCCGGGCTGCTCTTCATCTCGTCGCTCCGATTGGGAGCAACCCCTTGCGGCACCTGGGCGCTCATGCTTCTGACATAGGCAACGATTTTCCACGCCTGGTCCTCCGTGAGATGGCCGCGGAAGGAAGGCATCCCATTGGGACGGCCTTCCATAATGCTCGCATAAATATTTTCAGGACTCGCTCCGTAAATCCATTTGTCGTCCATCAGCGCGGGACCGATATCGCCACCTCCATGAGCATGGCAACTGGCACAGTTGTATGAACTATAAAGCCTTTTCCCCTCCGAGGTCGCATACGCATTATGTTCGAAAGGATTATCCACATGGCTAACGGGCTGTGCTCCCCCGGGCTGCAAATCGATCAGCCGCACGCTGCTCACCGCCGCATTGGAGTTAGGTTCGCCGCCGCTGAACTTTCTTTTTTCCCGGGTGCAGCCGCAGAGCAACATCGTCGTAGCTACGGCGACCACGCACCACCGGCCGCCCATGCGCACGCGCGAGCGATGAAGGCTTTTAGGGTAAAGCGAAAACATACAAGGCTCCTCCCTTAGCCGTATATTTAGGAAGGTCGCGCATCGCGCCGCCAAAGCCGTGGTCCGACACAGGATCATCAGGATCCAGATCGTTGGAAACCACTGAGCCGGGCCAGCCCCCTACGCCGGATAAAATGGCGACATACTGTTTTCCATCAGGCCCGAGGTAAGTGATCGGCTGGCCGACAATACCGGAATCGACTTTGAATTTCCAAAGCACTTTGCCACTGCGCGCGTCGACCGCCTTGAACCACGCATCCATCGTTCCGTAGAAGACCACATCGCCAGCGGTGGCCACGGTTCCGCACCAAACGGGAAAGCGCTCCTTGATATTCCAAACCGCTTTTCCCGCGACAGGATCCCAGGCAGTAAAGGCGCCCATGCTTCCGTCGCCAGGCTCTTGCGGATCCGGATAAAATTTAGCGTCCGCGCCGACGTACGGAGTTCCGGCTATATAATTAACCGGAATCTCTTCGAAATCCATCGAGAGCGTTTGGTGAGGCAAATACATGTATCCGGTTCGCGGCGAAAATGCGGATGGCTGCCAATCTTTTCCACCAGGAGCTGCTGGCGCGATGTCTCGGATCGTTTTCCCAACCTCTGGTTTCTTGTCGGGGTTGAACTGAATATGACCCGTTTTAAGATCGACACCCTTGTAAGCCGTGATGCGAACAAAGGGGTTGGCGGAAATGACCTGACCCGTCTCCCGGTTCAGCACGTAGAGATAACCGTTTCGATCCGCGTGTAGGAGCACCTTTTGTTTTGGCTCGCCTGGCTTGAGGACGAGATCGACCACAATACTCTCATTGATCCCATCATGGCCATAGAGGTCGTGGACGGTGTATTGATAAAACCATTTGGCCTGGCCCGTATCTGGATCGCGGGCGAAGATTCCGCTCGACCATTTGTTGGGGCCTTTGCGGACTTCGGAATTCCAACTCGCCGGATCGCCCGTGCCGTGGAACAGCAGGTGGAGTTGCGGATCGTAGCTGATCCAGCCCCAGACTGTTGCCCCACCGATTTTCCACTGTTCACCCGGCCACGTCGTGACCCCGAGATCCTTGCCCTTGTCATCTGCGTAATACGGATGGAAGTCGGGGCCAATCAGGCAGTCCGAGTCGGGCCCCGTGTTGTACGCCCGCCAGACCACTTTGCCCGTCTTCCCGTCCAGCGCAGCAATCCATCCACGAACACCGAGTTGGCTGCCGCTGTTTCCGACAATCACTTTTCCGTCGATCACAATGGGCGCCATCGTGATGGTCTCGCCAATATGAATGTCCCCGAGTTTGGTCCGCCAGACTTCATGACCCGACTCGGCATCCACGGCGATGGTCTGGCCGTCCAACGTGTTGATATATACTTTTCCGTCATCATAGGCGCAGCCGCGCGCGACATGGTCGCAACACGCTTCGCCTTGAGAGGCCGCGTCCGGCTTGGGCTCGAACCGCCACTTGATCTGGCCAGACTGCTTCAAGTCGAGTGCATAGAGATAATTCGGGTACGGCGTGATGATGTACATCGTCGAACCCACGACGATCGGCGCGCCTTCGTGTCCGCGATTCACCCCGGTGCCGAATGTCCACGCCACCTGCAGCGAGTGAACATTGTCGGCCGTGATCTGATTCAACGTGCTGTACCGCATGTTCGAATCGTCCTTCGCGGCAATCGGCCAATCCGCGTCAGGCGGTCGCGCCGGATTCGGCTGCGCTTGAGCCTTGAGGGCGTGGCAAAGGGCAAGGGAGAGGGCAAAAACCAATAAAGGTCTCACGGCATCAGTATATAAACGCTCAAAAGATTCGCTATCGGGAAACCGCCCAACCGAAAGCTGGGAAATAAAAGTCGAGACGTTTGTTGAAAACCCATTAAGTAGACCCGGATGCTGATCTGGTCGCTTATATCGGAGAACGATACATTTTTCGGCGTTCTCAAAATCCCGGCTAAACCACGGCGTCCGTTGGGCTTTCGGAGGTCCGCCCTCCAGGCGCACGCGCTGCTGGGTGTTCTATAGGCGGCTGGCGCCCACGTCACGGTCCGAGCCAGACGGAAACTGACGCGGCATCCGAATTGTTTGGAGATATACTCAGTCTATTTCCCACCCCGCCGCCGGGCGCCGGAAATGCCGACTATGCAGCAGGCGTGAAAGGGAGTTGCAGAGATGATATAAATCTTCTGTCGCTGGGAGCGCGGACATTCTTGTCCGCCCTCACCGATTGCGGCAAAGCCGCTCTTCGCAAATCAGCGCGAGCTTCGCCCGCATCTAGAATTTGGGCGGAGAAGAATGTCCGCTCTCTCAGGGAGAGGGCTTCGTTGCCTGTAGTCGGCGTCTACTCTGTATCTCCTTCGACCACCAGTCGCAGCGAATCCAAACGCAGGCGCGCGGCGCCGATTGCGTCGAGCACGTTTCGGATCTGCTCTTTCGTCAGCTCGATCTCGGCTTGGCTAATATGATCGTTGATCTTCTGCAGGTCGGTCAACCGCTGTAGTTCTTCTCCCAATACGCTCTGCGCTCGCTTCTGCGCGGCACTGCGGATCGTCAAACTCCGCACCTCCGCTTTTTCGGAGGCGGCTTCGGTGAGGTTTTTCAGCACTTCACCGGTGAATCCCGGTTGTTCCAAAAAGCGGGTGATCGGTGCGTCTTCGATATCGGCAGCCCATGCCTTTCCCGACCGTTCGTCGGTCAGATCATCACCACGCACATCCACGAGGACCCGGATCGGTGTGGGAGCGAGAAATTGATCCACGTGCCAGCGCGAGTCCGCGACCGTCTCCAAAACAAAAACGGCTTCGAGCAGCAAATTGGGTTCATCGGCCTCGATCCGCCCGAACGCTGTCGTGCCCGCGGGCGAGTTGATCAACAAGTCCAAGGCGTCCCTGAGCAGAGGATGATCGGCCGAAAGGAAACGAATATCCTCACGAGCAATCGCCCGACGGCGATCGTAGGTCGCCAACATGCCTTCGGCCGGAATCGAGGGAAACCCTTCGATAAAGGCATGACTTGGATCGTAGAAAACGTCGCCCTCCTCGTGGTCTTTGATCCGCACACCAAAGTGGTCGAGGAGTTCACTCAAAAAGTTTTTCAAGAACGGATCCGCATCCGCCGCTTGCACGCGCGCAATGACTTGCTCGGCAACCTTGGGATTGAAGGAATTTAACTCCAACAGCCGATCTCGGCCTTTGCGCATTTTTTCCGAAAGCGCTTCACGAAACGCGACGGTTTCCTTCAACAACGCGTCCCACTCCTTTGGCGACTTTTTCCCCTCTCCCGCCGCCAACGCGAGCGTAAGCAGGCGGTCCCGAAACTTTTCCTGATAGTCGTTGCCGCCATGGAGCGAGGTCTCGATCGCGTCGAGCCCACGGTGATACCAATCGAGCACGAGCTCGTCGCTGCTGCCGACGAGATAAGGCGCGTGAATTTGAATCGTAGTGGTTTGCCCAATACGATCGAGCCGTCCGATGCGCTGCTCGAGCAATCCAGGATTGAGCGGCAGATCGAAGAGCACCAGGTGATGCGCAAATTGAAAATTGCGTCCTTCGCTGCCGATCTCGGAGCAGATCAGCAACTGCGCGCCTTCAGGCTCGGCAAACCATGCGGCATTGCGGTCGCGCTGAACGAGAGGAAGTCCTTCATGAAATAGGCCCACTTTCAAACTCACCCGCGCCTGCAGCGCGGCTTCGATCGCGATGACTTTCCGCTGCGATTTGCAGATCAACAAAATCTTTTCGGGCCGCTGCTTTTGCAGCAAGGCGACGAGCCAGTCGATCCGAGGATCTTCTTTGAAGGAAAAGCGCACACTCGCCTCGTTGCCGAGTTCCTCGGCCTCGAACTCGCGGCTGATCCGCGCGAGCAACGTCGGGTGCGCTCCTTCGATCGGAGCGGGGCAGAATTTGCGCTTGGGAAAACCGGTCATCGCCGCGCGCGTGTTGCGGAAAACCACACGTCCGGTGCCGTGTTGATCGAGCAACGTTTTGAGCACGTTTTCACGCGCGCCGGGTCGACCTTCAGCCAGAGCCGTGAGGTGCTGTTCCAAGCGCTGGGGATCGCGGTTGAAAATCTTTTTCAACGCGGTCAGATCCTTCGGTTTGAGCGGCTTTTGCTCGATTAACTTCGTGGCGATTTCTGCCACTTGGCCGAAGCCGTCGTTCTCTTTCACAAAAGCATCGTAGTTGTCGTATCGATACGGATCGAGCAGACGCAGGCGAGCAAAGTGCCCGGGCAAGCCAAGCTGCGTCGGCGTGGCGGTGAGCAGCAAGAGGCCCGGAGTGCGTAGCGACAACTGCTCGACTGCTTGATACTCCGGACTAGCCACCTCGGGGGTCCACTGCAGATGATGCGCCTCGTCGACGACGATCAAATCCCATCCGGCGGCAATCGCCTGTTCGCGCCGAGTTTCCTGGGAGCTGAGAAACGTCACGCTCGCGATGGCGAGTTGAGAAGCGAGAAACGGATTCTCACCATTGGGCGCCGCGGATTCGCAGCGAGCCTCATCATAAATGCTGAACCACAGATTGAAGCGGCGCAAAAGTTCGACGAACCACTGGTGCACCAGCGATTCCGGGACAAGCACGAGAATGCGACGAGCCCGGCCGATCGCCAGCAGCCGCTGCACGATCAAACAGGCCTCAATCGTTTTGCCCAAGCCGACTTCATCAGCCAACAATACGCGTGGTATTTGCCGGCCGGATACCTCTTGCAAAATATAGAATTGATGCGGGATGAGTTGAAGACGCCCGCCGAGAAAGCCGCGCACCTCGGATTGGCGATAGCGCCACTGCACTTCAAGCGCGCGCAGGCGCAGATCAAAAACCTCGTTGGCCTCGGTTTGGCCAGCCATCAACCGTTCCGGCGGTGAACTCACGCTGGTTACGTCGGAGATGTCCGCTTCGCTGACGCGTTGGCCATGGCCTACGTAAGTGAGCAAGCCTGCTGCTTCTTCAACGGATTCGATCACCAGCGTCGTTTGATTTCGGCTGCGGATTGTCTCGCCTTCACGAAACCGCACTCGCTTCAACACCGGTGTGCCCAACGCGTAGAGTCGATTTTCCCCGGTCGCGGGAAAGCGGACGCCGATTCGGCTCCGATCGACACTCTCCACGATCCCCAGACCCAGCTCGGGTTCGCGTTCACTCATACAGCGTTGGCCAATCACACTCAGGGACATTTGGTTAATCAGGTCGCACCCTGGCGGGATTTCAAAGCGGATTTTACGCGCAACGGTAAAGGACCTCATTTTATGGAGCGCCGTCCTCATTCCTCGGCGGCCCGCAAACTGTTAACGTATCGATTCCTTTACTCTGAAAGCCGGGCACACTTGAGTGCACCACCGTTCCCTCGGCCCTCGTGCCGCCATTCTCAATCTTTCCACTATGAGCTCACACTCCCAATCTGCTCCCTCGGCGCAAGCCTTCGATGCCCGCGTTAAAAAAGTCCGCGCCGACTACGAGAAATTCGTGACCCGCGCCAACCCGGTCGATGCCGAGTGGGAGAATGGAGTTTTCGAACGGTTTCAACATCCCGTCGTGACCGACCGCCATGCGCCGCTCGAATGGCGATACGATTTCAACCCGAAGACGAATCCGTTTTTCATGGAGCGTCTCGGAATCAACGCCGCGTTGAATCCAGGGGCATTTTATTGGAACGGCAAAGTTCACCTCGTCGTCCGCACCGAAGGCTATGATCGGAAGAGCTTTTTCTCGATCGTGGAGTCGCCAAACGGCATCGACAATTTTCGCTTCTGGGACGAGCCGATCGATCTGCCGGAGCTGAAACCCGAGACGAATGTTTATGATATGCGCATCACCTTCCACCAGGACGGCTGGATTTACGGTGTATTTTGCGCCGAAGCAAAAGACCCGAAGGCCGCGCCGGGAGACCTCTCTTCCGCGGTTGCGGTTGCAGGTATCGTGCGCACGAAAGATTTCAAGAAATGGGACCGTTTACCGAATCTCAAGACACCCGCCTCGCAGCAGCGCAACGTCGTGCTGCATCCGGAATTTGTTAAAGGCGAATACGCCTTTTATACACGACCGATGGACGGCTTTATTGATGTTGGCTCGGGCGGCGGCATCGGCTGGACACTCTGTAAAGACATCACGACGGGCGTGACTGGACCGGAAACGATCATCGATTCGCGCGCCTATCACACGATCAAGGAAGTGAAGAACGGCCAGGGTCCGGCTCCCTTGAAGACGGATAAAGGCTGGCTTCATCTCGCGCACGGCGTGCGCGCGTGCGCGGCTGGTCTTCGTTATACAATCTATATGTTCATGACCTCGCTCGAGGACCCGTCGAAGGTCATCGCGCGGCCGGGCGGTCATTTGATCGCTCCTTATGAAGGCGAGCGCATCGGCGACGTGTCGAATGTCACGTTCACCAATGGCTGGGTGCTCCTGCCGGACAACACCGTCTTGATGTATTACGGCGGCTCCGACACACGCTGCTACGTCGCGCGCTCGACTTTGGACAAGCTCGTGGATTGGTGTTTGAATACACCGGAAGACGGATTGACCACGCGCAAGTGTGTCGACCAGCGCCTCGCGCTGATTCGCGCCAACAAGCACTTCCTCACCGGAAAAGCTTAAACACTCCGCGACGGCGAATGCTGTCGTGGATTCCTGAATACGAGCCCGGTTGAAACGCCGGGCTTTTTCGTCGAAATGTTTTGGCAAACTCCGGAACGGAAATAACCGCGTGAAAAGGCGGGCTCTGCACCCTATACGTCGAGGGCCCGCGTTCTCACGAACGCGGCAACGAAAACACTTCCGTGGCCCTTTGTCCGCGGATTCTTTCCCTCTCCTAGCTGGTAGCTGCGCGCCTTAGCGCGCGGACTTTGCGTCTGCAGAACAGAATTCTCGTCGTATAACCAACGACGACGCAAGATCCGCGCGTCAAGACGCGCAGCCACGGGAGAGGAGCTAATCCATGGGATTTCGCGTTCTAAGGAACGCCTTTGAGATTCGCCGACGAGAGCATTGGGAGCGAAGCTCGGTCATCGGCCCTGGGAGCACTGCGCCTCCGGCGCGCCAACTAACTGAGAGTGAGCGAAGCTCACGTTTTCCTGATTCTAGCTACGAGCTTCGCTCAATAAATGAGCTGACGCGCCGAATGCCCGCGCTCCGAGGATCGGATATGTTTATTTAAAACTAGATTGGATCTACCTCCAATCCTTCGGGCGTCTCCTCCCGCCGCAGCAGTGAACGTTTTTCTACGCTTTCGCCGCGGCGGCGAACGCCTTTGCTTTCGCCGTGATCGCGGCCCAATTT
>Ga0068856_100006741_pt1 | contig 11249 bp, 9 predicted proteins | sample KBSCornC62_FD_66595 | JGI IMG/M metagenome (GOLD analysis project Ga0068856, IMG submission 66595) | Corn rhizosphere microbial communities from Kellogg Biological Station, Michigan, USA - KBS Corn C6-2 | ecosystem: Host-associated > Plants > Roots > Rhizosphere > Soil ... | reverse complement strand
CCGTGCGGCGCACCTATATCCCGTCGCGCCCTGAGGAGCGAATGATGAACCGTTCGATTACGCGGATGTCTACAACGTCCCATCTGAAAAGCCCTTAGTGCAATAGTGCAATTGTGACGCTTTGAAAGTACAGACTGCACTTTCCATTGTGGCGAGTGGCAACGGATCTATGGCTTAACGCCGCGGAGCTATTGTCGATGGCCGCGGACAGTTAAAAAATTGGGATGGTGGTTCCATATTTTCGTGTGTTCATGACTGAACCGTGTTGAATTCCGTTCTGATTTGAAACCTCTTTCTTCGTCGCGGTGATCCGGTCAGACAAAGGCAGGCCCATGAAATGCTTTGCTATTTCAAAACCAGCCGCGGGTCACCGCGAAACGGCAAGTAGGTTCGACTTAATATGAAATTCAACATCCCAGCATTATTACTGATCTCCGAGCCGAGCGGCTGGATCGACCGGTAGGCCACCCACTCGAACTTCGAAATGCAGCTTGCCATCGACGATATCGCCAACCGGAGAGCCTTTGGCGAGAACGGCACCTTTTTGAACGGTGGCATTTTTCAAGCCGTAGTATGCAGTAACTTCACCATCCGCATGACTAATCAAGACCGTCTGACCGGGCAGGGGTGCTAGCTTGTCGGCGTATAGCACCGTGCCGTCTGCCGCAGCCCGAACAATCGAATTTGCCGGCACGCTGATCACAATGTCGTTGTTGCCGTTCTGCATATATTTATCAACGATCTTGCCCAAAGCCGGCCATTCCATGGCATTGGCCTTGCTGAACGTGAAAAGGGTCTGCCCAGGCAGGAGCAAGTCATCGGGTGCGAGCCGATTCAAGCTTCGCAGATCTGCGGCTGTTGAGTTTGTTTTCGCGGCAATTTTCTCGAGGTCGTCGCCGGGTTTGACGATATAATAGCCAAAGAGTTCACGCTTACCAGTTCCAGACGCATCTAAACCATTTGCGATAACGTCGAGCAGAGCGTCGTCGGGAGCCTCCACGGTCGTAGAGGCAGAGGCGACCTGCATTACTTCTCCGAGCTTGGGCGAAATCTTGGCCCAACCGGCACCGGGAGCACTATTGTCCGGGGGCTGTTGTTCACCTGCCTTACAAGATTGCGGAAGATTCACAGTGTGAGACGGATCGCTGTCATGTAACGTCTGTGGGTCTCTGTCACAGATTCTGATTGTGACCTCTAGTTTAAGGAACGTTATGCGATCAAGGCCATAGAGTTCGGCACCGGGCGCAATATCTTCGCCATCCGGCTTTTTGGTCGAAATCCTCCGAAGATAGCCGCCTGCGGAACGATGATCCACACCCAGCACGTGTCCGACGACCTCGTTTTCGTCGGCAACAACTACACCAGGTCGGCAAGCGGCCAACATAGCTCCAACAATCAGGCAGGACCAGGAAATACAGTTCGCATTCACCATTGGAACAGCCTCTTCAGTAAACTCGAAAGAATTTCTTCTGCCGCAAGCCGAATATCTACAATCCCAGCAAATATGCCGAGAAGCGCAAATGATAGCATTCCATTGCTGAAGTCGGAATGCATCTTCTGCCAAGCCAAAAATACTGCGAGAAGCGATGTTAGAATCAAAGCTGTTGGCCAGGCCCAATCCAACGCCTCCCCCCATGAAGTAGCCGGATTCCAGTTCCGCGTTGCCTGGCTATAGCCAACGAGGAACAAAATGCTGATAACGACAGTAGCGATTGCTATCAACGCAATAGACTCAATCTCGCTCCACGAAGGCAGGCTGCCATTCTCTGTTTGCATAAACTGGGCATTCGTGAACGCGTAGACAGCGTTCGCGACAATCAGAGCGCCGGGGATTTGTCCGATCGGAGTATTATGAACGTCGCCCGAATTAAAGTCTGTGGTTGCAATCAAGATCGTTTGTGGCGCAGGGAGCCCGGCTATTCCTTTGGCCATCTCATCATTGAAGTATTCGCTACTAACAACATGAAGTTGTCTGCCTTTTTGCAACTGAGCCGTAGTTGAAGCGGTTGGCTGAGGAAGCGCAAAATGAAAATTGATTCGCATGAGTTCGGACGCTTGTGAAAGGGGACCGACCTCGAGGCTGCACTCGTCGATGGCCAGTATACAATAGTGCAGAGGTTCGGGTTTGCGCGCTGCTTCAGGTAGAGCGAGGCTGCGAGATTCCAATCCCGAGTTGTCCAACGTCGTCCTCAGTTCGGTTAGATCGTTCTGAGCTCTTCCGGGGCTATATGCGGCCGCTGGCAGATTGGAAGCCAGACTGACGACTAGGGAAAGGGAGGGGATACGCCGCCTGAAAATTCGACTTTCGCCATCGGCGGTTTTCCCAACGACATCTGCCACGACCCATGGTCTTATTGCGCCTGTGAGGCCCCGATCATCGGGGATCTGTGACAGGATCGGGTGAGTAAAGAGTATTCGATCCGCTGAATGCAAAGTCGCGTCGCTTGAGCATTGATCCCAGAAAGTCTCCTCTTCCGAATAATACGGGCCGACGCTAGCCAAGCTTCTCGGCATTACAACGATCATCTTGGACGCGGCAACTGATATAGCGTCCAGCAACGCTTTTGTGGCTTCGTCACAGGTCGGACGGTTTGAAGGCATAATGTCGATGGCAAGCACCCGCGCCTCGCTTTGCGCAGCGACGAGAATGAGCTTTGCGAGTTGAGCGCGGTCAACTAATGGCGATGGCGCGCAGTTGCTTTGGAATTTGCCGTCCGGACAGGAACTGCGCTGAATCTCGACCAACGTCATGTTCAGATTTTCGAAAGGCAGCGGGCGATCTTGCGCTTGAGCCGCCATATTCGCGTCCGCCACGGCGTCACGGGCAGCTACCACAGCAGGAAATTTTGAACCGCCAATAAGAAGAAACGCGAATATAACGCCGAACGTGATCAGCAGTAAAACCCGTAAGGTCAGCTTCCCCAGAAACGGCCGCACAATAATCCCCCAGAAACGCTGAGGTTATACTAGATCATAAACTGCATAGTTTCTATCTTCCGATTAAGCTCTTATTCCTCGCTTTGCGGCTAATCGCGTTCTTCCTCAATTTCTGTGACTAACCGGGTGTTCGGGCCTCAACAGATCAGAACGTTGTGAAACTCCACACTGCGGCTGAGCGCCAGCAAATATCAGCTGCGCGAACGCTTCCTCCCACTCTTCAGCGGCTTCATGATGACGACATCGTCGGCCATAGGAACGAAGAACTCACAAATATCGCAAGACAACGCTTCCGCTATTTTCTCAAGGGTCGTGACGGTCGGGTTCTTGTTGCCGCGTTCGAGATAGCCCACATAGGAGCGCTCGACATTGGCCTCAAGCGCAAGGTTGTCCTGCGAGATTCCCCGCATAACCCGTATTCGCCGGAGATTCAGTGCCACTCGCTGCCGTGTATCCATGGCGGAAACACAGCATTGATAAAACCACGTGTTATAGAGCTACGAATGGCGATTTTGAACGAACCAGAGGTAGCGTCGGCGGCCTCGCAGGGCAAAACGCGAGCGAAGGCGCAGGAGGTGCATGAAGTGGTGCCCGACGAAACGGCCGATTTACTGATGGCTCTGCTCTTTGCCGTCAGGAAAATCGTCGAGAGCGGAGTGGAGGGTAAGCGGCGTATAGCGAAGACCTACCGCGAGGCACGTTCACTGATAGCAACGATAGATCGTGACCGCGGTTCGGCTCGCCCGCGGATCGAGGCATGTCTGAAGCACTTCAACATTCATAAGAACGCCGACGACGCAGCTGCAGCGGGGTGGATGCTGGCTGCTATCCAGGAGCGGGTGAGCGAACGTGACCTTTACGGTTGGCGTAGGTTGAAGGAAATCGTCGACGTGGCGGTGCAGGAACTCCTCTTGTCCGAACAGCTGCCCGTTCATTGAGCCGCCGAAACTTCGTTCGTTACAGCAAGCCTGATGGACTGACCAGTTCGCCGCCCTTGGTGACGATGGTTGAACCATAGGGCTCGCGGGCCATGATGACCAACGCATCATCCGGCAATGGCCGGGCAAGATCCTTCGCCTCCTCCCATGGCGCCGTCATCCAGATGTCGGTCTCTTCCCTGGTCAACAGAAGCACCGGCATGGCCTTGCCATGAATGGGCTTGACGAGATTGTTCGGATCGGTCGTCAGGAACCCATAGAGATCGTCGGTGGTGAACCCATCTTTGACCTTGCGCACCGACGTCCATTGCGGAACATGGATGCCGGCAAAGAACATCAGCGGCTTGCTTTCATCGCGGGCGAACCAGGCATTCGGCACATTGCCGCCATCCTGCTGGCTTGCCGGATCCGGCTCGGCAAAGCTGGTGACCGGAACCAGACAGCGGTTCTCGACGCCGAACCAGCGCCTCCAATGTGCAAGCTTCAGATTGCGGACATTGGTGACGCCACGGTCGACCTGCTCGCGCAGCAGCTGCTCGAAGTCAAACTCCTTGCCCTTGGCTCGCAGTTTCTCGGCCTTGGCCTGGGCTAATCTCTCAAGGGCGAAGCGCGGAGAGGGTAATCCCCAGCGCGCATGGACGAGCTGCTTGCCGCCATCAGCGGTGTTGCGGACGATCGGCCCCATCTGGTCCGGGTTCATCTGATAGGCCGGCATCAGGTTGATCAGGCTCTCGGCGTCCTGAGCCCACTTGTTCACCCAGTCCTTGTCTTCCATGCGGTATAAGTTGCACATCGACGCTCCATCTCCCCTTGAAGCCGGCGGACATGGTAGCCGACGAAGCGCCGGAATGCCAATCGGTGACTACCGGCCGATCGGCTTCGAAACTTTTTCAAAAGCTCCGCCATTGCCCCTTCGAAGTCATGTCCATGATTCCCAATGCGAATCTTAAAGTCCACTAAAATAGAGGGATAATATTCCTATTTCGGGTTGCTTGACACGCAGATCGACATGGAACATTTAGTGAACAAATAGACTTGACCGATAGGACGTCGATACCAACACGACCTTGCAGGGACCCGTGAATGATGACTGCTGCCCGCGATAGGGTGATATCTGATCTAAGGGATCGCATTGCGTTACTGCAAGGGAGCGCGGGCGGGAAGAGGGACAGTCTTGCCTTCGGTGTGCCTGAGATCGATGCCGTATTGCCGGGCGGGGGACTTGCCTATGGTGCGGTGCATGAGTTCGCTGGCGGCGGAGCGGGTGTCGTTGATGGTGCTGCGGCTGCGCTCTTTGTCGCCGGCATCGCGGCGCGGACAAGAGGCAAGATCGTTTGGTGCCTGATGCGGCCGGACCTGTTCTTTCCGGCTCTCGCGCAGGCTGGCCTGCATCCGGATCGGGTCGTCTTCGTCGAGGCAGACGGGCAAGAAGACGTCCTTGCATCGATGGAAGAGGCTTTGGCCTTTGGGGGCCTTGGCGCCGTCGTCGGCGAGATCGTCCGCCTGCCGATGGTCGCCTCCCGCCGCCTGCAGCTGGCGGCGGAAAAGACCGGCACCATGGGACTGGTGGTCCGGCGCTGGCGCCGGCAGGTGGAGGCCTCGGATTTCGGGCAGCCGACGGCGTCGACGACAAGGTGGCGGGTGAGTGTCTTGCCGTCGGAGAACTTGCCGGTTCCTGGCCTCGGGCGGCCGCGATGGTTCCTGGAGCTGATCAGAGTTAAGGCGGGTGAGTGCGCTGAGTTTATCGTGGGAGCGTGCGATGCCACGGGTCGTATCCATCTATCTGCCGGAGCTGCCGATCGAGCGGATCAGGCGGATGGATCAGAAAGCAGAATTATCGCCTGACAGGCCGCTGGTCCTGGTCGCCAGGAGCGGCTCCAAACGCTTTATATCCGCGGCCGATGTAAAAGCCAAGGAAGCGGGCATCCGTTTGGGCATGCCGGCTGCCAAGGCTCAAGCCATGGTCCATGGCCTGCAGTTTGCCGATGCGGATCCTATAGCCGATGCGCGAGCGCTCGAGCGAATCGCGCTCTGGTCCCTCTCGCGATATTCCCCGATCGTCGCGGTCGACGGCGCGGACGGTATCGTCATGGATACGGAAGGCGCCGATCATCTGCAGGGCGGCGAGCTTGCATTGCTCACCGGGATCGTCAATCGCTTCCGGGCGCGGGGGCTCACCGTCCATGCGGCGATCGCCGACACCTGGGGTGCGGCGCATGCCTGTGCCCGCGCCACCCGTCGCGAGGTCGTCATTATCCCGCCTGGAGAGACCGCCCGCGCCGTCGAGCGGCTGCCGATCTCGCTGCTGCGGCTACCGGCGGAGATCGTCGCCAGCCTTCGCACCCTCGGTCTCAAGACCGTCGGCGAGCTGTCGGCAACGCCCCGGGCGCCATTGGCGCTGCGCTTCGGTCCCGAGATCGGCCGACGTCTCGACCAGATGTTCGGTCAAAAATCCGAGCCGATCGATCCCATCCGGGCGCCGGAATGGATCGAGGTCGCCAGGGCCTTTGCCGAACCGATCGCTGCGGCCGAGACCATCGACAAATATGTCGGCCGTCTCATCGTCAGGCTGGTGGCCGAACTGCAGCGCAAGGGGCTCGGTGCCCGCCGCACCGATCTCATCGTCGAGAAGGTCGACGGCAGCAGACAGGCGATCCGCGCGGGAACAGCCAAGCCGGCGCGCGATGTCGCCTGGCTGACAAAGCTGTTCCGGGATCGAACGGAAAAGATCGAGCCCGGTTTCGGCATCGAGAAGCTGACGCTCATTGCCGTCATGACCGAACCGCTTGGTGAGGAGCAGCGATCGTCGCTGGCCGATGAGCAAGATCAGGATATCACGCCGCTGATCGATACCTTCGGGAATCGCGGTCAGCGTGTCTATCGCGTGGCGCCGGTGGCGTCCGATCTCCCCGAACGCAGCATTCGGCGGATTTCGGCGGCAGCCGAAGACGTCTGCGAGACCTGGGTGCATCACTGGCCGCGGCCGGTGCGGCTCATGGCGCGGCCGGAACCGATCGAGGTCATTGCTCTCCTGCCGGATCATCCGCCCGTCTCCGTCACCTGGCGTGGCAAGCGCCGGCGAGTCAGGCGCGCCGATGGGCCGGAGCGCATATTCGGGGAATGGTGGACCAGGAGTTCGGAATTTGATGCGGTGCGGGATTATTTCGTGATCGAGGACGAGGCTGGCGAGCGATTGTGGATTTTCCGCTCCGGCGACGGTGTCGATGCTGCCACAGGCTCGCATCGCTGGTTCCTGCATGGGATCTTCGCATGAGCTACGCCGAGCTGCAGGTCACCACCCATTTTTCCTTCCTGCGCGGCGCGTCGTCGGCCGACGAGCTATTCCGGAGGGCGAAGGAGCTCGGCATCAGCGCGCTCGGTATCGTCGACCGCAATTCACTGGCCGGTATCGTCCGAGCATTGGAGGCATCGCGCGCGACCGGCCTTCGGCTCGTCGTCGGCTGCCATCTCGATCTTGCCGACGGCATGTCGATCCTCGTCTATCCCACGGACCGGGCAGCCTATTCGCGTTTGACCCGGCTGTTGACGCTGGGCAAGGGCAGGGGCGGTAAGAGCAACTGCGTCCTCCATTTGGACGATGTCGCCCTCTACGCCGAGGGTCTGATCGGCGTCCTTATGCCCGATCTTCCCGATGAGACCTGTGCCCTGCAGCTCAGGAAGATGGCAGAACTCTTTGGCGATCGCGCCTATGTGTCGCTCTGCCTGCGCCGGCGGCCGAACGATCAGCTGCGCTTGCATGAACTGTCCAATCTTGCTGTTCGTTTCAAGGTGAAGCCTGTCGTCACCAATGACGTTCTTTTCCACGAACCATCGCGCCGTCAGCTGCAGGATGTCGTCACCTGCGTTCGCAACAACACTACGATCGACGATATCGGCTTCGAGCGCGAGAGGCATGCCGACCGTTATCTGAAGCCGCCGGAAGAAATGGCGCGGCTGTTTCCGCGCTATCCCGAAGCGCTTGCCCGCACGCTCGAGATCGTCGAGCGCTGCACGTTCTCGCTGGAGGAGCTCACCTACCAGTATCCGGAGGAAGCGATCGTTCCGGGTAAAAATTCCCAGGAATCTCTCGAGCATTATGTCTGGGAGTGCATTCCGGACCGCTATCCGGAGGGCTTGCCGCCATCCGTGCGGAAGGTGATCCGGCACGAGCTCGACCTCATCCGCACCATGAAATACGCCCCCTATTTTTTGACGGTGTTTTCGATCGTGCGTTATGCCCGCAGCCAAGGTATCCTCTGCCAGGGGCGAGGATCGGCCGCCAATTCCGCCGTCTGCTATGTCCTCGGCATCACCTCGATCGATCCGGAGACCAACAATCTGCTATTCGAGCGCTTTGTCTCCCAGGAGCGCGACGAGCCTCCGGACATCGACGTCGACTTCGAGCATGAGCGGCGCGAGGAGGTGATCCAGTGGATCTACAAGACCTATGGCCGTGACAAGGCGGCACTTTGTGCGACGGTGACGCGCTACCGTGCCAAGGGCGCGATCCGCGATGTCGGCAAGGCCCTCGGCCTGCCGGAGGACGTGATCAAGGCGCTGTCCTCAGGCATGTGGTCCTGGTCGGAGGAACTGGTCACCGAACGCGGCCTTCGCGAGCTTAACCTCAATCCGGACGATCGCCGGCTGGCCCTCACGCTAAAACTGGCGCAGCAGCTGATGGGGGCGCCCCGCCACCTCGGTCAGCATCCCGGCGGTTTCGTGCTGACCCATGACAGGCTCGATGATCTCGTGCCGATCGAGCCCGCGACCATGGCCGACCGCCAGGTGATCGAATGGGACAAGGATGATGTCGAGGCGCTGAAGTTCATGAAGGTCGATGTGCTGGCGCTTGGGATGCTCACCTGCATGAGCAAGGCCTTCGCATTGATCAGGGATTACAAGCATCGGGATCTCGATCTTGCGGCCATTCCCCAGGAAGACCCTGCCACCTACGCGATGATCCGCAAGGCCGACACGCTTGGCACCTTCCAGATCGAAAGCCGGGCGCAAATGGCGATGCTGCCGCGCATGAAGCCGCGCACTTTCTACGATCTCGTCATTCAGGTGGCGATCGTTCGCCCCGGTCCGATCCAGGGCGATATGGTCCATCCCTATCTGCGCCGGCGCGAAGGCAAGGAGGTGGCCGTTTATCCGACCCCGGAGCTGGAAGCCGTGCTGGGCAAGACGCTCGGAGTGCCGCTCTTCCAGGAAAGCGCCATGAAGGTAGCGATGGTCTGTGCAGGCTTTACCGGCGGCGAGGCCGACCAGCTACGCAAGTCGATGGCGACCTTCAAGTTCACCGGCGGCGTCTCGAAGTTCAAGGACAAGCTCGTCTCCGGCATGGAGCGCAATGGCTATACCCGCGAGTTTGCTGAAAAGACCTTCTCGCAGCTCGAAGGCTTTGGCTCCTATGGCTTCCCGGAAAGCCATGCCGCCAGCTTCGCACTCATTGCCTATGCCTCATCCTACGTCAAATGCCATTATCCCGATGCGTTCTGCGCGGCCCTTCTGAACTCCCAGCCCATGGGCTTTTATGCGCCGGCCCAGATCGTCGGCGACGCCCGCAAGCATGGCATCGAGGTCCGTCCCGTTTGCATCAATCGCTCGCGATGGGACTGCACGTTGGAGACGATCGAGGGCAGTGACCGCCACGCCGTTCGCCTTGGCATGCGCATGGTCCATGGCCTGGCTGAGATCGATGCGGCCCGCATCATTGCCGCGCGGGCCGATCAGCCATTCGAGAATGTCGATGATCTGTGGCGGCGATCGGGCGTGCCGGCGGCATCGCTGGTGCAATTGGCCGAAGCCGATGCTTTCCTGTCTTCGCTTGGCCTGCAGCGCCGCGATGCGCTCTGGGCGATCAAGGCGCTACGCGACGAGCCATTGCCGCTCTTTGCCGCGGCCGCTGCGCGCGAGCAGCGAACGATCGCCGAACAGCGCGAGCCTGAGGTCAGCCTTCGGCAGATGATGGAAGGGCACAACGTCATTCAGGATTACAGCCATACCGGCCTCACCCTTCGTCAGCATCCGCTGGCCTTTTTGCGCAAGGATCTCGCCGCTCGCAATATCGTCACCTGCGAGGAAGCGATGGCGGCGCGTGACGGCCGCTGGCTGATGGCAGCAGGCCTCGTGCTGGTGCGGCAGAAGCCGGGCTCGGCCAAGGGTGTCATGTTCCTGACCGTCGAGGATGAAACCGGGCCGGCCAATGTCGTCGTCTGGCCGACACTCTTCGAACGCCGCAGGCAGGTCGTGCTCGGATCCAGCATGATGGCGATCAATGGCCGCATTCAGCGGGAAGGGGAGGTCGTCCATCTCGTCGCTCAGCAGCTCTTTGATCTCACAGGCGATCTGTCCGGGCTTGCCGATCGCGATGAGGCGTTCAAGCTGCCGACCGGTCGTGGCGATGAGTTCGCCCATGGTACGCCCGGGACGCCGGATTCACGCGAGCGGGCCGTGATGAAGGCGCGCGAGATTTATGAGCCTGATCGGCATATCGATACGTTGAAGGTGAGGGCACGGAATTTTCAGTGACAACTTTACGCCAACTCCGGTTACCCAATTCGCGATGGTTGGCGAAGCCATTGAGGGTGACCTCCTTGGCGGCCTGCCATTGTTTCAACGGCTCTGGAGTAGCTGTCCAAATCGAATTGCGAAAAATCGTGGTAGATCACATGCTGTCCGAATTAGACCGGATCCTTGATATCAGGGCCATAGCTGTAGGTGCCATACCATTCGATAACATCTTTGTTTGGCAGGACTTGCTTGAAGGCGGATTTTACGGGCAATCGCGTATCTACAGATATCCACATCCGGATGTGATCGGTTTGCCGGTAGGATGATCGATCGTAAGTCCAAACTTCGGTCTCGACGCCGTTTAGCGTTTCGTCGCCAAGATGTTTGCAGTTCTCGATATTATTGGTCGGTGCATATTGGCGAGGCTTGATGTGCCATGGTTGAGAGCCGCTATGCCACCATTGCTTGGTGTCCACGAATAAATCAGTGAAATATATCGCTCCGAGATGATCGGCTCCGACTACCCGAATTTTTGGCGTGGCATTGTATTTGCCTACCATCGCTTTCACGGGTGCGCAGAGGTCATCCGCCGCAAGGGAAAAAGTCGCTGAACCAATATAGGTGACCACTGCAAGTGCCGCAGCTAAACCGACCTTCTTCGTCATCATGATAATCCGATCCCTGTCGGGGAAATTGTCAATTAGAAATTGCCGGGATGCAACCGAAAAGCCATTTTGCTGAGAACGAGGCTGTTGCGAAGTTACGCACTCTTTACGGGAAACAGTCTCTGCAAATTGAGCTTTGCAGAAGGATCTCCGTGCTCAGCCGCCTTTCGGTACCAGGCAACGGCCTCGTCCATGT
>Ga0068856_100006740_pt1 | contig 11254 bp, 9 predicted proteins | sample KBSCornC62_FD_66595 | JGI IMG/M metagenome (GOLD analysis project Ga0068856, IMG submission 66595) | Corn rhizosphere microbial communities from Kellogg Biological Station, Michigan, USA - KBS Corn C6-2 | ecosystem: Host-associated > Plants > Roots > Rhizosphere > Soil ... | reverse complement strand
GTGTTGGGCGACGAGGAACCCGACCACGTTTCCGTCCAGCTCCTCAGCCAGCAGCAGAAGCCTCGGAGTTGCGGAATCCGATCGGAATAGATCCCGGTACTGCTCTGCCGACCAATGCGCTGCTGTGCTCGAAGCGCGATCCAGTTCGATAAGTTGCGGGACATCCTCCGGAGTTGCAAGTCGTATCTTCACAACATTCGAACTCGGTCGTCGAAATCCGGGTCATCCTGGATTGGAAACCATCTCGGCTCCGCGCCGGATGTAGTTTGCATCCAGCTGTTCGGGTGAGACGACCGATCCGACTAGCAGCTTTCTCCAGCCCAGGGTGGCAATCATTTGCGGCATGACGGCTTCGACCTGGAATACTGCAAGGCCTGATTCTCGCAGCTTCGCTGCCAGTGAAGGGTCGGGCGTGAAAATCGCCGGGACGTGCGTGAATTGCGCGAGATCGTCTTTGCGAACGAGCTTCTCCTGAATCAGCCAGGGATGGACCAACCGGGCATCGCCCGCAATCTCGTATTCGCCGGCGTAGAGTTCGGCGCGCCCGGCATCAAGCACGGCCAGAACGCGCCCCTGCTTGCCCGCCGCAAGGGCAACTACTTCCAGAAGCGAGACGGCCACGATCGGCTTGCGCAAGGTCTCTGCCAGCGCTTTGATCGCTGCCAGGCCGACGCGCAGCCCGGTGAACGATCCTGGACCGGAGACTACGACGAAAGCATCGATCTCACCCTTGCGGAAATCGTGCTTCTTGAGCAAATCCGCGATTTGGGGAACCAGCTGTGCCGAAAAAGTGCCTCCCGCCAGCGGCACCGAATCGATCACCTGCACTTGTTCGGGCTTGCTGCCTTCTGTCGCGCGAGCCAGCGCCACGCTGCCGTTTTTGCCCGAAGTGTCGGTGGTAAGAAGGATCATCTCTGACCTGAGTTCACTCTGACCTTTCGGCTGCGCTAGTTCAGCCCTGCACCAACTCCAGCAGCACGCCACCGGTGCTCGCAGGATGAATGAAGATGTAGCGATGTCCGCCTGCGCCGACCCTGATTTCCTCGGAAACGAGCCGCACGCCGTCAGCCTTCAGGCGTGCAACGGCGGCGGCCAGGTCCGGAACTTTCAGGCACACGTGATGCAGGCCCTCGCCGCGGTTGGCGATAAACTTGGCGATAGTCGAGTCCGGGGAGGTGCCCTCGAGCAGTTCGAGGCGGCTCTCTCCTACGGGAACCATTACCACTTTTACCTGCTCGTGTTCGACCGTCTCTTCAGCAAACACGCTCAGCCCTAACTTCTCGTAAATGGCTTTGGCGGAGGACAGCGACTTCACTGCTATTCCGAGATGATCGATTTGGAACGGGCGTGTCATGGGTGATTGATGTTATTTTTTTTGAACCATTTAGTGCAAAGTATTCAATTCGCGAGACTTACGCTGTGGCGATCTAAGCCTTTCCAGCCAAAGTCTTCAATCCAAAGGGGTTGCGGGTAAAGTATTCCGGAATAAGAACTTACATTGCGCCGACTGCGACTCTCCCGCTTGGCTTGGTTGCCAGCAGAGACGTAGCGAGCTACGTCTTTACACGGGGATCCGAAGGAATCCGAATGCATGATGTGATTGTCCGACTTGTTCGCGTCCAGAGTAAAGGTTGTTCGTCACAGCGGAGTGAGTTTTGTTGTGGAAATTCCCAGAGAATGGGTTGGCGCCTCCTCTTGCAGCCTCTTCTTGCAGCCTCTTCCAAAATCTTTGGTTTGCAACCGCTTCTACGGCAACTTCGAAAACTCTTCGACGATGGTGTAGGGGTCGCGCTTGTGCTCGGCAATTTCGGCGGCCAGAGCGTTGATGTTTCCGATTCGGGTACGTGCTTTCTCCAGCATGGCCTCGCGCAGCATCTCGATTAGGCGTTCCTGCCAATTTTCTACGCTCTTCTTCAGCAAGCGATTTTCTTTTTGCAGGAATTCCTCATAGCTCGCAATCGCATTGGCCAGTTCGGCCACGCCGCTTCCATCGCTGGCGACCGTCTTCACGATGGGAGGCGTCCAGCCGTCCTGGCGTGTGGCCAGAGATTGCAAAGCATGGATCTCACGTTCGACGCGCTCGGCGCCTTCGCGGTCGCTCTTGTTGATGACGAAGATGTCGGCGATCTCCATGATGCCGGCTTTGATGGTTTGCACATCGTCGCCCATACCCGGGACGAGCATCACGACCGTGATGTCGGCCAGGCGAACGATATCGACTTCATCCTGGCCGACTCCCACGGTCTCGATCAGGATGACGTCGCGCCCGGAGGCATCCAGAAGTATGGTTACGTCGGCGGTGGTGCGGGCCAATCCGCCGAGAGAGCCACGCGTGGCCATGCTGCGGATATAGATACCGGGGTCGGCAAAGTGGTCCTGCATGCGGATGCGGTCGCCGAGAATCGCTCCGCCGGTGTAGGGGCTGGTTGGATCGACGGCTACGATTGCGACCGTGCGATCCTGCTTGCGATAGAGCCTGGCGAGTTGATCGACGAGCGTGCTCTTGCCCGCGCCGGGCGCCCCGGTCAGGCCGATGACACGAGCTTTGCCGGTGTACGGGAACACTGCTTTGAGCAGATCGGACCAGCCGGGCGAGCGATTCTCAATGCTGGAAATAGCGCGGGCCAGCGAGCGCGTATCGCCGGAACGTACGGCGGAGATCAGGGCTGAGTGGTTCGCGTCCAAACTGGTCCAGTGTAAAGCAAGAAGAACAAGAAACACATTCACTTGGGCTTAGATAACCTTCGCCGGATCAATATTCTGAAAACGACGCTGCCGGACCGAATTCCAGGAGAGAAGACACAAACAGTGGCGACTTGGCGGAAGAGAACAATCGTGCTCACCAATATCAACAGAACCCCGTTGACTCCGGGCCAGCCTTCTCATGAGGCCATTACGGTCAAAACGCCTGCTGGGGATTTTGCGTGCAATGGCGAGTTATGGCCGACGGTGCCAACCTGCCCCAACTATTCCGCGTATCGCGCACCGGAACGGCGGGCCGCGCTAGAATGCTGGCATCTTTGCCTGCCACTTTCGTGACTCCATAAAGGGGTGTGTCGCATGAACCCGGAAACGCAACAGTCCGAATCCCCATACTGCGTGAGGATCGAGACCGAGACCGGCCAGTCCGCTACCGTTCCCATTGCTGTCTTAACGCCGAAGCAGTTGGAAATCTTTCTTCAGAGTGAGTTCAAGAGGTTGGCGCAAGAAGCGGGCGTAAGAGGCGCTCGTATTCACGTGGAGCGGGCCATAGCCGCTGACTATGAGCAGGTCCTGCGTGAAGTGACGGCGTGCCTGTCCTCAGCGAAGGCACGAGCCGCATGACTCGGGCCGCGAGAGACACAAGTGAGTACGGGGGAACTGTTGTGACTCGTGGTTGATTGGAACGGTCATGCGTCTAATGGAGGTGTTACGACAGTTGGCCGTTTACGGATTCCAGAAATACTTTCTTGCGTACGACAGCTTCAACTTTTGTATCGGAGCGGCTTTAACGTCAACCTCTGCATCGCCTTATTCCGGCGTACTCGGTGGCACTTCCCTCAGGTAGAGGATCCAGTTTATGAGTTTCTGAATGCTCGCAAATACGGTTGGTATCTCCTGCCTGCCAACGCCATCAAAGGACTCGCCGCCTGTTAGCTCAGGGTGAGATGATGGTGTTGGAAGCTACTGTGGTGCCTGCCGCTGCTGATACGTGGACGAGTAAACAAGCTAGGGGCAAGAGTCGCTCAAGGCGGCTTCCGAGTGGCAAAGCAACCCGGGATGATATAGCTAGAACTCAGAAACGCGGCTGAGATTAAAAGAAATTTCCTTCGTGTTCCAGCCGACACGCTAGCCTTTTGGGTCTTTCCGTTGTTCGTCTGCTTCGACTGAAAACAGCATATATTGATCGAAACTGTGACGTCGGTAATAACGGTGTTTGCGAAAATCGAGGTAAATTTCTGCGGTCTTGGGTAACCAGAGCACGGTCTTTTTGGTGGCGAATGGGATGGGGCCGTACTCGACTGCCTGATGCTCGCTGATCAAGCGAATCTCGGGCATCGGCTTGACCAGGTCCGCCTCAATGCGCACGATTTGAAACTTGTCGGCTGTAATCCAAGCTCTTCCCTTGATATCCACCGGATGGACATGATCTCCGACCTTGTAGCTGTGCATGCGATTCGGCCGCTCCTTGCGCTGGCGGAAATGTACCAGCCAGGTGGCTTGTCCACGCCAGTCGCCCAAGCCTTCGCACTCCATGACGAAGTCGTCCCGCATGCTGGGGTGAAAGACGAGCGCCAGCGTTATGAAGCCGGTGCTGGAAATCTGGTCGGGATAATTGGCCAGCGTCAATTTGTTGACGCGGAATTCGTCGATGGATGCGAGGCCTCCGTCGTGCTCAGAGATTGCTGCGACGTAGTCGTACTTACGTGTGTCGGTGCGGATCGGGATGCCATATGGATCGAGTGGCTGATGGAGCAAATGTTCGACCGCTGCGAAGCGCGACAGGGCGCTGACCAGTTCCTGCATGCGCTTGCCCGATTCCTCTATCACTTGTGCTGCGGGACACTCAGCGCCGCTTGCGACTTGCGGTTTGACGTCGTCAATACCGGGGGGTGCCCAAGGTTTGACCGGCACAGCCGGTGCTTCGAGTGCCGCAAGAGAATCCACAGCGGTTAGTTTTTCGCTGAGAGACGTCGTGGCTGTGGTGCTGTCCGCGATAGCACTTGTCTTCCGTTCATTAATTTCTGTGATCAAGCTTCGTACTTGGTCGGCCAGTGGGTTCTTCGGAGACTGGTCAAGGAAAGCATGAAGAGCTTGAATGCCTTCCACCTCGTGACCGAGGCCCACTAGCGCTTGTCCGAGCACAAGTTCGGCCGGACTGGCGACAGCTTTGCCTTTCGCAATTGCGACCGTGGCTTCGTCGCGTGCCTTCCCGTAGTCTTTCTGACGGAGATACGTGTCGGCGAGTAGTTCATGCGAAAGCCAATTGTCGGCGTCGGCTAAGACGGCCCGCTCCAGAGCGGATCGTGCGCCTGGGTAGTCTTTGCGCTGCAGATGGGTGCGGCCGAGGAGAGTCAAGGCCTGGCCGTTACTGGGATTAAGCGTGGTGGCTGTTCCTAGAAAGTTCCCTGCGCGGTCGAAATCGCTCTTCGCAAAATATAGGTAGCCAAGCAGGAAATTCAGATCGGGGCTGGAAGGAGCCAGTTTGTACGCCTGGTCGAGTTGCTTTTGCGCGGCGTTCAGATTCCCGGATTTCAGAGCCGAGATCGCATGCTTGGCTTGCTTGCGCGCTTTCGGGGGCATGAGGGATGAAGACACATCCAGATTGATTGCAGTGGGATCCCGCTTCAGAATGATCTCAGTCTCGATGGCGCGATGGGCGTCAATCACCCGCATTTCGCGATATTCGCTAAGGTAGCCGACCGCGTTGACTTCCAGCGCGTATCTCCCAGGGAGAACGTCCACGAACACTCCTTTGGAGGTTTCATCGCTGACGGCAACGAAGGCCGCATGATTGGCCAAATTGACCAGCTTTAGAACGGCCTGACGATCGAGTTGAGCGCTATTTCGCTCAGCGAATAAGGTGAATACCAGCAGGCTCGTGCCGGCGGTCGTACGGTAAGCCCCCAGCGTCTCAAGAAGCGCTCCTTGATTGGCCGTCGGATCTCTGAATATGGGTGCCGACTGAGCCTGCGCAGCACAGAAGAGAAATGGAACGAAAAGGAGTGCGGTACAAAAACTCTGCATCCGATCACGAACGGCAATTGCAAGAGGGATTTTCATAAAGACCTGTGAGAACCTTATCTCACGACGGACAGAGTAAGAACTGCTTGTTGCCTGTCGTAATCAGCGCGTTGCCCTCAGAATCCCTGTTCATGGATTTTGAGTGTTGAGGGATTTCTCGGCAGTCAGCCCAACGGACGTTAGCTCCACTGGCTCACCCCCACCAGTTGCACATGGCCTAGAATCCACGCGAAGCTCTATGACTCTTAGCGTTGGTTCCCAAAGCGGCGTGAGCCTGCCAGCCGATGATCTGCCTGCCCCACCCAAACTTCACCTCAGTCTTTCAACAACTGGCGGGCAATCACCAGGCGCTGAATCTCGCTGGTGCCTTCGCCGATGGTGCACAGCTTTACGTCGCGATAAAACTTTTCGGCAGGATAGTCTTTGATGAAACCGTAGCCGCCATGAATCTGGACTCCTTCATTCGCGCATTTTACGGCGACTTCGCTGGCGTAGAGCTTCGCCATCGATGACTCTTGTGTCGTCTTCATGCCTGCGTCTTTCATGGAGGCTGCCTTCATGGTGAGCAGGGTCGCGGCTTCAATCTCGGTGGCCATATCCGCGAGCTTCCACTGGATTGCCTGAAAGTCGCTGATGGCTTTGCCGAACTGCTTGCGTTGCTTGGAATATTTCAGCGCGGCTTCGTAGGCTCCCTCGGCCATACCCAGGGACAGAGCGGCGATGGAGATGCGGCCACCATCGAGAACGCGCATGGCGTCGGGGAATCCCTGGCCTTCGGCGCCCAGAAGGTTCTCGGCGGGGATGACGCAGTCTTCGAAGATTAGTTCCGCGGTGTCGCTGGCGCGCAGGCCGAGCTTGTTTTCTTTCTTCCCCGGGCGGAATCCTTTTGTATCTTTCTCGACCAGAAATGCCGAAATCCCGTGGGTGTGCGCGGTGCGATCGGTTACGGCTAGTACAACGACTACATCCGCGTAATGGCCATTGGTGCAGAACGTCTTCGTGCCATTGAGCACCCAGTTGTTTCCCTTGCGGACTGCGGTCATGCGGGCGCTGCCGGCGTCGGATCCGGAAGAAGGCTCGGTTAGCCCCCAGGCGCCGATGAATTCTCCGGTGGCCAGTTTGCTGATGTACTTTTTTTTCTGAGCTTCGTTGCCGGCCAGGAAAATGTGATTGGAGCAGAGGGAGGTATGGGCGGCGACGATGATGCCGACCGAGCCATCCACGCGCGAGAGTTCCTGGATGGCGGTGACGTATTCGACATAGCCCATGCCGGCACCGCCGTACTCCGGGGGGAAGACCACGCCCAGGAAGCCCATTTTGCCCAACTCTTTGACGGTGGCGAGCGGGAAGTTTCCAGCCTCATCCCAATCCATGACGTGCGGCCTGATTTCGCGCTCGGCGAATTCACGAATGCTTTTCTTGAGTTGCTGCTGCTCTTCGTTCAGTAGGAAATCCACGCTTCCTCCGGGCAACTCGGGCGCTGCGACCGGCAGGCCCGCTTTGTGGGGCGCGGCGCCCCAAATTTTTGATTAGAACATAGCGCTGCAGAGGGAAGAAGTTACGTCCGGAGGAGAAAGGAAGAGGGTGCCGGAAGGCGCATGAACACTGGCGATTCTGCGTCTCTTGCAATGCCACCCAACCGACCGGATGGTCTGGGACTTCGCGCTCTTCTCGAACCAGCGCTGCTCGCATTATACGCTTGGGCTTTGAAGAGCACGGGTCAGGGATTGGGGGTCAGAGATCAGGAAGCATTGGAAGACATCGTTGGACAAGAGCCGGCCTCGTTTCGCCAGGCGAATGGAATTGCCGGATCGCTCCAGCAGTTCTTGTCTTTCGAGATCCGCGATTATGGCCTGCAGTGGAATGAGCGCAGGCAGGCCGAATCTTTCTGCCACTCGGCCCAGGTCGACTCCACTGTTCAGGCGTAACCCCAGAAAGAATGTTTCTTCGAGAGCGGCGTCGCTGGATACCGTCGTTTTCTGAAGGGGAGAACCGCTCACATACCGTTCCAGTACATCGGCTGTCGCGAGGCGCACGGCGTCGCTGGCAAGGCGCGCTGCAACCAGCATGGAATGGGCATCGACCCCGAAGCCTAGATAGGGCAGGCGAGTCCAGTACTTCAGGTTGTGCCGGGACTGGAATCCCGGGCGGGAAAAGTTGGAGATCTCGTATTGCGAAATGCCAGCCGCGCTTAACATCTCACAGGCAGAGAGATAAAAATCCGCGGTCGCGTCGTCATCGGGAACGAAATGCGCGTGATAGCGGGTACCGCCGGCGATGAGTTCGCGCCCGAGCCGGGAGTCGTCGTCGACTTCGAGCATGTATACGCTGGCGTGCGGCACGTCGCTGGCAATGACCTGTTGCAGAGATTCCTGCCAGCTCTCCGCGCTCTGGTGCGGCAATCCTGCGATCAGGTCGATATTGATGTTGGAAATTCCTGCTGCCCTCAGGTGAGCAATGTCCTCGAGTACCGTGGCGTGCTTGTGCAAGCGCCCGACCGCCGCCGCCTCGCGATCGACGAAGGACTGAACGCCAAGACTGACACGATTCACGCCACAACGCTGGAGAGCTTCCAGAAGCTGCGAAGAGAGCGTTCCGGGAGCACACTCGACGGTCACTTCCGCGTCCGGCCTAACTGAGAATTGGCCACGCACTGCGTCGAACAAGCGCTGGAGTTGGGTAGGTTGCAGTACCGTGGGCGTTCCTCCGCCGAGGTAGATGGAGTCCACTTCCCTTTCGAATTTTCCGCCCATGTCGGCGGCATCGCGCTCCACATTGGCAATATCGGAGCACACTCGATCTACATAGCGGTCGAAAACGGCACGTGAAAACACGTCTGAAGCGAAGTTGCAGTAGCTGCACTTCGTACGGCAGAAAGGCACCGAAATGTAGACGCCGAGCGGCATTGCTCCATTATCCCATCGGAAAGTCTTTCCATCCTGCGCGCGGTTTCGACCATCTATTTGAGGTACCCTGTTGAGAAGGCGTCTGGTTGCCCTCACAAGTTCGTAGACCATGGCCCAGGAAGAGGAAGTATTAGGTAAAGCGTATGACAGCCGTCTGATGCGACGGTTGCTGACCTACCTGCGCCCGTATGGGTGGCAGGTCGGGATCGCTATTACGGCCATCATCCTGAAGTCTTTTGCCGACGTACTCGGGCCCTACCTGGTTAAAGTCGCTGTGGACCGCTATCTGGCGCCGAGTCCGGGCGCCATGTCGGGGCTGTGGAACTGGCTGGACCCGCGGCCCTTGAAGGGAATCGCGCAAATCTCGGGGATTTATTTTGGGCTGCTGATCTTCACCTTTGTTCTCGAATTCCTGCAGACCTACTTCATGCAGTGGACCGGGCAGCGGGTCATGTTCGACCTGCGCAGCCAGATCTTCCGTCACCTGCAGCGGATGCATGTCGGTTTTTATGACAAGAATCCCGTAGGACGGCTGGTCACGCGCGTCACTACCGATGTGGACGCGCTGAACGAAATGTTCACCTCAGGCGTGGTCTCGATTTTTGAAGACCTGTTCGTACTGACCGGCATTCTGGCCATCATGCTGTGCATGAACTGGAAACTGGCGCTGATCACGTTCGCCGTGCTGCCGTTCATTGTGTTCGCGACAAAGATTTTCCGGGATAAGGTGAGGGATTCATATCGCCGGATTCGCGTTGCCATCGCGCGTATCAACACATATCTGCAGGAACATGTGAGCGGCATGATGGTGCTGCAGCTTTTCAACCGCGAGCGCAAGGCATACAAGCGCTTTTCGGAGATCAACCGCAGCCACATGGACGCGTTCAAAGACGCGATTCTGGCGTATGCGGTGTATTACCCGGTGGTCGATTTCTTTTCGGCGATTGCGATTGCGTGTGTGATCTGGTTGGGCGGGCAGGATGTGATCCGCGGGATCGTCTCCAAGAGCGTGAGCATCCAGTTCGATCCTCGCCATTTCATTTCATTCCACCTGGTCGCGACTGCTGCTTCGCTTGGTGTGCTGATTGCGTTTACGCAATACGCGATGCGCTTCTTCCGTCCGATCATGGATTTCAGCGAGAAGTACAACATCCTGCAGTCGGCGATGGCGGCGAGCGAGCGCATTTTCAAGTTGCTCGACGCGCCGATGGAAGTGGTGTCACCTGCGGTTACGAAGACACCGCAAGGTCCGGGCCGAATTGAGTTTGACCACGTGTGGTTTGCGTACCGCGATACGGCAGAGGAGAGCAAGGGTTCGGAATCAGGCAACGGGTCGGGAAGCACTGGGGACGGATCTCAGCCCGATTGGGTGCTGCGCGACGTCACGTTCGCCATCGAGCCGGGAGAAACCGTCGCCGTCGTTGGCCATACTGGCGCCGGAAAGACGACGCTCATTTCCCTGCTGATGCGTTTTTACGATGTGCAGAAAGGGGCGGTGCGCATCGACGGCGTCGACGTCAAAGAGATGGATCTCGCCGGGCTGCGCAGCCGGTTTGGGGTGGTCCTGCAAGATCCCTTTCTGTTCACAGGAACAATCGGCGGCAATATCCGGCTGGGCACCGAGCGCATCCAGGATGCGCACGTCCAACAAGCGGCGGAGGACGTAAATCTCGCCGAGTTTATTCGCGAGTTGCCGAAGGGCTTTGACGAGGAGGTGCGGGAGCGCGGATCGACGCTCTCCACCGGACAAAAGCAACTCATCTCTTTCGCTCGCGCATTGGCGCATGAGCCGAAGATCTTGATCCTTGATGAAGCTACGTCGAGCGTTGATACCGAGACTGAATTTCGCGTGCGGGATGCGCTGGCACGCATGGTAGAAGGGCGGACTTCTCTGATCATCGCGCACCGGCTTTCCACCATTCAACGCGCCGACAAGATCATCCTTATGCACAAGGGGCAGGTACGCGAGATGGGAACCCACCAGGAACTGCTGGCGAACCGCGGCATCTACTACAAGCTTTATCAACTGCAGTACAAGGATCAGGAGATTGCGGTAGGCGGCCCGACTCAGTCTAGCGTCAGCGCCGACGACTGAAATGTGGAGCGCAGACGCCCCGCTCTCGTGCGCCGGTCGCTTTACAATGCTCTGTGCTCATTCTGATCTCTGCCGGTGAGGCATCCGGAGAAATGTATGGGGCGCAGCTGATTCAGGCTTTGCGGCGCGCCTGGGAGCAGCAGCCTGTGGAGCTTCGCTCCGCCGGACAGCCGCGGGCGGCTGTCTCTACACAAGCTCTGGATTTTTTTGGGGTCGGTGGAGAGCGGATGCGGGCTGCCGGCTGTGAGACCGTGGTCGATGCCAAAGACCTTGCCGTGGTCGGCATCACTGAAATTCTCAACCATCTGCCGAAGATTCTTGGACTCTACAAGCGCCTGATCGCGGAGGCCGACCGCCGCAAGCCCGATCTCGCCATTGTCATCGATTCTCCGGCGTTCAACTGGCGGGTCGCACGGCAGATGAAGAAGCGTGGCATTCCTACTGTGTATTACGTCGCGCCGCAGTTCTGGGCGTGGCGGCAGGGGCGGGTGCGGCTGATTCGCGACTACATCAATAAGGCCCTGGTCAT
>Ga0068856_100006739_pt1 | contig 11257 bp, 16 predicted proteins | sample KBSCornC62_FD_66595 | JGI IMG/M metagenome (GOLD analysis project Ga0068856, IMG submission 66595) | Corn rhizosphere microbial communities from Kellogg Biological Station, Michigan, USA - KBS Corn C6-2 | ecosystem: Host-associated > Plants > Roots > Rhizosphere > Soil ... | reverse complement strand
GCGCTGGAAGGCCTCCTCGTTGACCCGGGCAGGCTTGGTCATCCCGCTCACCTTACGCACGTACTGCAGGGCCGCGTCGTGTGCGTCCTGCTCGGTGCTGGCCGGCTCGTAATTGTGAAGTGGTCGGATGTTTCTGCACATGCGGCCACTCTAGCCCGACGTTGCTAGGCTCGGCAAAGCATGCTTGCACCCGGCGATCTGATCCCCGATCTCAGCCTCTTCGGCGTCGACGCCGAGCGGGTGCGCCTGCGTGATCTGGGTGCCGCGGTGATCGCCTTCTACCTGTACGACTGGACCAGCACCTGACGGAGTGAGCTGAGGCTCCTGCGTGACAGGAGCGCGGAGTTCCGGGAGCTGGGCGTGGCGGTTGTGGGCGTCTCGCGCGACAGCCCCTACTCGCACATCGAGTGGTCGCGGCGGCTCAGCCTCGGCTACCCGCTGCTCTCGGACTGGAACGCCGAGGCGGTGCGGGCGTTCGGCGTCTCGCAGGACATGGACGGCCTCGCCGACACGCCTGTGCGGTCGGTGTTCGTGGTCGACGGCGAGGGCGTCGTGCGGGCCGCTCACCGCTACGCCGACGGCGAGCTGCCCGACGTCGAGGAGTTGCTGGACGAGGCGGCGGCGCTGAACCGCGCCTCCTGATGTGAGCGGGATTGGAACCGAATCGGCACGCCGGTAACGAATCGCTTGCTCGCGGGTCCATAATTCCGACATCTACGTAAAGGGAGCTGATCGCCACATGATCGAGAAGGCCACCTTCGCAGCCGGCTGTTTCTGGGGCGTCGAGCATGCGTTCATGCAGATCGACGGCGTCACCGCCACCCAGGTCGGATACATCGGCGGAACCGTGGACGACCCGGACTACCGCATCGTTTGCAGCGGCCGCACCGGCCACGCCGAGGCCGTCGAGGTGGAGTACGACCCCGAGCAGGTCAGCTACGAGCAGTTGCTGGCCGTGTTCTGGGGCGAGCACGACCCCACACAGAAGAACCGCCAGGGTCCGGACGTCGGCACCCAGTACCGGTCGGAGATCTTCGTGCACTCGCCCGAGCAGCGGCGGATCGCCGAAGAGTCGCTGGCCGCCATGCAGACGCACCTGGGCAAGCCGATCGCGACCCAGATCACCGAGGCGCCCACGTTCTGGCGCGCCGAGGAGTACCACCAGCGCTACTTCGAGAAGCACGGCCAGGTCGCCTGCAAGGCGCAGGCCCCGGCGCCCGTGACGCCTCGCAGCGAGCCGGTCGAGCAGCGCTCCGGTCTTCTGTCCGGCCTGTTCAGCCGCTCGTAGACGAAAGGGCCGCGCGGTGGCGACATGGTCGCCACCGCGCGGCCGGTATCGTGGGCGGCATGCTCAGCACGGGCAGCTTCGGAAGCCACATCGCCGACCTCGATCTCGACCCGCTCGATCCCGGGAGCGTCGTCGAGGGATCGCTGGGTGTGGTCGAGGAGGGCGCCCGCTCCACCTGGACCGTCCACGAGACGCTGTGCAAGGCCTACCAGATCCTGCTGCCCGGCTCGTGAGCAGCGCCGCGTGGGTGGAGGCGCAGCCACGCCCCTTCTGGCTGGACTCCTCGCTTGCTCCGGCCCCGGCCGACCCGTTCGCGGGCGAGGACAGCTGCCCGCTGGCCGTGGTCGGCGGCGGCTTCACGGGCCTGTGGGCGGCGCTGCAGGCCAAGCAGGACGACCCCGACCGCGACGTCGTGGTGCTGGAGGCGGCGACGGTGGCCGCGGGCGCCAGTGGCCGCAACGGCGGCTTCACCGACGCGTCCCTCACCCACGGCCTGCCCAACGGTCTCAGCCGGTTCCCCGACGAGATCGATCAGCTGGAGCGGCTGGGGCGCGAGAACCTGGACGGCATCCAGCAGACGATCGAGCGGCACGGCATCGACTGCAGCTGGGAGCGGACGGGGTCGATCCTGGTCGCCCGCAGCCGGCGCGAGGTCGCGGAGCTGAGCGAGTTCGTGCCGGTGATGCGGGAGCACGGCTACGACTGTGATTGGCTCGGCCGCGAGGAGGTGCGCGCGCAGGTCGACTCGCCCACCTACCTGGGTGGCATCTGGGAGCGGAGCGGCTCGGCCATGGTCGACCCAGCCCGCCTGGCATGGGGCCTTCGCCGCGTCTGCATCGAGCTGGGCGTGCGGCTGCACGAGCGCTCGCCGGTGACCGCGCTGCGCGAGCTGGCCGACGGCGTGATGCTGTCGACGCCGGATGGCCGGCTGCGGGCCGAGCGCGTCGTGCTGGCCACCAACGGCTTCCCGCCGTTGATCGGCGACATCCGCCGCTACGTCGCTCCCGTGTACGACTACGTGCTGGTGACCGAGCCGCTGTCGGCGCAGCGGATGTCGGCGCTCGGCTGGAGCGGCCGGCAGGGCCTGTTCGACGCCGCCCACCAGTTCCACTACTACCGGCTGACCGACGACAACCGGATCCTGTGGGGTGGCTACGACGCCGTGTACCACTACGGCAACGCCGTCGCAGCCGAGCTGGAACAGCGGCCCGCCACCTTCTCGCTGCTGTCGCGCCACTTCTTCGAGACGTTCCCGCAGCTCGACGAGGTTCGGTTCACGCACCGCTGGGGCGGGGTGATCGACACCTGCAGCCGCTTCAGCGTGATGTTCGGCCGGGCGATGAGCGGCCGCGTCAGCTACGCCGTGGGATACACCGGCCTGGGCGTCGGCGCCAGCCGCTTCGGAGCCCGCGTGGCGCTCGACCTGGTGGACGGTCGCGACACCGAGCTGACCCGGCTGCGCCTGGTGCGCAGCAAGCCGCTTCCGTTCCCGCCCGAGCCGCTGCGCTGGGCCGGGATCAAGCTGACCACGCGCGCCCTGGCACGGGCCGATCGCAGAGACGGCAGGCGCGGGCTGTACCTACGCGCGCTCGACCGGGTCGGCCTCGGCTTCGACTCCTAGGGCGGCCGCCAGCGACCCGGGCTCGGCTCGCGTGCCCGCCCGGTCTCGGCCAGCCGCTCCAGGTGCGAGATCGCCTCGACCAGCGCGAACCGCTGCTCGTGGAAGCCCAGCGGCTCGTCCCGCCAGATCAGCTGCGCCGCGTCGAAGGCGGTCTCGGCCCCCTCGTCGAGGGCGGCCGCCGCGGCATCGAGGCGCTCGTCGTGGTGCGCCGCGATCTCGCGGGCACGCGCCGGGGCGTCGTCGATCACAGGACCGTGGCCGGGGTAGACGCGCCGCGGCGCCAGCTGCGACAGCCGCTGCAGCGTTGCCAGGTAGCGACCCAGCGGGTCGCGGGCGGTGTCCGGCCAGCGGCCCACGTTGGGGGTGATCTCGTCGAGCAGCACGTCGCCGCCCAGCAGGCGGCCGCTGGTCTCGCCGAGCAGGGCGATGTGCCCGTCCGCATGACCGGGCAGGTGCAGCACGCGGAACGTCTCGTCGCCCAGCGCCACCCGATCGCCCTCGTCCACCAGCCGCGTGGGCGTGGCAAGGCGCACGCCGGTGCGGCTCTCGGCTCGGGTCGAGGCGGCCGCCAGCTCGGCCGGCATGCCGTGGTCGTGCAGGTAGCCCTCGAACTCGTCGTCGGACCCCTGTTCCCAGGCGGCAACCGCCATCGCCCGGTCGAGCCGGCCCTGCACCACCTCCGCGGCGCCGCTCAGCTCGGCCAGGCCGGCGCTGGCTCCGACGTGATCGGGGTGGTAGTGGGTCAGCACCAGCTGCGCCACCGGCTCCGGCCCCAGCCGTGCGAGCGCCTGCGCCCACCACCGCAGCGTCGCGTCGCTGCCGAGGCCGGCGTCGACCAGCGTCCAGCCGTCGCGGCCGGCCAGCGCGTAGCAGTGCACGTGGTCGAGCGCCCACGGCAGCGGCATCGTGATCTGCACGAGCCCGGGCTCGAGCTCGTTCAGCGTCGGCTCCGGCATCAGCTGCTGCTGGGCGAGCAGCCCGTCAGCTGCTCGAGCGCCACCATCCAGCTGTCGTAGTAGGGCCGGTCGGGCTGATCGGCGATCGCGGCCATGAGCCGGTCGCGAAAGGCGTCCCATGGCTGGTCCATGCTGCGGCAGGCGACCTGCGCCATCGCGAACAGCCGCGCCTGCCAGGGCTCGGTGAAGGCCTCGTCCGGCAGGTCGGTGATCACGCCGCCACGCCCTCGGTCACCTGTGGCACCGCCACCCCGACCATGCAGTCGCGCGTGACCAGGTCGGCCAGGCCCTCCTCGTCCAGGTGCTCGGTGCCGTCCGGCCGCATCGGCAGCACGATGTAGCGCACCTCGGCGCTCGAGTCCCAGATCCTGATCGCGGTCGTGTCCGGCAGTTCCAGCCCGAACTCGCACAACACCGCCCGCGGCTCGCGCACCATGCGGGCGCGGTAGGGCGGGCTCTTGTACCAGACCGGCGGCACGCCCAGCACCGGCCAGGGATAGCACGAGCAGAGCGTGCACACGATCGCGTTGTGGGTGTCGGGCGTGTTCGCGACGCAGACCAGACGCTCGCCCTCGGCCCCGCCGTAGCCCATCTCGGCGGCGGCGGCCGTGCCGTCTGCCAGCAGCCGCTCGCGATAGGCCGGATCGACCCACGCTCGTGCCACCATCCGCGCGCCTCGCCGCGGCCCGATCTCGTTCTGGAACTGCTCGACAACGGCGTCCACCGCGTCGGTCGAGATCAACCCACGCTCGACCAGCAACGCCTCGAGCGCCATGGTGCGCAACTCCGACGGTGACTTCTCGCGTGCGTGGTGGTGCCCCTCGCTCATCCCGCCTCCTCCAGGTAGGTCTCCCACAGGTCGACCAGCACCGTGTGCCCGGCGCCGTCGTCGGGCCACAGGTCGGCGGCCGCGAAGGAGACCGTGTAGCACGGTGCCCGGCGCTGCTCGCCCAGGTCCTCGTTCTCCGGCAGCCAGTCCGGCGCAAGCAGCCGTTCGACGACGCCCGCGACGCCGCGCACGTAGCGGGGACAGCGGTTGTGCACCGCCGTCGAGATGCGGCGCACGCGCACCGGTTGCCCGGCCGCGAAGCGATGGCCGCCCTCCGGTCGCGCGGGCGGGCGCGGCTGCATGTCGGCCAGCACCGCCTCCACCATCGCCGGATCCGACCGTTCCGGCACCTGCCCGCCGGCCCGCACCGCCTCGACCCTGCGATCGACGTCGGTGGGACCCAGAACCCCGCGTTCGGCCAGCATCACCTCGAGCGCGTGCTCCCATCGCTCGTAGTACGAGGACGCCAGGTAGCGCTCGGTCTCGATCCGCTCCAGCTGCGGCCGCATGCCGCCGATCGGGCCGCCGGTCGCCCACAGCGTCAGCGACATGCCGAACACCCGGCCCTCCCAGCGCTCGCGGAAGGGGCGCTCGCCCGGCTCGGGCGCGACCGCGCCGAACCCCTGCATGCCGCCCATGTCATGGATGCCGTCCACGGCTGCCAGACTACCGCGGATGAGCGATGCCGACGATCTCGCAGACCTGCTGGCGGAGCTGACCGTCAGCCTGGTGGTGGAACTGCACCCGGCGATCGCCGACCTGGTGATGCCGGGCCACTTCCGACCCGCCGGGGCGCCCGCAGCCGCGGTGTTCCTGCGCCCGCTCGAGGGTGAACCGACCCACCGCAGCGGCCCGCCGTCCGTGGCCGTGGCCGAGCTGGCCGCGGACGCCGCCGAGGCTGCGCATGCACGGCTGGGCTACGGCCGCCGCGAGGGCAATCCGTTCCTGCCGGGTCTGGCCCTGGCCGCGTTCTACCTGGTCGAGGCCCGGCGCAGCGGCGCGTTCGGGCTGGGCGAGCTGACCGGCGGCCGCGTGCGCGCTTATCCGCTGGCGCCGGATGAGGCCGGCCACGACCCGCCGCTGCTGCCGGGCACGGCAGCGATTCGCGCCTGGTACCCGGTCGAGGGCGCGCCGGAAGCCTGCATAGAGCTGCGGCTCAGCCCGTCGTCTGCGTGACCGGCTCGGACTCCCGCGATCCCGCGTCGTAGCGCCAGAACGCCGGCAGCAGCGCGGCCGTGATAGCGACCCCGATCACGCACAGCACGCCGCCGGAGACGATCGATCCGCGCACGCCGATCAGCGAGGCCGCGGCGCCCGCCTCGACGTTTCCGGCCAGCGGGCCGGTCGAGTAGCCGACCTGCTCGATGCCGGCCAGGCGACCGCGCAGCTCGGTGGGGATGGTCTGGTTCCAGACGGTCGTCCGGAAGATGCCCGACACCGTGTCGGCCGCGCCCGCCACTGCCAGGCCGGCCAGCACCAGCGCCAGCCCGGGTGCCAGCCCGACTGCCGCGATCGCGAGCCCCCAACCGGCGGCCGCGAAGCAGATGGCAGCGCCGTGCCTGCGCGTCCCGCCCGTCCAGCCGCTGGTGAGCGTGGCCGCGAGGGCGCCCACGGCCGGCGCCGCGTACATCAGGCCGAGCACGCCGGCGCCGCCGAACTCGTGCGCGAAGGCAGGGAAGATCGCGTTTGGCATGCCGAAGAACATGGCCACGATGTCGACCGCGTAGGTGCCGAGCAGCACCGGCCGCGCCGCCGCGTAGCGCATGCCCTCGAGGATGCCGTGCAGGCTGACCTTGGCGCCCGCGACCGGCGGCGGGGCTGCGCGCATCATCCGCAGGAGCACCAGCGACGCTGCGAAGGTGGCGACGTCGAAGGCGTAGGTCAGCGGTAGCCCCACCACCGCGATCAGCACGCCGCCCAGCGCGGGGCCGCCGATCTCTCCGATGTTGAAGCGAAGCGTGCCGATCGCCGCCGCGGCCGGCATCTCGTCGCGGTCGACCAGGCGCTGGGTGAGGGCCTCCAGCGACGGGCGCTGGAGACCGTCCAGCCCGGCCATCACGGCCGCGACCACGAACAACAGCCACAGCTGCGGGCTGGCCAGCGTGGCGTTCAGCAGCAGCACGGTCGAGGCGCCGGCGAACGACAGCTCCGTCAGGAGCAGCATCCGCCGCCGGTCGCGGGCGTCGGCCAGCGCACCGCCCAGAAACGCGGTCACCAGCAGCGGGCACAGCTCGGCCAGGCCCAGCAGGCCCACCACAAGCGAGGAGCCGGACAGCTGGTAGGCCTGGTAGGGCAGGGCAACGTAGGTCACCATCGAGCCCAGGAACGTGATCGCCTGGGCGGCCGTCAGCAGCCGGAAGTCGCGGTGGCGCCGGAGCGGGCCGAGGTCGATCGCGAGCCTGCGGACCGCGCCGCGCGGCTGGTCGGGCTCCGTCGCCGTCTGCGGCAGCGGCGGCATCGGCGAGAGCCGCTCCGCCTCATGCTGGCCGTGGCCGTGCTCCTCGTCAGGGGGCTGCTCGGACACGACCGGGGAGGATAGTTACCATGCGGCGGTGCTGACCGACCGCTTCCAGCAGGCGCTGATCTATGCCGCCCAGGTGCACGACGGGCAGTCCCGCAAGGGCGGCGAGTCGATCCCGTACCTGGCCCACCTGATGTCGGTGGCGGCGCTGGTGCTGGAGAACGGCGGCGGCGAGGACGAGGCGATCGCGGCGCTGCTCCACGACGCGATCGAGGATCGCGGCGATCGCACCAACCTCGAGGAGCTGCGCGAGCGCTTCGGCGATCAGGTCGCGTTCATCGTCGATGCCTGCAGCGACACCGACCAGCGCCCGAAACCGCCCTGGCAGGGGCGCAAGGAGGCATACATCGATCGCATGCAGACCGCGCCGGTGGCCGTGCTGCGCGTTGCGTGTGCGGACAAGGTGCACAACGCCCGCTCGACGCTGAGCGACCTGTACGTGTCCGGCCCCGCCACCTGGAGCAAGTTCGGCAGCACGGTCGAGCAGCAGCTCTGGTACTACCAGACCCTGTCCGAGCTGTTCTCGCGGCGGCTGCCGGGGCCACTGTCGGACGAGCTGGCGCGGCTGGTGGCGGAGATCACGGAACGGTCGGCCACAACCATCTGATGGTTGATTCCACCACGCAGCTTGTGGAACCAACCATCTATGCGTGACCGGGGAAGTGGCGGTGCGTGGCGACCCGCCGGTCGGCGTGCACCAGGTCGGCGAGCGTGCCGTGGCCGAGCCGCTCCAGCCTGGTCGCTAGCGCGAGGAACACCTGCGCGGTCGTGAGCGCGTCGCCCATCGCCTGATGGGGGTGATGGCTGGGCAGGCCCAGCTGCTGCGTCAGCGTCAGCAGCGGCTTGTAGCCGGGATCGGTGCCGTCGGCGACCACGCCGTGCAGCCGCCACAGCATCGCGGTGTCGATGATGCCGCCGGGCAGCCGGCCGCCCGCCCGCCGCAGCGCCGGTCCCAGGAAGGCGCGCTCGACCCAGGCCGCGTGGGCGATCGGCGTTCGGCCCCTGATCGCCTCGGCCAGCGGCGCCAGCGCCTCGCCCAGCGGAGGTGCCGAGTCGAGGTCGTGGGGCAGGATCCCGTGGATCTCGACCGGCCCGGTTCGCCGGCCCGCGGTCGGCTTGACCATGCCCTGGATGGCACCGGCGACGCGGATCCGGCCGCCGTCCAGCGGGACGGCGCCGAATGCGATCACCTCGTCGGTCTTGGGGTCGAGGCCGGTCAGCTCCACGTCCACGCACAACAGCGCGGCGTCGCGCCAGGAACGCCGCCTCATAGCGCGGTCAGGCCGAACTCGTTGGCGAGGCCGCGCTGGACGTCCGCCACCGCGCGGAAGGCGTCCTTCAGGTAGCGACGGGTGAGCGGGGCCAGCTCGCGCGGGTCGATCGAGTCGTTCGGCGTCGCTCCCCGCCGCAGCGCGTCGACCTGGCTCTCCATGCGCAGGTCGGTGAACAGCTCGAACGCGACCTGCAGCGTCGAGGCCGTGCGGCCGTCGAGCGTGCCGGCCCGTTCCGCCGCGTCCAGGCGCGCCGCGGTGGAGGTCTCCGACGAGCCGGCCGACATGGCCGCCCAGCGGGCGATGTCGACGACGGGCAGCAGCCCGCCGGACTTGATATCGAGGGTGCCGCGTCGCTCGCCGTCGTGCTCGACCACGAAGTCGCGGAAGAAGCCCGTGGGCGGCCGGGCGCTGAGCGCGAACAGGCCCAGCCGCCGCAGCAGCCGGGGATGGTGGCGGGCGCCTGCGAACACGTCCCCGACGGCGCGCCAGCCTGACTCGGCCGTCCACACCGGCCTGCCGTCGATCATCAGCGACACCAGGATCAGCGCCTTCTCCTCGGTGGGATCGTCCAGCCACGACCGCGCGGCGGCCAGCCACGCACCCTGCGAGCGCAGGAACAGCGGCTTGCAGGCGACGGCGCCGTTGGGGCAGCGTGGTATGCCGCAGCGCTCGAGGCCGGCCACCACCTCGGCGGCCACACGCGCCAGCGGCTCCCGCACCGCCGGGTCGTCGCCCTCGCCCTGCCAGGCGATCGCGCTGTCCTGGTCGGAGCTGGGGAACGCCTCGCGCCGGGCCACGCTGCCGAGCGACAGCCAGGTGAACGGCGCCACGCCGGGGTGCCCCTCCATCACCAGCTCGATCATGCGGCGGGTGAGCGCGTCGTGGACGGTGGCGATCACCCGTGAGATGGAGGCGGCGGCAACCTTGGCGTCGTGCAGACCGACGATGGTGTCCGAGAGCGGCGCCACGGCGGCCGCCAGCTCGTCGATGCTGGTCGCCGCGCTGATCGCCCTGCGCAGGAGGAAGGGGGTGCGCGTCTCCACCGCCATCAGGTCGGTGTCGGAGATGACGCCGATCACGCGGCCGGACGCGTCCACCACCGGCAGGTGGCGGACGCCGCGGTCGAGCATGTCCAGCAGCGCGTCGGCGCCGGTGACGTCGTCGGCGATGGTGGTGGCCGGGGCGGTCATCACCTGCGACACGGGGGTCTCGGCAGGTACCCCCGCGGCCACCACGCGCTCGCGCAGGTCACGGTCGGTGACGATGCCGAATCCGTCCCCGAGGTCGACCAGCACGGCCGACGAGCTGGCCTCGACCATGCGCCGGGCGGCTTCCTGCACCGTCGCGGCGGGAGCGGCGATCACCGGGTCGCCGCGAAGCAGTCGGCTGACCGGGCGGCGGGCCGGGTCGACGACGGCGATCGCCAGCGGATCCAGCTCGCGCTGCAGCATCTCGTAGCGGCCCGCCAGCGAGCGGGCCGCGAACCGCAGGGCGGCCGGCCGCGCCAGCACCGGGCGGATCGCCTCGGCCGGCAGGCGGTAGAGCAGCGAGTCCTCGGCCGCGCGCACCGCCAGCGCCGTCGGCCACTCCGACAGCAGCGAGGCGTGCCCGAACATCTCGCCCTCCGACAGCATGTCCACGACCCGATCGCCGTCCAGCAGCTCGACGGCGCCGCGTCGCACCACCCAGGCCACGCCGGGGGTGGTCACCGCCTGCTCGAGCACCATGGTTCCGGCCTCCGCGAACTCGATCTCACAGGCCGCGGCCACCTCGTCCAGCTCCTCCTCGCTGAGCGTGTCGAAGGGCGGGTTGTCGCGCAGAAATTCCGCGATTTCGTGCATATGCAGGACGATCCTAAGGTTCGGGAACCGTAAATGTTTTTCGCGGGTGATTGACGCGGCTCGCACCGTTCGCTACCCCGAGCCTACGGAGTTCATCGTGTGAAGGGGGTCAAACGATGATGAAGTTCCAGACAGTGTCGACGACCGTGGCGGTCGCGCCGCCCGCCGGCATGCGAAAGTTGAGCGGCACGATGACGGTTCGCCGCATCGTTCCGCGCTGAGCGCGAAGGGCGTGGGCTTGGGTCGCGCACGGGGGACGTGCTAGCGTCAACCCGTGCACGATTCCAGATATCACGGCAGTTTTGAGCATCCCGTCCGAGCATTCCTGATCGGCGTCACGCTGCTGGTGCTGCTGTTCGGAGGGTTCGTGGTCGGTGTCGAGGCGGGCAAGAACCCGATCGAGCGGACGGGTGCGGCCGTCCGCGTCGTGACCTACAAGGGCCACGTTCGGACGGTCAAGGTCCCGGAGCCGGTCGTGCGCACCGTGGTCAACGGCCACACCAGCGTGATCAAGCTGCCCGGAACGGTGCACCGGCAGGTGGTCGGCGGCAAGACGGTCTTCATCTATCGCGGTAGCGTGATCGAGCCCGCGCCAGGCGCCGACACCAGCCTCACCAACAGCGCGATGACCGTCCTTATTCCGACAACCGTGACGGACACCGTGACGGACATCGTGACGGCGCCCCCGACGACCGTGACGGTGACGGAGACCGCGCCGCCGCCGTCGTCGACGGACTCCTCCGGCACCACCCAGACCGGCCCCTGACCCGCCCGCAGGGCGCGCCGATCCTGCAACGACCGGGCTACGGGCGGTAGGCGAGTAGCTCCGGGCCGTGGCGCTTGAGCCAGGCCTGCGCGACACGGCGAGACGGGTACGCCTCGTCCACCAGCTGCCAGAAGCGACGCGAATGGTTCATCTGGCGAAGG
>Ga0068856_100006737_pt1 | contig 11257 bp, 12 predicted proteins | sample KBSCornC62_FD_66595 | JGI IMG/M metagenome (GOLD analysis project Ga0068856, IMG submission 66595) | Corn rhizosphere microbial communities from Kellogg Biological Station, Michigan, USA - KBS Corn C6-2 | ecosystem: Host-associated > Plants > Roots > Rhizosphere > Soil ... | reverse complement strand
AGCTTCGCCTGCAGGGCGAACATCTCCCGCTCCTCCTCCGGCTCGGCGTGGTCGTAGCCGAGCAGGTGCAAGACCCCGTGCACGGTGAGCAGCTCCAGCTCCGCGGCCAGCGAATGGCCGGCGGCGCGGGCGCCGCGGCGCGCGTACTCCGGGCAGAGCACGACGTCTCCGAGCAGCGTCGGCCCCGGCTCCTGCTCCTCCGGGCTTCGGGCGGTGTCCAGCTCGTCCATCGGGAACGCGAGCACGTCGGTCGGCCCCGGCTCGCCCATCCAGCGCTCGTGCAGGGCCGACATCGCGGCGACGTCGACCACGATCACCGACAGCTCGGCCAGCGGGCTGACCCCGAGCTGGTCGAGCGTGTACCGCGCGACGGTGGACAGCGCCGCCTCGTCGACGTCCACCCCGGACTCGTTGGCGATCTCGATGCTCATGCCCGCTCGCTCATCGGCGGCGACCGCCGCGGGTGTTGGGGCGCGGAGCCGCGTGCACGACCTGCGCGTCGTACCGCGCGTACGCGTCGACGATGTCCCCGACCAGCCGGTGCCGCACCACGTCGGTGCTCGTCAGCTCCGCGAAGTGGACGTCCTCGACCCCGTCCAGGATGTCCCGCACCACCCGCAGCCCGCTGCGCTGCCCGGCCGGCAGGTCGATCTGCGTCACGTCCCCGGTGACGACGATCTTCGAGCCGAACCCGAGCCGGGTGAGGAACATCTTCATCTGTTCGGGCGTGGTGTTCTGCGCCTCGTCCAGGATGATGAACGCGTCGTTGAGCGTCCGTCCCCGCATGTACGCCAGCGGCGCGATCTCGATCGTGCCGGCCTGGGTCAGCCGCGGGATCGACTCCGGATCGACCATGTCGTGCAGGGCGTCCAGCAGCGGCCGCAGGTACGGGTCGATCTTGTCGTACAGCGTGCCCGGCAGGTAGCCGAGCCGCTCCCCCGCCTCGACCGCCGGCCGGGTCAGGATGATCCGGTTGACCTGCTTGGACTGCAGCGCCTGCATGGCCTTGGCCACGGCCAGGTAGGTCTTGCCGGTGCCGGCCGGACCGATGCCGAAGACGATCGTGTGCCGGTCGATCGCGTCGACGTACCGCTTCTGGTTCAGCGTCTTGGGCCGGATCGTCCGCCCGCGCCTGGACAGGATGTTGAGGCTGAGTACCTCGGCCGGCCGTTCGGCCTCGCCGGCCCGAAGCATCCCGAGCGAGTGCCGGACGGAGTCGGCGGTGAGCGTCTGCCCGGCGGCGACGAGCTCGAGCAGCTCCTCGAACAGCCGCACGGCGAGGGCGTTGTCAGCCGGGTCGCCGCTGATCGTGATCTCGTTGCCGCGGACGTGGATGTCGCTGGCCAGCGCCTCTTCGATGATCCTCAGCAGCTCGTCCCGGGAGCCGAGCAGACCGACCATGGCCTGCGAGCCGGGCACGACGATCTTGGTCTGAGCGGCGCCTTCGCTGATGGGTGTGGTGGGCACGGGTCGGGGCGGCCCTGCTTCCTTCGGACGGAAATGGGACGCGACCATTCTACCCGGGCGGCCACTCCAAATAGCGGCCTCCGAGCACGTGACCGTGCACGTGCGGAACGCTCTGGCCGGCGTCCGCGCCGGTGTTGAAGACCAGCCGCCAGCCCGACTCGGCCACGCCGTCGGCGGCGGCCACAGCGGACGCGCTCCGGTGCAGCGCGGTCAGCCCGGCCGGGTCGGTCGCGGCCAGCTCGGCCACGTCCGGATGGTGCGCCTTGGTGATCACCAGGACGTGCGTCGGGGCCTTGGGGTTGAGGTCCCGGAACGCCAGCGTGAGCTCGTCCTCGAGGACCACGGTCGCCGGGAGCTCGCCCGCGACGATCGAGCAGAACAGGCAATCGGCCACGGCGGGATCGTACGGGTAAACGAACTGCGATCGGTGAGCGTCCTGGGTACGTGACGACTGTCGCGGCCGGCCAGCTCGGCCTCGCCGCCGAGACGACGACGGTGCCCGTCCTGAGCCGACCGGCGCCGCGGCTGGCCGCGGACGACGCGGTCACCGCGCTCTACCTCGCTCATTACCGCGGGCTGGTCCGGCTCGCCGCGCTGCTGCTCGACGACGCCGGCGCGGCCGAGGAGGTCGTGCAGGACGCGTACGTGCGGATGCACGGGTCGTGGCGGCGCATCCGCGACCCGCAGGCCGCCGTCGGCTACCTGCGTACGACCGTGCTGAACCTGGCCCGGTCCCGGCTGCGGCACCAGCAGGTCGCCCGCCGGCACGCGCCCGCCCCGCTGCCGGACGCGCCGTCGGCCGAGCAGGGCGCCCTGGACCTGCTGGAGCAGCGCCGAGTGGTCACGGCCCTGCGCGCGCTGCCCGAGCGGCAGCGGGAGTGCCTGGTGCTGCGCTACTACGCCGACCTGTCCGAGGCCGAGATCGCCGCCGCGATGGGGATCAGCCCCGGCGCGGTGAAGTCACACGCCTCGCGCGGCATGGCCGCGCTGCGAGCGGCGCTGGAGGCACACCGTGCCCACTGAACTCGAGGAGCTGCTGCGCCGGTCGCTGCGCACCGAGGCCGACCAGGTCGAGCCGGCGAGCGACGGGCTGCGCCGGATCCGGGAACGTACGGTCCGACCGTCCCGGTGGCGGTGGCGGATGCCGGCGCTCGTGCTGGCCGGCGCCACGGCCGTCGTCGCCGCCCTGGCCGCCGCCCCGTCCGTGCTGCCCTCGCTGACCGCACCGCCCGCGGCCGGGACCAGCGCCGCCGCCCCTCCCTCACCGGGTCCGACGCCGATCCCCGGTGCCGGGGTGAACGACATGCGGACGGTCTGGCCGTACGCGACCCGCGCCGACGGATTCCGCGACGCGCCGGCCGACCAGGACGCCGGCACGTACGGAGATCTGACCAAGCCGGACCAGGTCGCGCTGCGGTTCGTCGCGTCGTACCTGGGGGCGGGCTCGCTGACCGCGGGCTCCCGCGGCGCCCACCTCGCCGGGATCAGGATCGAGGTGTCGCGCGGTGGTACGCCGGTCTCGCTGGTCTACCTGGTCCGGGTACGGGTCGGCGACGACGCCCCGTACGTGGTCGTCGACGCGGCGGCGCCGGACGGGTCGCTGGCCCTGGACCGGATCCCCGCGACTCCGTCCGGCGGTCCGGTCACGGTGCGGGGGACGCTGGCCGGGACGGCCCGGCTCGACGTGCGAGTGCGGGCGCCGGGCAGCGACGTGAGCCTGTCCCGGGCGGGAGAGCCGGGGCAAGGCGGCGCCTGGTCGGAGGATCTCACGCTGCCGGCCGGCGCCGCAGCCGTGACCGCCTGGACGACCGGCCCGGGCGGCGTCACCGCCTTCGTCTCCCGCCCGGTCGGTTAGCGCCTCGCGACCGGCCCGAACGGGCGGCGGCACGGCCGTCGTCCCCGTCCCGTCGGTCAGCGCCTCGCGACCGCCCGGGGCGGGCGGCGTCACCGCCTTCGTCTCCCGACCCCGTCGGGCAGCGCCTCGCGACCGGCCGGAGCGGGCGGCGGCACCGCCGTCGTCTCCCACGGCGCCCCGGTCAGCGCCTCACGGCCGGCCCGAGCGGGTGGCGGCACCGCTTCGTCTCCCGCGGCGCCGGTCAGCGCCTCACGGCGGGCCCGAGCGGGCGGCGGTACCGCCTTCGTCGCCCGCGGCGCCGGTCAGTCCCAGCGACCGGTCCGGAGCGAGAGGGCGGCGAGCGCGGCCGCCCCCGCGGTCGAGGTGCGCAGCACGGGCTCGCCGAGCCGGACCGCGGTCGCGCCGGCCTCGGTGAACGCGGCCAGCTCGGCGTCGTCGAGGCCGCCCTCGGGGCCGACGACCAGCACGAGGTCACCGCCGCCCGGCAGCGACACCGAGCCCAGCGGCACGTCCGCCGACTCTCGCAGCACCACCGCACCGGCCGCCGCCCCGATCAGCCCGGCGACGTCCCGGGTGGACGCCAACTCCGCCACCGACGGCAGCCAGGCCCGGCGGGACTGCTTGGCCGCCGCCCGCGCGGTCGACCGCCAGCGCTCCAGCGCCCGCTGCCCGCGGGCGCCGTCCCAGCGGACCACCGACCGGGCTGCCGCCCACGGCACCACCTCGTCGACGCCGAGCTCGACCGCGAGTTCGACCGCGAGCTCGCCGCGGTCGCCCTTGGCCAGCGCCTGCACCAGCACGAACCGCGGGTCCGGCGGCGGCAGCCGGCGCACCGCGGTCACCGCCAGCCGCAGCCCGCCCTCGGCCGGCCCGGTCACCACGCAGTCCGCGACCCCACCGGTGCCGTCGGCGAGCACCAGCTCCTCACCCGCTCGCAGCCGGCGGACCGTCGCCGCGTGGTGGCCCTCGGCGCCGTCGAGCACGGTCGACGCGCCGTCCGGCAACGCGTCGACCAGGAAGACCGGCCGGGTGCTCACCGCCCGTTGAACGCGTCCCGCATCTTGGAGAACAGCCCGCCGCCGTGCGCCCGGGTGGAGACCGGCATGTCCTCGCCGCGCAGCTCCGCGAACCGGCGCAGCAGCGCCTCCTGCTCCTCGTCCAGCCGGGTCGGCGTCACGACCTTGACGTGCACGTGCAGGTCGCCGCGGCCGACCCCGCGCAGGTGCGGCACGCCGCGGGCGCGCAGCGGGATCACCGTGTCCGACTGGGTGCCCGGCCGCACGTCGATGTCCTCGTCGCCGTCGAGCGTGCCCAGCGTCAGCGTGGTGCCGAGCGCGGCCGCGGTCATCGGCAGCTGCACCCGGCAGTGCAGGTCGTCGCCCTCACGGTTGAAGATGTCGTGCGGCAGCTCGTGTATCTCGACGTACAGGTCGCCGGCCGGGCCGCCGCCGGGGCCGACCTCGCCGTGGCCGGACAGCCGGATCCGCATCCCGTCCTCGACGCCCGCCGGCACCTTGACCGACACCGTACGGCGGGCCCGCACCCGGCCGTCGCCGGCGCAGGTCCCGCAGGGGCTGGGTATGACGATCCCGGTGCCGGAGCAGGTCGGGCACGGCCGGCTGGTCATCACCTGACCGAGGAACGACCGCTGCACGCTCTGGATCTCGCCCCGGCCCCCGCAGGTGTCGCAGGTGGCCGGGTGGGTGCCGGGGGCCGTCCCGGCGCCGGAGCAGGTCGCGCAGACGACCGCGGTGTCCACGGTCAGGTCCCGGGTCAGCCCGAACGCGGTCTCGGCCAGCTCGAGGTCGAGCCGGATCAGCGCGTCCGAGCCCTGCCGGACCCGGCTGCGCGGGCCGCGCGCGCTGGACGTGCCGAAGAAGGCGTCCATGATGTCGCCGAGGCCGCCGAAGCCACCGGTGAACGGGTTGCCGGCGGCGGCGCCGTTCTGGGACAGCGGGTCACCACCGAGGTCGACGATCTCCCGCTTCTGCGGGTCGGAGAGCACCTCGTAGGCGGTCGTGGCCTCCTTGAACCGCTCCTGCGCCTGCGGGTCGGGATTGACGTCGGGGTGCAACTCCCGGGCGAGCTTGCGGTAGGCCCGCTTGATCTCGTCGCTCGTCGCATCCCGGCGCACGCCCAGCACGCCGTAGTAGTCGATCGCCACCAAACCCTGCTTCCTGGCACTCGATAGCCGCGACTGCCAGTCTACGTGGCAGCGCCAACCCCAGGGATCAGCCGGCCGAGACCACGGAGACGCCGACGCCGCCGCGGGTCGACCCGCCATACCGGGCCTTCTCGCGGGCCAGGTCGAGCCGGCCGATCCGGCTGCGGGCCGCGAGGACGTCGTCGGTGATCAGGTCGGCCGGCAGCAGCCAGGACACCTCGAACTCGATGCCGTCCGGGTCCTTGGCGTACAGGGCCTTGGTGGTGCCGTGGTCGGAGGCACCGACCAGCGCGCCGGCGTCGGTCAGCTTGCCGGCGATCCGCTCCAGCTCGTCGAGGGTGTCGACCTCCCAGGCGAGGTGGTAGAGCCCGACCGCGCCGCGCCCGGCCGGAGAGTCGGCGGCGTCCGCCCCGACCTCGAACAGCCCGAGGTCGTGATCGTTGTTGCTGCCCTCGGCCTGCAGAAACGCCGCGCCGCCCATCCCCATAACCTGACGGAACCCGAGCACCTGCGAGTAGAAGGCAACACTGCGGTTCACATCGCGGACATAGAGCACGGCGTGGTTGAGTCGCTGCACGGGCATGTCGATCTCCCCTCGTCGATGTCGACGAAGGTACGCTCGGTTAGTTGAGGCTTCAAGCAAGGGATGGTCGGGGTGACACGCTGGCTGGACGAGGACGAGCAGCGGACGTGGCGCTCCTTCCTGGCCACCTCCGAGCTGCTGTACGCGGCGCTGGACCGTCAGCTCCAGCGCGACGCCGGGATCACGCACGCCTCGTACATCGTGCTGGCGATGCTGTCGGAGGCGCCCGACCGGGCGCTGCGGATGAGCGACCTCGCCGTGCAGGCGAACTCGTCACCGAGCCGGCTGTCGCACGCGGTGGCGCGGCTGGAGGAACGTGGCTGGGTGCGCCGCGAGCCGGCGCCAAAGGACGGCCGCGGCACGGTCGCCGTGCTCACCGACGCCGGCATGGACATGCTGGCCAAGACCGCGCCGGGGCACGTCACCGCGGTCCGCGAGCACCTGTTCGACCGCCTCAGCCCGGAACAGGTCCATGATCTTGGCGACATCTGTGGGGCCGTCCTGGATGCGTTGAGTCCAAATCGGGTGGCCCCGCCCTGCTAAATGTGTGGCATGAGCCACGTTGCCGCAGAAAACCCGTCCGGGGAACGTTGACCGGTAGTGATCTGTCGTCGGGGTGAAAACCACACGGGGCCGGCGGTCGTCATGACCGGTCGCGCGCCGTCACGCGACGCCGAGACGGAGCCCGACCACAGCCGCGGCTGGCGGCGCGTCGCGGTGCCCGGAGAGCGGCCGCGCCCGCTGATCGAGCTGGTCGTCATCGCGGCGATGTTCGGGGCGTACAAGCTCGGCCGCATCGTCGCGGCCAAGCACGTCGGCACCGCGTTCGACAACGCTTACGTGGTCTGGGACCTGGAGCGGCTGCTGCGGCTGCCGGACGAGCTGTCCGTGCAGGCTTTGATGATGCACAACGCGGTCGTGATCAAGAGCGCGAACGTCTACTACGCCGCCGTGCACTTCCCGGCCACTGCCGCGTTCCTGATCTGGCTCTACCTGCGCCGGCCCGGCGACTACCTGTGGGTGCGCCGCACGCTGGCGCTGCTGACCGCATCTGGTCTGCTCGTACACCTGGCGATCCCGGCCGCGCCACCACGGATGCTGTCCGCGCTCGGCTTTGTCGACACCGCCGCCGTCTACGGACCGGCCGTGTACGGACCGCCGAACCAGAACACGCTCGCCGATCAGTACGCGGCGATGCCGTCGCTGCACATCGGCTGGGCGGTGATGGTCGCCATCGGCATCATCGCGACGACCCGCAGCCGTTGGCGCTGGCTGGCGGTGCTGCACCCGGCCGCCACCACGCTGGTCGTGATCGGCACCGCCAACCACTTCTGGCTGGACGGGATGGTCGCGCTCGGCCTGCTGGCCGCGTCGCTGATCGTGGTCCTCAGCGTCACCGAGCCGCGCATCGACGTGCCTGACTTCGTGCCGGTGCTCGCCTCGCCGGCCGTCCGCGAGCTGCCCGACCTGCCCAACCGGATGCCGCCGCCGCAGCCGCGGCCCCGACCGCATGGCGTTCCGGTGTTCGGCGGCATGCCGCTGATCGTCCAGCCGCTCGGGCCGCCCCGGTCGGCGGGAGGCCCGGGCTCAGCCGCCGGTGGCGAGGATCTGGCCGATGTAGCGGGCGACCGCCGCGACCGCTGACATCGTGCCCGCGTAGTCCATGCGGGTCGGGCCGAGCACGCCGAGGCCACCCAGCGCGCGCTCGCCCGGGCCGTACCCGACCGACACGACCGAGGTCGACCGGAGGCCCTCGTACGGGTTCTCCCCGCCGATGCGGACCAGCACCCGGCTCGGGTCCTGGACCTCGCCGATGAGCCGGAGCAGCACGACCTGCTCCTCCAGCGCCTCCAGCACCGGCCGGATCGTGCCCGGGAAGTCGAGCGCGCTGCGGGTGAGGTTGGCGGTGCCGCCGAGGACGACCCGCTCCTCCGGACGCTCGACCAACGTCTCCAGCAGCACGGTGGTCATCGTGGTCAGCAGCGGACGCAGCTCCGGACCGGTCACCTCCGGCAGGGCGGTGACGATCTCCGGCGCGTCGGTGAGCCGGCGATCGCGCAGGGCCGAGTTGAGCGTCGAACGCAGGTCGGAGACAACGCTCTCGGTCACCGGCACCGGCAGCTCGACCACCCGCTGCTCGACCCGCCCGCTGTCGGTGATCAGCACGAGCATCAGCCGGGTCGCGGCCAGGTGTACGACCTCGAGGTGGCGCACGGCCGAGCGGGCCAGCGACGGGTATTGCACGACCGCGACCTGGCGGGTCAGCTGCGCCAGCAGCCGGACGGTGCGGTGCAGCACGTCGTCCAGGTCGATCGCACCCTCCAGGAAGCTGGCGATCGCCTTCCGCTCCGCCGTGGACAGCGGCTTGAGCGATGCCAGCTTGTCGACGAACAGGCGGTAGCCCTTGTCGGTCGGCACCCGGCCGGCGCTGGTGTGCGGCTGGGCGATGTAGCCCTCCTCCTCCAGCAGCGCCATGTCGTTGCGGATGGTGGCAGGGGACACGCCGAGGTGGTGCCGCTCGGCCAGCGCCTTGGAGCCCACCGGCTCCTCGGTGGCGATGTAGTCCTCGATGACGGCACGCAGGACCTCGAGCTTGCGCTCCTCGAGGTTCATCTGCACTCCCTGGCACTCAACGTGATCGAGTGCCAGTCTACCGGCGGAAGCCGGCGCGGCACCCGATCGTGTCCCGCCCGTGACCCGCCCAACCGCGTCCGGCTCGGACCGAACCGATGCGTCCGGCACCTCACCGCCAGCCGATCGTGTGCGGCCCCTGACCCGTACCGACCACCCCATGCGTCCGGCGCCCGACCGCCAGCCCATCCTGTGCGGCCTCTGACCTGTACCGACCACCGGACGCGTCCGGCGCCAGACCGCCAGCCGATTCTGCGCGACCCCTGACCCGTACCGACCACCGGATGCATCCGGCGCCAGACCGCCGACCCATCGTGTGCGGCCCCTGACCCGAACCGACCACCCCATGCGTCCGGCGCCTGACCGCCAGCCCATCGTGTGCAGCCGCTGACCTGTCCGGACCGCGAGCCGATCGTGTGCGGCGCTGACCTGTCCGGAACGCGAGCCGCCCCGATGGCGTCGGGCCGTGATCCACTATCACCGGATCGTGTCCGGCCCGTGACCCGCTCCGCCGCCGGACGGTTACGCTCTCTCCCGGCCAGTGGGGGGCCGGACGGCGGACGAGGGAGCGACGTGATCTTCAAGGCGGTGCGCGACGGCCGGCCCTACCCGGACCACGGCCTGTCCACCCGCGACTGGGCCAAGCTGCCGCCACGGCAGGTGCGGCTGGACGAGCTGATCACCACCAAGCGGGAGCTGGAGCTGGACCGGCTGCTGGACGAGGACTCGACCTTCTACGGCGACCTCTTCCCGCACGCCGTGCAGTGGGAGGGTGACCTCTATCTCGAGGACGGGCTGCACCGGGCGCTGCGGGCGGCCCTGCAACAACGCAACAGCCTGCACGTACGGGTGCTGAGCCTGGACGAGACCGAGCCGATCGAGGCTTGATCACGTCATTGTTCGACGGGCGGCGCGTCGGTAGGGCGTGATATCCCCTTACCGGCCAGCCCGGACCGGCCGGCTCGGGCGGACGGGCTCCGGCCGCATGCCGGAGGGTGGGAGAGCGGATGAGGGACGGCCTGGCGCGGGTCCGGGAGCGGGTGTCGACGCTGCGCGGGCGCGGGGACTCCGCCTCTCAGGACCGGTACGTGCTGCTGCCGGCCGGGACCGGGCGGCGCCGCCGGCTGGCGGAGATCGGCGCCGCGACGGGAGCCGTCGTGGTGGTGCTGGCCTTCGTGGGGGCGACGGTGGCGCTGCGGCCGACGTCCTCGTCCGCGCCGCAACCGGATGCGCCGGGGCTGCCGGCGCCGACCGAGGCCGTTCAATCGCCGACCGGGTCGACCACGCCGGCCGGCTCGTCGGCGCCCGCGGCGTCCCCGGACCGGCCGCACGGGACCGCGCCGTCCCGGACCACGCCGTACACGCCGCCGACGGCGGGCGCGACGGCCACCGCCACGGCGACCACGCCGGCGCCGGCCACCAGCGCGTCCACACCGGCGCCGCCGCGGACCACCGTGCCGCACACCACGCCGCCGCCGTCGGCAACCGCGTCGCCCGCACCGACGACGCCGTCCACCACGGCCCCCACACCGACCACCCCGCCACCGCCACCACCCGGGTTCCTCAGTCACCCGTTCGGGTGACACGCGGCGAAGAAGACCGACGCATCCGCTCCTTCGTCGCTAGCGTCCGACTACGCCACCGACCTCGCAGGATGTGGTGCGACCGCATCCGCCCAGCTCGCGGGATGCGGCGCGGCGGGGAGGATTAGATGCCTGATCCCGGCGAGTGGTTCTCTCCTCGCACCAGGCCGGAGATGCTCACCTCCGACGACCCGCCCGTCCCCGGTGACAAGCCTGAGCTTGTCCGGATCCTGGCCGGACAGTCGACCGCGGTCGCCCGCGCGGCCGCGCCGCTGCGGCGCCTCGTCGGCCTCGTGCCGGCGATCGGCCGACGCCTCGTCCGCGTGGACGCCGACCAGCCGTCGCGCTGGCAGGTCGTCGGCATGTGGACCAGTGGGTCGGCGATCGTCGCCGCCACCGCCCTTGCGGTGGCGGGCGTACTCGGGGGTGCGCCGGCGGGGCTGACCCAGCCGTTCGAGCACCTGACCGGGCTGCCCGGGATCGGCAACGAGCAGCCGCAGCCCGGCGCGGGGTCGTCGTCCGAGAAGGCGTCCACGGCGGATGCGAAGCGGTCGGCCGGGCCCGGCCGAAGCTCGAGCGGCGGGTCGTCCGCGACCGGCGGCTATTCGGGTGGCTCCGCGGCGACCGTGGTCTATCCGGTCGACCTCGTGCCCGGGCGACCGGCCGTGCCCGGCATGCCGTCCGCTGGTACACCGTCCGGCGGCGCGCCGGCCACCGCTAGCCCGTCCGGCGGCGCCGCGGCCGCCGGCCCCCCGCGGGCCGGCCAGCCGGCGGGCGGAGGTCCGACCGCGCCGCCTGCCAGCGACCCGACAACGCCCACAACCCCGCCGACCGACCCGGGCACGCCAACCGAACCCGGCACCCCGACGGATCCCGGCACGCCGACCGACCCCGGCACCCCGACCGACCCCGGCACGCCGACCGGCACTTCGCCCACGGCCCCGGCACCGCCGACCGATCCGGGCACTTCGCCG
>Ga0068856_100006733_pt1 | contig 11260 bp, 10 predicted proteins | sample KBSCornC62_FD_66595 | JGI IMG/M metagenome (GOLD analysis project Ga0068856, IMG submission 66595) | Corn rhizosphere microbial communities from Kellogg Biological Station, Michigan, USA - KBS Corn C6-2 | ecosystem: Host-associated > Plants > Roots > Rhizosphere > Soil ... | reverse complement strand
CGTCGCTCAGCCCGGCGTCGAGCTCGCGCATCGTGTCGAGCAGCAGCGTGTGGAGCAGCGACTCCTTGGACTCGATGTGGTTGTAGAACGATCCGGCCCGCACGCCGATGGCATCCGCCAGCTGCCGCAGGTTCATGCCCTCGAAGCCGTGCAGCGCGATCAGCCGGGTCGCGGCGCGCTTCATGTCGCGCACCGTCCGGTCGGGGGCCTTGCCGGCGATGCGGGCCATGTGCGGGGTTGGCGTGGCGGGGCGGAGCCGAAGCGGCGCGAGATGGTAAACGAGGGTGGCGTGCGGAGCCATCGATGAGCGCTGAGGAGGCCGGCACCGTCGAGGTCGTGCGCGACGGCGCGGTCGCGACGGTCACGCTCGTGCGGCCGGCCAAGCACAACGCGGTGACGCCGCAGCTCGACGGCGCCATGGCCGCCGCGTTCGCGGAGCTCGCGCGCGACGACGCGGTGCGCGTGGTCGTCATCACCGGGGCCGGCGACGAGGCGTTCTGCACCGGTGCCGACATCTCCACCCTGCTGCCGGTGCTGCGCACGCGTGTCGCGACGAGCGACGATCCGATCGACTTCTGCGGCCTGTCGCACCGCCACCCGCTGCCGGGCAAGCCGATCGTCGCGGCGGTCAACGGGCTCGCGCTCGGCGGCGGCTTCGAGCTGGCGCTCGCGAGCGACCTGCGCATCGCCTCGACGGCGGCGCGCTTCGGTCTGCCCGAGCCGCGCTGGGGGCTGATCCCGGCGGCGGGCGGCTGTGCACGCGTGCTGCATGCGCTGGCGCCGGCGGTCGCGGCCGAGGTGCTGCTGGCCGGGCGTCGCCTGGATGCCGAAGAGGCATTGCGCTGGGGCCTCGTCAGCCGTGTGGTCGAGCCTCCGGCGCTTCGCGGGACCGCCGCTGCGATCGCGCAGCGCATGGCCGAGACGCCGCTTCCCGCCATGCGCGGCCTGGTCGATTTCTGGCGCGCACAACGCGCTCGGCAGGACGAGGCGGCGCTGCGCGAGGAACGCGCCCTGTTCGAGGCGCTGGTGGCTTCGCCCGAGACCGAAGCGGGCATCGCGCGCTTCCTCGCGCGCCGGCCGCAAGGCGGCGCTGCGCGCTGACGCGTCGGACGTCTAGTATGGTCGAGCTGTTGATGCACCCCGGCGTGACGAGGTTCGGCGCGCGCCGCCGGGCGCGCGGGTGGGAAGGGGCGGGATGATGCGATTCGCAGGCAAGACGGCGATCGTGACCGGCGGCGGCGGCGGGATCGGCGGGGCGACGTCGCGCCGCTTCGCGCGCGAAGGCGCGCGCGTCGCGGTGCTCGACCTCGACGGCGCAGCCGCCGAAGCCGTGGCCGAGGACGCGCGCGCCGCGGGCGGCACGGCCCGCGCCTACGCGTGCGACATCACCGACCGCGCCAGCGTCGATGCGGCGGTCGCGGCGCTGCAGGCCGAGCTGGGCCCGATCGACGTGCTCGTGAACAACGCCGGCTGGGACGTGTTCCGGCCGTTCCTGAAGACCGAGCCCGCGCAGTGGGAGCGCCTCGTCGCCGTGAACCTGGTCGGCGCCTTGCACATGCACCACGCCGTGCTGCCCGGCATGGTCGCGCGGCGCGCCGGCCGCGTGGTGAACATCGCCTCCGATGCGGCGCGCGTCGGCTCGTCGGGCGAGGCCGTGTACGCCGCGTGCAAGGGCGGGCTCGTGGCGTTCTCCAAGACGCTGGCACGCGAGCATGCGCGCCACGGCATCACCGTCAACGTGGTGTGCCCGGGCCCCACGCAGACCGCGCTGTTCGAGGACTACAAGCAGGGCGCGGGCAATCCCGAAAAGCTCGTCGAGGCGTTCACGCGCTCCATCCCGCTCGGGCGCATCGGGCAGCCCGACGACCTGCCGGGCGCGATCCTGTTCTTCGCGAGCGACGATGCGGCCTACGTGACCGGCCAGGTGCTCAGCGTGTCCGGCGGCCTCACCATGGCCGGCTGATCCCTTCCTCCACCCCACCACCGACATGAACTACGAAGACATCCTCTACGAGGTGCGCAACGGCGTCGCCTGGATCACGATCAACCGCCCGGAAAAGATGAACGCGTTCCGCGGCACGACCTGCGACGAGCTGATCCGCGCGTTCAACACCGCCGGCTACGACCGGGCGATCGGCGCGATCGTGCTCGCGGGCGCCGGCGAGCGTGCGTTCTGCACCGGCGGCGACCAGTCGGCGCACGACGGCAACTACGACGGCCGCGGCACCATCGGCCTGCCGATGGAGGAGCTGCACGACGTCATCCGCAACGTTCCGAAGCCGGTGATCGCGCGCGTGCAGGGCTATGCGATCGGCGGCGGCAACGTGCTCGCGACGATCTGCGACCTGACGATCTGCTCCGAGAAGGCGGTGTTCGGCCAGGTCGGGCCGAAGATGGGCTCCGTCGACCCCGGCTACGGCACCGCGTTCCTCGCGCGCATCGTCGGCGAGAAGAAGGCGCGCGAGATCTGGTACCTGTGCCGGCGCTACAGCGGCGCCGAGGCGGTGGCGATGGGCCTCGCGAACGCCTGCGTGCCGCCCGAGCGGCTCGACGCCGAGGTGCAGCAGTGGGCGGAGGAGCTCTGCCAGCGCAGCCCGACCGCGCTCGCCATCGCGAAGCGCAGCTTCAACATGGACACCGCGCACCAGGCCGGCATCGCCGGCATGGGCATGCTCGCGCTCAAGCTCTACTACGACACGGAGGAGTCGCGCGAAGGCGTGGCGGCGCTGCGCGAGAAGCGCGCGCCCGAGTTCCGCAAGTACGCGCGCTAGCGAGCGCGCGCCGGCACGCCGCGTGAACCCGTACCTCGACGACGACCTCGAGGCGATCGCCGCGCAGGCGCGCCGCTTCGCCGAGGCGCGGATCGCACCCGGCTACCTCGAGCGCGACCGCACGCGGGTGCTCGACCGCACGCTGATGGCCGAGCTCGGCGCGCTCGGGCTCATCGCGCCCGAGCTCCCCGAGTGGGCCGGCGGGCAGGGGCTGCCCACGCGCGCCGCGGGCGTGATCCACGAGGCGATCGCGCGCGCGGATCTTTCGATGTCGTACGTGAACCTGCTCGCGTCGCTGAACGGCCAGATCCTGGTGCAGCACGCGCGCCGGGAGCTGGCCGCGCCGTGGCTGGCGCGCATGACGGCGGGCACCGCGCTCGTCGCGATCGCGCTCACCGAGCCGCGCGGCGGCTCCGATGCGGCGAACCTGCGCCTGAAGGTCGAGCGGCGCGGCGACGCCTACGTGATCGACGGCGAGAAGAGCTCGATCTCGGCCGCCGATCAGGCCGACGCGGTCATCGTGTTCGGCCGCACCGGCCCGGTCGATTCCGGCGCGCGCGGCATCACCGCGCTGCTCGTCCCGACCGACACGCCGGGCCTCACGCGCAGCCGCTTCGACTGCCACGGCCAGCGCGCGATCGGCCGCGGCTCGCTGTTCTTCGACGGCGTGCGCGTGCCGGCCGACCATCGGCTCGGCGACGAGAACCAGGGCTTCGCGCAGGTCATGCAGGGCTTCGACTATTCGCGGGCGCTGATCGGCCTGCAGGTGCTGGCCGTCGCGCGGGCGGCGCTCGACGAGACCTGGACGCACGTCGCCACGCGCGAGGCCTTCGGCCAGGCGCTGTCCTCGTTCCAGGGCGTGTCGCATCCGCTCGCCGAGCTCGACACGCAGGTCGAGGCCGCGCGGCTGCTCTGCCTGCAGACGCTGTGGCTCAAGGACCGCGGCGCGCCGCACGGTGCCGAGGCGGCGATGTGCAAGTGGTGGGCGCCCAAGCTGGCCTACGACACGATCCACCAGTGCCTGCTGCTGCACGGCCACGGCGGCTACGACCGCGGCCCGATGGAGCAGCGGCTGCGCGATGTGCTCGGCTTCGAGATCGGCGACGGCACCGCGCAGATCATGAAGACCGTGATCGCGCGCCGGCGCGCCGGCCGCTCGGCGGTGCCGATCTGAGGTCGGGTCGCTATTGCCCGCGCCAGACCGGCTTGCGCTTCTCCTGGAAGGCGCGCACGCCTTCGTGCGCGTCTTCGGACTGCAGCGCCGCCACCAGTGCCGGCAGGCGCAGGCCTTGCGCCTGCACCGGCGACATCGAGGCGGTGGACCGCACCACCTGCTTGATGGCCTGAACCGAAAGCGGCGCGCACGCCAGCACCCGATCGGCCCAGCGCGCCACGGCGTCGTCGAGTTGCGCGCGCGGGACGACCTCGTTGACCAGGCCCCAGTCGAGCGCGCGCGCCGCGTCGATGCGCTGCCCGGTGAGCAGCATGCCCATCGCGAGGCGATGCGGGACCTGGCGCTGCAGCAAGGTCATGCCGCCGTCGAGCGGCATGCGGCCGACGAGCGGCTCGGGCAGGCCGAAGCTCGCCTCGTCGCAGGCGACCACGAGGTCGCAACCCAGCACCATCTCGAAGCCGCCGCCGAGCGCGAAGCCGTTCACGCGCGCGATCACGGGCACGTTCAGGGTCTCGCGCAACGCGATGCCGCCGAAGCCGCCGGGGCGCGCCCGCGCCCAGTACTCGAGGCCGCTCGTCGACGGGTTCTTCATGTCGGCGCCGACGCAGAATGCGCGCTCCCCGGCGCCGGTCAGCACCACCACGCGCACGTCGCGGCGCTGCTCGAGGTCGGACCAGATGCGCTGCAGCTCGGCCTCGGTCGCGAGGTCGATCGCGTTCAGGACCTCGGGCCGGTCGATCGTCACGGTCGCGACGTGGTCGCGAACCTCCAAGCGCACGCTCACGAGCCGCTCCTCGCCGCGCGCGCATTCGCCTCGGCCAGCACCTCGTCGGTGTGCTCGCCCAGGCGCGGCGGCACGCGGCGCACGCCGACCGGCGCCGCCGACATGGCGATCGGGCTCGCGACGAAGCGGTAGCGTGTGTCCGCGGCCGCGCCGCCGTCCATCACCATCGCGTTGTGCACGGTCTGCGGATCGACCAGCACCTCGCGCAGGTCGCGCACCGGCGCGCACAGCAGGTCCTGCTCCTCGAGCCTTGCCAGCCAGTGGTCGCGCGGCGCGCTCCGGAAGCGCTCGCGCAGCCGGCCCTGCAGCTCGGCCTTGTGCGCGAACTGCGCCTCGAGGTTCGCGAAGCGTGCGTCGAGCGACAGGTCGGGCAGCTCGAGCGCCGCGCAGATGTCGCGCAGCGGGTTGGACTTGAACGCGCCGACCAGCACCAGCGGGTGGTCCGAGCACTCGAAGACGCCGGACAGCGGCATCGCGGCCCAGTTCACCTCCTGATCGCGCATCAGGATCATCGCGGCTTCCTGCATCTGCATGGCGAGCATCGAGTTGTAGAGCGACACGCCGATCTTCTGGCCCACGCCGGTGCGCTCGCGGTGCAGGAGCGCCAGCAGGATGCCCTGCACGAGGTGCATGCCGGCCGAGTAGTCGGCGAGCGCGGTCGGATAGGTGGCGAGCGGATGCGACGGATCGGCCTTGCGCGCCATCACGCCGCTCATCGCCTGCGCCAGCACGTCCTGGCCGCCCTTGTGCGCATAGGGGCCGGTCTCGCCGAACCCGGTGCCGACCGCGTAGACGATGCGCGGGTTGAGCGCGCGGCAGGCGTCGTACCCGAGGCCCATGCGGTCCATCACGCCGGCGCGGAAATTGTTCACCACCACGTCGGCATCCCCGATCAGCGCCTTCACCGCCGCCAGGCTGGCCGGATCGCGCAGGTCGAGCGCGACGCTGCGCTTGTTGCGGTTCAGGCTGCAGAAGATCGGGTTGTCGATGCCGCCGGCGCGCGGGAAGGTGGAGCGGCTGAGGTCGCCGGCGCCGGCGCGCTCGATCTTGATCACGTCGGCGCCGTAGTCCCCGAGCATCTGCGTGCACACCGGGCCCATCATCACCTGGGTGAAGTCGATGACGCGGATGCCGGACAGCGGCAGCGCGGCGGCGTCGCGGTCGGTGGTCGTCATGCCGCCTCCCGCTGCGCGACGCGGCGCGCGATCGCCGGGATGTCGGCGTTCGGCCCGTGCTGGTCGCCAGGGTCGGCGCCCTGGGCGCGCAGCCGCGCCTGCAGCGCCTTCACGTCGACATCGCGAACGCTCACGCCGCCGTCGAGCGCCATCGCCGCCGCGACGCCCGCCGCCTCGCCCATCGCCATGCAGGGCGGGATCTCGCGCGACATCTTCTGCGCCGTCGAGGTCGCCGAGTAGTGGCGCCCGGCGACGAGCAGGTTGTCGATGCCCTTGGGCAGCAGCGTGCGATACGGCGTCGTGTAGTCCCGCCCGCGCGCCACCGCGTCGGCAAAGCGCGTGCGTGCCGCGAGGTCTTCCTTGGTCATGACGTACTCGCCGTCGAGCATGCGGGTCTGGCGCACGCCGGTCTGCGGGGCGACGTCGATCACGACGCAGCGCTCGAAGCCCGGCATGTGCGCGCGCGCGTGGTCGACCGCGGCGTGGATGTGATGTCGCCCGCGCACCTCGGCTTCGGTCAGGTCGTCGACCTTCAGGCCGTCGAGGCCGGTCATGTGCGGGCAGTTGCACCACACCACGCCGGGCAGCGGGGTCTTCAGCCACCAGTGCTCCCAGCAGCCGCCGATCAGGCGCTTGATCTCCTTGTCGACGCGCGCGAACGCGGCCGGCTCCTCGCGCTCGAAGCGCTCGGCGAGGTCGGTGTCGACGTTGCCCAGGCGAAACACGGTGGTGAGCATGTAGGCGCCGCCGATGTGCGGTGCGCCGGCGGAGGCGGCCACGTCGAGGTCGCCGGTGGTGTCGACGACGATGCGGCCGAGCACCGCCTCGCGGCCGCTCTTGGTGTCGCACACCACGCCGGCGATGCGCCCGTCCTCGACCAGCGCGTGGGAGAACCACGAGTGCAGGCGCAGGCCGATCCCGTGCTGCGCGACCATCTCGAGCGACACGCGCTTGAAGCCGTCGGGATCGAACGAGGCCGCGAACACGATCGGGTGCGGCTTGTCGTGGGTGTGGAAGTCGAAGGCGCCCCAGCGCGTCCAGCGCCGCAGCGCCGCGGGCTCGACGCCCCACTCGTCGTCGCGCGGGAAGGCGGCGAGCTCGCGCGCCGCGAGCCGCTCGATCAGGTCGAGGCAGACGCCGCGCACCGAGATCTCGTGCAGCACCGCGTCCCACATGTCGTCGAGCACCAGCACCATGCCGCCCGACGCGAGGCCGCCGAGGTGGTTGTAGCGCTCGATCAGCAGCGTCGAGGCGCCGTTGCGCGCGGCGCCGATCGCCGCGGCGATGCCGGCGGGGCCGCCGCCGACGACGACGACGTCGGCCTGCGCCACCACCTTCACGTCGCGCGCCGGCTCGCGGATCGTTGACGTCGTCGGGTGCATGCAGTCTCCTGGTGTGTCGCGCGGCGGGATCAGGCGTGGTCCGGCTGCCAGCGGATGATCGCGCGCTCGAGCGCCACGATCGCGAGGAAGAAGGCGCCCGAAAGGCAGGCGCTCATCGTGATCGCCGCGTACAGCAGCGCCGAGTCGAAGTTGTAGGTCGCCTGGATGATCATCGCGCCGATCCCCTGGGTGGCGCCGATCCACTCGCCCACGACCGCGCCGATCACCGACATCGACGCCGCGATGCGCAGCGCCGAGAACAGGAACGGCAGCGCCGCGTACACGCGCAGCTTGAAGAACACCTCGCGGCGGCTCGCCGAGAGCACGCGCATCAGCTCGAGCGCCTGCGGGTTGACGGCCTCGAGCCCGCGCACGCCGTTCACGAGGGTCGGGAAGAAGCACACCAGCGCCGCGATCGCGATCTTGGGCTCGACGCCGTTGCCCATCAGCAGCACGAGGATCGGCGCCTTCGCGACGACCGGGATGGAATTGAACATCACGACGACCGGAAAGAAGATCTCCTGCAGGCGCCGGTTGTGCACGAAGAGCGTCGCCACCGCCATGGCGACGAGGTTGCCGAGCAGGAAGCCGCTCAGCGCCTCGGTCGCCGTCGGCGCGAGGTTGCCGAGCAGCACCGAGCGCTTGAGCCACAGCGTCTGCACCACGGCCCACGGCGAGGGCGCGATGAACGGCTTCACGTCGAACGCCGTCACCACCGCCCACCAGAGCGCGATCAGTCCGACGATGCCGAGCGCCGGCAGCACGCGGCGGCGGCGGCGCTCGCGCCGCTGAGCGGCCCGCCAGCGGGCCTCGGCGGCGTCGAGCTCGGGCTGGGCAGCCTGCGACGTCTCGGCGACGGCGCCGGGCAGCAGCGTGGTCGACTCGCCGAGCGCGGCCATCAGCAGGTCTCCAGCAGCCGGCGCAGCTCGGCGGCGAGCGCGACGAAAGGCGCGGTCTCGCGCACCCCGAGCGTGCGATCGGCCGGCAGGTCGACGGGCACCGTGGCGCGCACGCGCCCCGGATTGGCGGCCATCATCAGCACGCGCTGCCCGAGGTAGGCGGCTTCGTGGATGCTGTGCGTGACGAACAGCACCGTGAGACCGAGCTCGCGCCAGACGCGCCGCAGCTCCTCGTTGAGCCGGTCGCGCGTGATCTCGTCGAGTGCGCCGAACGGTTCGTCCATGAGGAGGATCTTCGGATCGCTGGCGAGCGCGCGCGCGATCGCCACGCGCTGGCGCATGCCGCCCGAGAGCTCGTGCGGGTACGCGGATTCGCTGCCCTTGAGGCCCACGAGATCGAGCAGCTCGCGCGGCGTGGCCTTGGCGCGGCGCGCGCGCGCGACCGCGACCTGCAGGGGCAGCTCGACGTTGGAAAGCGCGGTGCGCCACGGCAGCAGGGCCGGATCCTGGAACACGAAGCCGATGTCGCGGCGCAGGCGCGCGGCCTCGGGCGGCGCGCCGAACACGCGGATCTCGCCCTCGTCGGGCGCGATCAGGTCGGCGACGACGCGCAGGAACGTCGACTTGCCGCAGCCGGACGGACCGAGCAGCGTCAGGAACTCGCCGGCCGCGACATCGAGGCTCAGGCCCTGGAGCGCGGTGATCGCGCGGCGCGGCGTGAAGAAGCGCACCCGCAGGTTGCGGCAGCTGACCGCGCAGCCCGCATCGGGCCGCGGCCGCACGCCCGGCGCAACGGGTCTGAGCGCCGCCGCCGCCGTCATCGCGTCAGGACCCGTTCACACCGCAGCGCGCCGTGCCGACACCCCGCACTAGGCCTTCACGCGGGCCGGCTGCGTCGCCTTGAGGATGTCCATCGTGATCACCTCGTCGACCTTCGGCGTCTTGGCGGTGAACTGGCCGAGCTCGGCGTAGAGCGCGATCTGGTCCTGCCAGATCGCCGGGTCCATCGTGCCCCAGCCGCCGGCGCGCGCCGCGTCGCCGAAGCTGTACGACAGCATCACGTCGGCCGCGACGCGCTCGTCGGCGCGGTCGAGGTTCGGATATTCCTTGACGAGGATGTTCACGGCCTCGTCGCGGTTCTTGTCGGCCCACTGCCAGCCCCTGGCCGACGCGCGCACGAAGCCGGCGAGCACGTCGCCGTGCGTCTGCAGCGTCTTCGTCGTGGCGTAGTACGGCAGGGCGTAGAGCTTCACGCCGGTGTCCCACAGCGCCATGTCGACGCGGTCGGGGCCGAGCACCTTCAGGGCCGAGGTGTTGGTGAGCCAGCCGGTGACCGCGTCGACCTGGCCGGTGAGGAGCGGCGTCATGTCGGCGCCGATCGGCACGATCGTCACGGCCTTCTCGTCGATCTTGTTCTTCGCGAGCAGCGCGCGCAGCAGGATGATGCCGGTCGACTGGATGCCGATCTTCTTGCCGACCATGTCCTGCGCGCTGCGGATCGGCTTCTTCTTCAGCGAGAAGAAGCAGTACGGGTGCTTCTGCACGCCGACCGCGAAGCACTTGATCGGCAGCCCCTGCGACACCGCGAGCATCAGCGACGGGCTCGACGACACCTGGCCGACCTCGTAGCGGCCCGAGGCGACCACCGCCACCCCGTCGATGCTCGGCCCGCCGGGCTGGATGCCGAACTCGATGCCCTCCTGGTCGAAGTAGCCCTTGTTCTTCGCCACCACCTCGCCGAGCTGGTTGCCGCCGATCAGCCAGCCGAGCTGCATGTCGATCCTGGTCTTGCCGGCAGCGCGCGCGCCGATCGACAGCAGGCTGCCGCCGGTCGCGAGGCCGCCGGCGGCGAGCGCTGCGGCGACGAGCTGGCGACGATCTGGGTTCGGGACGCTCTTCATCGGATTCCCCTGCGCATCTGGGCGCAGGCCATTCTCTGGATTCCACCCGCGTCTCGCAACATGGTTTGCGAGACGCGGCAGCCGGGCGGCCCGCACCGGCGATCGACCCTACACTCGCCGTTCACCCCCACGAGCTCTCCACATGAAGACACTCTCTCGCCTCTGCGCCGGCCTGCTGCTCGGCGTGTCCGCGCTCGGTGCCGGCGCGCAGACGGGCGCTCCGATCCTGATCGGCGCCTCGATCCCGCTCACCGGCGGCGTCTCGACGTTCGGCCAGCACTCGCGCTGGGGCTCGGAGCTCGCGATCGCCGAGGCCAACGCGGCCGGCGGCGTGCTCGGCCGCAAGCTCGAGATGGACTACCAGGACAACCGCTGCAACCCGGCCGAGGCGGTGAAGAGCGTGACGCAGATGATCGCCGAGAAGAAGTACGTGGCGATCTTCGACGGCCTGTGCAGCTCGGCGGCGCTCGCGATCATGCCCCTCGTCGAGCGCGCCGAGATTCCGTTCGTGGTGGCGAACGCCTCGGCGACCGCGATCGCCGAGAAGTCGGGCGTCGGCGGCAACAAGTGGACCTTCAAGGTGAACCCGACCGACGCGAGCATGCTCGACGCGCTCATCGGCTGGCTCGACAAGGAGGGCAAGGCCGGGAACATCGCGTTCCTCGGCGAGGACACCGACTTCGGCCGCGCCGGCGTGGCCGGTCTCGAGGCCGCGCTGAAGAAGCGCGGCAAGGCGCTCGCCAGCGTCGACTTCTATCAGAAGGGCACCGCCGACTTCACCACCGTGTTCGCGAAGATCCGCGCGAAGAAGCCCGCGCTGCTCGCGCTCTATGCGATCGACGCCGACTTCCAGAACGCGATGCGCCAGTGGTACGCGGCCGGCGGCGGCATCCCGCTCACGGGCCGCGTGCTCGTCGACCAGGTGCCCAAGGAGATCATGGCGAGCGGCTTCCTCGACGGGACGACCTCGGTGCAGCCGTACGATCCGTCGATCGACACGCCCGGCAACAAGGCGTTCGTCGAGGCCTTCCAGAAGCGCAACGGCACCGCGCCGATCCTCGTGAGCTTCGAGGCCTACGAGACCACGCGCGTGCTGATCGACGCGATCAAGCGCGCCGGCAGCACCGACCCGGCCGCGATCCGCGACGCGCTCGCGAAGACGAAGTACCCGTCG
>Ga0068856_100006727_pt1 | contig 11263 bp, 17 predicted proteins | sample KBSCornC62_FD_66595 | JGI IMG/M metagenome (GOLD analysis project Ga0068856, IMG submission 66595) | Corn rhizosphere microbial communities from Kellogg Biological Station, Michigan, USA - KBS Corn C6-2 | ecosystem: Host-associated > Plants > Roots > Rhizosphere > Soil ... | reverse complement strand
ATTACTCATTACACTTATGCATAAGTGGTTGATAGCTATAAAAGAACTCGTCATCTTAAATCATTCCGCATATCGGAGCCAAGCTTGTCGATTTAAGGGACGCCCCCACGGTCCAATTTTTTGAAGGAGAGTTTTGTGACCTACATCGCTTACTTTGATGGAGCTTGCGAGCCGGTGAATCCAGGTGGCACCGCATCCTATGGTGCCATTATCCACGACAATGATGATAAGCTCTGGGAATGCTCCGAGATCTACGGACAAGACGAGCACACCTCCAACAACGTCGCTGAGTATGCCGCTCTGATCGCTGTCCTCGAATGGTTCGCAGACCATGAGCTGCTCGATGCTGAGATCATCGTCAGAGGCGATAGCAAGCTTGTGATCGAGCAGATGTTCGGCTCGTGGAAGATCAAGAGCGGCCTGTACACCGAACTCGCACACAAGGCGCGTGAGTTGTTGACCAAATTTGCCAAGATCCAGGGCGAATGGATTTCACGTGACCGCAACGAGGTCGCTGATCGGCTATCGAAGGAAGCGTTGAAGCGAGCTGGGGTGAAGCTGCGATTGCAGCCTGTGTGAGACCAGCAATCGACTTCAGATGTGTATCTGTAAACGGCGACTTTGGGGCACTTTTCGGTGGCGCTGGAAAGGCGACTGTCCGCGCGATAAGTATATGCCGGAGCTGGTCCGGCGCATGGAAGTGTTCACGGTCGGTGTCGGCTACTTGCGGGCTCAGCGGAATCTACGTCCCTTGGAGATTGGGTCCGCGGCCGAGTGGAGACGCCACAGAAACGAACCCAGCAAAATCAGGATAACGCTCAGGCCCAAGATAATAGCGACGTCGTCGGTACCAAAATCCATCATCACTCCCCCATTGGCAGCATCAGGCGCAGGAAGGCGCCAATGATCCATTTAGGAATCATCGATCGATGCGGAGCGACTTGGCTGTGTTAAAATTGAGTCTTCCCGCCCCCCGTCGAGATAACACGTAATGTCCAATATTCGCTTTATCCGGAAAGACGGTCAGAGCGTAGAGCCCGACAACATTCGGGAACGCTTCTTCCAATCCGCCGTGCGTTCCGGTGTGCACCCGGACCGCGCAAATGCCATATGGCAAGCCGCGCTGCGGGGTGATACTCGTGCGTGGGATGTGATCGAAGACGTCTGCAATGTAGAGATTGTCGGTAGCGAGACTGGTTTTGGTTTTCGCGAATAAGCACTACGAACAGGTCCGCCCTTATCCTCTGCGCAATGACCGTTAGCTCCTCGGTTTTCGCTGCTGGGGTTGATTCCCGCGCTTATACCTGCGATGGGCTCCACGCTCTAGTCGCCGCAAACCGCTTCGTTTTCATCAACTACCCTTCATTCATGGACTTCGTTGTGGCCAATGGCTCTTATTGCACTAGCGGAGAAATTATTCAGTTGCGCAGCGTACCGACAAGCGACAGCCCCGAGTGCCTCGTGAACCGCTGCAAGAATCATAGTTACAGCAACTGATTTGCGCGCGTGGTGCCGCCAATGCCCTCAATATCCCGGCGCAGCAAAAAACTGGCCCTCCCGCGAGGGAGGGCCGAAGTCTTGGGGGATATACCAACCCTCACACAAGGGGAAACTAGGGTTGGCACTCCCTGAATACAGCGATTTTTCTAAAATTCCGTTTAAATGCTTAAGAGCCACCGAACACGGTTAAACTTACGCGCGAACACGACGACTGGTTACGACACCGAGGCATACTATGACGGACATTCGCTTCGCAAAAAAAGGCGGTCAGAGTGTGGACGGGTCGATTATTTGTCAGCGATTCTTTGCGGCCGCCACCGCGTCGGGCATCAAACCCGACCATGCAAGCGCTGTTTGGCACGATGCGATGCACGGCGACCCCCCTGCACGCGAGCTAATCGAAGAGATGTGCGACATAGAAATCGTCAGCTTTCTAGAATGAGCAGTGGTTGGCTTGTGCTCCGCCTTTCGTACGCAGCTACCCTGCAAGCGACGGCAGACGAGAGGCTAGGTGAGGGTCTTCAGCACCAACCGCCGATTATCACGAACTGCGACAACCCTCACAATTGGATCCGTGGCATACGGCAGCTCCGTGTAAATATGCAGATGGGCGTCGTAGCCGGAACGCAGATTGAGATTGTGCGCGAACACGTCGAGATCGCGTTGCGGAAGCTTTCGGCGTGAGCAGCCGCGGATCAATCACCCTCGCTGAGGTTGTCGGGCTCGAAATCAAGTGCCACAGATGCGACCGACACGGGCGCGTCAGTCTGGCGCGACTGATTGAGGAACATGCTGCGGATACTGGGCTATGGGATTTGTGGGAGAACCTCGCGGGCGACTGCGAATATGCTCGGTCAACAGCGCTAAACAAGCGATGCGCTATCTACTATCCGCAATTGCCAGCGCTGTTCCTGCCGAGCTAGCAAGCCTGAACGCCGGGGCCTGCGCTCACGAGCGCACCTTTACCCTTCCTTAGGCGTAGGCAAAGCCGGCTCTTCCGGGGCTCGCTGCTGCGGACGCGGGCGCCGTGGTCGGATCGGCGGAGAAAAATCAAACCTCACGACCGTGCTCGGTTGCAGAGTGCGTGCCGTATAGAAAGCGAGCGTAGCGCCATCCACGTCTAAGCACAGCATTGAGAACGCGGGTGCCCGATCGTAGTAGGCACCAGCAGAGCTCCAGAGCATCGAAGCCGTGACATGCTTCGGTGCATCGCTGTCTCTGTTTCGTGCGAAGTACCCGGGATAATTGATAATATAAGGATGATAACCAAGATCGGGACCAGGCACATACATTATGCCATCCTGCTTGAAATCATCACCGACACGCACCGCCACGGAAACGAGAGTGGGTTCAATCCCGCGGCGGCCGGCTGAGATACCCATCACGGCCCGATCTGCGGGTACAAGCACATCAGGCGCGTTTGTAAAGGTGCAGGACTCCGTCAAAGGAGGAAGTGGTGGTGGTGGCGGTGGCGGCGGCTGGCAGCTAGCGGCCAACATCGTCAGGACCGCAATGGCCGCCAATTCCGGAGAGCGCTTCAAAACTGACATGCAAACACCCCCGTTGCCGAGCGGGGAATTCTCCGGCCCCGCGGACGAATGTCAACCCTGAGTTGAAGTGGTGATGCGACATGGAGCCCCGCAAACTCGGCTGTGCAATCAGTGCAAGGGAAGGATCGTAGGCGCAACGGTCGGGGCAACGCGCCTGGAGAGCCGCTGCCCCTTTGCCGAAGACGAAGGCAGGCTTGGGGGAAGGTCGCCTGTCACCTCCGCATATTTAGGGCATTTCGATCAAGAGCCGGTTAACGCGCCGGCCCAATCAAACCCGGCTAATCACTGACCCGCGCGAGCCGCGCTCCGCCTCAACCCGGAAAGTAGACGACCGCTCTGCTGTAGCGCAGGCAGCAGGCGGCCGCTACTCGCGAGCGTCGCCAGGGGCTGTCCGCTCTGCTCCAAGCCGGGGAGGAACACATCGTCGATCTGCCGCTTGATCGTCACGACAGTTGCGCGGTTCTGGACGGCGATGTTGAGCGGGGGAAACCCGCTCTCGTTCAGAACCCGCCGCACGTAACTAGCGACACCGGGTAGGAGTTCCCTCGTTGGCCGGCCTTCTTTGATCCAACGATCAACTCTGCTCAAACCCCAGTTATAGGCCGAAATCGCATCGACCCAGTTTCCGTATCGCCTATGCAGCAAACCAAGATAGGCTCGCCCCAGTATTCGGTTCTGCTCGATGTCAAACCGATTTCCACCGCCGACGTCGATAGCCGCTTTCTCGCTCACCTGCATGGGTCCTTGAGGGCCCGCCGGTCCGGGCCGCCACATTGCGGGATTGTTCCCATGACTCGACTCGGCGCCCTCAACCGCAGAGGCCACTCGATCGAGTTCTGTAGAATGGGTTCCTTTACCGGCCGCCGCCGGATGCGAATGGATGAGCATGAACACGAACAGCGGCACAGAATAGAGCGCCATTACTTGCCGACAATGCGTGATCATCATCGCGTCGTTCTGGTCTCCAAGGGACTTAATGGGGGTTCGCTACTCGAGAAACGACGGTGGGTTTCCGTCGGGGTCAATGAGGCTCATCTCGCCGCGCAGCACATTGATAAGCTGCGGCAGGCATTCGATACGGCTGTATCGAAGGAATGCGCCGACCTGAGTTGTCTTGCGGGCCCAGATCGGCATCGCGTCGTCCGGATCGGGCACCATCGTACGGAATTTTAGCATCTCGAAACGGCGTCCGCCGGGCGCTATGCAGCGCTGCCGCTCCAAAATCGGACCCGGTCCCTGCCACCTGATCGCCAACACCACTGCGAACATTAGAGGAGAGACGCTTATCAGGACGGCCCCGGCGATCAGCAGATCTGCGAAGCGCCTCATCTGCTCCAATGCAACGTCCGCGTAAGTGCGCCGGAAGCGTTGGTAGGCCCGAAAGCTGCGCATTGGGGGATCATACTCCTGCGGCTCAGGTCGAGCCTTAACAAATCACTAACAAAGCAGAGCGTTTCAATCAAAATTACATAAAACACAACCGGGGTCCATTAGTGGGTATGGTTAACGAACCAGAGACCATACCTGATTCGGACCCACGAATGCTCGGGCGGGGTGGTCGAGGTTGTCCACAACGGGCTGGGGGTAACCCGAAACTATAAACAAGATGAGAGAGTTGAGGGCTGGGGATAACGGGGAGAAAAGAAGGTTAAAATTCTTTACCTTTTTGGAATGATTTTCGGTTTAGGCTGTAACGTTAAATAAATGCGACAGGCGGTCGCATTGAGGAACCTACGTTATGCGCACTTTCCATCGTGTAGACGAACATCGCACGAAGCTCCCGCTGCACGTCGGAGTCGAAAAACGTCTCCCCATCGGGCAATCGATGGCTGTGATCGGTGGCTTGTCCGTGCTCGCCTGGGGCGTGGTGGTCTTGTTCATCATGGCCGTGCGGACGATCTTCTTCTAGGCGGCTTTCACAGAGTCCTCATTCGGCTCGAAAAGAACCGCCCCCGCGCGAGGCAGGGGCGGTCGGGGTCGTAATGAGAGCCCAGCCGAAGCTGGCGGGTCGACACCGCGACCAAGGACATGACGTGCGCAGTCGGTCGCGTCTGCGCCATTACTCGGAACCCTTCATCCGCACATCCGAAGTCGCAATTGTCTATTGGTGCGCGACGGGATTGGAGGTGATCTCCGGAATCCGACTTGCTGCAGCCCACGTGCACCGAAATGGCTGTCCGCGTGGTGCCGAAATCTTGTTGTCTGGCATCGGCATCCCCACGCGCCGCATTACCGCGAAACGCGACTGCGTCCCTCACCCGTTAAATTCACTATCGGCCTCCTCGCAAGCCTCAGCCACAAGTCGCCGGCCGTGCGATGCGCTTAGCCCGCGTTTTAAAGTGGCTGACCCCACAGAACAGCAACGCCGGTTTGTATGCAGGAAGATATCAACGATTCAACCGCAGCCCCATAAGCGGAATCGAGAGCCGCGGTAGGCTCATCTGATCGAGCCCGCGGGTGCAGCAGAGCGATTGGTGCAGTGCGCAGATACGACGCAGCTGGCGCGGTATACGAAATGAAACGCAGCCCGCCGCTTCCGCCTCTCTCCTCCAACTGAGAAGAGTTTCTTTTCGATTGCGCGGCTGGTTGGATGCGCAAAATATGCAGCCGACCACATTCCGGTATTGGCTTCACGAGCCGGAAACCGTGCTGCGCGTAAAAAATTTGAGTCTCGCGAACAGGCGCACGCCTTCGCGCAAGCGTTCCACGGTACCGTGCTGGCGTAGCCTAAGCGCCTTACTGTCATGGTCAACGCGGCATCCTGTTGCCAGGCTAGCAGAAGATGCGGGAGCGTGGACCATCACCGCTCGTGTGACGGACAAGAAATCTTGATCAACGCAGATTTGCAGACCCGTGACAACTGTCGGCCGGCGCCGGAGCGCTTGTTTGATTGAAGAAACCCTCCTAAAAGGTCTCGGTCGATGAGCTTGCTTGGGGGGCGATATGTGGAACGAGCTGAAGCGAACCGATGTCGAGCTTGCAAGGCAAAAGCTAGCGGAGTTCCGCAGCATCACGTTGCGGCGGCACGAGGATGAAATTAAGCAACTCGACGCCGATGAAGCTGAGATCGATATGTTGGCGCGATTAGCCGAGACGATCACAGAAAAATACCTGAACGGCCGCACTCAAACGGACGGGGAAGCCACTTCTGGCGACGCGATACAGGATGGTGCAACACCCCGGATCGAGCGCGAGGAATCACCCCCTGCGGTCCTCGAGGGCAGCCAAAACGTGTCCCCGAACTTCGGTGGTCCGCTTCGGAGGCTCGTGCGTCGCTAGCAAAGTGAATCGAGGAAACGGGGCAGACCACTAACTGAGCAATCCGCCAGGCTGGTCCAATGTGCGCAGCCGGCATAGCATAGATGTGGAGCGCTCGATTTCCCGAACCCATGGCCCAAATGCGTCCGTCTTGAGCAGAATGGAACGTTCTCTAACCGCGGGTTCGCGCTTGGCTCAATAACAGGTCACGTTGAGAAACGAGGGTCTGAAATGCTTCGTGCGTCCCCCCGGCGTCTGGGTGCATTTTGGGTGCCAGGCGGCGGAATGCGCTCTCGACGTCGGCGCGCGTGAACCCTGGATGCAGTCCGAAAGTTATCGCAGCTGTTTGCAAATCCATCCAAAGATTCTCGCGAACAGTCCCGGGCAAAGATTGAAAGAACAAGACCTCCTCCCGCGATCCCGAGTGCGCCGTTTTTTCAGCTGGCGATGCCAAGGATCCGGTGCGCTTCTTTCGGATTCATATTGCGAATCTGATCGTCGCCGATCCCTAGTTCGCGAAGTCTCGATTTCTGCGCTTGGGTGATAAGAAAAGACACGCCCTCAATATTCTCGTTTGCTAAGCCGCCTTCACCGTCGCCCAACTCAGTTAAACCGGGCCTACCAATTTTGAATTTCTCGGCCATAGCCCCGATCAGTTGATCGAATGCTTCGATTTCTGCTTGATCCTGCTCTATCGCCTGCAATTCTTCGGCGTGCCGTCGTATCATTTCCTGCCGCTGGGCCCGCAGCAGTTCTTTGCTCGCATCGAGCTCAGCCCGCGATATCGTATCCCACATCTTTGACCGAGCCTCCTTTGATCTTCACCATGTATTAACGATGTTTTTGGTTAACCGATAATTAAATCGTAAGCCGTAACAGCGGGGCTGATCGATAGTTTGCATCGCAATACCGAACCCAAGCTCCGCTTTGTAATCGCTGCTCCAGACACGCGCTTCCTGGTAAGTGGGTTACATTTGCCCCGGCTTCCCAGAGCGCTGAGTGCAAACCGTCTGCAAATGATACCCGCCCCTACGGATGGGTCCGGGGTAATGTCTTCGGATAAGCTTCGATGGGATCGTGTGGTGGTGTCGCGTCGACCAGCATCTTCGGCTGAGCTTCGATCAGGTCGGGCAGAGACTTATCGTTGACGTCGGCTACCTGAGTAACTGCACCGGTCGCAAGTGCCCGTAAAAGGCCATCAGCTGCGGCGCGCAGCAGTCGTACGGTTACCAGTGTTCCGCGTTCGTCGCGTAATGTGACGAGGATGCAGCCGCGTATTCGAGGCTTATCGGGTATAAACTCGAACGCGATCACCTCGGCCAGAGCGGGTGCATACAAAATAGATGCCGCCTCTGTAAGTTCGCCCATCATTGGGCTCCTGAAAGAATGAGATGCCCTCATAGGAATGCTCGCCCCGGGTCCGGTGTAAGCCAGCGGAAGACTCACATGTCTCTTGCTCGGAGACATGGGCCACGACAACTCATCGTATTGGGTCATAAAACTCAAGGACTTGGCTCGTGTGGGCCTATGCAACCGAGTCGGTTTAGTGCGAATCGGCCGTTTGGCCGCGAGGATGCCTATGCCGGTAGCCTCGGACCCAAGCCATTGAGCCTGAGGTCTAAAACGAGCGGTTGTTGCCGTGCCGGCGCATTCAGCCTAGACGCCGCATAGGCCTGCAGGGGAGTGACTGAAATGTGGGAAAGACTAACACCAGCTGACGTTGACCACGCAAGAAACCGCTTGGCCACGAGCCGAGCCGAGATGTTGAGGAGGCATGCGGAGGAGCTCAGAGCCCTGGATGCACAGCAGGACGACATCGAAACGTTGGAACGGCTTCTCGCCCGGTTTGCCCAGACGTACCTGGGTTCGGAGACAGAGCAGTCAGCCATAACCGCCGAATCACATTTGGATCAAACAAATTTAGACGTTGCGACCGATGCCGACGAAAGACCCACCAATCTAGTGGAGCAAAAAGGGCCGATTCCGGTGGATCTCCGGGTTCGACAAGAGATCTCTCCGAACTTTGGCACTCCTCCTCGCCTTCGTCGACTGATCGGAGGATAGCTCAGCAGCGAGGACGAAACCCGCTCCATCGCCTGAAGGCCACGCTCATTGATTACGTCAATAAGGTGCCTCATTGTACATCCGACAACATTGCCCCCGATGTAGGCAAAGCTCTTCGGTGCACCTGGAACAGCATTTCCGTACCTGAATTAGGGTGGCTTTATTCTATGCCCGTGAGCCTGTACCCTAGGGCCGTCTCTGTCCAACAGGTAGGCCGTCAATGGGCGGTCCCCATGATCGCTTCGGAGTGGCCAGCGTCACTCGTGAAACGGCTCTGGCATGCCTTGAACGGGCCTGCGCACTCCAAGGCATACATCCAAAGAGTGAGCCACTTCAGCTGCATGAGCATTCGCGAGAGGAGCTTCTGCCGATCGAGCAGCTGATTGCAGTTGCGCATGAAAACGGGCTGCGAGTGCTGCCAAGTCGATTTGATTGGCTTCGGCTCTTAGCAGCCCTCTCAAACAGACCGGTCCTCCTTATCCTGAAGAATGGCAACGTTATCGCGGCAGAGAAGCTTTCTGCGTCCGAAGAGGTTATCGTCTTTGATCCTCTTGCTCTTGCTGACGAACGCTTTTTGGTCGCACGCTCTGAACTCGAACCCGTTTGGGATGGGGATGCGCTTACAGTAGAGCCCGCAATTGCAAATCCCGAGCGGCCTCGCACGCGGGTGATAGCTTTAGCTGCCGCTTGTGGGATTTTGACAACAACGCTTGTGGTCTTGTTCGCGCTAAAGGACTCAGCTCTCGTCATGCGCCTTTTCCCATCGGCCAGCTTCTTGAGCTTACCTGCAGAGAGACTTGCACCGGGTGTCACGCCGAGTCCCGGCAAGGATACGCCCCTCGACATCGTCAATGCCGCGCCAGCTGACGCCGACATCTCTGAATCGCACGGTTCCAATGCTCTCGAAGAACAGACCAGTCCTGATAACGTGCCAGGTGCTTTGCGCAACTCGGAAGTTTCGAATTCCCCTGCCTTGACTTCGACCACCGAAGAGCAAGAGGTAACATCAAAAAACAATTCGCCCGGAATGAAGACTGAACAGTCTGGCCCGGAGCATCAGGAGCCGATCGCAAATACAGAGCGCTCCGACCAGAACGAGTCTCCGATCGCCACCGAGAATGCACCGGAGCTGCCGCAGGACCATCCGGTTGAACGGAAGCTTGACCATTCGGCAGCCGGCAGCCACCCGTCATTTCAGGAGGAAGAGGCCCAAACCAGCCCCGGACCACAACCCGCGACAGTTTTTCCTTCTCCGACCGTGTCGGGCCGCCTCGATGCCTCGCAACCAATGACGCCGTCGAAACAGGACGTTCTGCCCCCGACTCAAGAAGACCAGGAACCAGCATCGGAAGTCGCAACCGGTCGACCGCCGGAGGTGTCCAGGCTAACGAGTGATGAAATAAAAACGCTCGTTGCTCGGGGAGACCTCATGCTGGGCAGCGGCGACGTGACCTCTGCTCGGCTTTTCTACGAACGTGCTGCCAACGTACCCGATGCACAAGCGGCATTGCGATTGGGCGAGAGCTATGATCCGGCGTTTCTGGCAGGGGCTCGCCTGAATCGGACGGCAGGAAGTGTTCCATTAGCCGCACAATGGTATCAACGCGCCGCCGAGCTCGGTGCTCCTGAGGCAGATACACTGTTGAGAGCTCTTGCAATAACGACCGGGGGCCCCATTAAGGGTCAGTAACTATCCTCGGCATTGCTTCACCCGACTTCCCTGTGCTCCGAATCGAACATCTAGTCACCTCCTAGCAAAGCGCTAGAAACACCCATAGACCTCCTCGAGTGAATGACAGAAGTGACGCAAGTGACGCTATTTCGAGGAAACATCTGTATGTGAAAGGCCTTAGCGGGTTTCTCGAAAATAGCGTCACTTGCGTCACATGTGTTACGGCTTCAATCCACACAAACCTAGCCACTTCGGAGGAAGCTGACGACCGTTTGGGAGGAACGCAAAGGGAGGTATATGCCTCACTTTTGACATCCTAGCTGCGCTCTCAGCAACGATCTCCCCGGACACTTTCATCGAGCTCCCTTGCTACGAGCCTCCACGTGTGGGGCTGCAGAAGCGTCGCGCAGAGGCTTTTCGACTCAAGGGACACCAGATGTCGCAAATGAAGGGGCTTTGAAAGGTAAGTAGATCCTTTCGTCCTAAATCGTTCCCCTCTCGCGGCGAATCGCCCTGCGCTTCTGTTCATAGCCTCTGTGGTCTTCGGAGATTTTTAACCCTAACAAGTCATGATCAGGGGGCAACTGCCAAGGACTTCGAATATGTGGACCGAATTGAACCGCTCCGACATCGAACGCGTGAAGCAGGAGCTTCAGACTCGCCGCTCCGAGATGCTCGCCCGTCATGCTGAAGAGGTAACCGCCTTAGACGTCGATGAAGCTGAACTCACGGTCCTCGAGCAGGCTATTGACGAGCTCGTTCGCAAGTTCGGCATCGGCAGCGCAGAAATCGTTCCGCTGAAGGCCGTCGCCAGCTAATCGTCTTATCTCGGCAACATCGGCGAGGCGAAGTTGATGATTGGGGACACACTCAACGGAGCCGGTACGCACGTGCCTGTGCTCGACGGCACCGTCCTCGATGCTCTTGGTCAGCTCCAAGGTAAGTACGATGCCGAGTTCGTTGCTCGGATGATCACGATGTTCATGGAAACAGCTTTGGTTCTGCTGATCCGGCTCAAAGAGGGAGTGTCAAACGGTGACTTCGTCGCGCTGCACCATGCTGGTCACGAGTTAAAGTCGTGCAGCGCAACGATCGGCGCTTACTCACTTGCGGCCGATTGCGAACGGCTGGAATTGATGGGCGGAAAAGGGGTTGTGCCAGATCCAGCGTCGTCGGTAGAGGCGATTGGGATCGAATATCGGCGGGCAGAAGCCGCTTT
>Ga0068856_100006726_pt1 | contig 11263 bp, 10 predicted proteins | sample KBSCornC62_FD_66595 | JGI IMG/M metagenome (GOLD analysis project Ga0068856, IMG submission 66595) | Corn rhizosphere microbial communities from Kellogg Biological Station, Michigan, USA - KBS Corn C6-2 | ecosystem: Host-associated > Plants > Roots > Rhizosphere > Soil ... | reverse complement strand
GATGCGGATGCGGATTCTGGCTCTGGCTCCCCTCCTCGACGCGGGGAGGGGATGGGGGAGAGGGTCTGTCCTAGGCTGTCCCAGGCTGTCCCAGGCGGGATCTTGCCGCAACCAGTGTCACTTCAGGCTACGCGGCGGGCTGCTCCAAATTCTGGCCGCTGATATCTTCCAACCCCTTGAGCAGTTGCGTATCACCCGACTGCTCGATCTGCTTGAGCGTATAGTTCGAGTTCTGCGCCACCAGCGCCGAGACTGGCACGACATCCTTGGGCAGCGTGACTGGCTGGTCGGGCTGGATGCCCTTGTTATAGATGGATGAGCCATCTGGCAGCAGGAACTCCGCCGTGCCAATCAGAATCACCGAGCCATCGGAGAGCGTGAACGGCTGCAGGACGGTGCCGGTGCCAAAGGTCTTCTCGCCGATGACATGCACGTCGGGCCGGTTGACCCGGATCGCGCCCGTGACAATTTCCGCCGCGCTGGCGGTGTTGTTGTTCACCAGGATCGTCAGCGGGGTATCGGTCGCCAGGCCCCCCGGTTTCACCGCCTCGGTCTGCTTGTCTGTCCGGCTGCGCACGATCAGCACGTTCTTATTCGGCCCCGCGGGAATGAACTCGCTGGCGACATCAACCGCCTGATCCAGATAGCCGCCGGGGTTGTCGCGCAGGTCGAGCACGATGCCCTGCACGTGCGCCGCGTTGGCCGCCTTGAGCGCCTGTTTCAGCTGGTCATCGGTGCCCTGGGCGAACTGGGTAATCTGGATAAAGGCGATATTGAGCGTCGGAATGGTGTAGGGAACCACGATTGGCGACGTAAAGCTATCGCGAATCAGCGTCACATCGAAGGTCTTCGCCGGGGTGGTGCTGGTGCGCTTGATGGTCAGCGTCACCGGCGTCTTGGCTTTGCCGGTAATCAGCGGACGCGCCTGGTCTATCGTCTTGCCGGTGATGTCCTGGTGATCCACCGCGATGATGAAGTCGCCCGGCTTCAGCTGGCCGCTCTTGGCCGCGGGCGAATCGGGGATGATGGCGTCAATGCGTATTGGAGTCGTCCCGCCGCCGCTCAGATAGACGCCGATACCCACCGACGCGGCGTTATTGAGCTGATTCTGCTCCTCGTCGAACTGAGCCTTCGTCTGGAAGCGGCTATGCCCGGTGTCGCCAAGGCTGTTGACCATCGCGTCAATCGCGGCGTAGGCCATCTTCTTGGTATTGATCTGGCTGGTGACGGCGAAGTTGTTGGTGACGGCGTCCCAGGCTTGCAGGATTAGATGTTCATCGCTCGTCGGCGAGACATAGTTATTCCGATTGACGAAGGCGTTGCCGAACCAGCCCGAGGCAAACGCGACAATCACCAGCAGCGAGGTAATGACCGTCTGCCAGACCATGCTGCGCGCGTAGCTCTGCCGCTGGGCGTAGTACTGTATCTCTGGCGAGGGCTGCGGCGACTGATAAGGATACCCTGGTGGGGGCGCCTGTACATTGACATTATTCGGGTCGTTCAACACATCGGCCTCCGGTCATAGTGTCCTGCAAGATCAAGAAGTCCTCTGGATGGTATTCTGCGTCGGGCAGACGGTTAGAAGCTATAGCCCTCAGCGGTAGCACTATCAAGTTATACGCGGAAATGGTGACGCGGGTATGGGATGTATAGGACATCTGCTCTGGAGAGCATAAAAGCGCCGGGGCACGATTGTGTACCCCGGCGTGAGAAAGTGGTTCCGCGTATCACCCGCGCTAGTGGCTGGCGATGTAGACATTGGGCCAGGCAGTGTCCACCATCATCCCAAGCGAGTTCAGGCCGAAGCCGCGCACCCACGGACGCTGCCGCCAGAGCGCCTTCGACTGCTCGTAGGGAATCCACGGCACCTCGTTGACGATGATCTGCTCGGCCTGGTTGTAGAGCGCCATACGCTTGTTCGGGTCGCGCTCGAGATCGGCCTGCTTGAAGAGCTTGTCGAGATTCGGGTCGTGAATATCCGATGCATTATTGCCAGTCTGTGCGTTCGGGTTGTCGAGCGTGGCTGGCGGATTGGACGTGAACTGGAGTGAGAGCCAGTCCTGCGGGTCGGGATAGTCCGCCAGCCAGCCGATCACCCACATCTGGTAAGGGCCATGCGCCACAAGATGTGCTCCCAACCCGTCGGTGGGCACCACCTGGATGTTCAGCCCCAGGACGGTATTCCACTGTTGCGCCGCGAAGGTGGCAATGGCGACGCGGGTCGCGTTCCTGGAGACGTTGATATTGATCGCCTGTGGGTGCGAACCGGTGATGTAAGGGCATTCTGGCGGCGCCTGCCCGGTCACTGGATTAATCGTATCGCAGGTGGCGCGCGCCGCCTTCAGCAACTGCTGGGCCTGCGCCTGGTCGCCGGTGAGTGACTGGGTTGGGTTGGAGCCGGGGGTCACCAGGCCAGTATAATAGCCCGGCTGCCCCTTAGGCACGATGTGGTTCGTCGGAATAGCGCCGCCATTCTCGACCCGGTCCACCAGCAGCTGCTTGTTGAGCGCGAGCACGAGCGCCTGGCGCACCTGCAAGTTGTTCATCGGCGGCTGGTCAAAGTTGAGGCCGAAGTAGTTCTCAGCCAGCAAGGGCACCTGATTGAAGTCGCTCTGGCCGCGCGCTGTGAAGTAGCTCTGCGGCGGCACGTCGGTGTAGTCCCATTTGCCCGCGCGATAGTCCGCGTACTCGTTATCCACGACGGGGTAGATGGGGCGAACGATCTTCTGCAGCGTCAGCTTCTTGCCCCAGGCCTGCTCCCAGTAGGGGTTATCTTCGAGGATGATCTGCTGCGGCTTCGAGGTCGCATCATACTGAGCAACCTTGTAGGGTCCGTTGGTGCCGCCTTCATCCAGGTGCTGCACCCACGTCCCGTTGGGATAGCGCTCGACCAGCTTCTGCTCGACCGGAAACGAGAACGGATAGGTTAGCGATTCGAGGAAGTAGGCAATCGGGGCGTCGAGGCGGATCTGCAGCGTCAGCGGATCGATAACGTTCACGCTGGTGCCCGGGTTGTTGCCCTCGCCGTTGACGGGCTTGCCAGTTCCTAAGTTATAGTCCACTGCCCCGACGATATGCCCTAGATAGCTTTGTACCAGCCCCTGGAAGCAGTAGCCACTGCCGTTACCATTTGGAGGAGGAGGACCATAGGTATCCTTGTCGAGCTTACTGCAGAGGTTTGGAGCGAGCGCGCGGTTGATGCTATAGGCGAAGTCCGTCGCGGTCAGCGGCGTGCCATCGCTGAAGTGCATATTGGGCCGCAGATGGAAGGTATAGATCGTTCCAGTGGAGTCTATATCCCAACTCGTGGCCGCATCGCCAACCACCTGCAAGTCCGGTGAGAACGTCACCAGGCCCGAATACATCATGCTGCTGAACGTCGAGTCCGCCGCGTAGGCTATCGCGGCTGGGTCGAGCACCGGGTCTTTTACGGTCGTGGTGCTGCTATCGCCGCGCGAATACGGATAGACGAAGGTCTGTTGATCTGGCGGAGCCACCAATGGGCCTGAGTTGCTCTGCAGGCCGCACGCCGAGAGCAGCAGCGGCACGATCCCCGCCAGTAAGATAAGTCCTCCAACGACGCGTTGCCGTCGTTGTGTCCCCATTCCCTTCACCGCTGCCGCCTGATAGAGTCCGGTTCCTTTGGCACGACGCACGAGGTGTGACCATCGCATGCCCGCAAACCTCCCTGCCCAACCCAACGCCGCCAGAGCGGCACACGGAATAAACGCTCGCCAGCGGGCTTCTCATCCGGGCTGGAAGCTATCTGGCGATATCCCCGCCAGCGCATCAACCCCTGATTGCCCGCACATTTCTCATGGGAAGATATATGCCTCGCGATTGTATGCAACCCGCGCGCGCCTGTCAAATCGCTAGCCATTTGTTGCATTGTCAGGTGTCGCTGGCGCCGTTCTCTGAGTGACGCCTATGATAGAGTGAATTGACAGTAACCTACCCAAACGTCTGAAAATCAGAGGAATCCATGGAGAACGTCGCGCCGTCGTCGGCTCGTCGCGCGTCGTCGGGCGAGCATCCAGCGGCGCGCGGCCTCCGCGCCACCGAGAACACCACACCATTCCCAGATTCCCCCGGCGTCGGCGCGGCCCATAGCGAACAGGTGACCGGCAGAGGCCGCACGCTGCTCGTCTTCGCGTTGATCGTCTTCGTCGGCGTCAACCTGCGTAGCGTCATCCTGGCTATCCCGCCGGTGCTGCCGCTGATCCAGCGCGACCTCCGCCTCTCCTATACGGCGACGGGCCTGCTGACCTCGCTGCCGCTCCTGCTGATGTGCGCCTTCGCCCTGCCCGCCGGATTGCTGGCGGGGCGTTTCGGCGGGCGGCGCACGGTGGCGATGGGGCTGGCGCTGCTGGCGGGCGGCGCGCTCCTGCGTGGCCTCTGGCCCGCGGCGCTCCCGCTCTATCTCTTCACCGTAGCGCTGGGGGCGGGCATCACGCTGGCGCAGACGTCTGTGCCGGTGCTGGCGCGCCAGTGGTTCCCCACGCGCATTGGTCTGGTGGCCGCGCTCTTCAGCGACGGGCTGATTCTCGGCGAGACGCTGGCCGCCGCCTTCACGCTGCCGCTGATGGCATCCTTCTTTGGCGTGGATGGCTGGCCGGGCGTGCTGCTGCTCTGGTCCATACCGACGGTGTTGGCGCTGGCGCTCTGGCTCATCTTCGCGCCGCCCGCCGCCGCGACCCAGCCCGCGCGTTCCGCCGCCGCATCCACAGCAGCACTATCAACACAACAAGAAGCGCCCGCGCGCCGCCGGGTGAGCGCGCTCCACCTGGGCATCCTGCTCGGCGCGGGCAGCCTCGTCTACTTCGGCATGAACGCCTGGATTCCACCCTATAACCAGGCCATCGGCGCGGAGGATGCGACCCCGCTGGCGCTGGGCGTCCTCAACGCTATTCAGTTGCCGGTGGGCCTGCTGGTCACCGTCTTCGCGCAGCGGCTGGTTGGCCGTCGCTGGCCATTCGTAGCGGCGGGCGTGCTCTGTCTGGTGGCGATTCTCGGCCTGGTCAGCACGCCGATTGAGTGGCAGCCGTTCTGGGCGGCGTGTCTGGGCGGCGGCTCGTCGTTCGTCTTTGCGCTCGGCATCGGGCTGCCTGCGCTGCTCTTCGACCGCTCCTCCGTTGCCCGGCTGACCGGCGTGACGCTCACCCTCAGCTACGGCGTCGCCTTTCTCGGACCGCTGCTCGGCGGCGCATTCTGGGATATGGCCCACAGGCCGCAGTTCGCATTCATCCCCATCGGCCTCGCCGGGCTGCTGCTGATCGTCCTCGGCGCGGCGCTCCCCTCCCGCGCCAACTTCGGCCTACTCGAAGAGAACGCCGCGACTTGACGGCGCAGCCCTGCGGGCAATACCATACTTGGTGGCGCCAAACGAGGCGCGTGAATTGATGACCCAGGCGGGAGTGGTGCATGGCGAAGCATGGCGCGCGGGATAACAGGCGGCGTGATTCCCGCTCTGGTCGTGGCGCGCCACCCGGACCCGCGCCGCAGGACCAGAGCTTCACCTGTGGCCACTGCAAGCGATTCGTCGGGGCGCTGCCCAGCGGTGGGCATCACCGCAACCACTGCCCCTACTGCCTCTACTCGCGCCATGTGGACGCGGTCAAGTCTGGCGACCGGCTGAGCGGCTGCGGCGGCATGATGGCGCCCATCGGCGCGTTCCAGCGGCCCAATGGCGAGCATGTCATCGTCCACCTGTGCGAGCGCTGCGGCTTCGAGCGCTTCAACCGTGTCCAGGCCGACGACGACTTCGATCTGGTGCTCTCGCTGCCCGTCGTGCCGCCACGCTCGGCGAAACCCGCGATCAGCGAGACGTCTGCCGAATAAACAACACTTAGAGGAGGCGATAGCGTGACCGACGCGACCACCGCCACAAGCACGAGCACGAGCACGACCGCGACCGGCGCCTTTCTGGAGAAGCTGCGCCGCCGCTGGCACGATGGGCGCACCCTGCTCTGCGTTGGGCTGGACCCCGAGCTCGATCAACTGCCGACCGCGCAGGGCGCCGATGCCGAGACGGCGCTTGCCACCTTCAATATGGCCATCGTAGATGCCACCGCCGACCTCGTCTGCGCCTACAAGCCCAATGCCGCCTTCTACGAGCGCCATGGCGCCGCGGGCTGGAACGCGCTCGCCCGCACCATCGCACATATCCACAGCCGCCATCCTGACGTGCCGGTGCTGCTGGACGCCAAACGCGGCGACATGGGCAACACCGCGCAGGCCTATGCCGACGCCATTTTCGATACCCTGAATGCCGACGCCGTGACGCTGCATCCGTACCTCGGCGGCGATGCCCTCCAGCCCTTCCTGAAACACGCCGACCGTGGCTGCTTCATCCTCTCGCATACGTCGAATCCCGGCGCGAGCGAGTTTCAGGATCTGACGCTCCGCGCCGCCGATGGCACTGAGGAGCCGCTCTATCTGGCGGTGGCGCGCACTGTGGCGCGGCGCTGGAATACCAACGGCAACTGTGGGCTCGTGGTCGGCGCGACCTACCCCGAGCAGCTACGGGCGGTGCGGCAGGCGGCGGGCGATCTGCCGCTGCTGATTCCAGGCATCGGTGCGCAGGGCGGCGATCTGGCGGCGGTGATGAGCGTCGGGCTGGATAGCCAGGGCGCGGGGCTGCTGATAAGCGCATCCCGCAGCATCATCTACGCCTCCAGTGGCGCGGACTACGCCGAGGCCGCCCGGCGCGAGGCCCAACGGCTGCGCGACGCGATAGAGGAGTTGCGGGAGCGGTGATGCGGTACGGTCAGGATTAGCCGCGGCATTCATGCCGCGAACTGTCACCATATATCACACGCCCCGTAGCTGGAGGAACAACATGGCCGATGAGATGACCGCGACCCAGCGGGCGTTTGCCGATGCGCTGCTGGCGTGCGGCGCGGTGAAGTTCGGCGCGTTTCGCCTGAAGCTGCACGAGCGCGAACCCGATGCGCCGCTCTCGCCGATCTATGTGGACCTGCGGGTGCTGCGGTCGTGGCCCGACGCCATCGATACCGCCGTGGCGGTCCTGGCTGAGATGATTGCCGCCAGGCACCTGGAGTTCACCCGCTACGCCGATATCCCGATGGCCGCGACGCCGCTGGTCGCCATCCTGATGCATCAGACGCGCGTCCCAATGATTACCCCACGCGAGGCCAAGACGCACGGCATCGCGGGCACGATCAACGGCGATTTCTCGCTTGGCGAGACGGTGCTGGTCATCGACGATCTGGTGACCCACGCCGATAGCAAGCTCGAAGCGATTCGCGTGCTCGAAGAGAACGGCCTGGTGGTGCGCGATGTCGCCGTGCTGATCGACCGCGAGCAGGGCGCGCCGGAGCAACTCGCCGCCGCGGGCTATACGCTGCACGCCGCCCTCACGCTCGGCCAGCTGCTGGACTACTGGCGCGCATCCGGCGTAATAGACGAAGCCACCTTCGAGCGGGTGCGCGCCTATCAGGCCGCGAATCAGGCATAGCGCGTAATGATCTATCGCCATCTGCTGCGTCCTGCCCTCTTCAACGTCGCCGGGCGTGATGCCGAGGCCATCCACGAGCGCGTGCTGGGGATGCTGGCGCGCGTCTCGGAGTCGCCCAGGTTGACGCGCGGACTGGCCCGCTTCGCGGCGCTGGCGTGGCCCGGTGACCTGGGCCGCCCCCGCGAGGTCTTTGGCCTGCGCTTTCCTCATCCCATCGGGCTGGCGGCGGGCTTCGACAAAAACGCGCGCGCCGTCCCCGCGTTGGCCGCGCTCGGCTTTGGCTTCATCGAGATCGGCACCATCACCCAGCAGGCCCAGGCTGGCAATCCGCGCCCGCGCCTCTTCCGGCTTCCCAGCGACCAGGCGCTCATCAATCGTATGGGTTTCAATAACGATGGCGCCGATGCCATCGCCAGACGGCTCGCCCGCCAGCCCGAGGCGCCCGTGCCGCTGGGCATCAGCCTGGGCAAATCAAAGGTGACACCGCTGGAAGACGCCGCCGCCGATTATCTGGCCTCGCTCGACCGGCTCTATCCCTGGGCCGACTACTTCGCCGTCAACGTCAGCTCGCCCAATACGCCAGGCCTGCGCGCCTTGCAGGAACGCGACCGGCTGGACGCGCTGCTGGCGGCGTTGCGGGCGCGGCTGCGCGAGCGGGCGCAGGCGGAAGGTGAGGACGGGGGCGCGCGCGTCAAGCCGCTGCTAGTGAAGGTCGCCCCTGATCTGGATGAGGCGGCGCTGGATGAGCTGGTGGAGGTATGCCTGGCGCACGGAGCCAGCGGGCTGATCGCCGTCAACACGACCATCAGCCGCGAGGGGCTGAGCGCCGCCGTGCCCGCGACCTTGCGCGATGAGGCGGGCGGACTGAGTGGGCGGCCACTGCATGCGCGCGCCGTCGCGGTGGTGAGCCTGCTGGCGAAGCGGGCCGAGGGGCGACTGCCGATCATCGGCTGCGGCGGCGTCTTCACGGTGGACGATGCGCAACGGCTGCTCGATGCGGGCGCGTCGCTGCTCCAACTCTACACCAGCTTCATCTACGAGGGGCCGGGCATCGCCCGCCGACTGGCGCACGGGCTGGCCGTGCGCGAAGCAGCAATTGGCTGATAATACGTCTCGCCATGGCAAGGCGAAACGGCGTTTTCGCAGGATTAGGGATGCGGACCACGAAGTCGTTGAGCAATCAGAATTAGCTGCCGGACTTCAGCCTGCGACGTGAGAATTCCCGAACTATCGCTGCCTGCCACCTCATGCAACGGCCGCTTGTTCCCGACTTCTGCGCATTCCGCGCGCTCGTTGTCTCGCATAGGTGAAAGCGATGATGGAGGCTGTGAGCGGCAAAACCACGACAATTAGCAAATACGCCGATATCGTTTGAACGTTGAGACTCAGAAAGTCGGCGCCGATGAGTGTAAGCACCACAAACAAGAGCGAGCGCCCGCTAAGTGCGAATAAGATCAGCGAAATGAGCGCCCCAACGAGTAGCGCCCAAAACCACCTGGACCGTGACCGCGCCGTCTGACGTAGGCCGACGAAGCAGGTGGCGAGCGTGAACAAGCTACCGAGCGCCTCTATGTTGAGTACAAGACTTATCCCAAGAACCCATAGAATCGCATAGCCCGGGTAGCTATGTGGCTGCGGCGGTGAACGTGGCGAATAGAAAACGATGTAGAAAATGCCCACAAAGATGGCGACGCCAACAGATGTTATGACCAGGCCGCCCACTGCAAGCGCTATATGCGCCCTCCGACCCACCGATAAACCGAAGCGCCAGGCCAGGATTGGTACTGCTACAAGGAGTATTATGGTAAGCAGGAGTGGCGCCAACGCCACCGCGAGTGATACTGTGTCGGCCATGAGTGGCATGTTGGTCTCCTTGTATGGCCCGCGGCCGGTGCATTCACTCCGTCGTCCATCCAATGAGCGCGCCTGCTTGTATGCCTATAACTACGACCAGGCGATGTAGCATCTCACAGGCCATCCTGCCGCCGGTCATCCTCATCGACAAGGCGAAAATGGGTATAGCCAGTTGCGGGGTTTTGGCGGGGGATGCTAAAATAGTATAGATAGTGTCCCGCGTGACCCGGTGAGATCGCGAGACGCCCATCAAAGAGAATGCATGTGGATACGATACCTACGACAGTACACACCAGGCGATTGACATCGAGAAGCGGGAGCGGCGCGTGGGCTTTCTCACACCATACTTAACAGTTATTCAGATTATCCAGGTCATTCTGGGCGTCGCCCTGATTGTCTCGATTCTGCTCCAGGCGCGCGGCGCGGGGCTGGGTAGTGTCTTTGGCGGCACTGGTACCGTCTTCAAGACGCGACGTGGTATTGACAGGCTGCTTTTCCGCTTTACCATCGGCCTCGCCATTGCCTTCTGTCTGGTATCCGCGCTGGGGGCTGCTGTCCCAGCGGCATAGCACGTCATAGCACGTCCGTGGCGCAACCGCTGCGCCGGACGGCTGATCGCACCTGAACAACGCGATTCGGCGGCCGATAGCGCCGCTGGCGACGCGAACCCGGCATCGCTGCTGGAGGCATTCGCGTGGTACGTCAAAAGCCGAGCGACGAGGCCCGACTTCTGCGGAGGTTGGGCTTTTTTCATGTACTTGAATGCGCCTGTATGGATAACGCAGACGCATGCAAGTTGTCCGCTGGCAGGCCCGTGTGTCGGGGTGGCTTCCCCGCATGGGCGCGCTCAGCGCTGTTTCTCGAAGTACTCGGCATTGATGCGCGTGAAGTCGCGCCACTCCGGCGGTACCGCGCCCTCCTCGAAGATGGCGTCCACCGGGCAGGCTGGCTCGCAGGCGCCGCAGTCAATACATTCGTCCGGATCGATGAAATATTGCTCGTCTTCCTCGCGGGCGTGAATGCAATCCACGGGGCAGACATCCACGCAGGATGCGTCCTTCACGCCGATGCAGGGCTGACAGATTACGTAGGTCATTTGCCGATGGATCCCTCTCTACAGGAGCGCGACGCCACGCCCTCCCCGGCGCGCAGTCTAGCGATATCATACCGTCTGCGACGCTGCCTGTCACGCCTCGCGAGTATCACCAGGAAGGCGAGCAGATCGCGGACAACATTATCACGCATTCATTGTATTTTCCCCACTTTACTAGTAGCAACTGAGGCGCATGCACGCGCTTCGCAATATCGCGGTGGCGAACACCGCACGGACTCGCGTCCATTCCGGGCGCGCATCCTGCCCAACCGGGCAGGGAGGAGACAGGGATAGATGGCCATAGGGAACATCGCGCTGGCCGGATTGGATCAGGAGCAACTGCTCCACATGCACTATCAGATGGTGCTCGTCCGGCGTTTCGAGGAGAAGGCCGCCGAGGAATACACCCTTGGCAAGATTGGCGGCTTCCTGCACCTGTATATCGGGCAGGAGGCCAGCGGCGTCGGCGCGATCAGCGCGTTGCGTCCGGGTGATTACGTTGCCAGCAGCTACCGCGAACATGGCCACGCTATTCTCAAAGGCGTTGACCCGAAGATGGTGATGGCCGAGCTGTACGGCAAGGCCACCGGGTGCAGCAAGGGCCGTGGCGGCTCGATGCACATCTATAGCAACGAGCATCGCATGATTGGCGGGCAGGCCATCGTCGGCGCGCAGCTCGCCATCGGCACGGGCATCGGCTTCGCCTGCCAGTATCAGAACACCTCGGATATCGTCACCGTCATGTTCGGCGATGGCGCGGTGGATGAGGGCGCATTCCACGAGTCGCTGAACCTGGCGAGCCTCTGGAAGCTGCCGGTCGTCTATTATTGTGAGAACAA
>Ga0068856_100006721_pt1 | contig 11268 bp, 9 predicted proteins | sample KBSCornC62_FD_66595 | JGI IMG/M metagenome (GOLD analysis project Ga0068856, IMG submission 66595) | Corn rhizosphere microbial communities from Kellogg Biological Station, Michigan, USA - KBS Corn C6-2 | ecosystem: Host-associated > Plants > Roots > Rhizosphere > Soil ... | reverse complement strand
CCGACACGCGCAACGTGCAGATCAAGGTGCAGTACAACATCGCCGAACTGCCCGCGGACGACGGTTACATGCCGCGCCTCTACGACGATCGGGTGGGCTACTTCGTGAACGGCCATGCCGACTTCACGAACGACAATGCGGTCTCGAAGGACCTCGATTACATCATCCGCTTCAACATCCGGGCCTCGGACCCGAGCAAGAAGCTCTCGCCGGCGGTCAAGCCGGTCGTCTATTACCTCAGCGATACGATCCCGGAGCGCTACCGGCCGGTGGTGCGGTCGGCGCTGCTCGAATGGAACAAGGCGTTCGAGAAGATGGGCATCTCCGGCGCGGTGGTCGTCAAAGACCAGCCGAACGATCCGGATTTCGACGCCGACGACATCCGCTACAACGTGGTGCGTTGGCTCGCGGAGACCGAAGGCGGATTCGCCGAAGCGCAACTGCTCTACAACCCGTACAACGGCGAGATGATCAAGTCCGGCGTCGTGATCGACTCCGACCTGATGCGCAGCGGCGATTGGGAGTATCCCACCATCGTCCAGCCGGAGCAGCCGCAGGCGGCGCGCCACAACCATAACGGCGGCTACGACTTCGCCGCCTTCCTGCAGAACGCGCGTCAGAACTACGCGTACGGTGCGACCGCGCTGCAGCTCTACGGCGACGGCTACTACGTGCCGTCCAAGTACGCGGACGAGTTCCTGAAATCGGTCGTCCTGCACGAGTCGGGGCACGACTTCGGCTTGCGCCACAACTTCATCGGCTCCGAGGCGTACAGCGCGAAGGACCTGCAGAGCAAGGCGTTCACCGCGGTGAACGGCACGGCGTCCTCGGTGATGGAATACGCGCCGACGAACATCTGGCCGAAGGGCACGCATCAGGGCGACCTGTTCCAGACGGTGCTCGGACCGTACGACTACTACGTCATCCATTGGGGTTACGCGAGGGTCCCGGGCGCGAGCACGCCGCAGGCGGAAGTGCCGACGCTGCGCCGTTGGGCCGGCGTCTGGAGCGATCCGAAGTACCGCTGGTCGTCCGACGAGGACGTCTCGTGGACCACGGGCGAAGGCGTCGACCCGCGCAACCAGCAGTGGGATCTCACCGGCGACAACATCGCCTGGTGCCGGACGCAGATGAAGATGGCGCACGGCCTCATCGCCGGCGTCGACAAGCGGTTCCCGCAGAAAGAGCAGTCGTTCGTCACGCTGCAGCAAGCGTTCGGAACGTTGATCGGAGCGTACGGGCGGTGCGGGTCGATCATCGGCCGCTACATCGGCGGCGAGTACGTCTCGCGCGCGCGCCGCGGCGACGCGCATGCGGCCTTGCCGATGACGGCGATCCCGCTGGCCACGGAGAAACGCGCGTTCGCGGTCCTGCGCGAGAACGTATTCTCGCCCGAGGCGTGGAACTTCTCGCCGACCCTGCTCCGCCAGATGGTGCAGCAGTATCGGGGCGACGACTGGCTGGGAGCCGGGAACTATCGCCACGATGTCGCAGTGGAGAACTATGCGCTCGCGTATCAGATGTCGGTCATCAATCGCTTCTTCGGTCCGACCACGCTCCAGCGGCTGGACGACATGGCGATGAGATATCCCGGCAACACGACGATGGGGCTCTCCGACCTGTACGAGTGGATGCAGTCGGCGGTGTTCTCCAACGTCGGCAGCGGGAAAGCGATCCCGCTGGTGCAGCGCAACCTGCAGCGCAGTTATGCCGCGCTGCTCTCGCGCTTGGCGGTGACGCCGCGGGCGGGAACGCCGGCGGACGCGCAGGCGCTCGCGCGCTACGAACTGGGGCGGCTCCACGCGGCGATCGCCGGCGGGATCGGGCGGCAGAGCGATCTGACGACCCGCGCGCACCTCTCGGCGCTCGACGCCGACGTGCTGCGCGCGCTCAACTCGCAGACCGTGATCTCCGCGTCGGCGATCAGGTAGCGGCGTGATCGAACGGGCCGAGGCGGCGCTGCGACTGCTCTTCGGAGAGGCGTTCGGGCGCGCGTTCGCGGTCCGGTATTGGGACGGGACGGTGGCCGGGGATCCGGCGGCCGTCCCGTTCACGTTTCTGCTCAAGACGCCGGGCGCGCTGCGCACGGCGTTCCGTCCGCCGCCGGACGTGAACGCGGGCCGCGCGTTCGCCGCGGGCGTGCTGGACGTGGACGGCGACGTGGAGGCGGCAGTCGACGCGTTCTACGCCGCGAGCGTGCGGCTGGACCGGGCGCAATCGCTGCGCTTGCTCGCGATGCTCTCGCGTCTGCCGAACGAGCGGCTGCCGGAACTGCGCGAGGCGCACTTGCGCGGGCGGGAACATTCGCTCGCGCGCGATCGTGCCGCGATCGGCTTCCACTACGACAACCCGGTGGCGTTCTACGCGTCGTTCCTGGACCGGCGCTTGGTGTATTCGTGCGCGTATTTCGACGACGGCGTCGAGTCGCTGGACGACGCGCAGGCGGCGAAGCTCGACTACGTGCTGCGGAAGGTGCGCGTGCGGCCCGGGGAGCGGCTGTTGGACATCGGCTGCGGCTGGGGCGCGCTGGTGATCGAGGCGGCGCGGCGCGGGATCCGCGCGCTCGGCGTGACGTTGAGCGTCGAGCAGCACGCCGAGGCGCAGCGGCGCATCGCGGCGGAGGGGCTGGGAGACCTGGCTTCGGTGGAACTGCGGGATTATCGCGAGCTGGGTGCCGAGAGTTTCGATGCGATCGCGAGCGTCGGCATGTTCGAGCACGTCGGGCAGAAGAAGTTCGACGAATATTTCGCGACGGCGTACCGGCTGCTCAAGCCGGGCGGGCTGTTCCTCAACCATGCGATCGCCGATACGTCGGGGCGCACGTCGCATGCGAAGATCGGCGGATTCATCGACCGGATGGTCTTTCCCGACGGGGAACTGGTGCCGGTCTCGGCGGCGCTCGCGCCGGGCGAACGCGCAGGGTTCGAGGTGCGCGACGTGGAGAACTTGCGCGAGCACTACGCGCGGACGCTGCGCTGCTGGGTGCGCAATCTCGAGGCGCATCGCGAGGCCGCGATCGCGGTGACGGACGAACAGACGTATCGGATCTGGCGGCTCTACATGGCCGGCAGCGCGCAGGGGTTCCGCGTCGGACGGCTGGGGCTGTTCCAATCGCTGTTCGGCAAGGCGCGCGCGGACGGATCGCTCGACGTGCCCGCTACGCGACGGGACTTGTACGCGTAGCGAGAGGGAAGGCGCCCGCTCGCCCGCAAAGTTCGCGGGATGCTGCATATGTTCGCGCTGCTTTTGGCAGTACTCACGCCCGCTCAGGAACATGCCATCGCCGCTGCGGCGGATGCTTCGCTCGTGCAGAGGCACGTGCCGTCGGTCGTCGTCGCGGTCGATCGGGGCGGGAAGCGGGCCTATACGCACGCTTGGGGGTTGCGCGATGTCGCGGATAGACTGCCCGCGAACGCGGATACGAAGTACGAGTACGGGTCGCTCACCAAGCAGTTCACGTCGGCGGCGATCTTCCTGCTGGCGCAGGACGGCAAACTGGACCTGAACGCCGACGTCGGGACGTGGTTTCCGGCCTTTGCCGGACGCGGCATCACGATCTCGAACCTGCTGATCCACGATTCGGGGATTCCGGACTTCCTCACCGCGGATCCCGAGTTCGGGACGTCGCTTGCGCCGCTGCCGTTCGTGACGCCCGACGTGGGGATCGCGTGGGCGGCGAAACGGCCGCTCGACTTTCCGGTCGGGACGAAGGCGCAATACAGCAATACCGGATATGCGATGCTCGGGCGCATCATCGAGAAGGTCAGCGGCGAATCGCTCGATGCGTTCCTGATCTCGAAGGTGCTGCGGCCCGCCGGGATGCGGGTGACGCGCGGGTACGAGATGCTGCCGCCGATCCCGAACATGGCGCGCGGCTATATGATCTGGAACGCGGACCTCGCGTCGTTCGATCCGGAAGGGTCGCAGGGCGGGAAGCTCGGGATGCTGGTGAACGCGATGCCGTGGAACATCCGCACCGCCGCCGGCGCGGGGTATCTCGTCGGCGATGCGGCGGATCTGCAGGCGTGGGGCGATGCGCTGCTCGCGGGCAAGCTGCTGCACGGGAAGTGGCGCGCGCGGTATTTCGCCAAGGGCATCCTCGCCGACGGGACGCCGGCGTACGTGGGCGCGGAGAATCCCGGGAAGGTGCGCGCCGCCTATTGCTACGGCGGATTCGGCACGTGGACCGATCGCGGGCACACGATCTACGGCGCGAACGGCGGGACGTTCGGATTCTCGACCTTCACCGCGACGATCCCCGATCTGCACATCGCGGTGACCACGCTCACGAATCTCGGGCAGACGAACAACGCGGCGCTGACCACGCCGGTGCTCGATGCGCTGATGCAGTAGGGGCGGGCGGTCTGACGAAGGGCGAACTTCGCTACGCGCGGGATGACAATAGTGCGGCCAGCGCTTTGGGTTCGGCGAGGAAGGCGTCGTGGCCGTGATCGCTTTGGAGTTCGCGGTAGGTCGCGGTGAAGCCGCGGGTTTGTAGGCGTTCGACTGCGGCGCGGATGTCGGCGGGGTGGAAGAGCCAGTCGCTGCTGATGGCGATGAAGAGGAGTGCGGGGGACGTGTCGGCGGAGGGGTGGTCGCGGACGTCTTGGGAGTCCATCGCGTGGGTGAGGGCGATGTAGGATTCGGGGGTCATGCGGGCTTCGAAGAGGTCGGCTTGGCGTTCGAGGTAGCCTTCGACGTCATAGATGGGGCGGCCGAGGCGATCGGGTCTGCGATCGTGGCGGGCGCGGAAGAGCGCTTCGCTCTTGTAGGTGAGCATCGCGAGTTTGCGCGCGATGCGTAGGCCGCCTTTGGGTTGGAGGGCGATCGCTTCGCGTTGGATGCCGTTGAAGGCGATGCCCATCGCGGTCTGGTGGTCGTGTGCGCCGATGATGGTCGCGCGTTTGACGCGATCCGGTGCGTCGAGGGCCCATTGCAGGGCTTGCATGCCGCCGAGCGAGGCGCCGATGACGAGGTCGAAGCGGTCGATGCCGAGCGCGTCGCAGGCGCGGCGCTGGGCGCGGACGATGTCGCGGACGGTGACGATCGGGAACGGTTGGCCCGGCGCCGGGCCGGTCGAGCCGTAGCAGCCGCCGACGGCGTTGATGCCGACGACGTTCCAGCGCGCGAGATCGAGCGGCGCGCCCGGCGCGAGGAGATCGCCCCACCAGTCGGCGACGCGGGCGGAGCCGGTGAGCGCGTGCGGGACGAGCGCGATGGGGCGGCCGTCGGTGATGTCGCCGTAGATCGCGACGCGCTGCTCGACGGCGGGGAGCGTGGCGCCGCCGTCGAGTTCGAGATCGCCGATGGGGATGGTGAGTTCGTTCATGCGGGCGAGGCGGTTGCCCCTTCGAGACGCTCGCTTCGCTCGCTCCTCAGGGTGACACAAGCGCTCCTCGCGGTGACACTGTTCCAGATCGGGTAGACGGAGGCGGGGGTGATGTTAGCGGCGGCGAGTGTGGCGACGATGCTTCCCGACGAGTGGCTGGCGTTGGGGTGGATGCGTATGACCGGGGTGCCGGCGAGGGTGGCGCGGGCGTCGTGGGCGATGTCGTGGAGGCGGAGGGTGCGTTCTGCGGCGATCGCTTCGTAGAGCGAGGCGAAGCGGAGGGCGCGTTCGGCGTGGGCGTAGGCGGGGGTTACGTCGATGGCGGGCTCCGGTGCGCCGTGGAGGTGCGTGCGTTGGACGTAGTCGTGGCGTTCGCCGACGCCGCGCAGCGCGACGACGACGTCGGCGAGCACCGCCGATGCGCTGGGATCGCGGCCCGCGCCTTGACCCGAGAAGAAGAGTTCGCCCGCTTCGCGCGCGACGACGCGTACGGCGTTGTTCGGCCCGGAGATGCGGGCGAACGGGTCGGCTTCGCGGACCCAGACGGGCGCGACTTCGGCTTCGCAGCCGCCGCGCGTGCGTTCGGCGTGCGCGAGGAGTTTGATGCGGTAGCCGGCGCGCGCGGCGACGGCGACGTCGTCGGCGGTGATGCCGTCGATGCCGCGGCGGCGGATGCGCGGCGAGATGACCGCCAGGCCGAAGGCGACCTGGATGAGGATGGCGAGTTTGTGCGCGGCGTCGGCGCCGAGCACGTCGCTGCTCGGGTCGGCTTCGGCGAAGCCCTTGGCCTGTGCGTCGGCGAGCGCGGCTTCGTAGGACGAGCCGCGTTCGATGGCGCCGAGGATGGCGTTGCACGTGCCGTTGACGATGCCGGTGACGCTGGAGACCCGTTCGCTCGCGAGCGACTCCTCGAGCGCGCGGACGATCGGCACGGCGCCGGCGACGGCCGCTTCGTAGCGCAGGCTCACGCCGCGCCGGGCCGCGAGCGCGCGCAGGCGCGGACCTTGGGTGGCGATGAGGTCTTTGTTGGCGGTGACGACGTGGCGGCCGCGGTCGAGCGCGCGCTCGACGAGTTCCGCGGCGATGCCGGTGCCGCCGATGCACTCGACGACGAGATCCACGTGCGGATCGTCGACGAGGGCGCGGGCGTCGCGCGTGAAGAGCGCCGCCGGCACGTCGTGCGGGCGCGGTTTGTGCGGATCGCGGATGGCGATTCCGCGCAGCGAATAGCCGACGCCGCTGCGTCGTTCGATGGATGCCTGCTCGTGCAGGAGCCGTTCGGCGAGTCCTCCGCCGACGGTCCCGCAACCGAGCAGGGCGATCCCTACGGTCGATTGCACTCCTCGTGCCTCCTTGTAAGATGGGAAAGCGAGGAAAGAAAAACGCCCTCGCCGGCTATGCGGCGGGGCGTTTCCGATTCGGTTCCAGTCCGGGTTCGAATCGTTACGAAACAGCCTCGCGCGCGGTATGCAGACACATACAGCTCGAGCCGGTCATTCGCGACGTCGTCGGGGACATGGACGGTACGCTACCACAGCGTCCCGGGGGTGTCAAGGCCGATGGAAGCACGATCACGTGAGCATCGTGTTGGCCATCATGCCCTGATCTTCGTGGGTGAGCTTGTGGCAGTGGAAGAGATCCTTGCCGGTCCACTCCTTGTAGCGCACGCGGATGACGACGGGCACGTTGTTGGGCGGAATCCAGACGGTATCGCAGATCTGCGGCGGCACCTGCGGCACGCCGCCGATGCTGCGGACCTCGAAGGAGTTGGTGTGGAGATGGAACGGATGGCCCTCGGGCATGTCCGTGCTGATCGTCCACTCTTCGGCCGTTCCCGTCTTCATGTTGTCGTACTGCGGCGGGACGGTGTTCTCGCTGTAGATCGCGCCGTTGACGAGCATCGCGTCGCCGAACAGGATCGCGGCGGACGGATTCGACTGGAAGAACACGGTGCGCTGGCCGATCACGTCGCCGTCGGGGATGAGCGGATATTCGCGCGTCGGCGTCGGCAGTACGGTCGGGATGCCCATGGTGACCGGCGGGCCGGCGACGGTGATGGCCATCATGGTGATCACCGGCCAGGCGTGCCCGCCGGGGCCCGGCATCGGAACGGCCTGTGCCTGGAGATGGTACGTGCCGGTCGTCTGCGGCGCGCGGACGAGCAGTTCGACGCGATGGCCGGTGGTCGCGAAGACGTTGTTCGCCGGGTTGGATTGATCGAGCAGCTGCGGTGCGAGCAGGTTGACGCCGTCGTGCCCGATGACGTAGACCTCGAAGCCCGGCAGAGCGATCGGAAGGTTGAGCGAGTTGGAACCGTTGAGGATGCGCAGGCGCACGACTTCGCCCGGCGCCATCGTCAGCGCCGGCGGCGCGAACGGCTGGGTGGTGAAATCGTTCGGGTGCCCGGGCGTGGGGTTGGAGAACGTCAGCAGATTGACCAGCTGGCCGTTGACCAGTTGCATCATGTAGTTCGAACGCGCGCTGTAGCCGCCGGCCGCGAGGTTCGCGGGATTCGGCGGCTGGTAGGCGAGATATTCGGTGTTGTACTGATTGGCCGTGGCATCGAAGTTCAACTGGAGCGTCTGCAGGGCGATGGGGATGTCGCGCGCCGCGGCGATCTCCGGGACTTGATCGATGGGGCCGCCGACGATGATCAGCCCGGCCATGCCGCCGCTGACCTCGACGTCGGTCGAGCCGTGATGGTGCGGGTGATACCAGTACAATCCGCTCGGCTGATCGGGCGGCACCATGAAGTTGTACGTCTTCGACTGGCCGGCGGCGATCGCGACCATGCTGGCCGTCGGGTCGTGCGTGCCGACCGGTTCGAAGAGATGCGGGACGACCTGCACGCCGTGGACGTGCAGGTTGGTGGTGTTGAAGAGGTGCGGGTTGTTGGTGGGATCGATGCCCGGCGCCGGCGTCGCCGGTACGTCGGGCGTGAGATTGTTCACGACGGTGACGTTGAACGGCTGACCGGGTGCCACATAGAGCGTCGGACCGGGGATGGTGCCGTCGTACGTTCGCGAGCGGACGGTCTTGCCGGCGAAACTGTGCGTCGCGTATTGCGCGGTGACCGTGTAGGAGTTCAGACCCGTCGGAAGGCCCGGCGTGCCGAAGCCGTTGCCGCCGAAGTTACAGCCTTCGGCTCCAAGGATCGCGGCCGTCGCGGTCGTGGCCGCTCCGCCGATGATCAGGTCCCGTCGCGTGATATTCCTCATGGAAGCAGGCATACGCCCGACGGGCTCCGATGCCTGCCGCGCTAGCGATAGACGAGGCCAGCTTGGGTGAGGAGCGTCCGACCGGCGCCGTGGAGGACGAACGCGGCGAATGCCCGCGCCGCCGCCGGATGCGGCGCATCGCGCATGATCGCGAGCGTGTAGGCGATGCGGTCGCTCATCGCGGCCTTGCCGGGCAGCGGGATGAAATGCAGGCCGCGCGCGAGGGCTTCGGTCTTATAGAAGAAGCCGGCGTCGATCTCGCCGGTGTCGATGCGCGCGAGCAGATCCTCCTCCGGGAAGATCTGGGCCGGGTTCGCGTCGCCGCCGAGCAGCGCGGCGGCGCCGAGCAGGTGCATCGCTTGGATCGTGAAGACGCCCTTGGGGTCGGTCTGCGGATCGGTGCGGCCGAGGACGATGCCGCGGCTCGCGAGGACGGCGAGCAGGGGGCGCTTTCCGGCGGCGGCGGCGCGCAACTGCGCCGCGAAGCGCGAGTTCGCGGACCAGCCGATGCCGAGGCTCGTGCTCGCGAACGTGGTGCTGGCCGCGACGCGATCGCCGAGACCGCGGACGATCGCCGGATCGACGCTGATGAAGACGTCGGGCGTGCGCAGGCCGTCGCGGATGAAGTTGGCGAGCTTCTTGCTGCCGCCGGGCTCGCCCGCGAGCGCGAGCCCGTGCGCCGCGGCCGCGGCTTTGACCGGGCCTTCCATCGGCGTGACGAGCGAGCCCGCATAGAGGACGGCGACGAGGGCGAGCGCGGCGGCGTGCATTGCGCGAGCGTTCGGGCGGAGCGGAAGGTGCGCCTGCGCGGCGTTTGGCGCTCCGGCGAACGGGGGAAATCTGCGCCATGGAACGAGCAGACGAGTTGGATGAGGCCGGTTCGAACGAAGCGGGTGCGGACGATGAACGAGCATAGACGGCGCGATCGCGACGGCGAGATCTTCGAAAACGACTTGACCGAGAACGAAGGCGCGACGCCGGCGATGCGCGAGATCGCCGACCACGACGACGGACTACCGACGGAGCCGGAGGATCAATCGGGCGACGAATTCATGCACGAGCATTACGGCGAGGCGGAGACGAGGAAGGGCACCGTATAGACCGTCGACCCGCCTCTGAACTGCAGCCAGAAATCGTAGGGCTGCGCGCTCGGCGCGAGCACTTGGAGCAGGAACGCGCTCGGAACGGACGCGTCCGGCGCAAGCGCGGGCATGGTGGTCATCATGCTGTCACCGCAATCGCTCTGATCGGACATCGCCAGCATCTCGGCGCTCATGCCGTGCGTGTGCATGTACGCGAGATCGCGCATGCCGATGAAGACGCCGTGCGCCATGCCGCCGAGGTAGGGATGCAGATCCGGCGCGGGCCTGCCGTTCTTGAGGATGGTCACGTGGATGGTGGTGATGTCGCCGGGGTCGACCGTCGTGCGATCGAGGCGGACTTCGTAGGGGCCGGCGTGCGCGGTCGCGCCGGGCGGGTTCGCGACGCGGGCGGCGGCGGGCTTGGCGCTGCCGAGCGGCACGTCGAAGCGGAAGACCTGGCGGCCGGAGCCGTGCGGATCGCCGTCGATGTAGACGTGGTAGAGGCCGGCCGGCGCGGGAGCGACGTCGAGGGTGAAGCGGCCATCGGGGTGGAGCGTCGGATGCAGGTGGCGGAACGTGCGCATGTCGTCGGAGACGAGGATGAGATGCAGGCGCTTGGTCATGTTCAGGTCGTAAGCGCGGACCGTCGTGCCGTTCGCTTGTTCGCGGATCTCGAAATGCGCGCCGTTGCCCGGTAGAGCGCTCGCTTGCAGGGTGGCTTGGAGCGGCGTCCGGCCCGTGACCAGGACCGGGTGGCCCGAATACGTGCCGATGAGCGCGGTTGCAAGGAGTGCCAGCATGATGCGCGTCGCTTCGCGTCGCGGCCGGCAAAACCCGGTCGCCAGGATTGAGATAACGGCGAATGGGCACGATGCATGCAGTAGCACATCTACTGAAAGGGTCAATCATGAGCGAACTCGACGAACGCGACCTCCCGACCGGCCTCGACGAGGACGACGACGCGCAGAATTCCGTCGAAGAAGATACCGACGACGACGAGGCCGACGAGAAGGCCGAGTAGACAAGGAGCCAGGTCATAGACGGTACGCGCGGGTGTGCGTACCGTTGAACTATGACCGAAGCGGCACTCGTCTCGCACGGCGGCATCGCCGACCACGTCCACCCCGAACCCGAGAGCTTCCTCCGGAAATACATCTTCTCGATCGACCATAAGGTGATCGGGATCCAGTACATCGTCGCGACGCTGGTGTTCATGGTCCTCGGCGGACTGCTGGCCGAGGTGATGCGCGCGCAACTGATGCACGCCAACGGCGGCGTGGTCTCGTCGCAGACGTTCAGCGAGATCTTCTCGATCCACGGCTCGACGATGATCTGGTTCGTGATCATCCCGATGCTGACCGGCGGTTTCGGCAACCTGATCATGCCGCTGCAGATCGGCGCGCGCGACGTGGCCTTCCCGTGGCTGAACATGGTCGCGTTCTGGATGTTCCCGCCGGCCGGATTGATGCTCTACGCGACCTTCCTCATCGGCGCGCCGTCGGCCGGCTGGGTGGAGTATCCGCCGATCTCGCTGCAGGGCGCACCGGGCACGTCGCTGTGGTGCGCGGCGGTGTTCCTGGCCGGCATGGGGTCGATCCTCACCGGGCTCAACTTCATCGTGACGATCCTGAAGATGCGG
>Ga0068856_100006720_pt1 | contig 11270 bp, 6 predicted proteins | sample KBSCornC62_FD_66595 | JGI IMG/M metagenome (GOLD analysis project Ga0068856, IMG submission 66595) | Corn rhizosphere microbial communities from Kellogg Biological Station, Michigan, USA - KBS Corn C6-2 | ecosystem: Host-associated > Plants > Roots > Rhizosphere > Soil ... | reverse complement strand
ACCCCGTAGTGCAGCGCCATGTACAGGCAGGTCGGCGTCTTGCCCACGCGCGAGACGCCGACGAGGATGACCTCGGCATCGTTGTAGCTGACGTCGACGCCGTCGTCGTGCGTCAGCGCGTAGTTGGTCGCATTGATGCGCGCCTCGTACTCGGCGAAGTCGGTCAAGCCGTGCGCCTTGCCCACGCGCGGCGAGCGGCGCGTGCCGAGCTCGGTTTCGAGCGGCCCGATGAACGGCGCGAACACGTCCAGCATGAACGCGCCGCTGGTCGACAGGATCTCGGTCAGCAGTGGATCGACCACCGTATTGACCACGATCGGCCGCGCCCCGCTGACCGCATAGATATTGCGGATGCGCGCCGCGGCCCCGTGCGCCTTCTCCTCGTTGTCCACGAACGGGATGCGGAAGGTGTCGAAGTCGATGCCGTCGAACTGGGTCAGGACCGAGTGGCCGATCGTTTCTGCCGTGATGCCGGTGCCGTCGGAGACGTAAAAGATGGTGCGTCGCATCGGCGGAGTTTACCCGGTCGAGCGGCATCTTTAGCCCCTCTCCCCGTCGGGAGAGGGTTGGGGTGAGGGTCCGGTGAAGTCCAAGCCTTGGCGCCACCGAACCCTCGTCCGGCGCGGCGCGCCACCTTCTCCCGGTGGGAGAAGGAACACATGCATGCACGCGCATGCGCGGCTTTAGCCCCTCCGCCGTCGGGAGAGGGGTTGGGGTGAGGGTCCGGCCAAGGCCAAGCCTTAGGCGCCACCGAACCCTCATCCGGCGCTGCGCGCCACCTTCTCCCGGTGGGAGAAGGGCAACATGGATGCACGCGCTTGCGCGGCTTTAGCCCTCTCCCGTCGGGAGAGGGGTTGGGGTGAGGGTCCGGCGAAGACCAAGCCTTGGCGCCACCGAACCCTCGTCTGGCGCTGCGCGCCACCTTCTCCCGATGGGAGAAGGAATAAACCACGCTTGTTTCGCACCGCACAAACCCCGAAAATTGGCGCCCGCTTTCGGCCGGCCTCGGCCGGCGTGCTGGAGCGTGCGGAAGGACTACCGCTTTTCACCTCGCGATCAGGAAGATCGCTTACTTTTCGGAGAATTCCCTTGAACGACCTGGTGCTTTGGCTCGATGCGTTGCGCTTGTCCGATTTGGGCAAAGTCGGCGGCAAGAACGCTTCGCTTGGCGAGATGATCGGCAATCTGTCGAAGCTCGGCGTTTCCGTGCCGGGCGGCTTCGCCACCACGGCCCATGCGTTCCAGCAGTTCATCGCGCAGAGCGGTCTGGCGGACCGGATCCAGAAGAAACTGGCGCAGCTCAACGTCGAAGACGTCGACGCCCTGACCAAGGCCGGCGGCGAGATCCGCGGCTGGGTCATCGAGACGCCGCTGATTCCCGAATTCGACACCGCCGTGCGCGAGGCCTATCGGCAACTGTGCGACAAGGCCGGCACGAAAGACTGCGCCGTGGCCGTGCGCTCCTCGGCCACCGCCGAAGACCTTCCCGACGCCTCGTTCGCCGGTCAGCAGGAGACCTTCCTCAACGTCAGCGGCGCCGACGACGTGATCCACAAGGTCAAGGAAGTCTTCGCCTCGCTCTACAACGACCGCGCGATCGCCTACCGCGTGCATCACGGCTTCAAGCACGAAGACGTGTTCCTGTCCGCCGGCGTGCAGCTGATGGTGCGTTCGGACGTCGGCGCCTCGGGCGTGCTGTTCACGCTCGATACCGAATCCGGCTTTCGCGACGCCGTGTTCGTCACCGCGAGCTACGGCCTCGGCGAGATGGTCGTGCAGGGCGCGGTCAATCCGGACGAGTTCTACGTCTACAAACCGACACTCAGGGCCGGCAAACCGGCGATCCTGCGCCGCCAGATCGGCGCCAAGCAGCAACGCATGGTGTACTCGGACAAGCCCGGCGAGCGCGTACGCATCGAGGACACGCCTGCGGCCGATCGTGCGCGCTTCTGCATCAGCGACGCGGACGTGCAGGAACTTGCCAAGCAGGCGCTCGTGATCGAGCAGCATTACGGCCGCCCGATGGACGTGGAATGGGCCAAGGACGGCAACAGCGGCAAGGTCTACATCGTGCAGGCGCGCCCTGAAACGGTGAAATCGCGCGCGCGCGCGACGCAGGTCGAGCGCTTCCAGCTCAAGGCGCGCGGCAAGGTGCTGGCCGAAGGCCGCGCGATCGGGCAGAAGATCGGCGCCGGCACCGCGCGCGTGATCCGCTCGCTCAAGGACATGAACCGCGTGCAGGCAGGCGACGTGCTCGTCGCCGACATGACCGATCCCGACTGGGAACCGGTGATGAAGCGCGCCGCGGCCATCGTGACGAACCGCGGCGGACGCACCTGCCACGCCGCGATCATCGCGCGCGAGCTCGGCGTGCCGGCCGTGGTCGGCACGGGTCACGCGCTGGAAACGATTCCGGATGGCGCCAAGGTCACGATCAGTTGCGCCGAAGGCGACACGGGCTTCATCTACGACGGCGAGCTCGCGTTCGACAAGGTCACCGCCGATCTTGGCGCGATGCCGCCGGCACCGCTCAAGATCATGATGAACGTGGCCAACCCCGAGCGCGCGTTCGATTTCGCCATGCTGCCGAACGCGGGCGTCGGCCTGGCGCGCCTGGAAATGATCATCGCGAGCCACATCGGCGTGCATCCGAAGGCGCTGCTGGAATACGACAAGCAGGATGCGGACACGCGCAAGCGCATCGACGAGCGCATCGCCGGCTATGCCAGCCCGGTCGATTTCTATGTCGACCGCCTGGCCGAAGGCATCGCCACCATCACCGCGGCGTTCGCGCCGAATCCGGTGATCGTGCGCCTGTCCGACTTCAAGTCCAACGAGTACGCGAACCTGCTCGGCGGCTCGAAATACGAGCCGCACGAGGAGAACCCGATGATCGGCTTCCGCGGCGCGAGCCGCTACGTCGACCCCAGCTTCAAGGACGCGTTCGCGCTCGAATGTCGCGCGATGAAAAAAGTGCGCGACACGATGGGCCTGTCCAACGCCTGGGTCATGATCCCGTTCGTGCGCACGCTGGACGAAGGCCGCAAGGTGATCGAGGTGCTGGCCGAAAACGGCCTGAAACGCGGCGAAAACGGCCTCAAGATCATCATGATGTGCGAAGTGCCGTCGAACGCGCTGCTGGCCGACGAGTTCCTCGATATCTTCGACGGTTTCTCGATCGGCTCGAACGATCTGACCCAGCTCACGCTCGGCCTCGACCGCGATTCCGCCATCGTCGCGAACCTGTTCGACGAACGCGATCCGGCGGTCAAGAAGCTGCTCGCGCTCGCGATCCAGACCGCACGCAAGAAAGGCAAGTACATCGGCATCTGCGGCCAGGGCCCGTCGGATCATCCGGACCTCGCGCAATGGCTGATGGACCAGGGCATCGAATCGGTGTCGCTGAATCCCGATACGGTGGTCGATACCTGGTTGATGCTGGCCAAGAGCAAGAAGGCCTGAGCCGGGTCTTTACCCCGCAGAGAAATCAGCTCTCCCGCTGGTGGGATAGGTCGCATCGATATCACCTCTCCCGCTGGCGGGAGAGGTCGGCGCGCGCCGGGTGAGGGTGGCGTCCAAATTTGTGACAACCCTCAGGCCGCCGGTCAGCTGACACCCAACCCCACCCCGACCGTCTCCCGCCAGCGCGGAGAGGGACCCGCACCCCACCGGCAACTCGCAACCTTGCCAGCTTGCAGCGGCCGCACGCTCCCCCTACCCTGACCGCGGGCGCGACCCAGGCGAATCCCAGCGATGTTTCCGTCACGCGAGCGCACCGCGTTTGCGACGCTCGCGCCGCCGCTTCCGTCCAAACTACGAACCTCATCGTGGGAGGCGTCGATGAAGCTCCGAGCGGGCGTGCTGCTTGTGTTGTCGATCGCGGCCGGCGCCGTCGAAGCCGCCACGGTGATTCCCGGGGGCGGGTCGAATCCGCCGGCGGTCCTGGTGGTCTACCAGAACCAATCGGGCCAGCTGATCGCGGAAGTTTCGGGCTACGTGCCGCAATGCGGACTCGTGCCGCAGCCCGGCGATCCGGCGTACACGATCCAGGGCACGACGATCACGGTGACGCAGCCGTCGTTCGCGAACACGTGCACTACACCGCCGCCGCCGCCCAAATATTTCTATTCCGTGGTCAACTTCGGCCGCCTGTTCGACGCCACCTACACGATCGACTGGAACGTGCCGGCCCTTTCGCAGCAGTACGTGGTGCTGGGCAATCCCGGCGCCGGTGCGGAGCTTTCCGGCAACTGGTACGACCCTGCGCAAGGCGGCCACGGCTTCACGCTCGAGGTGCTGCCGGGCACGCCGCCGGTGCTGCTCGCATACTGGTTCGTGTTCCAGCCGGGCGGCGGCGAAGCCTGGATCGCCGGCAGCGGCCCGATCGCGAACGCCTCGGCGACACTTTCCGCCTACCAGATCGCCGGTAGCGGCGCGAAATTCCCGCCGCATTTCGATCCGGCGCACGTCGCTGGGCAGCCGTGGGGCACGCTCACGTTCACGTTCACGGACTGCAACAGCGGCCGCGTGGATTGGACCTCGACCGCACCCGGCTACGGCAGCGGCTCGCTGCCGCTGTCGCGTCTGACCCTGCCTGCGGGACTCGCCTGCCCATGACGACCACGACGCCCGCGATCTCGAATTTTCGCCGCGGCAGTGCCGCGCGCCACGGCGCCGCGCTGCTCGCGCTGGCCTGCGCCGCGAACGCGTCCGCCGGCACGCTGCAGCCGCTGACGCAACAGCCGCCCGACGTCGTCGGCCTGCCCTTTCTGCTGACCGACGGCACGGTGCTGGCGCAAGGCACGGATCTGTCGACGTGGTGGCGGCTCACGCCGGACGACACCGGCAGCTACGTCAACGGCAGCTGGACGCGCGCGGCGAGCATCCCATACGCCTGGAACTACGCGCCGTACGCGTTCGCCTCCGCCGTTCTGGCCGACGGACGCCTGCTGATCGAAGGCGGCGAATACAACGAAAACGGCCCCTTCTCGCTGACCGCGAAAGGCGCCGTGTACGATCCGGTGCGCGATCGCTGGTCGCCGGTCGCGCCGCCGGACGGATGGAACGCGATCGGCGACGCGTCATCGATCGTGATGCCGAACGGCAAGTTCCTGCTCGGCGACAAGCTCGGCACGCGCATCGCCGAACTCGATCCGAAAACCATGACCTGGACCGCACTCGGCGCCGCCGGCAAGAACGACGACAACGCCGAGGAAGGCTGGACGCTGCTGCCCGACGGATCGATCCTGACCGTCGATGTGCGCTCGCCGCCGGCAGCAGAACGCTACGTGTACACCGACGCCGCGGATGCGGGACACTGGGTTTCCGCCGGCAACACGCCGCAGTCGCTGGCGTTCAACTATGGCGTGCCGCTACAGCCGTTCAATTTCGGCAGTTACGATCCGCCGGGCGAAACCGGCATCTGCATGCTGCGCCCGAATCGCACGGTGTTCTGCAGCGGCGCTTCCGACGATACCACCGCACACATCGCGCACAGCGCCGTGTATTCGATCGACGCCAACAGCTGGCACGCGGGACCGGATTTCCCCGTCGGCGACGACAGCGGCGACACCAGCGCCGTGCTGCTGCCGAACGGCAACGTGCTGATGTCCGCGGTGTCGGGCACGCTGTACGAATTCGACGGCACCAGCCTGCTGCCGCAGGCGCATACCGTGCCCGGCCTGCTGCTGGATCTGCCGAGCGGCGAAGCGCTGCTCGTCAGCACGCTGCAGAGTGGCACGCTGCCCGACGTCGAAGTCTACCGCCCGGACGGCCCGCCCGATCCGGCCTGGGCGCCGACGATCGCGAACGCCGCGGCCACGCTGCAGGCCGGCGCGACTTATCCGATTTCCGGCACGCAGTTCAACGGACTTTCGCAAGCGCAGGCCTTCGGCGACGAGCTGGTCGGTCCGACCAACTATCCGCTCGTGCGCATCACGAACCTCGGCAGCGGCCACGTCGCCTACGCGCATACGCACGATCACAGCAGCATGGGCGTCGCGACCGGCAGCTCGCCGGTGTCCACGAATTTCGACGTGCCGCGCACGATCGAATCCGGCCCGAGCACGCTCGAAGTCGTCGCCAACGGCATCGCCTCCGCACCCGTGAGCGTGACGGTCGCGGCCACGCCCGCGCCGTTCGCGCTCGGTCCCGGCATCAGCGGCAGCTGGTACGACCCGGCGCAGAACGGCCACGGCTTCGACATCGAAGTGCTGCAGACTGACCCGCCGCAACTCGCGCTGTTCTGGTTCGTCGACGCACCGGCCGGCGGCATGGCCTGGATCGGCGGCAGCGGCCCGATCGACGGCGACCACGCCACCGTCGCCGCCTACCAGGTCGCGGGCAGCGGCGCGCTGTTCCCGCCTGCGTTCGACCCGGTCCACGTGGCGGCGCAAAGCTGGGGCTCGATCACGGTCGCGTTCAGCGCCTGCGACACCGGTCAGGTGACGTGGAATTCGACCACTCCGGGCTACGGCGTGGGCACGCTGCCGCTGAAACGACTGACGCAGCTTGCCGGGACGACGTGCCAGTAGCGGGACTGAAGCGCAACGGCAATGGCCTCTCCGGCTAACGGAAGGTCGAAGGCGTGCCATTCTCCAATCACCTCTCCCGCTGGCGGGAGAGGTCGAAGCCGCGGCAGGGCTTCGGGTGAGGGTGGCGGTGGGCGCTGGGAAAGCGTGCTTTGTGCGGTCGGGCAGCGTGCAGGCCACCCTCACCCCGGCCCTCTCCCGCCAGCGGGAGAGGGGGAATAGCGAGCCGTGCAAGAGGTTGCAGCCCATCTTTCACCTCTCCCGCTGGCGGAGATGCCGCGCCACAGGCGCGGGTGAGGGTGGCCTGTCAGGTTGCCGCAGCCATCCCTCCCTGGAGCCTGCGCCAGTCGGCATCCTGCCTCCTCCTCAGACGTTGCATGCGATGCCATCTAGGCATCGCATAAGCGCAGCGTCTTCGACCTCTCCCGCTGGCGGGAGAGGTCGCGCCGCAGGCGCGGGTGAGGGTGGCGCTCGGCACTGCCGCAAGCGAAACGCTCAGCCTTTGACCAGCACCACCGTGCACGGCGCGTGCATCGCGACCTTGATCGGCACCGTCGCGATCAGGCGCTGCAACTGCAGGCCGTGCGTCGCCGCGCCGAGCACGATCAGGTCGACATGATTCGCGCTGGCGTAGGCGAGCAGCGCCTGCGCGACGTCGCTCGCTTCGAGCACGTGGCAGGTCGCTGTCGGCGCGGCGCGCGCCAGGCCATCGACCCAGGCGCGCAAGTCCTTGAGCAGTTCCTGATGCAACGAGCGACGTTCCAGCGCCGCCTCGCTCACCGCACCCGGCGCGACCACCGTGACGCACGCCAGACGCGCGCCTGGCCGCGTGCCGAGCGAGCGCTCGGCCGCGCGCGCGAGCGCGTCGCGTATCGCGGGCGTCACGTCGCGGTGCGGCAGCGCCACCATCACGATCGGCGGGGGTGGTGCGGCCGGCGTCGGCAGCGGGCTCGGTCGGTACTTGCCGCGCGCGCGCCAGCGCGCGAGCTGCGCGCCGATGCCGGCCGCGCGCAGCTGGTTGCCGCGCGCGCCGACGGCGACTTCGTCCGGATGCGCCAGATCGAACGCGAGCAGTGCCGCCGAGGCGTAACGGCGCTCGGCTTGCGCTTCCAGACAGGTCAAAATGATTTCCTGCAGCCACGCCGGCACCGCCGGGTTGCGCCCGCGCGGCGGCAGCGGCTGCATCCACAGGCGCTGGCGCAAGCCGGCGGCGCTCTGCGGATTGCCGAACGGCAGGCCGCCCGTGGCCAATTCGTACAGGATCACGCCGAGCGCGAAAATGTCGCTGCGCGGATCGCCGCGTATACCCACGATCTGTTCCGGCGCGATCCACGCATTCGAACCTGCCAAGCGCTGTTCGGCGCCGATCAGATCCGGCTGCGCCGTGTGCCAGGCGAGCCCGAAGTCGAGCAGCACCGCGCTGCCGTCCTCGCGCAGCAGCACGTTCGCCGGCTTCAGGTCCTCGTGACAAACGCCTTGCAGGTGCAACGCATGCAGCGCGCGCGCGACCGCGGCGCCGGTTTGCGCCAGCGCGGCGGCGTCGAACGCCAGCTTGCGCTCCAGGCGCTGCTCGAGCGTTTCACCGGCGATGAATTCCAGCGCCAGGTAGGGCCGCGCGATATCGCCGGCGTCGAACCAGCGCGGCACGTGCGCACCGCGCAGCGCGGCCAGCACGCGACGCTCGGTCTCGAAGCCGACCAGGTTCTCGCCATCCGCATCGCTGCCCAGGCGCGGAACCTTCAACAGCAGCGGGAAATCCGGCTGGCGCGCCGCATCGGCGCACCGCACGCGGTAGAGATCGGCCATGCCGCCGCGGTGCAGCAGGGAGTCGATGGTGTAGCCTTCGTACAGTTCGCCGGGTTCGAGTGGATGCATGCGGTATCCGTCAGCGACGCCGCGGCGCGCAGCGGCCGCGTCAGCTTACCCGAGCACCCGCCGTTTCCGCCCATTGCATCCCGCAACAAAAATACGTACATTTGTACGTATGGAACTCACTGCCAACCAGCGCCGTGTCTTGCAGCTGATTCAGCAGCGCCTGGAACAGGACGGCCAGGCGCCGACGCTGCGGGAAATTTCGGAAACTCTGGGACTTAGCAGCCATTCCTCGGCCCAGGACTACGTCGAGGCCCTGGTCCGCAAGGGCGCACTGGAGCGTTCCCCCAAACACCGCGGCCTGCGTTTGCCGCACCGCTCGCGGCTGCCGGCGGCGAACACGCTACCCCTCGTCGGGCGCGTCGCCGCCGGCAGCCCCATCCTGTCGGAAGGCAACATCGAAGCCGAATGGCAGGTCGATCCGGGCCTGTTCCGACCACGCGCGGATTTCCTGCTGCGCGTCGTCGGCCTGAGCATGCGCGACGCCGGCATCCTGGATGGCGATCTCGTCGCCGTGCACCGCACGCCGACGGCGCGCGACGGCAGCATCGTCGTCGCCCGGCTGGACGACGAAATCACGATCAAGCGTCTGCAGCATCAGCGCGACGGGCGCCTGTTGCTGCTGCCCGAAAACCCCGCCTTCGAACCAATCGACGTCGACCCGCGCCGCGTCGGCAGTTTTGCCATCGAAGGCCTCTACGTCGGCGTGATCCGCCAAGGCTGACTTATGCAGACCGCAACCGCCGGCGCGCTCGACGCCGTTCTCAAACACCCCGGCATCTGGCGCCGTGCGGCACCGCTGCGCCAGCGCGCGCTGCCGAGCGGTTTCGCTGCGCTCGACGACGCGCTGCCGGGTGGCGGCTGGCCGTGCGGTGCGCTGAGCGAGATCCTGTTCGAATTCGACGGTGTCGGCGAGCTTTCGCTGCTGATGCCGGCGCTGGCCGAGCTGACCCAGCGGCGCCAGCGCGTGGTGTTCGTCGCGCCGCCGTACATTCCGTACGCGCCGGCACTGGCCGATTGCGGGCTGGATCTGCGCTACGTGGTGCAGATCGACGCCGACGCGAGCAAGGGCGCGTGGAGCGCGGAACAATGCCTGCGCTCCGGCTCCTGCGGCGCGGTGCTGAGCTGGCTCGACCAGGCCGACTACACGCAGCTGCGCCGCTTGCAGCTCGCGGCCGAAAGCGGCGATGCGCTCGCGTTCCTGTTCCGCCCGGCGCGTGCCGCGTCCAAACCGAGTCCGGCCGCGCTGCGCCTGCAACTGCACAGCGACGGCGCCGAACAGTGCGAAATCGACATCCTCAAATGCCGCGGCAATCTCGACGCGCAACGCGGCAGCACACGATTGCGATGTCGCACACGCTGATGGCCGTAGGGCGCGATTCATCGCGCCAGCTCTTGAACAACTGTTGCAAGAGCGGGTTCGATGAATCGAACCCATACAGATGGAGACGGTTTCGCGCCGTAGGAGCACGATTCATCGCGACCGCTCTTGAACAAACGTGGCAAGAGCGGGTTCGATCAATCGAACCCCTACAGATGGAGACGGTTTCGCGCCGTAGGAGCACGATTCATCGCACCCGCTCTTGAACGGATCGATCCTACGAATCTCGCGACGGATTCGCCCGCGATCGAATCCCGCTCAATTCCTGAGACGCGCCGCTCTCAAGCTCCTCGCCATCAGTGTATCGAGCACTCCGCCGATCCGCCCTGCCGTGCACGGGCGCGGTCAGCCGTCCGTGCGAGGTAGGGCGCACGGCGGTGCGGAACCGACAACGTGATGGTCCGTCCGGCTCTACCGCGGGCGGGCTCGAGGTTTCGCGTCGCGATGCTGTGGGCCTGTCTTTATTTTTCCGATCTGCCGTTGCGTGCGCTGTTCGACAGCGCCGAACTCGCGCAGCCCTGCGCGGTGATCGAGGGTCCGCAGCAGCGCCCGCAGCTCGCGAACGTCAGCGCCGCGGCCGCGCGCGCCGGCGCGCGCGCGGGCCAGGCACTCGCGGCCGCGCGTGCGCTGTGCGGGGGCATCGTCGCGCGCCAACGCGACGCCGGCGCAGAACATCGGCTGCTGCACAGCCTCGCCGCCTGGGCGTACTGCTTCAGCAGTCACGTCAGCCTGTGCGCGCCCGACGCGCTGCTGGTCGAAGTCGGCGCGAGCCTGCGTCTGTTCGGCGGCTGGTCCGCGCTCGAACGCCAGCTGCGGGCGGAACTGGCCGAACTCGATTTTCATCCCGCGATCGCGGTCGCGCCGCTGCCGGCAGCCGCGCGCGTGCTCGCCGCACGGCAGGACGGTTTTTTCGCCGCCGAAGCCGAGCCGATGCGCGGCGCGCTGGCGCACCTGCCGATCGCGTACTCCGGTCTCAACGACGCCGCGTGCGCGCTGCTGCAGCGCGTCGGCCTGAGCACGCTGCGCGACGTGTTCGCGCTGCCGCGGCCGGAGCTCGCACGCCGCATCGGGCCGGATGCGCTCGACTGGCTCGACCGCCTGCGCGGCTACGCCCACGACGTGCTGCCGCTGTACCGCCCGCCCGACCGCTTCGCACACCGCATCGAACTCGACGACCGCATCGAGGCTTGGCCCGCGTTGCTGTTCCCGCTGCGCCGCCTGTGCGGCGAACTTGCGCTGTTCCTCGCCGCGCGCGACGGCGGCGTGCAGCGCCTGACGCTCGAACTCGGCCACGAGGACTCCACGCACACGCGCATCGCGATCGAGCTGCTCGCCCCGCAACGCGAAGCGCGCACCTTGTACGACCTGGTGCGCAGCCGCCTCGAACGCGCCGCACCGGCGCAAGCGGTGTGCGCCATCGCGCTGATCGCCGACGACCTGCCCGCCTTCAAGCCGCAACACGCCGACCTGTTCGAACCGAAACGCGC
>Ga0068856_100006719_pt1 | contig 11272 bp, 11 predicted proteins | sample KBSCornC62_FD_66595 | JGI IMG/M metagenome (GOLD analysis project Ga0068856, IMG submission 66595) | Corn rhizosphere microbial communities from Kellogg Biological Station, Michigan, USA - KBS Corn C6-2 | ecosystem: Host-associated > Plants > Roots > Rhizosphere > Soil ... | reverse complement strand
GTATCTACAACCCTATATAAATTCAAATCGTCGGGGTTAATATTATGCTCCTGGCTGAGCATTTTTTCTTCGATCCATTTAAACAGGCCGCCCCAATATTCGGTACCAATAAACACTATCGGGAAACGTGCTATTTTACCTGTCTGTATCAGCGTGATGGCTTCAAATGACTCGTCCAAAGTGCCAAAACCACCCGGAAGGACGATAAAACCCTGCGAGTATTTCATGAACATTACCTTGCGGATAAAGAAGTAATCGAACTCTATCAGTTTGTCGCGGTCGATATATTTGTTGTGGAATTGCTCGAAAGGCAGTTCGATATTCAAACCCACCGATTTGCCGCCTGCTTCGTAAGCTCCTTTATTGGCTGCTTCCATCACACCCGGACCTCCGCCAGAGATAACTCCATAGCCTCTTTCCGTCAGTAATCTTGCAGTTTCTTCGGCTAGCTTGTAGTATTTGTTGTCGTTTTTTGTTCTGGCCGAACCAAATATCGAAACGCAGGGACCTATTTTGGCCAGCTTTTCGAAGCCGTCAACAAACTCGGCCATTATTTTAAATATCTGCCAGGAATCGGTTACTTTGATTTCCTGCCAGTTTTTATTTTCAAATGCTTGTCTTATTTTTTCTTCACCGGTCATTTTGAGAAACTCTAAACTCTAAATTCTAAATTCTAATTGGATGCGGCTTTTACCCTAAGCCTTTCGCCTTTTACCTTGGCCGACGAGGTTAGCCACAAGCCGACAAATGTAATTAATCCGTTAATTATGATTAGCTCATTGTCGAAAACATATCCGCCCAGCCATTGTGCCGAGTGAATGCTCAAAAAGTAGCATACGATGGGCGATATGATACAGATAAAGGGCGTTAGCTTGTCGTTCACCTGCCTGTTTTTCATAAAAAGGCCAAAGGAATAAAGGCCTAACAGTGGTCCATAAGTGTAAGAGGCTACTTTGAATATAGCTCCAACCACGGCGTCGTTGTTGATCGCGTTAAAAATCACGATGGTCAGCAGCATCAGACCGGAAAAAGCAATATGCACCAGGTGACGTGTCCTAACCATCGTCTTATTATTGAGGTCGCCCTTTTTTGTGAAGCCCAGGAAGTCCACGCAGAAGGAAGTGGTTAATGCTGTCAACGCCGAATCAGTAGTGGCGAAGGTGGCTGCTGTTAAACCAAGCATAAACACCACAGCGGGGAAGACACCCAAATATTTGAGTGCTATAGTAGGGTAGAGGTAGTCAGTTTTATCCACTTTGATGCCATATCGGGTAGCGTAGATATAAAGTAATGCACCAACACTCAGGAAAAAGATGTTGATGATGACAAATACCGTGGTGAAGCTGAACATATTCTTTTGAGCTTCTTTGATATGGCTCATGCTGAGATTTTTTTGCATCAGATCCTGGTCGAGGCCGGTCATGCCGATGGTAATAAATAATCCACCCAAAAACTGCTTGCTGAAATGCAGCTTGCTGGCCAGGAATGAATTAAAAAAGAATATTTTGGAATAGCTGCTGTTTTTGATAGCGTCGGCAGCCTGGAAGATATTCATATCCAGGCTACGGCAAATGAAATAAAGCGACAAAAACACCGACGACACCAGAAAGAATGTTTGAAGGCTGTCGGTGATAATAATGGTCTTTAATCCTCCTTTGAAAGTGTATGACCAAATAAGCACAAGGCAAATCAGTACGGTTACCGCAAACGGCACGTGGTAGCTATCAAAAATGAACTTTTGTAGCACAATCACCACCAGGTATAGTCGAAAAGCCGAGCCAATGGTGCGGCTTATCAGGAAGATACCGGCCGCTGTTTTGTAGCTCCAGGTTCCCAACGCGTACTCGATATAACTATAGATTGACGTCAGCTTCATCCGGTAATACAATGGCAACAACACGGTGGCAATAATTATAAATCCTGCCGCATTACCCAATACAAATTGGAAATAGGCAAACTGGTCACCGGAGGCAGCGCCTACTTTTCCCGGGACTGAAATGAATGTAACACCGCTGAGTGCTGTTCCTATCATCCCAAAGGCAACCAAATACCACTTGGAATTGCGGTTAGCAACAAAAAAAGTGTCGTTGTCAGATGATTTTCGGCTGGTAAGCCAGGATATGAAAATGAGGACTAAAAAGTAACCTACTATAAATGACAGTAATACCGCTGGCGACATAATTTAAGTTGTATGTCACTGCGAGCGATAGCGTTGCAACCTCGTCGCTAGTGCATAGCCGTTAAGCACGGCTACGAGATTGCTTCGTCGTTCCTCCCCGCAATGACATTTGTTTTTCTTTCCGGCAATTTAGATACTTTATTGGATAAAACTAAATCGCGGGTTTCTTCTTTCGGACTTATGCGGACTTCCCGGACTTTCGGACTAAAATAAGTATTTTCGCAATATGAACTTTTCGTCAAAGTTGCTGGAGAATGCGGTGGCCGAATTTGCCAAGCTACCAGGTGTGGGGCAAAAGACGGCATTGCGGCTGGTGCTGCATTTGTTGAACCAAGAGCCTGCTGAGGTGCAGCGATTTAGTCATGCCATAAGCAAACTTCGCAATGAAATACAATTTTGTAAGGTTTGCCATAATATATCCGATCAGCCGGTGTGTGAGATATGTTCGTCGCCCCGTCGCGATCACACAACTATCTGTGTAGTAGAGGATACACGTGATGTAATGGCTGTACAGAACACCGACCAGTATAATGGAGTGTACCATGTGCTGGGAGGATTAATTTCCCCAATGGACGGTATTGGTCCCTCCGATTTGCAAGTAGACTCTTTAGTGGAGCGTGTAAAGCAAAATGAGGTTAAAGAAGTGATTTTTGCTTTAAGTGCAACCATGGAGGGGGATACCACCATATTTTATCTGCATAAAAGACTAAAAGATTTCAACATAAATATCTCTACCATAGCACGTGGCATAGCTTTTGGAGGTGAATTAGAGTACGTAGATGAGGTTACCTTGGGACGTTCCATCGTGACCCGTGTTCCGTACGAAAATTCACTTTCGAAATAGGGCATGAAGCTATCGGTTATCTTTATCAATCAGAACTCGCGAAACGGACTGCGCCTGGCTTTGAACAACTTGTTCAAGGCTAAAAGCACTATTGCCTACGAAGTTATTGTGGTTGATAACCTTTCAACCGACCGTTCGCTCGAAATGCTTCATTTAGAGTTTCCTAAGGTGAAAATAATTGCCAATAGCTATCGGGAGAGCATTTCGAAAAATTATAACAGGGCCATTCGCGCCGCCAGCGGCGAATACGTGTTATTTTTAAGCCCTTATGCGCTAACCAACAAGGATGGTCTTGATAAGATCATTACTTTCATGAGCCAGCATCCGCTGGTTGGCGGGACAAGCATACGCATGGTGGATTTTAAGGGCGATTACCTGCCTGAATCGAAACACAGCCTCGACAATTGCTGGGCGTCGTTTCTGAAAGTTGCCGGCATGGGGTCGTATTTCCCGAGATCGATTTCAAAAGAACACCGAAAGGCGGATTGGGGCGAGGAGTTTGATACCTCGGAAGTAGATTCGTTGCATGAGGATTGCATGCTTCTTCGGAAATCGGCTTTGGAGAAGGCCGGTTTATTTGACGAACGGTTCAAATGGCATGGCCATAATATCGATATGGCTTATCGCCTGAGGAAGCAGGGCTTTAAAATTTATTATTATTCCAAAACATATATTATTCAATTACCGGGCAAGTTTGTACGCAAATTTAGCTGGGAGTACATTAGCCATTATTATGGCGCGATGTTTATCTTCGCAGCAAAGTATTTGTTTAAACTGCCTGTGATCAACCTGAACGACATGGGCGAAATTTACCCACCGTCGTATGAAATTGAATGATAAAGTCGTAATTATCACCGGGGCATCATCAGGGATAGGCAAAGCGCTGGCAATTGAGTTTGCAAAGCGTGGCGCCAATCTTGTAGTTGCTGCCCGCAATTATGTTGCTCTTTGCGAACTGACAGACAGCCTGATCAAACAGTATCAGATTAAGGCCCTCGCTGTGCAATGTGACGTTACCGTTGAAGAAGATTGCGATCATCTTGTCAAACAAACCATAATGACGTTCGGCAGGGTAGACGTGTTGATTAATAACGCTGGGCAAAGTATGCGTGCGCTGTTTAAGGACGTCGACATAACTGTACTAAAAAAGCTGATGGATATCAATTTCTGGGGAACAGTATACTGCACCAAGTACGCACTGCCGCATATTACTAAAACTCAGGGCAGCATTGTTGGGGTGTCATCTGTTGCGGGGTATAAAGGATTGCCCGGTCGCTCGGGTTATTCGGCTTCCAAATTTGCCATGAATGGTTTTCTGGACGTGTTGAGGGTGGAAAATCTTAAAACCGGTGTGCACGTGCTCACAGCATGTCCGGGTTTTACGGCATCCAATATCCGAAACACAGCACTGGCTAAAGATGGTTCGCAACAAGGTGAAAGCCACATGGACGAAGGCAAACTGATGACTGCCGAAGACGTGGCCAAACGCATTGCCGACGGTGTGGAGAATCGTAGTCGTACGCTCATTATGACCGGCCAGGGTAAATTGGCAGTTCTGCTGAGTAAATTTATTCCGGCTACATTGGATAAACTCGTTTATAAGACTTTTGCGAAAGAGAAGGATGCGTTGCTGAAATAGATGCAGATTTCTATCTTAGTGCATGCCTAACGACCAAATCACTGAAACCGGGGGCGCCAAAATAGGTATGGCGCATGCTACCTGGCCCTTTGCAAAACTGACAGTAACCAGGGACAAACTAGAGCTCAATGCTGGAATCATTGGTGATCTTGTTTTTAGCCCTTCAGATATTATCTCCATCGAGCCATATTCTGTTTTGGTAAACCAGGGTATAAGAATAAATCATCGGGTAAACGCATATAGCCAGGATGTAATTTTTCTGACATCAGGCGCAAGCAGCCTTATCGATAAAATCAGGCAAATTGGTTTCCTTGACAACAAAGATGCTGCTTCTGTTCAAAGAGATATAGTGGCAATGCAAGCGTCAGGCGGTTTTCCACTAAGATGGCCGCCTGTTATTGCTATTATTGCAATATGGAACCTATTGTTTATGGCCAACATGTACACCTTATCTCATAACAGCAAAGCGCCTGTGTTGGGCATTTATGCCAAGCTGGCTTTAGGATTCATTTTGGTTGTCGCCCTGTCGATAGTTCTTTTCAAACCAGTACAACGTTTTATGCTTAAAGAAGGAAGGTCGATCAAATCGGTCAGGCCTTTTTTACTTTTCACAATGTTTATTGTGGGAATAATGCTTTTAATGTTGACGGCGTTACATTCCTAAACTATATAAGCCGTGGTAACAACTGGAACCCAGTAATGGCTTTAATCAGAATAAAATAAACCATTTGCTAAGTGGAAATGTTGTATATTTAATATATAAAATATACTACTATGAGCCAGATCAGCGAAGTGAAATGCCCTCACTGCGGGCAATGGAGCAAATGGACAGGCAGCGTGGGCGACAAATGCCCTCATTGCGGTCAATATTTTGAGCCGCAACGTATTTTGTATGCCGAAGAAAAGAAAATGATTACAGCGCGGAACAGAGAGGCAGGCTATCTCGTGATACATGAAAATGATGACCCCATCATCAAAATACTCAAAGAATTCGTCAATTGGATACGTTGGGGAACGTTTTATGGGATATCTGTTATTTATATTATTATCGCGATCGGGATAGTCTTATACGGTTTGGTTATTCTATAAATAAACACCATATTTTATTCTGGCCGGGTTCCCGTCTTTAATAAACTACACCAAAAAAGATTTTGCGTGCGGAACAAGTGATTCTGCATCTTGGGGAGTATTTACGATTTAAGGCTTCGGACAATAGCCTATTTTCACTGATCAAAAATCTTTTTTCCCTGCTTTACAATGATGCCGATGATTAGTGCAATGGGAATGCACATGATGATAATTCCCATAATTGAATAAGTGTTCATCTTGCTTTTCCTTTAAGTTAATAATTGGGCTTATATAAAGCTAATTATTAACCCCTTGATAACCATACGTATTTTTACGCATTTATCGCCGTACTTCTACCTGATTTATGTGGCGGTGGCATAAATCAGGCGAAAATTTTGATAATTCGGCAGGAAAAGAAATTAATTGAAGGTAAATCCGGCCGCAAGTTGGCCTTGTTTATTTAAAGGTATAACGATTGGCAAAAAAATATGCAACCCTAAGATTGTAGCCTTTTACTTTCTTCCGAAAGGAAATCGGCAAACCGCTTTCGGAGCGCTTTGTGATATTCAATCAGGCGCAACGCTTCTTCTGTCAACGCCGAGCCCCCACCTTTTTCCCCACCGGTTTGTGGTATAACTACTGGGCGTTCTGTCTGTTCATTTAAATGGTTGATCAGTTCCCATGCCTTTTTGTAGGACATTTTCATCTCTTTGGCGGCGGCGCTTATTGAACCTGTTTCGGCAATGCGTTCTAATAATTCGACTGGCCCTGGGCCAAAAAAACGCTCACCATTGGCTTCGATCCATAAACTGCCGCCTACGCGTGCAGCGAGGCCTTTCTTCAAAATGTCTTTAATAGGTTTTTCCATGCAGAAGTAAAGGTAAACAGTTATGTGTGAATAATGACTTTGTTTCACCCGATCCTCGCGTAATTCCCGCTCTGTTGCTTAGGTAGTTCTACTGCAATGATTTGCGCCAGCTACTTCAATTAAAATCAGTGGAATCCCGTATCCCTTTGCGTGTTTGCCCTGATGCTCGAGCTATACTTTTAAGTCAATTTTGAACCAACAAAAGAAAAGTAATTAAACATCAATTAAAAAATATCAGCATTATGAAAAAGACAAACTTACTCCTTTTAGCACTACTGGCGGTTAGCCTTTTGCTATTTGCACAATCATGCGGTAAGGACGGAGCCGTTGGTCCTCAGGGCCCGGCCGGTACAACGGGACCCACCGGGGCAACAGGTCAGGCAGGCCAAACCGGGGCAACAGGAGCGACCGGAACAGCTAACGTAATTTATTCTGACTGGGTAACGCCTCCTACCTACGCCCAGAGCACCATTTTTGGTACGGTTCATTTTGATGCCTCTATCACGGCTTCAGCTATTACACAAGACATACTGGACAAGGGAACAGTTTTGGTTTATGGAAAACTTGATGGGTATACACCTACAATCTGGCCTACAGACCAGGTTGGTCAGTTGCCAATTGTTGTGACCTATCAACTGAGTAGTGTTACTTACACAGATACCTGGTCGGCAAATGTGACTCTCGGAAATATTCAGATTGATTTTGTAGATAACCTGAATTTTTACACCGGCATCTCAAATCTGCACCAGTTCAGATATGTAATCATTCCTGGCGGCGTACATACCCTGGGTAGCCTTAATCCGAAGAACTACAACGAGATCAAAAATGCGTTCCATCTTCCCGACTGATCAATTCATGGGTCTGAATTAAAGTTGGGTAAGCTCCGCCTTGTGCGGAGTTTTTTTGTTTAAAAATCAGTCGAAAATGCAAAACCGTATGCGCCATCCTCGTAACTCGGGGAAAGGAACGTGTTGCGGAACCTGCTCTTTTTGTGCCTGCTTTTCTGCTCAGCCTTTTCATCGCCGTGGGTAAGCCAGTTACGGATGGTTGGATAAACCAGGTAGGCTGCCTTGGTCGAAAGAATTCCGAATCCGGCACCAGCCACAACATCGCTGAACCAGTGGTCACGGTTATATATCCGGAATATGCCTGTAGTTGCGGCTATACTGTAAGCAGCGACACCGTACCACGGTGATTTAGCATCGTACTCCTGTGCCATAAATTCGGCTCCCATAAACGCCAGGCCTGTATGGCCTGATGGGAAGGACAAATAATCGCCTTTATTGGGCCGTTGACGGTGAGTAAGTTTTTTTGTTATGCCTTCACTGGCAAAAACAAAAAAGCCAGAGAGTCCAAGCAATGCTGTGCGGTCGACGAAACGGTTTTTGCCTTCTATACCTACCAGGTTTAATCCATAAACCAACACTATTGGCGTAAACTGAAAGTAGCTTTCAGCTTTGGTACTAAACGTGGAATCACTTTTTCTGACTGTCGACTGGACGTAATAGTCGATACGCCTGATAGGATGGACCGCAAACGAAAGGGCTCCGTACGTGATCATCGCCGCCGGAGGAACCAATGAGAGGGGGTTAGTATGTAGTTTTTTTACCGTGTCCGGCGCGGTCAGGATGTCTTTTTTTATGGTATCTGCAACCTTCTTTTTAGATGTGTCGGTTACATTTTTCTGGGCGCTCGCGCCCAGAGATGCAACACTAAATAATATTACAAGGAACTTTTTCAAGGGTATTAGTAGCTTAGTCTTATAGGATAAAGGCTTAATTATCAACGATTGTTTTAAAAGCTTAACAATTTTTTAACCCGAAGGTATTCGGCAATTCTGGAGAAAAGATGGACTCGGAACATAAAAAGAAGCCACCCGTTTTGCGGATGACTTCTCAAAAAAAGTTTTCTGTTTATGCCAAAAGTACTCCTTTTACCGTATCCAATATTTTGAACGAATCAGCTGAACTTGGCGCTTCAGCATAAACACGAAGTACGGGCTCGGTGCCTGATGGACGTATCATTACCCAGCTTTCGTCTTCAAAATGGAATTTGTAGCCATCCATATCTTCGGTTTTAGCAACTTTCAGATCGCCGAAATTTGAATAACCACTCTTGCAATTGGCGATGATCTGCTGCTTCTTTTCTTCGGTTACATGCAGGTCATAACGTTCTACAGCAAATTTGCCGACGACGTCATAGATCTCCTGTACCAGTTCACTTAGGCTGCGACCAGTCTTTGCAATAAATTCCCATACGATCAAGCCAATCCAGATACCGTCACGTTCAGGGATGTGTCCTGCAACTGCAATACCGCCCGATTCTTCGCCGCCTACTAAGAATGGCCTGCCAGAGTTTACAATCAGGTCGCATATATATTTGAAACCGATTTTGGTAACTGTATTTTTCAAACCATAAGCATCGCAAAGTTTTTGAATTTTGCTGGTACAGCTAAAGGTCGAATAAACATCGCCGCTCATGCCCTTTACTTTGTGCATGTAGTGGATAAGCAACAGCAGGATATGGTGTGAGTCAACGAAATTGCCATCCTGGTCATACAGACCTATACGGTCGGCGTCGCCATCGGTAACTAAACCTGATGCGATCTCACCTTCTGACATTTTGATAATATCTTCAAACTCTTTCAGGTTACGCTGAATAGGCTCAGGCGCCTGCCCGGCAAAACCCGGGTTATGATCACTGTGTATGCGGGTAATTTCCGGGAACAAGCGCTCCATTACATTCATGCCAGCACCATACATGGCATCATATCCCCAGCCCAAACCGCTGGTACGGATAGCTTCCAGGTCGAAATTGTTTTCAACGTGTGCCACATACATATCTTCGAGGTTCACAAATTCGATCAGGCCATCGTTCTGGTAATCGGAAATTGATTTGAGATCCAAATTAATAGTCTCAGGTATTTGTGATTCTACCTTTTCGATATCATCCGGTGTCGCCGGGCCGCCGTAGCTTGCTTTGATCTTATAACCGTTGTATGCAGGCGGGTTATGACTTGCAGTTATAATAATACCTGCTGAGGCATTTTTTCGAACAGTTCCGAGTGAGATCATTGGCGTAGAAACGAACGTATTTTCTGCACGAAATACCTTCACACCCTGCGACGCCAGTACGCGGGAAGTGATATCGGCAAACAAGGGGCCCGCGAAGCGAGGGTCGTTACCTACCACGGCTGATGGATCTTTAAATTCTTTCTTGAGCCACAATGCGGTTGCATAGGCTACACGTTTTACATTTTCGACTGTAAAGTCGTCTGCGATGATGGCCCGCCATCCGTCGGTTCCGAATTTTATTTTGATCATTGTAGGTATATGGTTGTTAAAAATCCTATTTTTAGCGCCTTAAAATTGATACAACATTATTAATCTTTTGTGGTAAACTAAAATAATAAATGAAAGTTTTAAAATTTGGCGGTACATCGGTGGGAAGTCCTGAGCGGATGAAAAAACTGCTGGATATTATAGATCCTGCTGAAAGGCAGATCGTAGTACTGTCGGCTGTGTCTGGCACCACCAACAGCCTGGTCGAAATAGGGCAGGCCTATCTTGCCGGTGATAAAGCCAAAGCGGCATCGCTCATCAAAGCGCTTAAAGATAAGTACGAAATTTTCATCAAAGAGTTGTTTGCCAAGCCGGAGTATTTGGAGCAGGGCAAAGAAGTGATCGATTATCATTTTGATCTGCTTTCGAAACTTTCAAATGATCTGTTTACCAATATCGAGGATAAGGTCATCCTGGCACAAGGTGAGCTGATCTCTACAACGCTGTATCATGTCTATTTAAAGGAGATAGGTGTAGCGACTGTATTATTGCCTGCGCTCGATTTTATGAAGATCGACGAGGATAACGAGCCGATGGTAGATTATATCACCGAGCATATTACACCATTGCTGGAGGCCAGGCCCGATAATAAAATATTTATCACACAAGGATATATCTGCCGCAATTCTTTCGGCGAGATTGACAACCTGCGTCGTGGCGGCAGCGATTATACTGCTTCATTGATCGGTGCAGCGATCCGCAGCGAAGAGGTACAGATATGGACCGATATTGACGGAATGCACAACAACGATCCCAGAATCGTTAAGGGCACTTCGCCTATTGCGCAGCTTTCATTTGATGAGGCAGCGGAGCTGGCTTATTTCGGCGCTAAAATATTGCACCCGCAGAGTGTGTTCCCGGCGCAGAAATATAAAATACCTGTCCGTTTGCTAAATACGATGGATCCAAAAGCAGCCGGTACGCTGATCACCAACGACAGTGAGAGCGATAAGATCAAATCCATCGCAGCTAAGGATGGAATTATTGCCATTAAGGTGCAATCGAGCCGCATGTTGCTGGCCTATGGTTTTCTGAGGCGGATATTTGAAGTATTTGAGCGTTATAAAACCTCGATCGATATGATCACTACTTCGGAAGTAGCTGTATCACTGACGGTGGACGACACAACACACCTGGCAGATATCGAAAAGGAACTGCTCAGCTTTGGCACCGTAGATATCGATAAAGATCAAACCATTATTTGTGTGGTAGGCGATTTTGGAGCGGAAAAACATGGCTATGCTGCCCGCGTTTTGGAGGCTTTAAAGCATATTCCAATCCGTATGATATCATATGGTGGCAGCGAAAATAATATGTCGCTATTAATTAGTAC
>Ga0068856_100006705_pt1 | contig 11287 bp, 11 predicted proteins | sample KBSCornC62_FD_66595 | JGI IMG/M metagenome (GOLD analysis project Ga0068856, IMG submission 66595) | Corn rhizosphere microbial communities from Kellogg Biological Station, Michigan, USA - KBS Corn C6-2 | ecosystem: Host-associated > Plants > Roots > Rhizosphere > Soil ... | reverse complement strand
CTCGACCGCTCCGGCGACAGCGGCTACCGGCTGAACGGCGCCCGCTGCCGCCTCGCCGACGTCACCGACGTCCTCTCCGACACCAACCTCGGCCGCGAGATGCACTCGGTGATCAGCCAGGGGCGGGTGGAGACGATCATCCACTCGAAACCGCGCGAGCGGCGGCTGCTGATCGAGGAGGCCGCCGGTCTCGGCAAGCACCGCAAACGGCGGCGCCGGGCCGAGCTGAAGCTGCGCAGCGCCCGCGACAACCTCGACCGGGCGCTCGACGTCGAGCGCGAGGCGCGGGCGCGGCTGCGGCCGTTGAAGCGCCAGGCTCAGGCCGCCGAGTTGGGGGCGCGGATCGAGCGCGAGGAGCTGGGCCTGCGGGCGCAGCTGGTCTCCGAGGAGCTGCGCTTCGGCGCCGACCGCGCCGCCGCCGCCGAAGCGGCGGCGAAGAAGGCGCGGGGGGCCCGGGATCAGCTCGAGCAGCAGCTCTCCGAGGTCTCGCGGCGCCGCTCCGCCGCCGAGGAGCGTTTCGCCGCCCGCGACCGCGAGCGCACCCAGGCCTGGGGACTGCTGACGAAGCTGCGCGGCGACCAGGAGCGGGTTGCGGTCCGGGTCGCCAACCTCGCCGGCCGCGAGGCCGAGCTGGAGGCGGGTCTGGAGAAGCTCCGCGTCGAGCTCGGGCCGCTGACGCTCGACGTCGGGCCGGGCAGCGCCCCCGGCGACCGGGCGCGGAAGCTGGAAGAGGAGCTGGGGGAGATCGACGCCGGGCTGCGGACCGCGGGCGAGGGACTCCGTGTCGCCCGCTCAGGTGACGCCGCCGAGGCGGCGCGCGAGGCCGCCCTCGGGGATGTCCGCGCCGGCGCCGAGCGCGCCTCCCGTCACGCGAAACGAGCCGAGGGGCTGCTCGGCGAGCGCCACCGCGAGGCGATGCGGGCGCGCCTGGCCGCCGGCGAGGGCCTGCTCGACGACGTCCGCAATGCGCTGAAGGCCGCCGAAGCTGCCGGGGCGGCGATCCGCGGCCGGGTCCAGCGGATCGAGCAGAAGGTCGTCGGCGGGCAGGACACCGGCGACGAGATCGCCGCGGAGCTCAAGACCTGCTCGCAGCAGGAGTTCGAGCTGCAGGCGGAGATGAAGATGACCTCCGACGAGCTGACCCGGGCCGAGGTCGAGGCCGCCCATCTCGGCGACCGTCGCGCCGAGGCCGAGCGCGAGCTGGCCTCGATCGCCGAGCGGCTCGGCGAGGAGATCCCTCCCGCTGCCGAGGCGCTCACCGACGAGGCGCGGGCGGAGATCGACCGCAAGCTGGAACGGCTGGAGCGGCGGCGGGCGCAGATCGGCCCGGTCAACCCGCTGGCCGAGCAGGAGTACGACGAGGCCCGTGAGCACGTCGAGGCGCTGCAAGCGCAGCGCGAGGACATCGAGCGCTCGCTGCGCGAGCTGGAGTCGCTGATCCGCGACATCGACGAGGAGATCGAGCGGGCCTTCGAGGAGACCTTTGAGGCGACCGCCAAGAACTTCGAGGAGATGGTCGAGCACCTCTTCCCGGGCGGCCGCGGGCGCCTGCGACGGGTCAGCCTGCGGCCGGTCCGCGACCAAGAGCGCCCGGCGGGGGAGCAGGAGGCGCCGACCGATGCCGAGCCCGAGCCGGAGCCCGAGGAGGAGGACGAACAGCGCGACGAGCTCGGGGTCGAGATCGAGGTCACGCCGGCCGGCAAGTCGACCCGCAAACTCTCGCTGCTCTCCGGCGGTGAGAAGTCGCTGGTGGCGTTGGCCTTCGTCTTCGCCGTCTTCCTCGCCCGGCCGTGCCCCTTCTACATCCTCGACGAGGTCGAGGCTGCCCTCGACGACGCCAACATCGACCGCTTCCTGCAGCTGATCCGTCGCTTCTCCGACCGCGCCCAGTTCGTCATCGTCACCCACCAGAAACGGACGATGGACGCCGCCGACGTCCTCTACGGGGTCAGCATGGGTGGTGACGGCGTCACCAAGGTGGTCTCGAAGCGGCTGCCGCGCGAAGTCGGCGAGGGCGCCGAAGAGGAAGACGAAGCTCCGGGGCTTTCTGCGGTGGCTTAGGGGGTGGGAGGGGGCGGGTGTCCCTCTCCAGACACCACTCGCCAATGGCTCGTGGTTGAGTGTCTGGTGAGGGACACCCGCCCCCTCCTCGACAGACAGCGGAGGCTCGGTACCTTTCCTCGCCATGGCTACTAGCTGGCAGGAGATCGTCGATTTGGGGGCGCGGCAGCCTGGGGGCGGTGTCGCAGTTGAGGAAGAGGCCCCGGAGGCGCGGCGCGGGGTGTTCAAGCGCTTACGCGAGAGCTTGTCGAAAAGCCGCCAGGCTCTGCAGGAGGAGATCTCAGCCAGCGTCTTCGACAAAATCGACGACGAGACCTGGGAGCTGTTGGAGGAGGCGCTGATCTTGGCCGACGTCGGGGCGCCGACGACGGCTGCGGTGGTCGAGCGGCTGGAGCAGGAGGTCGAGTCGGGGGCGGTGCCGATGGACGGGGTCGCGGTTCGGGACCGGCTGATCGAGATCCTCGCCGAGGTCGCTTCGACCGGGCGGGCGCCGATCGACCTCTCGGCCGAGCCGGCGGTCCTGATGATGGTCGGCGTCAACGGCACCGGCAAGACGACGACGATCGGCAAGATCGCCTGGCACCTGAGCAAGGAGATGGGCCTCGACGTGATCATGGCCGCCGCCGACACCTACCGCGCCGCCGCCGCCGAGCAGCTGGAAACCTGGGCCGAGCGCGCCGGCGCCGAGCTGGTCCGCGGCCAGGAGGGCTCCGACCCCGGCGCCGTCGCCTACGACGCGATCAACGTCGCCCGCGCCCGCGGTGCCGACGTCGTCATCGTCGACACCGCCGGCCGCCTCCACACCCAGAGCAACCTGATGGACGAGCTATCGAAGGTCCGCCGGGTGATCCAGGAGCAGATCCCCGAGGCCCCGCACGAGACCCTGATCTCGATCGACGCCACCACCGGCCAGAACGGCCTCCGCCAGGCCAAGGTCTTCTCCGAGGCGGTCGAGGTCGACGGCGTCGTCCTCACCAAGCTCGACGGCACCGCCCGCGGCGGCATCGCCCTCGCGATCGCCGCCGACCTCGGCATCCCGGTGAAGCTGATCGGGGTCGGCGAGACCCTCGAGGACCTGCGGCCCTTCGATCCCGGCGACTACGCCAGGGCGCTGCTCGCCGAGTAGCCCTCGCCACCTGCTCTAACCTGCTCGGACATGTTCGACCAGCTCTCCGAACGCCTGCAGTCGACCCTCTCCGACGTCCGCTCGCGGGGGAAACTGAGCGAGTCCGACGTCGATTCGGCGATGCGCGAGATCCGGCTCGCCCTGCTCGAGGCCGACGTCAACTTCAAAGTCGTCAAAGCCTTTACCAAGACGCTGAAGGAACGCTGCCTCGGCGAGGACGTGATGTCGAGCCTCGATCCGGGCCAGCAGGTGGTGAAGATCGTCAACGAGGAGCTGGCCTCGCTGATGGGCGGGACCGGCGCGGAGCTGGCGATGGCCAGCGGCGGCACGACCGTGATCCTGATGGCCGGCCTCCAGGGCTCGGGCAAGACGACCGCCTGCGCCAAGCTCGCCCAGTACTTCAGGAAACAGGGCAAGGACGTCGCCCTGGCCGCCTGCGACGTCTATCGCCCGGCTGCGGTCGAGCAGCTGGAGACGATGGGCAAGCGCGCGGGCGCGCACGTCTATTCGCGCGGAACCGACGCCGATCCGGTCGACATCGCTTCCTGGGCGCTCGACGAAGCCCGCGCCGAGCGCCGCGACGTGCTCGTGATCGACACCGCCGGCCGCCTCCACATCGACCAGGACCTGATGGCCGAGCTGGCCAAGATCCGCAAACAGACGCGCCCGCACGACGTCCTCCTCGTCGTCGACGCGATGACCGGCCAGGACGCCGTCGGCGTCGCCGAATCCTTCGCCGAGGTGGCCGAGTTCGACGGCGTCGTGATGACCAAGCTCGACGGCGACGCCCGCGGTGGCGCCGCGCTCTCGGTCAAAGCCGTGACCGGCAAGCCGATCCTCTTCGCCTCGACCGGCGAGAAGATCGAGGACTTCGACAAGTTCCACCCCGACCGCATGGCCCAGCGGATCCTCGGCATGGGGGACGTCTTGAGCCTGATCGAGAAAGCCGAGCAGCAGGTCGACGAGGATGAAGCCGAGGCGCTGCAGGAGAAAATGCGCCGCGACCAGTTCACGCTCGAGGACTTCCTCAAGCAGATGAAGCAGGTCCGCAAAATGGGCCCGCTGAGCGGGATCATCGGGATGCTGCCGGGGATGGGAGCGATGAAGCAGTTGAAGAACGCCGACGTCGACGAGCGCGAGCTCGACCGGGTCGAGGCGATCATTCTCTCGATGACGCCGCGGGAGCGGGCGAACCCGGGGCTCATCAACGGCTCCCGCCGCAAACGGATCGCCAACGGCTCGGGGACCAAAGTCACCCAGGTGAACAACCTGGTCAAGCAGTTCGACCAGATGAAAGTGATGATGAAAGCGATGGCCAACGGGCGGATGCCGACGCCACAGCAGATGTCGCAGCTCGCAAGCGGCGGCCAGCGCGCGCCGCGCCCGCAGGTCAGAAGGCGCTAGAACCAACGGCATGTCCTCCCAGGGAGCGAAGCGACCGGTGATCCATGCGCAGCGTGGATTCGTCCGGGCATGCCGGGTGTAAACCTGTAATCTGCTCGGCCCTATGGCAGTCCGAATCAGACTTAGGCGCGTGGGTTCGAAAAAGAACCCGATCTGGCGCATCGTCGTCGCCGACAAACGCTCGCCGCGCGACGGCCGCACGATCGAGACGATCGGCCAGTACAACCCGCAGACCGAGCCCTCGACGATCAACATCGACGAGGAGCGCGCGAAGCATTGGCTCGAGCACGGTGCCCAGCCGAGCGAGACCGTGGCCACCCTCCTGCGGACCAAGGGCATCAAGGCTTCCGGCTCCTAGGCCGGTAAGGCGATGACGGAGCTGCTCGAGTTCCTCGTCAAGGCCCTCGTCGAGGATCCGGAGGCGGTCGTGGTCGAGGAGCTCGAGGAGGACGGCGACCTCGTCTATGAGATCAGCGTCGCCGAGGGCGACCTCGGCCGCGTGATCGGCAAAGGCGGCCGCATCGCCAACGCGATCCGGACGATCGCCAAGGCCGCCGCGGTACGGATCGACCGCCGCGTCATCGTCGACATCCTCGACTGAAGCCGGACCTGCCGGCGCCGCAAGCGACCATCTAGAGTCGCCGCGTGCGACTCGACGTCTTCACCCTCTTCCCGGAGGCCTTCGACTGGTTCCGCTCCCAGCGCTCGGTCCAGAACGCGCTGCGCGAGGGCAACGAGCTCAACTTCTTCAACTACCGCGACTCGACGCCGCTGACGGCCGGGCAGGTCGATGATTCCCCCTACGGCGGCGGCGCCGGGATGGTGCTGCGGGTCGACGTCGTCGACGCGGCCCTGCAGGCCGCCTATGGCGAAGGGCCGCGGCCGCGGATCGTGCTGCTCTCGCCGACCGGGCCGGTGCTGGACGACCCGATCGCCGATGAATTGGTCGCCGAACCGCACGTCGCCCTGCTCTGCGGCCGCTACGAGGGCTTCGACGACCGCGTCCACCAGCACCTCGCCGACGACGAGCTCTCGATTGGCCGCTACGTCCTCGCCGGCGGCGAGCTGCCGGCGATGGTCGTCGCCGACGTCCTGATGCGCAAGCTGCCGGGAGCGCTCGGCCACGAGAACTCGGCGGTCGAGGAGTCCTTCAGCCACGCGCTGGAGGGGATGCCGGAGTACCCGCACTTCACCCGCCCGCCCGCCTACCGCGGCTGGAGCGTCCCCGACGTTCTGCTCTCCGGCGACCACGAGAAGGTGCGCCGATGGCGGCTCGAGCAGAGCAGGGAGCGGGCGCGCGAGCACGAGCAGCGGGACCAGCACCGGAAACACAGGCAGGGCTGAGCCTCTCTTCAGGCTTCGCTTAGGCGCTTTGGGTTACCATTCCGCGACCGCGCGGCTCCCGCATCCGGGTCCGGCGGTTTTTTCTCGCCGCAATCTCGCATCGACACCGATCTCATGAGCTCCGTCATCGACAGCATCGAGCGCGCCCAGCTTCGGCAGGGCCTCCCCAAATTCGACCCGGGGGACCGCGTCCGCGTCCACTTCCAGGTGGTCGAGGGCAACCGCAAACGGATCCAGGTCTTCGAGGGCGTGGTGCTGCGGCGTCAGGGCTCCGGCGTGCGCGAGACCTTCACCGTGCGCAAACAGTCCTTTGGTGTCGGGGTCGAGCGGACGTTCCCCCTGCACTCGCCCAAGATCGAGAAACTCGAGGTCGCGGCGCGCGGGGACGTGCGGCGGGCGAAGCTCTACTACCTGCGCGGCCGCATCGGCAAGGCCGCCCGCGTCGCCGAGCGGCGCTGGGGGATCGATGACGACGTCGTTGCCGCGCCCGCGGCAGCCGCGGACGAGTCCACCGCGGTCGACGCCGACGGAGTGAGCCAGGAGGAAGTCGTGCCTGTCGCTGCGACGGGGGGGGAGGCGGAAGGCGCTGACCAGCCCGAGGACGCTGCGCCTGAGGCCGAGGAGGCTGCGCCTGAGGCCGAGGCTGCCGACGCCGCAGAGGAGACCGCTCCGGAGGCTGAGGCCAGCGAGGCGGCGCCTGAAGCAGAGGCAGAGCAGGAGGCGGCGGCAGAGGCGGACGCAGACGCGCCCGAGGCCGGGGAGACCGAGGACACTTCAGCGCCTGAGCAAGCCGAGGACGAGGAGCCGGCCGAGGCCGGTGACTCCGACGAGGACTCGGCAGCCTGAAACGCCTGATCCCGAAGCCGGAAACCAAAGGCGGCGGGCTCATCGAGTTGGCCGTCATCGTCGCGCTGGCCTTGGGGCTGGCGCTGGCGATCCAGGCCTGGGTCGTCAAGCCGTACCAGATCCCCTCCGAATCGATGGAGCCGACCCTGGACGTCGGCCAGCGGGTGCTCGTCAACCGCTTCCTCTACCACTTCGAGGACCCGCAGATCGGCGACATCGTCGTCTTCCACCCGCCCGCCGGTGCCGACAACGGCACCGAATGCGGCGTACACCCCGGCCCCCGCGAAGCCTGCTCCAAACCGACCGCCGGCGAGTCAAGCCAGAACTTCATCAAGCGGATCGTCGCCGGACCGGGCGACACGCTCGCGGTCAAAGACGGCCACCCGGTCGTCAACGGGGTCGAGAAGACCGACGAGCCCTACATCAACCCCTGCGGCGCTGCCCCCCAGTGCAACCTGCCGAAGCCGATCACGATTCCACCCGACATGTACTTCATGATGGGCGACAACCGTGGAGCCAGCGACGACAGCCGTTTCTGGGGGCCCGTCCCCAAGGAATGGATCATCGGTGAGGCCTTTGCCACCTACTGGCCGCCAGACCGAATCGGCGGCCTCTAAGGCCCCGAAAGGGAAGTTCCACCGCCGGCGGCTCGCCCGCAGCCGGCGCCTCTTCGCCTTCGACCGCGGCCTCGGCAGCCGCTACGTGGCGGGCGCTGACGAGGCGGGGCGCGGTTGCCTCGCCGGGCCGCTGGTTGCCGCCGCGGTCCTGCTCGACTACGAGAGCCTCTCGCACTCCGACCGTCGCGCTCTCAGCGGCCTGCACGACTCCAAGCAGATGAGCGAGGAACGGCGGCTGGAGATGTACCCGTGCGTGCTGCGAGCGGCGGCGCGGGTCAGCGTCGTCGTCCGCTGCGCCGCCGGGATCGACCGCCGCGGCCTGCATGTGACCAACGTCGAAGCGCTCTCCTTGGCGCTGGAGCGGCTGGCGCCGCCGCAGGAGGAGGCGATCTGCCTCGTCGACGGCTTCCGCCTCCACGCCTGCGCCGTTCCGCACCGGCGGGTGGTCAAAGGCGACGCGACCAGCGCCGCGATCGCCGCCTCCTCGGTGATCGCCAAGGTCACCCGCGACCGCTACATGCGCGACGTCGCCCCCCGCCACCCGGGCTGGGGCTTCGAGGAACACGTCGGCTACTCGACCCCCGAGCACCGCCAGGCGATCGAGGAGATCGGCATCTCGCCGCTGCACCGGCGCTCGTTTCAGAGCGTGGCCTATTCGCAGCTCGAGCTTGGCTGACTAGAAGGCGCCGGGGATGTATTCGACCTCGACCGGTCGATCGTTGCGGTCGAGGGTGACGCCGACGGCGTCGAAGCGGATGTCGTCGAAGGGCGGGAACTCGTGGCGTTCGGCCATCCAGGCGGTGCCGAGGCGGCGGACCTTGCGCTGCTTGGTGAAGTCGATCGAGAGGATCGGCTTCTCGGGGCCGAACCGGGTGCCGGCGCGGGCGCCCTTGACCTCGACGAAGACGAGGACCGCCCCGTCGAGGGCGACGATGTCGAGCTCGCCGTAGCGGGTGCGGGCGTTGCGCTCGACGATCTCCCAGCCTTTGGCGACCAGGCGATCGGCGACGAGCTCCTCGGCGATCTCACCGGTGCGGCGGCGGGCTTCGGTCATGCCCTCCTAAGGGGCGGGAAGGGGAGAACTCTCCCCCCACGGATCGGATCGCTGGGAAGTCACACAACCGCGTGGAAGCCGGGCGCGAATTCTTTGAATCTGCGCGCCACTCGTAAAACCTGGCTCCGTAGCGTCGCCTCCGTGCTCGCCACTGCCCGCACTTTCACCCTCGACGGCATCTCCGCCCGCCCCGTACGGGTCGAGGTCGACGTCCACCGCGGCCTGCCCAACTTCACGATCGTCGGGCTGCCCGACGCCGCCGTGCGCGAGGCCCGCGAGCGGGTACGGGCGGCCCTCGTCAACTGCGGCTTCGAGTTCCCGCTGCGGCGGATCGTCGTCAACCTGGCGCCGGCCAGCCTGCGCAAGGCCGGGCCGGGGATGGACCTGGCGATCGCGGCGGCGCTGCTGAGCGCCTCTGGGCAGCTCGAGTGGGAGGGGCTGGCGCAGGTGGCGCTGGCGGGGGAGCTGGCGCTCGACGGCTCGACCCGGGCGGTGCAGGGGGCGCTGGCGATAGCCGAGGCGGCGCGGGAGGGCGGGGCGGAGGCGATCGTGCTGCCCGCCGAGAACGGGCCGGAGGCAGCGCTGGCCGACGGGATCGGCGTGGTCCCGGTCGAGGCCCTGGGTCAGCTGCCGGCGCTGGTCGGCGGCGAGTGGGATCCGCCGCGCCCCCGTCCGCTGCCGTTGCAGCTCGACCCGCCCGCCGGGGCCCCCGATCTCGCCGACCTGCGCGGCCAGCCGCACCTCCGCCACGCGCTCGAGGTGGCCGCGGCCGGAGGTCACTCGCTGTTGATGATCGGGCCTCCGGGGGCGGGCAAGTCGCTGGCGGCGAGCCGCCTGCCCTCGATCCTGCCGCCACTGGCCGTGGGAGAGGCGCTGGAGGTGGCGCGGATCGCCAGCGCCTGCGGCCGCTTGGAGGCGGGGCTGCCGGGCGGCCGGCCCTTCCGCGCGCCCCACCACACGATCAGCGCGCCGGGCCTGGTCGGAGGCGGGGCGCCGCCGCGGCCGGGGGAGGCGACCCTGGCCCATCGCGGCGTCCTCTTCCTCGACGAGCTCTGCGAGTTCCGGCGCGACGCCCTGGAGGCCCTGCGGGCGCCGCTGGAGGCGGGCGAGGTGCTGATCTCCCGCGCCGGCGGCCGGCGCAGCCTTCCCTGTCGGTTCATGCTGGTGGCCGCCGCCAACCCCTGCCCCTGCGGCAGGGGCGAAGCCGACCCGGACTGCTCCTGCTCGGCCTATGAGGTCCAGCGCTACCAGGGCAAGCTGAGCGGAGCGCTGGCCGACCGGATCGACATCCTCGCCGCGGTGCGCCAGCCGAGCGCGGCGGAGATCGGCGGGGCGCCGGGCGAGCCGTCGGCAGCGGTGCGCGAGCGGGTCTGCGCGGCGCGCGAGCGGCAGGAAAGCCGGCTCGGCGCCGGCCGCTGCAACGCCGGGATGACCCCGGCGGAGGCGCGCGCCTGCCCCCTCACCGCTGAGGCCGCAGCGTTGCTCGCCGAGCTCTACGCGCGACAGCGCCTCAGCGGCCGCGCCCATGATCGCGCCCTGCGCCTCGCGCGGACGATCGCCGACCTCGAAGACGCGGAGTCGATAGGCGAGGAGCAGATGGCGCAGGCGCTGCAGATGCGGAGGCGGGACCGTGGCTGATCCCAGAGCCTGCCCCGATTGCCTGCGCCGCTCTTGGCTGCTCGCCGCACTCGGCCCTTACATCGAGAAGATCGCCACCGGCGAGGTCGGCTCGCGCTCGCCGGAACTGCTGCGGCTCTCGAACGAAGACCTGGTCGAGGTCGTCGCGCCCAAGGTGGCGGTAGCGATGTTGGCGAGGGTCGAGGCACTGTCGGAGGAGCGGCTGCACGAAGAGCTGCTGGCGGCCGAATGTTGGGCCTGCTGCCGTCACGGCGCGCTCTACCCGGACTCGCTCCGCGACGCCGCCGACGCCCCCTGGGCGCTGATCGGACGCGGCGACCAGCGGCTGCTGGAGGAGCTGGAGCCGTTCGGGACGGTGACGATCGTCGGCGCCCGCCGCGCCACCTCCTACGGCCGTGAGATCGCCCGCGAGCTGGGGCAGGACCTGGCCCGGGCGGGGATGGTCGTGGTCAGCGGCCTGGCCTTCGGCATCGACGCCTGTGCCCACCGGGGCGCGATCGACGGCGGTCGCACGATCGCCGTCCTTGGTTGCGGCCCCGACGTCGCCTATCCCGCAAGCCACCGATCGCTTTGGCGCCAGATTTGCGAGCGGGGCTTGGTTCTCTCCGAGTTCCCGCCCGGAGCCACCCCTTGGCGCTGGACCTTCCCGGCCCGCAACCGGATCATGGCCGCCCTGGCCGGCATGACCGTGGTCGTCGAGGCCGCCACCCGCTCCGGCTCCCTGATCACCACCGACCTCGCCGCCGACCTGGGCCGCGACCTCGGTGCCGTTCCCGGACCGGTCACCTCCCGCGCCTCCGCCGGCCCCAATGCCTTGCTGGCCGCGGGAGCGCACGTCATCCGCGACGCCCAGGACGTCCTCGACGCCCTGCTCGGGCCGGGGCGGGAGAGGATCGAACCAGCCCGCCCGGATCTCGACCCCGACCTCGAAGCCGCCCTCGCCGCGGTCGAGGCCGGCCACTGCACCTGCGACGCGGTCGCCACCGCCACCGGCCTCCCCGGTCCCGCGGCAGCCGCCACCCTCTCCCGCCTCGAGCTGCTCGGCTACCTCAGCTGCTCCAACCTGGGTACCTACCTGCGCACGTTGTCGCCATCTGCCGGCGGTCGCGCTCTTTAGGCTGGAGCCATGCCTTCCGACCGCATACCCACTGTCCTCTCGATCGCCGGCTCCGACTCGAGCGGGGGGGCCGGGATCCA
>Ga0068856_100006692_pt1 | contig 11298 bp, 5 predicted proteins | sample KBSCornC62_FD_66595 | JGI IMG/M metagenome (GOLD analysis project Ga0068856, IMG submission 66595) | Corn rhizosphere microbial communities from Kellogg Biological Station, Michigan, USA - KBS Corn C6-2 | ecosystem: Host-associated > Plants > Roots > Rhizosphere > Soil ... | reverse complement strand
CGTCGACCCGCTGGTGGTCGTGTCGGTGACGTCCCGCCCGGCCTGGTCGTACGTCGTGGTCGTGACGACGCCCTTCGCGTCGGTGTACGACACGGTCCGGCCCAACAGGTCCGTCGTCGTCGTCACCGTCCCCGACGAGTCCGACACCGACGTCACCAGCGGGTTCCCGCCCACCGCGTAGTTGTACGTCACCGTCCGCGCCGAACCGCCGACCACCGCCGGGATCGACTTCGTCAGGAGACGCCCCCGGGCGTCGTACGCGTAGCAGGTCCAGTTGCCGCCGTCGCCCTGTATCCGTGATGCCGCGACCCGGCCGGCGGAGTCGTAGATGTACTCGGTGGCCACCGGCGTCCCTGACGCCCCGGTCGGCTGGGCGACGACCTGCGGCAGTCCGGCCTGGTTCACGTTCGCGGACGGCACCCCGGCGCAGACGAGAGACACGTCCTTCGTCGCGGTGTTGCCGTAGTACGCCGTAGTGGTGGATTGAGCCGCGGCGGTGACCGACGCCGACGGCAGCGCGGACGCGGTCTGGCGGAGGTAGCCGCTGCTGCTGCTCGGGGCTTCGTAGTTGGTTTTGGTATCGAGGTTGAGGTGTCCGGCGCCGCCGGGGTCGACGATGGAGTCGGTGGTCAGCCCGTAGACAGGGTCGAGGTTGGTCTGGCTCGTGCCGGCTCCGCCGTACTGGGTGGCGGTGGTCTCGGCGCCGCCGCTGACGCCGCCGGTGTCGTCCGTTTTGCTGTAGGTGGCGTGGCTGTAGCGGGGGTCGTAGGCGGAGTCGGGGACGACGGCGGCGGATCCTCCGGAGGGGGTGGCGGAGAGGGTGAAGCCGGTGGTGACGCCGCCGGAGTTGGCGGCGTTGACGGGGTTGCGGTAGTCGACGCGGATGGTGTGCGGGGTGGACGGCAGCCCGGCCGCGGTCGACGCCGGCGACGTGGTGAACGGGACGCTGGCGCCGTTGTAGGCGCCGAGGGTGGCGACGCCGGCCTGGTAGTGGGCGGCGGCTTGGGTGCTGGACAGCGGCGCTTGGTAGACGGCGAGGTCAGCGATGTTGCACACGCAGCCGGCCCAGCTCGCGCCAGAGTAGGGGTCGTCGGGCCACAAGTAGACCGGGCCGAGGCCGACCTGGGAGGTGGTCGCGCTGGGCATGGTGGTCATGCCGGTGGCGGTGGATCCGGTTTGGGCGCCGTCGAGGTAGAGCTGTTCGCCCTGCGGAGTGGCGGTGACGATGACGTGGTGCCAGTGGCCGTCGTCGACGGTGCCGGCGCTGCTCATGGGCGCGACGGCGCCGTTCCACAGCTCGCCGTGGAGGGCGCCGGACGCGCCGATGTAGAGGACGGGCGTCCAGTTGCTGGACAGGGTCCCCATTGGGGTGGTGCTCTGCATCCCGTACAGGACGCCCGGGACGGACGTCTTGAACCACATCTCGACCGACGCCGTGGTGCTGGAGCTGACCAAGGCGCTCGGCATGGCGAGGTAAGAGCTGCCGCTTCCGGTGACGCCGATCGAGGTGGACGGGTCGACCGGGCCGGGCCCGGCGTTGCCGTAGGTGATGCTGTTCGGGGTGGCGGTTCCGCTTCCGCTGCCCTGGTTGACGGGCGTTCCGGAGGCGTCGCCGAGCCGCCAGTAGTACTGCGGGTTGTCGGCTTTGACGGCGACGGGGACGGTGGTCCAGCGGTCGACAACGGGCTGCCCGTCGACGTACACCCGGATGCCGTCGTTCACCTTGTCGTTCACGGCCGCGGAGAACGTGTCAGTGCCGGGCGACAGGGCGAACTCGCCGGAGAGCTGCTCGCTGCTGCCAGCGGCGAGGTTGCCGGCCGGTTGGGAGGCGTAGAAGTTGCCCGAACTGCTGGTGGCGGTCAACCGCGACGTCGGCGGCCCCGACAGCGGCGTCTTAGCCGGCGTGTTGCTGTACCAGTAGGAGGCCTGTAGGCCGGGGTTCGAGGCGCCGGTGGTGGTGGAGTCGAACGCGCTGTGGGTGTGCGGGATGGTGCCGCACGACGCCGGCGGCGAGGCAGTCGGCACCCGGGGGTCGGTGGTGGTGAAGCAGGCGGCCGGGGCCGGGCCGTAGGTGTCGGTGGCGCGCTGCGCCCAGTCGTAGACGGTGGTGCTCATCCGCCCGGCCGCGTCGGTCGAGGAAGTCGGCAGGTCCTGCCCGCCGGCCGCCCACGTCGAGGTCGTCGTCTGCCCGGTGGCGGTGGTGTCGGTGAGAGTGCGGCCCGACAGCGGGTCGTCGACGACATCGCGGTCGATCGCAGTGCTCAGCCCAACGACGTGGATGCGGGCCTCATTGGTGGAGACGTAGGTGTAGTCGTGCTCCGGGCTGGACGCGGCGGTGACCCCGTCCGGGGCAGGCGCTTTGACCGAGGTGGCCATGGGGATCGACCCGGCCGGGTAGGAGCCGCCGCTCATCGTCGCGGCGACAAAAGCCGGGCGGATGTTTGACGAGCCGCTGGTGTCGGCGTTGACGAAGGTGTAGCCGATCTGGGTCTGCGCCGTGGCGGCGAGCGTGTGCCCGGCCTGCGCCCAGTCGTAACCCAGCGGCGAGAGAATCCCCGTGAGCAGGTTCCCGGTGTAGTTGAACCACTCCTGCTCGCCGCCGGCGTCGACGACCGCGGCGAGTTGCTGCGGGCCGGCCGAGGCAGACGTGTACCCCAGCTCGGTCAGGCTGCCGTCCCAGTACGTGACGCCGCACAGCATGTTCGACGGGGGCGCGGAGAACCCGGTCGGCACGGTGCACGACCCGCTCGCCCCGTAGTACAGGTTGATCGACCGCCCGGACACCGGATCGGTGACCTGGCTGACCTGCCCGGCACCGTTGTAGGTGTAGCTCGCGGCGGCCGGGTGCAAGCTATCGGTCGCCGACCGCGCGCTGGTCGGGTTGCCGTTGACGTCGAAGGTGTAGAACGAGCCGTCGTCGTCGGCCAGGTTCAGATTCCCGGCCGAGTCCTTCGACAGCACGCCGTCCTCGTCCGCGGGCGGGAGGTAGCCGCCGTCGCCTTTGGCGAGGTAGGTGTGCGACGCGCCTTCGCCGTCGGTCAGCACCACCGAGCCCGCGAATGTGCCGGACGGGGGGCTGGTCGTGGCGTGCGTGTAGCCGGCCGCGCCGCCCGGCAGCGACAACGCCCACCCCTGCGGCAACGTCGACAACGTCGGCGTCAACCAGCCCGACGGCACGATCTCACTGCCGGTGATGCCCGTGCCTTGGACGTAGACCGCCAGCTGGGCCGGCCCGGTCGCCTGCACGTAGTCGATCTCGATCGGCACCGGCTGGCTCGTCGCCCCGGTCGGGATGCTCGACGTCCACGCGATCGAGCCGGTGTTCAGCGACGAAAACTGGTCCAGCGTGGTAGCCCCGTTGTTGTAGTTGATCTTCGCGCCGTCGTCGTGCAGGAAACCGAGCTGGAAGCTGCCCGACGCCGGCAGGGAGATGTAGCCCGTCCACTTCACGTCGTAGTACGTGCTCGGCAGGCCCGGCGGCGACGCGGCGCAGGTCCCTTGGTTCCAGCAGAAGTTGAGGTTGGGGTCGACACGGGACAGCAGCGGCGTGCCCGGGCTCGTCCAGTTGATCGTGGACCCCGGCGTGTAGGAGTAGTACTGCCCGTACAGACCGTTGCGGATCCCGGCTTGGGAGTTGTAGCTGAACGACACGCCCAGGTCGCCGCCCACCGACTTCACCGTGTGCGTCGCGACATTGACGCTGGCATTGCCGTTCGCCAGGTTCACCGTCACCCCGCCGACCGAGTCCGTGGGCGACACCGTCGACGTCCCCAGCCTGAGGTTGACCTGCAGGGAGTTCGACCAGGCCGCCGCAGTGGTCAGCCCCGGCGACGTCGAGGGCGAAGACCCGTCCATCGTCGCCACCGACCAGGAGTACGTCTGCCCGTCGGCGAGCACCCTCGATGGCACCGCCCAGCTCGGCGACGTGATCCAACCCGACGACGCGCGCCCGCTCGGGGCGTCCCCACCGCCGGAGATCGTGAAGTTGTAGTTGACCTGGTCGCCGTCGGCGTCGGTGGCCGCCGGCACGGACAGGGTCGGCGTGGTGGACGCGACCACCCCCTTGTCACCCGGCGCGGAGGTGCCCTGGCTGGGTGACGGCGGCGCGGTGTCGCTGATCTTGATGTTCCAGATGTAGACGGCGTTCGTCTGCCAGTAGCCGTCCCACACATCCACCGCCCAATACACCGTCTGGTTCCAGTACTGCGACGGGACGACGTAGATCGCGGTGGTACCCGACTGCCAGCCCGGGTTCCAGATCTGGTTCGTCCGGCCGTCCGGGTTCAGCGACGCGTGGAAGTCGTACTGCAGAGCGTCGCCGTCGGCGTCCGTGGACGCGGCGACGCTCATCGCCACCGACGGCGAGTGCTGCGACGTGCCGCCGTTCGGGACGCCGACCGTCGCCGCCGCCGGCTTGTGGTTGTACGTCACGTACAGGCCGGTGTTGAACCCCTGGTACGTATAGAGGCCGGGGACCTCGGCGCCGACGAGCCCAAGCGCGGGGGAGCCGCCCAACGTGCCGTCGGCGTAGGACTGGATCAGGTTCGTCAGGCCGCTGCCTGACGCGGGCGTACCGCCCTTCGGATTGCCGGTCGCCAGGACCACGCCGGTGCCCTTTGCGCCGGCGTAGTTGAATGCGCTCGCCCAGTAGACGCTCACCGGGTCGGCGTTCGTCGTGCCCGCGATGTAGGCGAAATCCACCTCCGCGTTCAGCACCTGGGCGCCGACCAACCCGGTCATGTCGTAGCCCGCGAGCGAGCGCCAATAGGTGTCCCCCGACGCCCGCGAGTTGCCGAACTGCACCGAGTTCGCGCAGTTCTTGCAGGAGTAACCCGTCGACAGATAGGACCACTCGTTGTTCTGGCCGATCCCGACCGACGGGTCGAGCCGCACCGGGAACGCCGCCGCCGGCTGGCTCGCCAGCCACGCCGCATCCAGAGACAGCACGACCTGGCCCGCGACAGATGACATCGACGCCTTCGCCGCGGGCACCGGTTCCCCTGACGAGTTCACCACCGCCGGGGCGTCGAAGCGCACCAGACTCCCCACCGCGCCTGGCAACGACAAGCCCGAGGTCGGCGGTTGCGCGCTCGCCCCGCCAGCCAGCGCCAGGGCCGGGCCGCCTGACGCGGCGCTCAAAGCCGGGATCGGTGTCGTCGCGGCTGCGCCCGCCAGTGGGCGCCCGGCCGCGCCGGTGCTCACCGCGAACGCGAACGACGACCCCGCGGACGCGGACTTGATGACCACCGTCTCCTGCACCGAGTCGCCGGTCACGGCGTACGTCAGATCCGCGCCCGGCCAGGCGTTCGGATAGGTCACCCCGTCGCCGTCGGCGGTCCGCCGCGGCGCGATGTTCTTCGCCGCGCCGACCGGCACGATCAACACCGACCCCGCGGACGTCTCGACGGCCACGCCTTGCGTCGTCGTCCCGAAGTGCACGTGCCACGAGTTCGCTGTGTTCGTCAGGCCGCCCGCCTGGGCTGCGTCGGCGACCACCGAGTTGTCGATCGGCTGCCACGACCCCTTCGCGTCCTGGTAGTTCACCGCCGCCGACCACAGGGCGACCGTCCTCGACCCGTCCGTGTTCATATACGTCGTCGACCGCGCCGCCCGCGCCGACACCTTCGACGCCTTCGCGTCGTAACCCGCCCTCGGCCGCCGACTCAGTGTGGGAGCGCCATTCGCTCCCGGCGCCGCCATCGGCTGGACTCCAAGCCCTTGTGCGCCCCGCGCCACCGGCCATTTCGTGTCGCTCGGCAACGGCGTCACCGGCTTGACTGGCTTCACGGCAGCGGTTGCCGGACCTGTCGTCGACCACGTGATCGCCGCCGACCCCGACACAACCAGGGCAAACCCGGCGACGGTTGCTACTACCCGCCGGATTTTGGGCGCGCAGGAACCAGGGCGAAGCGACATCAGGTTCTCCAGACCTTCTCAGCAAGTGCCGACGAGGGTCCGCTTAAGAGCTCACTGAGTGACCCGACGAACCTAGCCTTATGCCTATATAGCTCGCAAGTTGCTTATACGCATGAACTGGGCGAAAGGTCAGCCCGCCGACGGCGAGGAGAGGCACTGCGCCAGGTCTCGTCGGTGGCACAACCCACAGGTCCGCCCTGCATACGCGGCCCGTGGAAGACTGAGCAATCACGGCTGGACGTGGCCGGTCGCCCAAGATCCCCACGATCGACAAATACAGAAGGGAAGCTGCCCAGATGGCTTCGAGCGCGGTCCCGAATCTGACTCGTGAGGACGCGCGCGTCCGGGCGGCGTTGCTGCACGTCGAGTCCTACGACGTCGCGCTCGACCTGACCGACGGGCACGGTAAACCGGGCGAGCGCACCTTCCGATCGGTGACGACAATCCGCTTCAGCGCCGACGACCCCGGCCGATCGACCTTTCTGGACGTCATCGCCGACTCCTTCGACACCGTCACGTTGAACGGCGCGGCCATCGACGTGACGAACTACGAGCCGGAGAACGGCATCCTGCTCACCCCGCTAGCCGCCGAGAACATCGTGGTCGTCGATGCCCGACTTCTCTACACGAACACCGGCGAAGGCCTGCACCGGTTCGTCGACCCGCTGGACGGCGAGGTCTACCTCTACTCCCAGTTCGAAACGGCCGACGCCAAGCGCGTCTACGCCTGCTTCGATCAGCCCGATCTGAAGGCCGAGTTCACCTTCCACATCACCGCGCCCGACCACTGGCAGGTCGCGTCGAACGGCCGGGTGACGTCGATCGACGCCCACCCGTCGGGCCAGGTGATCCACTACGCGACAACGCCAAGGATCAGCCCGTACATCACCGCGGTGGTGGCCGGCCCTTATCACGTCGTTCGTGAGACACATGACGGAATCGATCTGGGGCTGTGGTGCCGCAAGACCCTCGCCGAACACCTGGACCCGGACGAGCTGTTCACGATCACGCGCCAGGGCTTCGACTGGTACCACGCCAACTTCGGCGTCCGCTATGCCTTCGACAAATACGACCAGCTCTTCGTCCCCGAGTTCAACGCCGGCGCCATGGAAAACGCCGGCTGCGTGACCTTCCGCGAGGACTACGTCTTCCGCAGCAAGGTCACCGACTCCCGACGCGAGCGGCGAGCCGAGACGATCCTGCACGAGATGGCCCACATGTGGTTCGGCGATCTCGTCACCATGCGCTGGTGGGACGACCTCTGGCTCAACGAATCCTTCGCGACCTACGCGTCGACGCTCTGCCAGGTCGAGGCGACTCGCTGGCCGCACGCCTGGACCACGTTCGCGAACGTGGAGAAGACGTGGGCCTACCGCCAGGACCAGCTACCCTCGACCCACCCGATCGCCACCGACGCGCCCGACGTGCAGACGGCCGAAGTCAACTTCGACGGCATCACCTACGCCAAGGGCGCCAGCGTGCTCAAGCAGCTCGGAGCCTACGTCGGCGTCGACGCGTTCCTGGCCGGCTTGCGCGCCTACTTCGCCGAACACGCCTACGGCAACACGACGCTCGCGGACCTGCTGCGCGCTCTGGAGCAAGCCTCCGGCCGCGACCTCTCCGACTGGTCGAAGCTGTGGCTCGAGACAGCCGGCATAAACACGATCCGCCCCGAGTTCACCCTCGACGAATCCGGGCACTACGCGTCCTTCGAGCTCGTGCAGTCCGCGCCGAGCGAGGTCGCCAAATCCAACGTCGTTCGGCCGCATCGCCTGGCCATCGGCCTCTACGCCGACAACGGGCAGACCCTCGAGCGCACCGGCCGGGTCGAGCTCGACGTCACCGGCGAGCGCACACCGGTCGAACAGCTCGTCGGGCTGTCCCAGCCAGATGTGTTGATCGTCAACGACGACGACCTGACCTACTGCAAGGTGCGCCTTGACGATCACTCGCTGCGGACGCTACGCAGCGGCGGGATCGCCCGGTTCACCAGCTCCCTGCCGCGCGCGCTCGCCTGGTCGGCGGCCTGGGACCAGACCCGCGACGGTGAACTACCGGCGCGGGACTACGTCGCCCTGGTCGTCGCCGGAGCCCAACACGAAAGCGACATCGGCCTGCTGCAGTCGCTGACGCGCCAAGCGTTGCGGGCACTGGAGATTTACTCCGACCCAGCCCGACGGGCCGACGGCTACACCGCGCTCGCCGATGCCTCGCTGACCGCGTTACGAGCCGCCGAACCAGGGTCTGATCATCAACTCGCGTGGACGCACGCCTTTCTCGGCGCCGGGCGGAGCGCCGAGCACACCGCCCTGATGAAGTCGATCTTCGTCGGCGACGAGGTCATCGACGGCTTGCAGTTGGATGACGAGCTGCGCTGGTCGTTCGTCCAGTCCCTCTCGGCGCGCGGGTCCATCGACGAGGCCGGCATCGCCGCCGAGCTGGAACGCGATCCGTCCGCGGCGGGCCATCGCCATGCCGCCACCGCCCGGGCCCTGCAGCCGACGGCCGAGGCCAAAGAGGAAGCGTGGCGCCTGGCCGTGCACGACGACTCGCTGCCCAACGCGATGCAGGCGGCGGTCATCGCCGGCTTCGCCAGTTCGCTGCACGGCGACCTGATCCAGCCCTACGCAGCCCGTTACTTCGCCGAAGTCGAAGACGTGTGGGGCCGCCGAACGAGCGAGCTCGCGCAGAACGTGGTGGTGGGACTGTTCCCGGCGTGGACGTCGACCATCGATCAAGCGACTCTGGACGCGGCCGACGAGTTCCTGGCTCGGCCGACCCTGACCGCCGGACTCAAGCGTCTGGTTAGCGAAGGCCGTGCCGACGTCGCCCGGGCTATGAAAGCGCGCGCCGCGGACCGCTAGCCCAGCTGACCGGCGGGAGCCAACGGCCACTCAGCCGAGCTGACCGGCGGGAGCCAACGGCCGCTCAGCCGAGCTGACCGGCGGGAGCCAACGGCCGCTCAGCCGAGCTGACCGGCGGGAGCCAACGGCCGCTCAGCCGAGCTGACCGGCGGAATCCGACAACATGCGCAAGCCGGTGACGATGCCGCCGGTCAGGTCGCCGTTGGCGAACGACGCCCTCATCCCCAGCGCCGCCAGCGCGCAGGCGCGATTCGGCAAGCGCGAAGCAGTGTCCGGTCCGGTCACGATCTGCAGCACGCGCTGCTCAGGCGACACCGCCACGAGAACGGGCTTCTCGACCTTGGCCGCGAGCTGTTCGAACAACGCTTCGGCGGTTGCGCGAGACGGATCGGCCAGCTGACCGACATACACCGAGAAGGTAAGCCCGGTCTCGTGACTGGACAGGGTCAGCGCCTCATCGATACGCGACAGCTGACGCGCGGAGAACCCGTTCTGGCCGCTGGCCCCGGTCGGACCGTAAGCCAGCAGGGGGCCGCCTGCCGTCGAGTCACCACTCACCGCTGGCACCTCCTGCGGCCTTGACCTTCGCCGGCGCCGGAATCACCGCAGCCGGGGCGGTGCCCACCGCCGCGTGCGCGTGGGCGGATTCAACGGCAGCGTGCGCCTCGCCGGAAGACATCGGAGCTGGTTCGGCCGAGATCTCATGCGGTAGATACCAGGAGGGCTGGTGAGGCCAGGGCCGTCCGGGGCGATACCGGGTCGGCGATTTCACCTCGCTGGGCAGGAAGACGGCCGCTGCCATAACGGCGATGATTCCCAACGGAATGCCGGCGTACAGCAGCACGGTCACCGGGACGCTCATGGACGAAACCGTAGCCGATGGGTCAGGTCATGATCGCTTCTGGGGGTGGTACAGCTGGCCCCGAGCCAGCATGTCCACGAACGTCGCTAGCTTGCGGGCACGGGCCTGAGGCCCTTTCACCGTAGCGAGCCGATAAACGAACGCGTACCGATTCTGGGACGTCAGCGTCGCGAAGGTGGCCTGCGCCTTCGGGTTGGCGGCGATCGCCTGAGCGAAGTCCTCGGGCACGACCGCCGTCGACGGCCCGGCGTACGCGGCGTCCCAGCGGCCGTCCGCCTGGGCCGCGGCGACCGCGGCCTGGCCCGCCGGCAGCATCCGCCCCTCTGCCTCGAGCCGGCCCACGTGGCCGACGTTGCGCGCCGACCAGCGGCTGCGGACCGTGCGAGGCGTGAACCGCTGGAGGTAGCTGCCGTCGTCGCGACGCCGGACCTGGCCGTCTATCCACCCCGCACAGAGCGCCTCGTCCAACGCCTCGTCGTAGGTGAGGGCGGTGACCTCGCCGCCCTTCTTGGTCAGGACGAGCATGACGCCGTCGGAGTCCTCGTGGTTGCTTCGCAACCAGCGGCGCCACGCGGCGGCGTCGGGCACGAGCAACTCGGGAAGCTCGATCACCCCCGCCAGGCTAGCCGCCTCGAACCTCAGACGGCAGGCGCGATGGCTTCCTGCGCGTGCCAGTCGAAGCCGAGGTACTGCTGCCAGGAGGGATGGCGTTTGGCCCAGCCGAGCACGACGGCGACGGTCGGCGGCGGCTGCGTCGGAGGGCTGGGCAGGTGCCAGCCGAGTTCGGCCAGCAGTCGATCGCCCTTGCGGTGGTTGCAGCGAGCGCAGGCGGCGACCACGTTTGCCCAGTGATGCTCGCCGCCCCGAGAGCGCGGGCGGACGTGGTCGATCGTGTCGGCGCGGACGCCACAATAGACGCAAAGGCCGCCGTCACGGTCGAGGACTGCGCGGCGGGTCAGCGGGACCTCGCGTCGGTACGGCACCCGGACGTACTGCGAGAGGCGGACGACGGTGGGCACCGGAACCGACCTCCGCTCCGAATGCATCACGCCATCTCCGGCCTCGATGATCGTGGCCTTCTCAGCCAGGACGAGAACGACCGCGCGCCGCATCGGCACGACGCACAACGGTTCGTACGTCGCGTTGAGCACCAACGCGCCGGCCACTGGCGACCACCTCCGGTTGGCACAAGTGAACCGGACTATCGCCAACTTCGCACGCAAGTTGACGCAAGACACGTCCCTCGCCCGGGCTGACGTCCGCGATCAGGCAGACGTGGCAAGGTTGACCGACGTGACGGGTGAGCGCATGTACGGGCTGCCGAGCTACTTCCATCAGCACACGAAGGTGCTGGTCCAGACTCCGATCCGAATCGTCGTTATCGTCATAATCGCCCTGTTGCTCAGGCTGATCCTGCACCGGGCCATCGACCGCCTGCTCCGCCCGATCGGCTCCGGCTCGGTCCCCCGGATCCTGACCCCGCTCCGCGAGCGCAGCGACACGTTCCTGACCTCAGCCGGGTTGATCTCAGAACGCCGACGCCAGCGCGCCGGCGCACTCGGCTCGATCATGAAGAGCTCAGTCTCGGTGGTGATCTTCGCGATCGGGTTCATGATGATCATCAACGAGCTGGGCTTCGACCTCGCGCCGCTGATC
>Ga0068856_100006691_pt1 | contig 11299 bp, 9 predicted proteins | sample KBSCornC62_FD_66595 | JGI IMG/M metagenome (GOLD analysis project Ga0068856, IMG submission 66595) | Corn rhizosphere microbial communities from Kellogg Biological Station, Michigan, USA - KBS Corn C6-2 | ecosystem: Host-associated > Plants > Roots > Rhizosphere > Soil ... | reverse complement strand
CGAGGCCGACGGAGAAGCAGATTTATCAGACCGTTCTGTCGCGACGTGCTGACCTGGAGGAGGAGGAGCTTGCCGCATAAAACATTCTCGCCACACTTGTTCTGCGAATCAATCTCGCGAGTTCGTAATTCTCGCCACAAAAGGCTGTGGCTGTGCGCATGAAATTCCTTCTAAGCTCGCGTCTCCTGTGCTGGGGCACCCCTGTCATTGTTACGGGAGTTTTAATGGGTTTTGCACTGGGACAGACTGCTGCGTCGCAATCCTGGACTGCAAGCACCCAATCAAGCGCACCCAACATTAATCCGACACGGACAACAGAGAGTCATACCAAATCGGGCAGCAGTACCTTGGATACGAAGAGCGTGCAGGTGCTAAACCCGGACGGAGTGTACGGCCCCTATTACGATGTTGAGACAGAGACAGTCCAGGAAAACGCCACGACGTCCCGCTCAATTGCAAGGACCTACGGCGCTGGTGTTAACGGTACGAAAGAGCTTTCGCAGGTAACGGAAGAAGAAGCACAAAACTCGGAGAACGGCGACGCGAATAGATTGCGAACGACGTCGAACCCGAATTCCAATGGAAATCTTCAGGTTGTGCGGCGCGAGGTTACTGAGGCGAAAATGAAGGACCCCGAGTCACGAGATACCCAAACGACTGTGTATCTCATAGACGTCGGCGGCGAACTCGCTCCGAGCATGAAGATTGATGAACAGCAAAAGCGCGGCGTCAACGGTGAACTGGAGTTGGTGAAGACAACATCATTGCGGGATGCCAACGGCGGTTGGCAGGTGTACGAGGTAGGTGAACGAACAATAAAGGAGAACGGCCAGAATCGAAACACCGTCGAGCGCCTTTCGCGTCGGGACTACGACGGCAATGTTTCCCCTGTTTCCCAAGTGATCTCTCATGACACGCAAATCAACGGGCAAGCGGCAACGACCACTGAAACATATTCGATTGATGTTCCGGGATCGCCTCGTGACGGCAAATTACATCTGATCGAGCATGGTGCGACCGTCGAGAAGAGTGCCCCAGGCCGAACTACGACCGAGCAGCAGATTGAGCAGCCTGATCCAGGCGACCCACAAGCGGGCCTGGGGATCTCGACTAAGAAAATCAACGTGATCATTTCGAATGCGCAAGGCACGGTAGAGACCCATACCATCAGCACGCGGAACCCCGACGAGGCACACTTCACTGTCGTTTCTGTCGAGACGAAAAAGACGGATCAGATTCCGGCGATTCAAGTACAGATCGCGCCCTCCTTTAAACGCAAATAACCCAGCCTCCGCGATACCGCCTGGTATCACGCTAGACAATCGCGGTTGAAGTGAGGCGCCAATCCTCGCCATGAATGACTGTCATCTCTGCTAGTACCAAGAAGTTACCGGGATTTCTACCGTTAAAGCTTCGGGAGGCATGCATGCAACGTGATTGGGTGGCAATCACTGTTTTAACTGTGCAACTGCAATTCTGCGGCAGCTTCCTGGCCCTATATGCTCAGTCCTCGTCGCCGGAAAAAACAGCGGCCCAATCATCTTTACCGAATGCGCCAAGCGCGTCGCAGAAGCATCCGGGAAACCAGACAACAAAGTCTGCCCTTCGCCCACCCACAAAAGTGGATGCACCTTGGCCACGAGAGGTCGAGCGTCGTGATGAAAAGATTGCCATGTTCCAGCCTCAGTTGGAGGCCTGGCACGGCGATGAGCTGCGGGCGTATGCGGCACTTTCGGTGGCAAAAAAAGACAGCGGAGACAATGCGAAAGAGAGCGCAAAAAAGAATCCCCCAAAGTACGGCGCCGTTTGGTTCACTGCTCGCACGGAAGTTGACAAAGTTAACCGGCAAGTAACGCTCGACAACTTTCAGATCACGGCAGTTAAATTTCCAACCATGAAGGACCGCGAAACTGAATATAAAGCCTTCCTGCAGGCGAACCTGCCAGGAAAGTCGAAAGTAATCGCTTTGGATCGTTTGGAGGCTGGCTTGGAGGCAAGCGAGGCTGCTCAAGCTGCCATTAAGGGCGTGTCTGTGAACAATGATCCTCCCCGGTTGATTTTTGCGACCAAACCCTCGATGCTCGTGCTCATTGACGGCGCGCCTAAATTCAGAGACGTTGGCGGAACTGATCTACAGAAAATGCTTAATACTCAGGCTGTGATCCTGCTCGACTCAAAGAAAAACAAGTACTACCTGAACGTGATGGATGGTTGGTTGGAAGCTTCAAAGCTAACAGCGAGAACATGGTCCTATGTCTCCAGAATTCCAAAGGACATGAAGGAAATAACCAAAGCGCTCAAGAAAGAACAAAAAGACAACACGCCAGAAGGCAGCACTCCACCCTCACTCAAGAAGGCAACGGAAGAAGCGAAGATCCCTGACATCTATGTGAGCGTGGGTCCGGCCGAACTGCTTGTTACAGAAGGCCCGCCACAGTTTGAGCGTATTCAGGGGCTAGGCTTGGATTATGTGAAGAACACAAGCGCCAATATCTTCACGGACATTGCCACGAGCTACCACTACATCCTGATCGCGGGAAGATGGTTCCGATCTAAATCGCTGGAGACTGGCCCCTGGGAATTTGTTGACGGGAAACATCTACCACAGGACTTCAGCAAAATTCCCGAAAACAGTCCGAAGGCTGGCGTGTTGGCATCTGTTCCGGGAACCGGTCCTGCAAAAGAGGCTTTGATCGCGAATTCGATTCCGCAAACTGCAACCATTACCCGCAACCAGGCTCGGTTGGAAGTTAAGTACGACGGGATTCCCCAGTTCAAGAAGATCGAAAGCACAGAATTGCAGTATGCAGTCAATACTGCGACGCCGGTCATTCAAGTGAATGATAAGAACTACTACGCTGTTGAAAATGCAGTTTGGTTCGTGGGGCCGGCGGCCACCGGGCCGTGGGCGGTGGCGACTTCAGTTCCGGAGTCGATTTACTCAATTCCTCCGAATGCGCCGCTGCATTATGTAACTTACGTTAAGGTCTACGACTCGACGCCTCAAGTAGTTCACGTGGGTTATACACCGGGTTATTACGGGACGACTGTATCTTCCACTACGACGACAGTCGTCTACGGAACAGGCTTCTATTATCCCCCGTATGTAGGTACTTATTGGTATGGAGCTCCCTATACCTACGGTGTGGGTGTGGCCTCAACTTGGAGCTCTGGTAGCGGTTGGAGTGTGACAATAGGTGTTGGTTATACATATAGCGCTTTATATTATCCCTGGTGGGGACCGTGGGGTTACTACGGATCATGCTGTTGGGGAACGGCGTGGGGCTACGGATGGGGAGGGTATGCCAGCGCCAACGTGTACGGTCGCTGGGGCAATACTGCATACGCAAGTACACGCGCTGCCTGGGCGAATCCTTACACGGGGAGTTATGGTGCAGGGAGCCGAACTGCGTTTGAAAACACTCAACGGGGCACAGTGGGAGTTGCGGGGCGCGGCACCCACACTAATATCTATACGGGAAACACGGCGGGAGGACGTGGCGCCGCAGCTTACAATCCCCACACGGGAGTCGTCGCCGCCGGCGGCGCCGGATACGCGGGCAATATTTATTCCGGTGAGGGAGTCGCTGGCCGAGGAGCGGTTGCCTACAACCCGAATACGGGTAGTGGAGTCGCCGCGAGCGGCAACAACGTTTACGCAGGCAAGGATGGAAGCGTCTATCGCTACGATCGACAGAATGGCAATTGGTCGCAGAACAATGGCAGCGGGTGGAAGTCGACCGAGCGGCCGCAATCTACCATGCAGCAACAACAGCAGGCGCGTTCCGTGGGTCAGCAGCGCACAAGCAACTTCAGTCAGTCAATGGGCAGCGCCCGCACGGGTGGTGGTCGCCGAAGATAGTTGCCGCGTCATCTTTTGAAATCTTCACGGCCCAGCGCTTGGCGCAGGTTGTGATCGCTGGGCCGCGAAGCGTAGTCAAGCAGCTATTCGATCGGCTACTCTACCCTCGATGATGTGTCGGACAAGACGTCGTGTCCGCTCGAGGAAAGCGACCTTGTCTGCGAGGACACTCTCCAGAAGAAGACCTACGCCATAGTGGCCGGTCACATCGGATGCGGCAATGAGCATTACATATTCAGCAAAGCGAAGATGCGCCAAGTGCGTGCCCTTTGCTATGATGTAAAGGTGCCGTGCCGCCGGGGATTGTATCTCTGCAAGTTCTTTCTTGAAGTCCTCAACGAAGACATCATGTAATTTTCCGCTGAGCTTTACGGGCTTCTCCCCGATAAGCTGGAAGCATTGGTCTAGTGCTTCCAGGTTTTTCTCGGCGACGAATGCCCGCGCCTCCAGAGCCTCCTGCACATCGGGACTCTCGGCCATTTCGCTTATTTCTCGATATACGTTGGCGCTCCGCTCGGTATTCCGCCGGGCGTCGCTAAGGAGCATGAGGAAAACTTCTTTCGGATTCTTAGCTGGCATGAAAATATTTCTCCTTGGGTTTGTTGTTACTTTGCTTGTTGTTGCTTTCCGGATCTTTTGTGCTTTTTCGGTTGTTTGATTGGCCGCGGGAGATGTTGACAAGCTCTTGAACCCGCGGCTACTGATTAATCACGCTTAGGCTGGTTTCCAGTGAAGATTGTTAAGGTGCGCATCTCGAATGTCACCTGTTAATAGCACCAGTTAAGGGAGAATCACTCGACACGCCGCACTGGTACTTTTGCCAGATTTTCTACCTCGGATAATTCGGTACAAACAAAGCTGATCATCTCAAACCGAGGGACCACATGAAAATCCGCGTACAGACAATCGTCCTTTCAATAGCAACAGGTTTCTTTTTGCTCACCACCGCCTTCGGACAGAACTTCGAGCTCGGTGCGAATGTTGGTGGACAACTCAACGGTGGGCTAGATCTCTCGACGTCACTGTTTCACCGAATCGAAGTCGGGAACAACATCAACTATGGCGTTACAGTCGGTTATCTACTGGGCGAGCATTACGGACTCGAATTCCAGTGGAATAAAAACAACGCGGAAACCAGAGCGCAACCTATCGGTATCGGCTCGAGCGTTAAGGTGTTCAATTTGAACCAGAACCAATACATGGCTAATTTCTTGGTTCACCTTACCGATCGCGAAGCAAGGCTGAGGCCCTTTGTCTTTTTTGGGCTAGGCGCAAACAACCTCAGCCCGGACGTAAGTGTCGTCAACAGCACGACGCGTTTTGCTCTTTCGCTGGGCGCGGGCGCAAAATACGACATTGGCAGGCACTTTGGCCTAAGAACTCAGCTCAAGTGGTCACCAACCTATATCACCACGACCAACGGTGGATATTGGTGCGATCCGTTCTGGGGCGGATGCTGGACAGTCGGAAACGACCACTACTTACATGAGTTCGATATTACCGGCGGCTTTACGCTGCGGTTCTGATCGCACGCAATCGAGACGGGGTAGTTGTGTTTTGCGGATCCAGCCTCGTCATGCCAGGGCGATTGAACTGTGATTCGGCTGCAACTTTCAGTCGCACTCTTGTAGGTACGAGGGTCGCGAACTGTGGGCAACAAAAGGCTTTAGATGGAACCTCCAATTCCTCCGCTGCTCGCTTCCATACTGTTCTTTGTCGGTATGTGGATTTCGTTGGAGGTAGGCTGGCAGTTCGGTGTGAATCGCCGGTCAAAGGAATCCGAAGGGGAGCGGAATAGCCTGGGAATCATTGAAGGCGCGCTTTTTGCCATGTTTGGTCTGGTCCTGGCCTTTTCATTCTCCGGAGCAGCATCGCGATTTAACGAGAAGCGCATGTTGATCGCAGAGGAAGTCAATACTATCGAAACCGCATACCTTCGAGTACAGTTACTTTCCCCCGTTGCGCAGCCTGAACTTCGAGACTTATTTCGGGAATATGTTGATTCTCGCGTTGCGACCTACCGCAAGCTGCCGGATATGATGGCCGCCGAAAAGGAAATGTCCAGGTACAAGGAATTGCAACATGAAATCTGGACGAAATCCGTGGCCGCCAGCCTTCGTCACGACTCACACCCCGATGCTGGCAAGCTACTGCTTCCCGCACTTAACAACATGATCGACATTAGCACCACTCGTACTATGGCTCTGCGCATCCATCCACCAAGGGTCATCTTTGTTCTGCTCTTTGCCCTCGGGCTCATCTGCTCGGTGCTAGCTGGATACCGCATCGCGAGCGGCCACCATCGCAGCTGGGTCCACATTGTTGGCTTCACCGCGATGACGGTGATTATTGTTTTCGTCATCCTGGATGTGGAGTACCCGCGCGCGGGGCTCATCCGGATCGAGTCCCCCGATCAGCTATTGCTTAACGTCCGAGATCGCCTGAATTGACAAGGACACAAAGTGAGTCCGCGCTCCCTGAGTGAAACTCCGCAGGCCCTGGTACTTTTGACAGGTGGCTAGCTCGTCCAGCCTGAATACGATTCTTACAATATTTTCGCAACCAGAGGAAAAATCGTATGCGAGACGAAGTCTTAGAGGAATTGCGCAAGCTGAACCTGACTACAAGGACGAGTCACAGTTGGAAAGATCGATGGCTCGATTACTCGCTTAATGCATTATTCGCTGCGATGGTTTTATCGTCATTCGTTGGTCTGATCTACTTATTGACTCGCCCCTAATTCAAGGTTTTCTTCCAGACCGTTACGATGTCGTAAGCTGATGGGGTCAGATATTGTCGGCTTGACGGCTAAAGAACTAATATCTGATCCCGACTGTGGCTACGACCAACTGCGTATTGATGGTCCTGGTATTTGCGTAATGGTAACGGGTCTCAACATACATTCTGTAAGGTGCGTCGCCAACTCTCGCGGTAAAGCCGATTCCCGCGTTTCCGCCCAGCGCGCTTGAAGAGGACCTCAACAAAGTCTGATTGGCTGTCACTATTCCCGAGCTGCAGGCAGCGCCCCACCAGAGCCAGACTGGGGTGCAAGTAACGGTTGTGCTGGTCACGACTACCTGTGAGAGGCCCGATTTTCTTACATACCATCCGCCACCGCCTATAAAGTAAATGCCTAGCGCTCGGCCGCGGAGTTCGAAACGGTAGTTCGCAGTGAGCGTGTACAGGTTACTGTGCGCGCTGATGTCGTTAAGCCGCAAAGCGACGCGGACAGGCGTGAGAGCACCACCACCCGGGTTGAGCCAGTCCCACATGAACTCACCTACGACACCGTGGCGTCTGGTGAAGTTGTATCCTGCCCCGTAGATGACGCCCGTCCCGGCGCCGGCAAATTGCGCCATGGGATTAAGCGGTGCACTTATGGGGAACCCAAGGTTTGTATTGAACTTGGGATTGTCGTTCTCCTCTTCCCCTTGTGCCCTGATTGCCTTGACTGAAACCAAGATAAGCCCCAAGACTAGGAGTCGGCATGCAGAAGAGTTCATGTGTTCCTCCAAACGGCAGAGTCTACCGGAGGTGGTCACCAATTCTTGCTCGACTGCATAACTAAATGTGACTGGTAAATGTTGATACTCATATCCAGCCCCTGGAGACTCCGACAGGCCAGGCAGCAGGCTACAATTCTAATCCGAACCGCAAACTGTCAAAAGTAGCAGCTACGTCCCCCTCGCCGATAAACATAGAATAGCTCGGCTGCCCAGAACATCGATGTCACCCAACCGGCGTACTAAGCTACCTTTGCATGTAAGACTCAAGCATTTAGGTTTGCTATTGGTAATTATATTGCCTATCCCTGGCTGCATATCTCGTACCACCAGCAAGGCCTCGTCGATAAATCGTTTTAAGACGGTCGAGGTTTCCGCAACGGAGCTCGGCTCTCGTAACCATTCCCTCCTAGCCCTCTATTCGTCCGAAATTGAAGCTGCCGCGGACAAGATTATTCGTGAATCGCCGTCCCCCGTCACTCGGCGGGAGGCGCTTGTATGGAAAGCTGAAGCGATTCCGGTCCTCCAGACATCAGCGCTGAAAACCGACCCGGTAGCGGCAGTCGTCGATACCTGGGCCTTCATTTGTCAAATGAAAGCGTATATGGACCGGACGGCAATGAAAGAGAGGTTTGGACAGTTGTTGCCCGTTGTGTCAGATACTCTCACGCACATGGATCTCGAGATGGAACAGCTGGTTTTGACAGCTGCACCCACCGCGAACATCCCTGACCTTAGGCGAAAGCTGGATGAATGGGCGGCTGCGCATCCAATTGAGACAGGTTTGGCAGGCCGTAGATCGGCCGACATGGACCTCATCAGAAATGCGGACCAAGGCGACCTGGGAGCGCTAGCTTCTCTGAACGCTCTTCAGGAAGGTTTGGGAGACATCACGGCGCGACTGGATAGCTACAATGCCTATCTTCCGAAACAGGCCCGCTGGCAGGCCGAATTGCTCATCAGCGATCTCACTCATGATCCGCAAATCAGCTCAGCAGCATCCAACTTCGCAGTCCTAACCAAAGCACTTGACAAGACTTCCAACGACCTGGATCGAATGCCCGAAATGGCTAATGCCGCACGAAACATTGCATTAGCTGATGTCGAGAATCAACGGCTATCTACTCAGGCGTTCGTGACGCAAGAGCGCGTACAAGTCATCGAGGCGCTGGCGCAACAAAGAATCGCAGCCATTGCTGATTTAGATCGCGAGCGAGTACTCGCGACCGCTGACCTGAGTAAGGAACGCCAGATCGTTCTCGATGCGATTCACGAGGAAGAAATCGCAGCCATGACTGACCTGAATACCCTTAGTCAGCAAACACTCAATGACCTCGATAAGAGATCTCGGCGCCTGTTGAACTATTTTTTGTGGCGTGTAATCGCACTTGTTGTGGTAACTCTGTTCCTTTCTTTTCTCATAGCATGGATTCTCTTGCGGCGATCGATCTCTAGAGGTGTGGAGAGACGTGAATATTATGGGCGCGCTGCATAGTGTGCATTGATGTGTTCCTAACCTACAGTCCCGGAGACTTCACGTGACCCGTTGAATATGCGAATGGCAGTTTTATCAGTGATAGCTCCCATTTACTAAGTAAGTCTTAGTTGCACCCGTTTAACGGTAACTAGCGGGATCTATAGTCACTTCCAGAAACTTCACTCCGACTATTTGTGTAAACGACAAACCAACTTCCTTACGAGTGTACTGAAAGTTCTGACAGTTATTTCAGTACCCAGACCTGACGTAAATTAACGATGTCCGAAGCAGTGACGAGCATGCTCGTCAGCCCTTGGACAAGGCACCCCTACGCGTGAAATCTTCGTCGCCGAATGTGGCGACCCGGAGGAATAATGAATGCCGCATTCGTTTTGACCGTTTTGATGGGATTCGTCACCTGTAGCTCACTAATAGCCCAGACTCACAATAATGATGCCCACGAGAATGCCCCAGTTGCTGATCAAATGGCGCAGGGGCAGTTAGGCACCTTTAGCACTACCGAAAGCGTTTTGTTGGCTGCCACGAATGGGCCGCCCCAGGAAGCTCCTGGAGGCCAACAGGTCACGCAAGAGCAGGAGCCAACCCATGGCCAGGGCGGCTCCCCTTCGCCACAAGATCAGCCCAAGTCCTACCTCGACGTCTATGGTTTTGTGATGCTGGACATGGGCTATGACGTCAAAACGAACGACCCAAACTGGTTTGACGTAATGCGCCCCTCCAAGCTGCCGTCCGTCCCCGGAGAGTTTGGAAAGGATGGCAATACTTATTTCAGCGTGCGACAGTCTCGTTTCGGCGTAAATGGAGAGCAGTACACCTCCTTAGGAAAGTTAAAGTACGAGTTCGAATTCGATATGTTCGGCGTCGGCGTCGACGCGGGCCAAACCACCATCCGTCCTCGTCAGTACTGGGGCGAAATAGGGCCCGTTCTTGCTGGCCAAACGAATAGTGTTTTCATGGACGGCGATGTGTTTCCCAATGTTGTGGAGTACTGGGGTCCGAATGGGATGGTGTTTCTGCGCACTCCTCAGCTGCGATACACCCCGATTAACGGAGCAACAAAGCTCATCTTCGCATTGGAAAAACCAGGCGGATCTGGAGACGCCGGTGCTATCGCCGATCGAATTGATCTATCAAACATCCACGCACGATTTCAGTTTCCAGACTTCTCAGGTGCAATCAGTCACACCTGGAAAAACAAAAGCTACCTTCGCGCCGCGGCTATTGTTCGCGATTTCAAGATTGACAACGTCGTCACCAACGTCACCCAGAACATCGTTGCCTGGGGTGTCAATGCGAGCTCAAACATCGTGTTTCACAAAAATATCCTCCGCTTGCAGTACACGTACGGCGAAGGAATTGAAAACTATATGAATGACGCCCCGGTGGACGTCGCTCCCGAACTTAACTTGAGCAATCTAACCTTACCTATAAAAGGCAAGGCAGTACCCATGTACAGCTTTGTTGCCTATTTGGACCATACGTGGTCCGACAAATGGAGCAGTGCTCTCGGCTATTCGCGGTTGCTCATGCACAACACAAACTTGCAGACTCCGGACGCCTTTCACGCAGGAGACTACGCAAGCGTTAACCTGCTGTATTCACCCTTCAAGAACTTTCTGGCAGGCGGCGAGTTTCAATACGGTCGTCGTTTCAACTCGTCGAGTGGATTCAATCCGAATGATTATCGGATTCAGTTCTCATTCAAGTACAGTTTCGATTTCAGAGTCTTAGGTAAGGATAAGTCGTGAAGCAAATGAGGAAAGATACAATGAGATTGTTTCGAGCACATTCCCGAAGGAAATCACAAAGGTCTGCCGTAACGAGGTCCTCATTTTTAGGCGGCAGGCTGTCGTCGTCTACCTTCGCTTTGATTTTAATTGTGTGCTTTGTTGCCCCTTGGCCCTCGGCTCAGGAAGCTGCGACACCGTCTGCGAATAAGCCACGAGTCGAAAGGGATCTTTTGGGGGAAAAGGAAATTCCAGCTGATGCCTACTACGGAGTACAGACCGAGAGAGCCCTGGAGAATTTCCAACTGTCGGGGGTCTTGATCAATCACTATCCAGAATTCGTGGATGCATGGGCGATCGTCAAAATGGCGGCAGCTCAGGCCAATACCGACGTGGGTGCGATGAAACCGGAGCGGCTTGCTGCAATCAAGAAAGCCGCTGATGAGGTTCTAGCGGGCAAGTACCACGATCAATTTCTTGTGGATTGGTACCAGGGAGGCGCGGGTACGTCTACCAACATGAATGCGAACGAAGTATTGGCCAATGTCGGTCTCGAAGCCACGGGCCACGCCAAGGGCGAGTACCAATACCTTGAGCCCCATGACGATTTGAATATGTCGCAATCCACCAATGATTCTTATCCAACCGCGATCAAGGTCGCAATACTGCTCCGGAACGATAAGTTGATCGAGGAACTCAAGATGCTTTC